>JADEYI010001231.1_pt1 | contig 21113 bp, 21 predicted proteins | sample 8542331 | NCBI WGS metagenome assembly JADEYI01 (sample SAMN16510988, study PRJNA670497) | mine drainage metagenome | isolation source: biofilm near Copperflume 1 | place: Germany: Marsberg coppermine Kilianstollen | collected 2018-02
AAACCGGACCCAGAGAAGATATCTGCTTACGAGTGCGGGTTCGATCCATTTGATAATGCTATATTCTTAGGATTTAGAGGAAACCATCAACCCTACAGTCTCGAAAGTACATACCTGATCAGCTTGCCCGAGACGGCAGTGTTGGCAGGGCACAAGGTGGATAGACACTTCAAGCAGAGGCATGACTTTGCTGCGGAGATTTGTCCGCCTCCTGCTCCTGTCAACACCGTTGCCTTGCTGGAGGAATGTTGAGCCAGCGTGCTGGCTTTGCAACACACGGGGTCAATCTCGCTGTGCAACCAAAGCAGAATTGTCACGGGATAATCAAGTTGCCGAAGATCTCTGTGTTGGCATGTAGAGGCACAAAAAATACACTGCACACATGCAGCAATACCACGCTGCAGCTGTCAGCATTTCCCCCGCTCGATAATGCCAACATTGTCGCCTTGCTGGATTAAGTTCCTGCGGCAGCAGACATCCTGGGCAGGCCATGATTTGCATGTAATTGTGGTGCCTGGTGAAAGACTGCAACCTATGTCTCTTTTTAAATGGTATCTTATCAACTTGCCCGAGGCGGCAGTGCTCGCGGAGTAGGAACAGATGCCCTGCAGTACACAGCACTGTTCTGCTGCAGCATTTGTCCTTCTCCTACTGTGCCAACACTGTCGCCTTGCTGAACAAGCTTCTTGGGTTTGCATGCTCGGTATTTCAGGATATGATGCCCAAGCCGTTGTGACACCAGAACGTGAAACAGTCCGGCCATTGCTACATAATCGCTGCCATGACTCATCAGTTCATCCAAGCCGGCAGTGTTGGCATGAGGGAACAGCAGCGGAGACACCCGCAGCAATGCTATTCTGCAGCTGGCAGCATTTCTCCCGGCTCCCTTTCTGCCAGCAGTGCTGTCTTGCAGGAGAAAACTGCCGAGTAGGCGTGCTTGCTTTGCGCGACATGCTGTTCTTGTCGTTGTGATACCTGTTTGTGAAGTTAAACTGCGATAAGCCATCTATTCATGTTGCTTTCTTTCTGTCATGCCCAAGGCGGCAGCGTTGGCAGGCGTGAGAAGCAGAAACACCTTCCTGCTTACAGCAATGGTCAAGCTGCAGCATGTGGCGTTTCTTGAGCTCATCCTTTGCCAACACTGTCACCTTGCTGGAAGTACAAATCTGCCGGGTTATTCTTGCAGGACAGGCTCTTCTTGTCATTATGAAACCCGCTCCAGAAGGCAGTTTACCACTAGCCGATGATTTATGCCCCTTTCCAGTAAGTCTGCTCGAGGCGGCAAGAACATTCAGGCAGCAGTGTGAAGCCCCTGCCTGTGGCGTATTTCCTGCTCATCCCCGGGCAGCACTGTCATTTTGCTGGAAGGACTACCGAGATTGCCAGGGCATTTCTTTTGCAGTGCAAAGTCTTCGTGTCACTGTGATGCCTGCCATGCAATGAGCGGCAAGTACCAGAAGCTTTCTCATGCAGAAGCAGGCGTTTGTGCAATCGGCATATGCAGAACCGCTGTGCTGTGAATCATCTGACTTCTGTGTCTGGACAGCCGCGTTGTTCTGTCTCCTCATGCCATCTTCTGATGTGTCAGTGCACTCTGAAGTGAGCAGGGCAACTGCGTCTGCCTTGAGCAGCGAGGCCCATGCCTACAGCATGTGCACGGCGCTGTGCGTAAGGGTAATTACTACAATTAGTATAAAGATTACCCCTAGATGTGCGACAGGCATTTTCGTGCTGTCCAAAGGCGGATGCATTACCTTCCTTCCTCAAGATGCATCCTGGCATGTCCAAGACTTGTGAGCGGTGAAGCTCTGTGTATGAGTTCTTGGGCAGGTGAAGTACAAGGCAATCAACAGCCAAGCTCTGGAGGCGGCGGTGGCGTCCGACGAAGACTTATCCGACAGAGAGGACCAAACAGCGGCGGCCGCCGTCCGCAGGGATTTGTCATCAGAAGAGGAGCCAGAACAGGCTAGGCGGTCCCCCCGGTCACCGGCACCAGATCAGGCGCCGGGCCCCCGGGGCGGCAGGGAACGCGCGGCGCCGGACGATGCCGGGCACGGCCAGGCAGATGAGGTCGGTCTTCCTTTTGCTCTTGGGTGGAAGACATTTGGGTGATCTGGAGTTCCAATTGCCCTTCTTGCACCAGGATTTGCCGACCCAGGGAAACTTCCCCAGGATGAACTTGTGCTGCTGTGGTCGGGGTTCTGGTCCGTCTAATTTTTTGCCAAATTGGTTGCCAGATTTTGTTAGGCAGGTCATGAATTCCTGGCCCTGTGGGATTGCCCACAGGCATCCCGAAGTGCTGCCTGGGCCCTTCTGATATCTGTTGAGACCCTCTCAACCCTGTTCATGCTGCCAAACACTCTCCTATAGCATCATGACATGCACTTTTTCATGCAGGATGAGGGACTGCCGCCGGACGTGGCCGGGCCAAGGAAACGCGCAGCACCTGACGCCGGTCCAGATCAGGCGACTGGACCCCCCGTGCCCTCGTCGCCTGATCAGGCATCAACACAGGGAACGCCGCGTGAAGGAGCCGAGCGGAGGGAACGCGCGGCACCGGACGACAGCGGTACTGCCGAGTCTTAATAGCAATTCTGCTGTTATTACATTATGATTAAATTATATCTGTTGCTGAACTTCTGCGCAATTGTTGTGTGTGTCATGCTGGGTACGGACACTGAGAGTCAGAGTCTGGCTTACCTCCCCGCTACATTTGCTGGAAAGTGCAAGAATCCATGGGTTGCTTGATGTGCACACTCCCAAGGTCTTGAAAAGGTGCAGTTGCACTATGTACAACCAATGACCCCGGCTGGCAAGGGGCGGTACAAATACTGAGTTTCGTGCCCACGGTTGATTTGGTCTTGCTAGGATCTGGTGAGTCCAACAAGGGGCAGGATTGTGGCAGCCTTTGACTGCAGCTTGTCTGCAGGACGAACCTTGCCAGTTGGCAGGAAAAGCGCTTAAAAATAAAAAAGACGATAATATGGAGAATGAAATGTGAAGATTGACTGACTCTGGGGGTGCAGGTGAGCGCCACGGGGATGCTGAGAGGCAGGCAGGGAAGCAAGAGGGTGAGGAAGATGATTGGAAAAACGGGGGGCCCAGGGTGTCCAGCAGGAGGAAGCTGCGGCGGCTGAGGGGGGACCCAGAGGTGAAGGAGCTGAGAGAAATCCTCAGCTAAAGGCAGCACCTCATGCGCCGTGGATGCTACACAAATACAATTTTCTCCCAAGGCTGCAAATGCCAGCTTGTGAGTACTATTGCAAAATAAATGTTTGGCATGAGTGCGTCTAGTGCTGCAGATTGTGCAATTTGAGCTGCTCTGTGATACTGGTAAAATCGTATGTCTGTGTGTGTGCACTGTTCAATTATATAGTATATGATTTTTCTGGATTCAGGTGAAGAGCGTGAGTGATCTGGTGGGCAAGCCCTGGTGGAAGGGAGGCTTCGAGACACAGCTGCAGGTTTGTAGTACCAAGCCTCAAACCTTGCCGTTGTGCTCGGTGCTGACTGTGCCGTGTAGAATGCAGCCGCCTGTCAGACGCTCCCCGATATTGATTGCCCAAAAGCTGGGAGACTACCTGCCCTCCAATGTGCAATTGGTATTGGTCAGCGGTTTTGCAACCATATGCATGATGGCACTGTGAGCATTTGGCTTAGTCTTCCATGGGTTGTCCCAAACCAACGATACAGCACTTAGGGCGACCATGAAAGTATAAGAAACTTTGAAACCCAATCCCTGCTGCCAATGGAATTTGGCAGTGACACAAAAACCTCGGGCTGCTTACTCAGACAGCAAATTCCCGATGCCTCTTTGCAACCCCAGGGATCTTTTATCTGCCTTGCCAACTTGGCTATCTTCAAGCAAAAAGTTTTGGGCAGACCAGAACCCGTCCCAGAACCCAGGAGCATGAGCCCAATTCCAGAAAAAAAACACCCCGGGATGTCAAACTGTATGTCAAAGCCCTGGTAAGTTATTCTGTGTTTGCTGTACAGGTGAGAGTGACTGTCTGCGGTCACACCAAGACATCGACCGAGGTGCGGCCGCCGCGGCTCATCTTCTTCACATCCAAGCAGGAAACAATTGCGCTGCGCCAGGTAAGACTTCCCTGATACAACCATCGAAACTCTGTGCTGAAACAAAACTTGACAATCTGGCTATTCTGTGCATCCCCAGCAAAATCTGCACAGACGCCTACACAGGCTTGGAGCAATGCAACGCAGCCATGTTGGCAGAGTTGCCTTTGCTTTGAAAGCACAGCTGCAGTGCAAGCATGCCGGCACTGCCGGCCCGGCAGTGCTGCACGCTTACCAATGCTTAGTAATTGTTAGTAATGTTCTCAATATGTGACGTGCCAGGAGGTGGACTTTGAGCTGACTGGGGAGGAGGTGAGGCGGCCGGACGAGACAATCCAGATAGAGATATGGGATACTTTCCTTGTCAACGAATTCCAGGTACAGAATGTCCACAGCCCTGATCATCCCTTGCTGGGCTTGTTATTATTTTATTACACGCTTTTCCTGCTGGAGGCAAGGTGCGTCTGCAGACAAGCTGCAGTTAAGGCTGCCAAATTCCTACCCCCTGATGGAGTCGCCAGATCCAAGCAAGACCCAATCAACTGTGGGCACGGTGCTCAGTATTTGTGCCATCACCAGCCAGCCGGGGCCAAGCTTTGCTTGTGTGGTGGGTGGAAACCTGGAAGCCCTGTGGAGTGCTTGTACAATTTGCATACAGTCCAGAGGGCAAAAGTTGTCGCGCGTCACAGTGACAATGAATAGGAGAGATGTCCTGCAAGCTGATAAACATGCGATGGGTCGCCTAAGTGATTACATCATTGTAAAGATGACAGCTGAGGCTGTCACAAGTATGAGAATCTGCCTCTTGGATCCCGCTGAGGTGGTCGTTACTGTGCGCTGCAGGGCTCGGTGAACGTTCTCCTGAGCGATGTGATCACAGGCCGGCGGCTGCGCGGAGAGTTTTCCCTGTCAGGGGTCAAGAGGGGAACGGTGTCCCTTGATCTCTCCTGGACAGGAGCTATGGAGCGAGGGCACATTGCCCACTCGCAGCAGCAGGCTGTGTGACAGGGTCAAGCTGAGAGGCATCACTCTGCAGCGAGGCTTGAGAGTGCCTCAATGTGAGTGCACCTGCAGCAGCAGGGCGTGTGAAATTTTAAGTAGGTACCACTTTGCAGCAAGGCTTTGACAGTACCTCATTATAATTGAGGCCGCAGCAGCAGGGCGTGTGAGAATATGTTGAAGCATATGGCATTGTGCACAAGGGCATTGGGAGATCTGTTTGTAACACTCACGTGCTGCGTAGCAGTATTGGGATTATGAGGCCTGTCCTGACAGCAGGGTGGCTGGCAGGGCCTTGTGAGAATTGAGGCCGCAGCAGCAGGCTGATTGAGATGTTGAGATTGTAAGAGGCCTTTGGAAAGCTCTCGAGAATATAGAATGGGCAGCATGAAAGCATGCATAGGAGTGTTGCCCATAACTCAGATCTGCCCCGGCTGGCGGGGGCGGTACAAATACTGAGCACCATGCCCATGGTGGATTGCGTTTTGCCTGGATCGGGGTAGTGTATGTGGCAGCCTTTGCATGCAGCTCGTCTGCAGACGCAACTTGCCTGTGGCAGGAAAAGTGTGTAATAATGACGCAGATGTGCATGTTTCAATTCAGCAATTCGAATGGCCAAGGTGCACCTCTGTTGGTGATAATCATTGCTTGTTCATTCGTCCAATGGCATCCAGCTTCTGCTAGCTTCCAGGGGTGCATATTTTATTCGCTCGTGTCTCAATATTCTCCTTGTGGAGAATCAAATATTCGTGCTGCACAGCATACTGCATTCAGTCTAATCTGAAATCGATCCTTAAAAAGCAAATAAAAGCAATTCGCAAGCAGTGGGAGGCAAAACACTCGCATCAGGTCGTTTGAACCAAGCTTTTAATAGCCCGCATTCTTTCAACGGACGCCATACTTCCAGGCAACTGCTGCAATGCGGTGTGGCAAGGTAGGTTGTGCAGCAGCCCTTGAAAGTATCCAATTGCCGTCATTTGCAAGCCAATGAAGTTGAGTGACGAGTCATATGGGCGGGTTTCAGGCAAGTCGCTGATTGGACGTTTGGCGGTGCACGTGCAGGTGGCAGTAAGGTTGCTTCTGCTGTGCTGTCTTGTCAGCTCCCAGGCTCGAAGGTTGCAAGTCACGAAATCAATTGGATTGACAGCGCTCTCGAACGACGCCATAGCCCTGTACAATGCAGCAGACAAGTTTTACCAAGACTTGTGGTACTTTGAGCAAGACATTCCGGACGTGCCTGCGCTGCAAGGCGACGCCAGGCAGCGTTTACAAGGAGCCGTGTACCTTGCATACGGCGCTACAAACAACTTTGAGCATCAGAGCGACGAAGTGAAAGCAGCCATTGCTGCCAAAGCCAATAAGCGAGCCGAAGAGCCAGATCACAAGAGGACAGCTAGCGTTCCAGATCAGACATCTTCAACACTATATTACCCTTCCGAAGAAGCAGATGGAAAGGAGGTGCTGACACAGGATGTTCCTGCCCTGATAGACGCGGCAGACAATTTCTGTATAGACGTGATGTTGTACAAGACCAATGCCAAAAACGCCGTTAGCTGGCAAGGCAAGAATAAGGATACCTTTGTGGGTACTCTGTTGTCTGTATTGGGCGATCTTCATGACTTGGAAGACAAGCAAGGGGCCCTGTCAGCAGCCAGCAGTACTGCTGATGCCACAAAGACAACCACAGGACAAGATGCAGCTCAAGCAAAGCGAGAGGCAGCCACAGCCCAGACAGCACTGGCCAAGGCTCAGAAAAGAGCAAGCCAGGGAGCACCTACCAAGAAATGTGCGCCGCTTGAACCCTCTCTCTGTGGCTCACATGTTGCGCCTTAAAGGAAGCCCATGGTTTTCCTGGCCTGCCTTAGCTAATCATTGCATAAGTGGGTGTCATGTGCTGCGCAGATGTGATCACTTTTGGTGCTCTGGCGGGGGCTCTTGGCTCGACATGGCTATGTTGCTGCTGTTTGGTGATCGGATTCCTAATCCAGCAGGACTCTGCAGCTGCAACGGTGCAGCCAGCAACCAGTGAGCATGTTTGCCCGCCTGTAGATAAGAAATGATTCCGAACGAGCCCATCAGCTTGAGAAGTTGTTACCATTGCTGCACGCCTTTCATGCCGAGAGGCAAGGTGCGTCTTGGGGACAAGCTGCAGTTCAAGGCTGCCACAATCCTACCCCTTGTTGGACTTGCCAGATCCAAGCAAGACCCAATGAACCGTGGGCGCCAGAGAATAAATGCTGGTTCTCCTCGTGTGCATAGCATGTGCCTCCATTGAAAAGCCTAAAAGCAAAAACGGTTTCTTTCAACTGCAGGAAAAAATGGCTTTGATGTATGTGCATGGCATTGTTTGCAGGGGCTCAATTAGCGCCGTCCACTCAGGCAGGGATGCAAGGGCAGATTAATGGAGATTCTGCACACACAGTGACACTGGACATGACATGGAGTGACTCATTGAGTGAGGCTCAGCCAGATGCCATCTTCCTCTGCCCCATCACCCATGTGAGTCTACTCTGACACCCTCGTATCCCCTGAATACAGCAGCTAGCATCTTACAGCTTCCTTAGGGGCTGAAATCAAACAATGCAGGCTTTCCTGCACTGGCTTGTTGCTGGCAACCTTTGACTGTTGCAAATTTTCAGTGTAAAATTTGTTTTGGTCCTGATAGTTCAGGTTCAGCTGACTTTTGACTGTCCTTGAGCGATTTCCATATATGCTGCGAATATTTGGCACTGACAAGCTTGCTGTTTTGTCTTGCAGGATGTGATGAGGGATCCGGTGATAGCAGCGGACGGCCAAACTTATGATCGGCAGGCGCTGCAGGGCTGGCTGCTGAGTCACAACACCAGCCCCATTACTAACCAGCCCCTGCCGCACAAGGGCCTCATTAGTAACCACTGCCTAAGGTCAGCCATCATGGAGTGGGCGGCCAAGCAGCCGGCAGCAGCTGCCTGATATGGCGCAATTCTTCATTTCTTATTGTCCACAAGGGCATATAACGTGGAAGCACTTTCTACTCCCCTTGTTCTCCATTCTTTATACAGGGCCTGGGGTGAAAACCTTAACCTAAGATTATTACCCTCTGGAGCCAGCATGTGAACTCAGCGTGCGAGACTAAATGTGTCTGACGTGGCATTGTGATTAGGTCTGCACATGTTGCTGACACGATGCAACACCGTAGAACCTGGCAATTGTGGACCTTTGAGTTCCTTTCAACAGCCAGTCAGTGAAAAGTTCCCCTGCCATATTTCTCCTGCTATTTCGGGTAAGTTTTGTTGCTGGGTTGTCTAAGCTGTTTACGGTAAAGCTTCTGAGCTAGACATGCGGTTATTCATGGAATCGAGCCATCAGTCGTCGAAAAATGTTGTTAAAGTACACAGCCAGCTGGATGCCAATCCTGGTCTGCATTACCCTTTCATTCAAGAATCTGTTGCGGTGCACGTGTGACTGATTCGTCGGTCAGGTTCAAAGCAGAGTACTTTTCGAGCACACCTGTGGCTCACTCTTTCTCAAATTATGTCACCTGTGAAAATTTAGCTGTACTTCGTTGGAGTCATTCCTGCTTTTGTAAAGTGATGTTGGGGTGACTTACTAGTCATCCCAGGATCATCAGGTGCACCTTCCAGCATCTTCCAGGTTCCACTGAAAACCTTGACCGCCTACGTTCTCCTCCCTTATTTTCCTTCTGTATATACCGGTACTCTCAATTCTCGCGTGCTGAGCATATTAAGAAACCGTCCTTAAGTGTGATTGTCGCCATCTGTTGCTGCTGCCATGTGGGGACATCTTCCACAAGGATGGTGTCAAGGAGTGGATCAAATGTGGAATGAAGCCATTACAGCACACTTCTACATGTAAGATTCATGTCATGATGACATCATGAGAAAAATTGGAATATTCCCTCCGGCAAAGCCCTTTGCCTCAGGGGTCTCGATGATATTCCCTCGCTCCCTCGCTCGTCCCTGACAAAATCCACTTTCATAACTGTGAAGTCAATCCAGAGAAGGTGTTGTCATACTGCAATATTTGATAAAGATATTCGAGACTCAACTTGCGCAATATAACATCTCAAACTAGCTCTTGCGAATGTTTGCGCCTTATTCTTATGGTCCTTGGGAGCGTGAAGACCAGCGCACTTACAGTAGCGATAGGCTTTGGCGATAGTCCAGATATAATAATATAGAAATATACTGCAGGCGAGCAGCTCCAATCTTCCATCTTCATACCTTGGCGGTTCAGCTCTTTCCAAAAGTTTTTGTGTTTGCTTCTTGAAGTATTTGCACCCAACCTGACTGGGTCGAAATCTTGGTGTCGCCAGGAATAAACAGCCAACCTTCTATTGATCGTTCAAACCTCTTACGCAATGGCCTTGTGCCAGGTAAGCCCTCCACGCTTCTGCTGCACCAAAGGCTTCTGTCTTACAATTTTTTGAGTTTTGAGCTCTCGTAAAGAGCAAGACAATAGCGCAAATTATGGCAGTCTCTGTCCTTGCAGGCTGCAATCGTGCTGCTGTTGCTCTACACACTTAGCAGCTGTCAGGCCCTCAAAGATGGGGTCTTCAACGTCTCAGAGGGAGCAGGTTCCCCATCAGAAAGCCTCTTGCCCCAGAACGACAGCGGAGGCAATAACCCTCAAGAAGCTATCACCAGCCAGACTGAAGCAGGGAATGTGTCAGGCGATGAAATGCAGCAACTGACAGATTCACTCGGTGAAGCTTTCCGAGCACTGGTTGGCAAACAGATGCTGGGGAATGTGGACCAGAGCTCGGCTGTGACAGCTCAGGGTGCAGCAGAGCAAGCTGCTGCAGCTGAGAGAGCAGGTGCAGATAAAAAAGCCGCTGATACAAAAGCTGCGGCGGATGCTCAGAAAGCAGCAGGCGGCAAGCACCAAGGTGCGTAGTCTTTACCACCCCAGTCCTTCATTTCTTCAAGGCCCCATATTCAATTCTTGCCAGGCAAGTACTGGATACTGGTATTACTGCCTAACCCCTGGTTTATGCCGGTGTACTCCAATTTTAAGTTGCCATGCTCGGCTGAGTAAGCAAACACAGCTGCAAGTCCAGAACCTCATGAGCTTTGCCATATGCCAGGACTGCTGAACCAACTAAGGGAACGGTGTTCAGTTCCGGCCCCTGCATCATCAATAGCACAGCTAGTATGAAAATTCTGGGCACTTGTGTTTGTATTTGTGCGCGCCGGCTGGCACGGGGCAGTATGAATACTGAACACCGTGCCCACGGCTGATTGGGTCTTGCTTGGATCTGGCGAATCCAACAGGGGGTAGGACTGTGGCAGCCTTTATCTGCAGCTTGTCTGCAGGACAAACGTTGCATTTTGGCATAAAAGGCGTGTGACAATAATAATGATAAAAATGTGTGTGTTTCGCAGATGCTTGGGTGACTTTCTTAATGGTATTTTGTGGAGTGGCGGGTATTGCGCTCATAATTTTTGCCTTGTGTACCCGGGAGAAGCCTAGCCCCTTCCCGCACCCAGAAATTCAGCAGCAGCGAGTGGCAGCAGCAGCCGCAAATGCCTCAGGTAAGCTTGCAGATGCAGCTCATCTCGTGTTGCTAATCCCCCGCGGATGTGCTCATAAATTTGATGCTGTGCACCCCTTGCCTTCCAGAATCCAGGCTGCCCAACATGCTGAGGGAATTAAAATGCACTTGTTTTTCATTACGGGTGTGCGCGCATGGAAATTGCATAATTTTCCATTTACTAAGGATCCGGCGACGCGGGTTGCAAGGAAATGGTCATGGTAGCGAATTGTCTGTTTAATTCTTGGACTGCAGCTGTCTTTCGATGTTCGCAAACAGCCATGACCAAGCTAGCGATTCTGTGTGGTCTGAAGCGATAACCCATAACATGAGCAGGGATCAAGGGTTTGCTCGGGCTTCTGGGCCTGAGATGTGTAGAGAAGCAAGATCAAGACTCCCAATGCCGTGACATGCTTGGATGTGTTTCTTATGCAGGTGCAGTACATATACAGCTTCCCCGCGTGCAACCCATCCAAAACAGTGCGGCCCAGACAAGGGTATCTAGGGCAGTGCTTACTACTGATTTGTTGAGGAGGCTCCCATCGTTTTACATGGCTTCTACGTCAAAGGTGTGCATAAACCCCTACTCCACGTGTGAAATTATGCTGTCCCCTCCTTTATGCGTCCTTCCTTGTTTTGCACCTGGTTTCCTTTGACACTCCGTCCAAAGAAATGAGGTCTGAGCATTGGTCTCTGGATGCAAGTTTTGGTCAGAGTCAAACTGCTGTGTCTGCAGTCTGGTGCAGCTTGTCTTCACAGGAACGCCCCACAATGGAAGCAGCTGGTCAACAGCTGAGCATTATTAACCTGCTGTAAGTTACGGTGTACTGATGCTGTGACAGGATGACGGCGTGGAGGAGAGAGGGTGTGTGGTGTGCCAGGAGGATATGGGGCAGGCCAAAGTATTACTGTTGCCATGCGGGCACATCTTTCACAAAGAATGTGTCATGGGGTGGCTCGAATCCAAGGCCACCTGCCCAACGTGAGATTACATTCCCTCTTCTCTCGTATTCAGAATTTCTCCTGTGTTTTCCCTTGCAGATGCAACTGTTTGTGGCCGTGATTGCATCACTTGCCTGCCAAGCCAGAGTCGACTAGGAGCATCAAAGCTCAAGCGGCAGTCTTGCTGGCCGAAATTGCAGTGCATGAGTCTTGAGAGAAAGTAGATTGCTTGGCAAGCGACGCCATGCTGGTGGGAGAGTGGTAGCCCCTGACTTGAATAGCATGTCTTTGCTAGAGAGATTGTTCCTTTAGTGCAATCACCGGTGTTGAGAGTATCGGGCTTGTGTGCAGGTGCCGGCTGCGACTTGATGAAAAATCTTTGAGTGGAGCACACGATGTGGAGACTGGAGGCGCATGACAGACATAAAACCCATAGTACAGCCAGATTCAGACCTTATTATTGCAGGTACAGCAGTGCAGGGTGCAGTGCCATCTGCAGGCCATAGTGATAGGGGTTGGCATCAGCTTTTGACCCCAGCTGGCGGGGGCCTGGTGTAAATACTGAGCGCCGTGCCCACGGTTGATTTGGATCTGGCGATTTCAACAAGGGGATTGCAATTGTGACAATTGTGAATTTATTGCAGCTTGTCTGCATGACGTACCTTGTATTTCGGCAGGAAAAGCATGTAATAAAATTATCAGTAAAAACATTAATAACCATCAGCTAAAAACATTAATAACAATATCATTAATTTGTCAGTCCTTGTCACAAGTGCTGCAGGCTCATTTGAGGGCATGTTTGCAGCCCACATGAGTGTGTAGTGGAATCTGAGGCGATTAGCTGATCACCACGTAAAGAATATTCCGTTCCCAGCTTCTTTAAGCTCCAAAGATTCCAGGCTGCTCCCTCGATCGTCTTCTTTCAAAGATCACAGATATGAGAATCGGAGCATTCAAGACCAATTCATCAGCTCCTCTACTGATTGTCAATCGTACGGAAACATCTTACGTGCTGACCTGACCTGAACTGCAGAATTTCGTGGCCAAACAAAGGCAGTGTGCAAGACGTGAGGACGAGGGGCTCTGCTCTCAATACAGGGCCAGGCGATGGCTGCCCATGATCGTTCAGCGTAGAGGTGGCTTGAATCTGCAGCGATGCAAACCAAAGTGCGTTCAGAGAGTTTTCGAGTCTTTGACCATTTTCCTTACTGGGTTTTGCTACCGATTGACTGAACTGCGAGGTGTGCCACAGTGCGCCATAACCGTTGTTGTTGATTTGAGTCTCTCTTCCTAACGTCATACGTCGTCTGCAATGGCGTTGTGCACGGTAGGCACTTCTGCATCACGTGCCTGCTTTAAAGGACATATTGCGACAAGAATACTTGATGACTTTTGCACTTTATTTAATTGATACTGTGCCTTACAGGTTTTGTTCTGTTTGCTGCTGCTGTGCTGCCTCTGTTGCGTTCATGCTGCCAGACCCGAGCCGAGGAGCCTGACAGAAGGGAGTGCTGAGCTGTCACAGAGCACTTCAGGCCTGAAGCAACAAGTCGAGGACTTTCTGCACGACACAGCAACCCACAAGGATGACATCGAAAACGTCACCAATCTCAAAGGCGACGACAGGCAGCAGCTCAAAGATGACCTCAACAAAGCCTTCTGGACGATCGATTATATAGAACAGCAAGAAAAGCAGGATCCGGCATTCAAGGCAGCGCAGAAGAAAGCGGCTGCTGAAAAACAGCAACAGGACGCCGCGGCAAAGAAACATGATGGTACGGCTTCTTGCCATCACAAGTTCTCCTGCAAGGGCACTTGTGTTGTGTTTCAGAGATCGTTGCCTGACGGGAGAGCGTGGGCATTTGCGCAGACCTAGTATTCCATGCAGGTTTTTTTGGCTTTGGCGGCTTTGGAATCGTTCTATTCTGTTGCGTGATATGTGCCTGCTGCTGCGACATGAAGAATAACGTCTCCTCAGAGCAGCAGTCCAGTCAGCACCAGCCCCAAAGTGCCCAGGCTGCAGCGGGTACGTTCCCGTCTACACACCGCTTGTGCATATAAATTATCATTCCGGAGTCCTTATGCCTCGAAGATCCTTTTTAGATCCGGTGGTTCCTGCACGCATGTCTAGATACATGGTGGGTCGAGGGCGAGGGATCCACTAGGGGTAATAAAAGAAGTGTGTCCTATATTTTACCCCTCCAGAACCAGCAAGGTAAATGACAGACGTCGTGATGCGATCTCAAATGACATGTTGACTGGCCATTGACCACTTATCCACAGCAAGTGCTTCTGCTGCCGCCCAGAAGTAGCAGCACTGCCAGTGAGGAGGCACGTTTGGCTTGATGTTTGTGCACGCCACTATCTGCAGGGACCTCCACCCAGGCGCCAGCTGCTGTGCCAAACAAACAGAACAGGGAGGGGCAGATAAACATTCACAACAACATCACATCTGCGAACGGTGCCGCAGCGGCAGCGGACAAATCGCGGAGCGGGGCTCAGCCTGACCCAATGTTCCTCTGCCCCATCACACACGTGAGTTGACTTGCTCTCCTTTTAGTATCCAGCTGCTGTGCTTTGCATGGAAATTCCAGATGCTGTGCTAGCATAAGAGCTCTGTGCAAGCCATGCACCCTGGCACTGCATTTTTTGCTATTCCTGTACGGCTGTCATGATTCCATGCCCGGCAAAAAATCATCAACTCACCTCTCATGCTGCTCTGGCTTGTCAAGGCTAACTGGGCTGCACAGCTGCAACGCACCCTGAAAGTTGTGGCGAAGAAAGTTTTGTGATTTGGGTGTGTTTGATTCGGGGAACTGACATTACAATATGCAGTGGAGATCTGCAATGAGATGCTGATTTGGTTTTGCTGCAGGATGTGATGCGGGACCCGGTAATAGCGGCGGATGGTCACACATACGAGCGACAGGCGCTGCACCAGTGGCTGCTTAGTCACAACACCAGCCCAGTTACTAACCAGCCCCTGGCCTACAAGCGTCTTATCCCCAACCACTGCGTGCGCTCAGCCATAATGGAGTGGCAGGCCAAGCAGGGAGGAATAGATGCATAAAGCAACAGGTTTGGAAATGTGGAATGCCATGGTAATGGCAGCAGGGGGGTCTATAGCATGCAAAATGTGCGTCAAGGTCTGGCACCTTTATTAGGGGGCTGTAGGAGGCTGGCAAGTGTGCCTTGTTCTGTTAGTTCTCTCTTAAGACCTGCCTTCAAAGCCGGCAAATTTGAAGCCTTGAGGCATTCTAAGTAGTGGCCTGCAAGCGTGTCAGAGGCAGTGTCAGGTCAGGTGAATTACAGGCGTGGCACAACTGGAACTCATTTGAGCGAGTCCCATGAGAGGCGGCCATAGCTCCTTCCGCAGGGGAATGCTGCGATTGCTATCCAAGAACACCACTGAAGAAGTGAGTGCTTGTGTATCTATATCAGGCAATTGTGATGCATTTGGGATGAGATTGGGCCTTGTAAGGCATTTAAGCTTTTGATCGGATCTCCTGTTCAGCAGCCTTCCTTTTAATCACTTAACCGGTATCATAATCATGGTGCGCAATAGGCAAATCTGCAGGTCTTATTGCTGTGTGTAACTGGCATGCCTAGTAGGTGACGGCCTCAAGCTGTCCAGGAGGGCCCCTGGGAGAGAGTATTCTTGAGAATTCACAGCACTTTTGGTGATGCTGAATACGTCATAATGACACAAGACTGATGTTGACATCAGCATGACGATCGGAATATACCCTGCAATAGCTTCCATCAGCTTCGCTCGTCTGTCGCAAATCACATTCTGCGAGTGGATCCTTTAGACTCTTAGGAAAGTATTGTTCGAGCTGAACTTCAATATCCTGGGGCGTGTATCCTTTTGTATTTGCTCATCGAACCCTTAAGAGGTTGCAGCTGCCGCCAAACAAGCTTATGTTCTAGCGGTGGAATACAATCAAATAACATTCCAAGCGGCCAAGTAGGTGAGCCAAAACGGAGGTGCATAGATCGGGGTTTCCAGCTTTTGATCCTGTGGCTGCCGACATGTCTGGCGTTCTGCTGAAGTCCACGATAGGGTCTTTAATTTTCTGCCTTACAGCACTCGACTCGGTGAGATAGGGTCTCTCTTAGAAACGTCCAAGGCGGCAATGGCATTTCGTAAGGTAGGCCCTTGCTTTCCCTTGAATCGTCACTGAGTGCCTTTTCCTCCTAATCGACACCGTGTGACAGTGCTGCGCGGAAACTTCCGCAAACGTGTTAACCAATGGGAAATGCTTTGGATTGCTGCAGCAGGTTGCACTTTCTCTGCTGTTGCTATGGCACCTCGGCGCCTCTCAGGCTTTCAGACCAGCCCGTAGGCTCTTGACAGAGGGAGGTGCTGCAGTGACAAACAGCGCCTCAGCTGCCGCACTGACAAACAACACTTCAGCTGCCATACTGGCACACACCACTTCGGCTGCCGCACTGGCAAACAGAACGTCTGCTGGTGCACTTGCAAACAGCACCTCAGGCGTGGAGGCGGAAAGGGGCAATTCCATGGCAGCAGCAGCCACGCAAAAGGCTGACTCTGGGAATCAGACAGATCCCTGGGTTGCAATGATGGATGCGGCAGACAAGAAAGAGGCCGAAGACAGAGCCGCCAAGGATGCTGAAAACAGACACCGTAAGAACCTGTAGCAACCCCAACTCAGCTCACCAATACCAGGCGATGTTTTCAAGGTTTGTGTTTGATGGCAGTTATGTTGTGCATGCAGGCGTAGCAAAGAAAATCCTCTTTTTTATGCTTTGTTCAGTCGTGGCCGTATTCTTCCTATGCATGCTTTGTGGGCTCTACCACAAAGTTTGCTCTCCACCACCTTCACAGCGACTCAGCAGGCTGCCTCAGCAGCATCCGGCTTCCAAAAGGCGTGCTGTATCAGGCCAGCTTGCATCTCCATGTTGCCCATTTGGAGCACAACCTTAATTGTCTTCGAGGATGTCACAAGAGATTTCTATCATAAAGTGAGGTTGTCTTGGCACAATAATGTCCATGGTTGAGTGAGCATACCCAGACCCTGTATGGCTGTGGATTGATCAAGGCGTCAACCAAGGTGACATGTGTGGCAACCTTTTGGGTGCATCTCAAGTTATTAACATTACAAGTATTGCACGCTTTTTCCTGCCAAGAGGCAAGGTGCGTCCTGCAGACAAGCTGCATTTAAAGGCTGCCACAGTCCTACCCCCTGTTGGACTCGCCAGATATAAGCAAGAGCCAACCAATCGTGGGCAAGGTGCTCAGTATTTGTACCGCCCCCCCGTCAGCCGGGGCCAACATCTCAAGTGGCATAGATTAATCCTAAAACGTGTTCTTACTTCTACTTTGGATGTCAATCTCTATGCAGGGATGCAATCTGAATCGGCTTATCCGGTCCCAGCAGAGGTGGAGATGACGAGAGATGAGTCATCAGCAAAACACGCCACAGAAGGTGATTCCTGCTAGAGCTAGCCAGAGCTATTCAAGGTGGTCTAAATTTGATGGGACCATTTTTGATGGCTTCCTCAAACATAAGGTCAAACGCCTTTCCTGCTTCAAATTTTATGTTTTAAGCAGTCTTCTTTCGCTCTGTGCATGCAATTTCTCACATCTTGTTTGCATACGCACCTCGCCCCTAGCTGGAAGAGCATGTGGTGATAATGCTAAATTTAATCCACAGGAGAGGAGGCAACGCCATCAGCTGAGGCTCCAGTGCTGACTGTCTGGCCAAACATCGAGGGTCTGGCCGATTCGATATTCCTCTGCCCTATCACCCATGTAAGTGCCCTATGCATCTCATTGTGATATGCTCAACTAAGCAGACTCACAAGTTTTAGCAGCTCAAGAATCTTCTGGGGTCTATGTGCAACCATCACCCCGCACTGCACCACAAGTGTATACTGCGTTATGTGCGTCGTTCCACAGTGTGACTATCAGCCATCTGCATGACTACTTTGCAGTGCAGTTGGACTACTACACTCCCATGTAGTAATGCAATCTTTATAGCATGCCAACAGGGCTGCACAGCTGTGACAAACCTCTCGGTCACGACAATCAAGTAGAATCAGTGCGAGTGTGTTCATCAGGGGGTCAAATTCCCTGCAATCAAACCCTGCAGTTACCACAATTAAAGCCTGACATGATACATTAAGTATGTTGCATTTTCTTGCAGGATGTGATGAGGGACCCGGTCATGGCAGCAGACGGCTTCACATATGAGCGGCAGGCGCTGGAGTCATGGCTGTTCAGTCATGCGACCAGCCCCATTACTAACCAGTCCATGCCCCACAAGCACCTGATTAGTAACCACAGCCTGCGCTCGGCGATCATGGAGTGGCGAGCCAAGCAGGCGACAGCAGTCTGATATGGCTCAATGTTGATTTTGGGTTCACCAGCAGTATTGCACCGTCTTTACTGTACAATAAACAAAGTACACAATCAAGCAACAGAACCTGCACATTTGCGGGATTTCATGCTATGTGGCTCTGGCTAGAAGCTGTCAAAGAAAGGGTCCTTGAGAAAGAGCATTCCTGCACGTTGATGAAATATTGTTTCGGGAGAATGTGTCATGTATGCATCTTGTAATCTCACCATGAAAGGTGCCTTTGATGCTGATGTCGGCATGGCGAATGGAATATATTCTACGTCAGCTTCCATCAGCTTCGTTGGGAAGCGGGTCTCTCCTTCGCTCGTCTGTCGCATATCCGTATGGATATCCATATGGATGCATCAAAACCACTTTTATCGTCATCACACGTCAGAACGTGCAATTATTCATCTCAGAATCTAAAAGATTCTCTCGCAGCAGTTCTTGCCAGAGAATGCCGCCAGCCTGTAGAAATGTTTGAACCCTGAAAAATTGCGATAATGCGCTCCACTGATACACAAATGGGTGTCGAAGCAGTGGATGGATAGGTCGGCACAATGCAGGTGCGCGAATCGAGAACCCCTAGCTTCTGATCCTATGGCTGACGAACTTTGTGACGTCCTGCTGAAGTTGATAGGCCTCCCTGCCTTTGCAGAATATCCCAAATTGCGCACCAGCGTTCAAAGGTCTCTAGTTCTGACATTCAAGGTCACCTGCAATGGGATCTCGCCAGGTAAGCCATCAGTCTCCCTCTGTTTGGAGCCTGCAATCGAAATGACTCGATGCTATCATCACAATTCCACAGGCTCATCAATGTGGCACAGCATGAGGCACTCCCTTACACGTATCTTCATTGCTCGTTTACCTTGCAGGTTGCAGTCACTCTGCTCTTGCTGTGCTGCCTGGGAGCCTCTCTAGGATCCAGGCCAAGCCCCGGAAGCTTTCCAGAAGGAGCTTATGCGCTTGCAAACAGCACGTCAGGCCTGCAGGAAGAAGTGGAAAATTTCTTGGCAGAAATTGCTGCCCACAGGGAGGATGCAGGGAATGTAGCTGCTCTGCAAGGCGACGAGAGGCTCCAGCTGAAGAACCAGCTGAATGACGCCTACTGGGAGGTTGTTGGCATTGAAAACAGAGACCCCACAGTGATTGCTGCTAGGGCCAAAGCAGAAGCTGACCAAAAAGCTGCCGCAGATGCTGAGCAGAAGAAGAGAGAGGAGCTAGCACGTAAGTTTTCTCATCACCCCCACACCTTTCTCGTCAACAGCCTGCTTTGCAGGAATTTATCATGATTATCGCGTGCACATATTGGTGTGGATCTTGTGCAGGCACGCTTGGCGCCATCTTTGTGTCAATGTTTGTAATGTGGATCATCATTATGGTGTTGGTTTGCCGCAACCAGCGCCAGATCGCGCGCCGTCAACAGGAGCGTGCAGCGGCTCAAGCCGCCTTAGGTGAGCTGAAACCCCGCGCAACGTTTCATGCTAGCAGCGCTGCTTATCCATGATATATACCTTTAGGGTCTTCCCAGATAGTCCAGGTCGCTTAGTGCATGCCCCTCGTGTCATTTTTTAGACAATTGAGTTATACAAGAGGGTCCCACGTCCCCTTGTCACGGTGTGGTATCCCCTTGGTGTGGGGACACAGTCTCAGTGTGCTTCTGGCTTCCCTGTGAACCCCCAGTGTATCAGACACAATGTATTTGTCCCATTGTATTTGGCCCCGGCTGGCAGGGGCCGGTAGAAATACTGAGCACCGTGCTCTTGGGTGATTGGCTCTTGCTTGGATCTGGTGAGTCCATCCAGGGGTACAATAAAGGCTGCCTTTGACTCCAGCTTGTCTGCAGGACACACCTTGCCTCTTTGCAGGAAAAGCGTGTAATGGTGATGGCAACACTAATTTGAACCGATGACCTTTTGGAAATTCTTGTCATGCCAATTGTGTGCAGGAGGGCAGCCCGGACGGGTCCAAGCTGCTGCATCCACTACACAACCTTGCGAGAGGCAAGCGCCAGCTCACAATCTGCCTGGTCGAATGGCGGCAATGGACAAGTCGCGGAGTGGAATTCAGCCCGATGCGATGTTTGTTTGCCCCATCACCCACGTGCGCGCCCTGGATCAACCTAGCAATTCTTGAGGAGTTATGCACGAGCACCCTGCCATTGCTCTGCTTATCTATGCTGCATTGGCTTCCATATTTGGCTATACAACTGCAAGTGTTCTGTCGTTCTGCCTTGTCAAAGCCAAGTGGACCCCGGCTGGCGGGGGGCGACTCAAATAATGAGCCTCGTGCCCTCGGTTGGTTGGGATGCCTGCTTGGATCTGGCGAGTCAATCAAGGGGTAGAATTTTGGCAGTCTTTAACTGCAGCTTGTCTGCAGGACGCACCTTGCCTTTTGGCCAGAAAAGCAATCATAAAATATAAAAACCAAGTCGGCTGCACACCTCTGACGTTCCTACCAGCGTTGCCATGAAAGCAAGGCAAGGGCGTATGAATCACAGCCATGAAATCCTAAAATACTTGAAATGACAAGCTTGCTTTTGTTCCCTGCAGGATGTGATGAGGGATCCGGTGATGGCAGTGGACGGCTTCACATACGAGCGGCAGGTGCTGGAAGTCTGGCTGCTCAGTCACAACACCAGCCCCATTACTAATGATCCCCTGCTGCACAAGCACCTGATCAGTAACCACAGCCTTCGCTCCGCCATCGTGGAGTGGCAGGCTAAGCCGGGAGCAGCTGCCTAAAATGGCTCCAAAAAATTGGGTGTTTGTCAGCATCTGAGTCAGCAAAGTTCAATGCATCTGTGGAGGCCTGGGAGTTTCCTTCAAAGCTTTTACGGAGGCGCGGATTTGGCTGGCAAAATTTGCTTGAGTTCTCATTTTGCGGACAGACGTGCTCTTAAATGCTAACCTTGCTGATGGCCGCGTGCCGGCTTGTGAGAGGCGATGTCAGCTTCGGCTGGCAATGGCTGCAGCACATTATAATGCATTAAGTCCCTTGAGACCCGGGCCTATGCAGCGGCGTTTATCGATTGCTTTCTAACAACAGCCTTGTGTGAAGTGTGTGCGTATATCTGATCATGCCCAGTCTTAATTTTGTTACCCCTGAGCGGGGGGCGGTACAAATACTGAGCCCCGTGCCTACGGTTGATTGGGTCTTGCTTGGATCTGGCGAGTCCAACAAGGGGTAGGAATTTG
>JADEYI010001232.1_pt1 | contig 21089 bp, 20 predicted proteins | sample 8542331 | NCBI WGS metagenome assembly JADEYI01 (sample SAMN16510988, study PRJNA670497) | mine drainage metagenome | isolation source: biofilm near Copperflume 1 | place: Germany: Marsberg coppermine Kilianstollen | collected 2018-02
GTATTCCACGAATCGCCCATAGATCTCCTCCATGTCCGTCGAAAGCTGTGCGCCGCAGTCATAGACCTTTAGTTTTTCGTCCGGCTGGAGGTCGTCATACACCAGCATCTTCCGGCTCGCGCCGATGATCGTCCGGCGGATCTTCGTCGGCGCGAGCCAGTTCACATGGAAGTGGGCCAGCAGCGAGCTTTCGAACTGTAGCGTCAGGTAGGCGATGTTTTCGTGGTTTTCGTCCACGTGCCGGGCCCCGAATGCCGACACCGTCTTCACGGGCTGGCCAAGCAGATACAACATGATCGAGATGTCGTGCGGTGCGAGGTCCCAGATCACGTTCGTACTGCCCTGGAAGATGCCCAGGTTGATGCGCGTCGAGTCGTAGTAGTACACCTCGCCCATTTCGCCCGCCTCGAAATAGTCCTTCATCTTCCGCACCGCGCTGGTGAACAGGAACGTGTGGTCCACCATCAACACCCGGTCCGCCGCCCGCGCCGCCTGCACCATGCGCGCCGCATCCTCCCGGCTGGTGGCGAGCGGCTTCTCCACCAGCACGTGTTTTCCGTGCTCGAGAGCCTCTAACACGAGCGCGCAATGCGTCTCGGGCGGCGTCGCAATCAGTACAGCATCGATCGATTCGTCTGCCAGCATGCCATGGACATCTGCCACCGTGGCAACACCCGGGTGCGCAGCCCGCGCTGCTGCGATCCGCTTCGGGTTCGGGTCTGCGATGGCGACCAGAGCCGTCTCGCTGTTGAGCGCGACGTTTCGCGCCAGGTTCGGGCCCCAATAGCCGTAACCGGCGACGCCAACGCGCACTGGCGGCATCCCCAACCTAGAGACCTGCCACGGGGCACAGCGAAGCTGTACCGCGGAAAGCGGCCAACGGGCGCGCTATCAACGCCCATGCTCGCAAGTTCGCCTGTCGCTCATCATTCGCACTGTAGCGAAGGTACCCGTTCGCGGGAAGCGCAACGTCCCTGGCATTCCGGCCTGGGCTGAAACAGCGCGCGTTGACCGCCGCTCTGCCCGCGCCTACGGTGAAGCAATGACCTCGCATTCGCCGCGCAGACGCCTCGATGATGAGCCCTTCGCCATCCCAGACCGCCCCCTCGTCTCCATCGTTATCCCCTGCCTCAACGAAGAGCGCTACATCACCGCGCTCCTCGACTCGCTCGCGGCACAGGACTACGGCGCCGATGGCATCGAAGTCATCGTCGCCGACGGCGGCAGCACAGACCGCACGCGAGAGCTTGTCCGCGACTATCCGGCTGGCTTCGCTCGCCTCGAGCTGGTCGATAACCCGGGGCGTATCACCGTCGCTGGCCTGAACGCCGGGATGGACGCGGCCCGTGGCGACTGCTGGATCATCATCGGCGCCCACAGCCACGTGCGCAGCGACTTCGTCCGCGCTTCCGTGGAGGCCTTGCAGCGGACTGGCGCTGCCTGTGTCGGCGGGCCTATTGAGACAATCGGCGAGGGCACCTGGGGCAAAGCTATCGCCGCCGCCATGTCCTCCCCCTTCGGCGTTGGCAACGCAAGGTTCCGCTATGGCGGAGAAGAAGGCGAAGTCGATACTGTGCCCTTTGGCTGCTACCACCGCAGGGTCTGGGAGGTCGTCGGACGCTTCGATGAGACCGTCGATGGTGCCGACGAGGACAGCTACAACGCGCGCCTCATAGAAGCTGGCGGGCGCATCATCCTCGTCCCCGGCATCCGCAGCAGCTACTTCCCCCGCCGAACCCTCAAGGCACTTGCAAAGCAATACTGGGAATACGGCGCCGCAAAGGGCACGTTGTTAAGCCGCGGCCGCCCGCTCCAGCCGCGCCACTTCGCCCCGTCGGGGATGGTCGTTGCCGCGCCCGCGCTCTTCCTGCTTGGCCGCTTCTGGGATGCAGCACGCATCCTCCTCAAGCTCCTCGTGGTGCTCTACATTGGCGCGGGCATCTTCACGGCCCGTTCCGCTGCCCTGAAGACCGGTGCCAACCCAATTCTTACCTTTATTGCGATGGCGACGATGCACGTAGCCTACGGCTCCGGCTTCCTGCGCGGGGCCTGGCGCGAACGCCAACAGCTCCGCGAGGATAGCCTCGCCTGAGCTTTTTCGAGAGGAAACACATGAAAGTTGCCGTTGGCATCGGGCCTGTGAACGAAGACTGGGAAGGCGCCGCCGCCTTCCTCCAGGAAGCCGAGCGCATCGGCGTCGGCTACGCGTGGTCCGCTGAGACCTGGGGCCACGACGCCGCCACGCCCGTCGCCTATATGGCCGCGAAAACGAGCCGCATCATGCTCGGTACCGGCATCATCCAGGCTGCCGCGCGCACACCGGCGAATATCGCCATGATCAGCCTCGCCCTCGCCTCCATGTCGCACGACCGCTTCATCCTCGGCCTCGGCGCGAGCGGCCCCCAGGTGGTGGAAGGCTGGCACGGTGTCCCCTTCAAGGGCGCCGTTCAGCGCCTCCGCGAAACAGCCGAGATCGTCCGCATCGTCACGCGCGGCGAGCGCCTCACCTACGACGGCAAGATCTACAACCTTCCGCGCCCTGGCGGTGAAGGAAAGGCCCTCAAGACAAGCGCACAGCCACGCAACGTCCCCGTCTACATGGCCACGCTCAGTCCAACGAGCCTTGAGATGACCGGTGAAGTCGCCGATGGCTGGATCGGCACATCCTTCATCCCCGAACACGCGGATATCTTCTTCGAACACATCGCGAAGGGCGCCGCCCGCGCCGGGCGCACCCTCAGCGACCTCAACCTCCAGGCCAATGCCGGCGTCATCGAATTCTCAGACGATGTTGAGCGGCTCATCCCCGCGCGCAAACCGGGCCTCGCCTTTTCGCTTGGCGCGATGGGTTCGCGCCAGCACAATTTCTACAACGACGCCTACAAGCGCGCCGGCTACGCCGATGAAGCCATCGCCGTCCAAAACCTCTGGCTCGAAGGCAAGCGTGCAGAGGCCACCGCCCTCGTCCCCGACGAGATGGTGCTGCTCACAAACCTCATCGGCACTGAAGCCATGGTCCGCGACCGCATTCGCGCCCACAGGGTGGCCGGCGTCGATACCATCTCCGTCGCGCCCGCCGGCAATACACTCGCCGAGCGCATCGAAAACCTCGCGCGCGTCGTCGAATTGGTGAAGGCGGAGGGCTGATGCCGCACCCTCGTCTCCGGCCGCCCGTCCCGCTACGCTTAGCCGCATGATCACTGTCTTCGCCGGGGGCGTCGGCGCGTCCCGATTCCTGCAGGGGTTGGTCCAGGTTGTCGACCCCGCCTCCGTCACCGTCGTCTCCAACACCGGTGACGATGTCGAAATGTTCGGCCTCCACATCTCGCCCGATACCGACATCGTCATCTACTCCCTCGCCGGCGCCATCAACCCCGAAACCGGCTGGGGCCTCGCCGGCGATTCCTTTGCCGTCGTCGATCAGCTCCAGCGCTTCGGCTATGAACGCTGGTTCAACCTCGGCGATAAGGACCTCGCGATGGCCATCCATCGCACGCGGCTCATCCACCAGGGCGTCCCCATGCACCAGGTCGTGGCCGGCCTCGTCCGCGATTGGGACCTCCGTTGCACGATCCTTCCTATGTCCGATGAGCGCATCGAGACGCGCATCCTCGGCCCCGATGGCATCCTCCCGTTCCAGGACTATATGGTCCGCCTCCGCACCGATGTCGAAGTCACCGGCGTGCAGTTCGCTGGCATCGAAAGCGCCAGGCCCGCACCGGGCGTGCTCGAAGCGATCCGCGACGCTGAGGCCGTCATCCTCGCACCGAGCAACCCCATCGTGAGCATTGGCCCAATCCTCGCCGTCGATGGCATCCGCGATGCCCTTGCCGCCACGAAGGCGAAGCGCGCCGCCATCAGCCCCATCATCGCTGGCCAGGTCGTCAAGGGGCCTGCCGCGAAGATGCTCGAAACCCTCGGCCACGAAGTCTCCGCGCTGGGCGTCGCCCGCATCTATCGCGGCCTCATCGACCTCTTTGTCCTCGATGAGCAGGATCGCGCCCTCGCGCAGGAGGTTGAGGTACTCGGCATGCACACGCTTGTTTGCGACACGATGATGACCGGACCCGAGCGCAAGGCCGAGCTCGCGCGGGACGTCGTGGCCGCCCTCCGCGCCCTGCCCGAATCACGCCCGTGACGCTTCAGATCCTCATCCCCGTCAACCGCCTCGATCGGGCGAAGGGACGTCTCGCTGCCTATCTTTCTGGGACTGAACGCCGCGAACTCGCCCTCGCCACGCTGGAGACGGTGCTCGACGCCTGCCTGGCGCACCGGCTTTCACACGGGGCTCAGATCTCCGTGCTCACCGCCGGTGACTCCCTCGCGCCATACCTTGCTCCCCATATCGGCATCATCCACGAGGACCCGGCGCTGCAGGGGCTCAACCCCCAGCTCGAGGCAGCAGTCGCCGCGCTCGCCGCCGATGAACTGCTTATCATCCATGCCGACCTCCCGTTGTTGACGCCAGCGGCGATCAGCTTCCTGGTCGAGCTTAAGGCACCTGCGCCCTCGATTGTCATCTCGCCCAGTGGCGATGGCGGGACCAACGCCATGCTCCTCCGCCCACCGGGACGCTTCCCGCTCGCCTATGGTGCCGCCAGCGCGCAGAAGCACAGGGATGCTGCCCACGCGGCCGGCATCACCGTCGTCGAGGCGCCACACCCGGCGATCAACCTCGACCTCGATACCCCCGACGACATCGCTCGCCTGCTCGCCCTCCCCGGGGGCCGCGAAACCCCCGCCGGCCGCCTGGCCACCACGTTCGGCCGCTAACCCCGCCTCAGTTCGACCCGTCCGACGCCACTGCCGCACTCGCCCCGTGATACACCAGGTGGGTCGACATGTTGAGGTCGACGCGCTCGCTCCCCTGCTGGAAAAGCGGCTGCTGCGCGGCTACCAGTCCACCCTGCGGGAGATAGAGCGTGACCGGTTGGTTGGGGTGGCCGCAACCCGGCCTGTCACCTGCTCCCGGGCCGTCGGCCAGGACGTCGATCACATATACCGTGTGCCCGACGTCGCTCGCTGGTGTGCCGTCGGCCGCTGTCGCCACCTGCGTTTGCGCGATCCCACAGGCCCTGCCATTGACGAACGCGATCAGCGGCTGGACCTGTGGCGAAAGATCCGCTCCGTTGACCTGGATCAGCCCATATGGCCAGAAAAAGTCGGGCACAGGCGGGCTATCCGCCGTCGCGATCCCCGAAACGGCCACCGCGCCGATCGCCGAAACGAGCAGCGCCGCCACGGCGCGCCGGCTACGAAATCTCATCTCCGGCCTCCTGCGGGCTGCTCGTCAGCGTTTCAATCCGTCCGCTGTCGCGCGGGAGTGTTCCTAGTAGACGCCGTCGGTCGCCAGGTTCGGCGCTTGCGACCGCACCGTCAGCGTCGCGCCGAGGCCGGTCAGTGGCTTGTTTGTGGCGCCCGGGCCGCTCCAGGTCGTGGTATCCGTCGCCATCTGGCCCCCGTGGCCACCGAAAGGCGTGAAGTAGAACTGCACCGTCGCACCGGTCACCCCGCAGCCCGCGATCTGCTGCGCCGAAACAACGTCCACCACATAGGAAGGCGCGCCGCCGTTGTCGGTATCAGCGAGCACCGTGCCGGAGCCGCAGACTGTCGTCTGGCTGCCGTTGATCACGACGGCGACGACGCCCTGGCCCACCTGGATACCGGCCGGCACCACGCCATAGAAGGTCGCTGGCGGCCCCGGCGGGAATCCGCTATCAGCCATGGCGATGGCGGGCAGGATGGCGGCGAAGACGGCCACTGCGCCCATGCACAAAAGTATCGCTCGCTTCATGGTGCCTCACTCTATGAGGAGCTCGAGGCTCCTGTGCTTGAAGGGTAGGAGCGCCGCGTTATGCAGGCAACCTGCAGTTTCGCCCCGGAGCCCGCTTCTCGAAACTGTTTACGGACAGTTTACAGCGCAGTGTACCCTTTGTTGGAGATGCACGGCCCCGGAGCCTCGCTCGCTCCGGGCAAATCGTTGCCGCCCTGCGGCCAGCGTGCGCCCACCCGGAACCGAACCAAAAGCGAGGATAGCCCGTGGCGAAACCCGCCCCCACCAGCGTCTCCAACCTTGCGGCACTGCGTTCGAACCTCGCCCCCGCCCTCCGGCCGCTCCGCGCCCGCCTGGAAATACTCGGTCGCTGGCGCCGCCGCCTGCGCTACTTTCGCGATGGCATCGAAGGTATCGCTATGGAACTGCGAAGCGCCATCGATTGTGTCCCCATCCTCCGCGAATATGGCGCATCCGTCGGCGAAGGCTGCACCATCACCGGCCCACTCCACATCATGAACGCGGACCGCGACTTCTCCCGCCTGCACATCGGCGACCGCGTCTACATCGGCACCGACTTCCTCATCGACCTCGCCGACACCGTCAGCATCGGCGATGATTGCTCGCTCGGCATGCGCTCCAGCCTCATCACCAGCTTCGACGTTGGGGAAGGCCCGCTCAAAGCGCGCCGCCCCCGCCGCCAGGGGCCGATCCGCATCGAAGCGGGGACCTACATGGGCACTGCTGCCACCGTGCTCCACGGCGTCACCGTCGGTGCCGAAGCGACGATCGGCGCCCACTGCCTCGTCAATCGCGATGTTCCCGCCGGGGCGACCCACGTCAGCCCCCTGGCGAAGCCCTTCGAACGCGCATGAGTGCCGGCCCACCGGGTAGCAGCCACCCGCCCGGGCGATTCGTCACCTGGCACGGCGAAACCAAGCAGCGGGGGAGTGTCCTCATCCTCGGGCTCCCGTACTTTGGCAGGATGCTTGCCGGACGGCTGCGCGAACTTGGCTGGCAGGCGGAATATCTGCCGCATCCCGGCTCCTCCCCCGCGGGTTGGGCCAGGCTCGCCCCGAAAGTGGCGCGCGCCGGCATCCTCTATCTCATCAGCAGCCGCATCGATCGGGGTTGCCCCCAGGACCTGATGATGCGCTTCCGCCGCAAACCCGTGGTCATCCACTGGGTTGGCAGCGATGCACTCGAAGCCGTGCGGGCTGCTGCCCGTGGCCCCCTTTCGGCAGCTCTCGTGCAGAGCGCCACGCACTGGGTCGATGCCACCTGGCTCGCCGACGAGCTCGTCCCCATTGGCATCCGTGCAGACTACGTGGCCCTGCCCATCCCGGTGCTCGAGTCCGCACCACCGCCGCTCCCATCCGAGTTCCACGCCCTCATGTATCTGCTCGCAGACCCACACGACCGCGAAGTGTTCGACTCAGAAACGACGCTGCGTCTGCCCGCAGCCTTCCCGGGAGTGCATTTCACACTCATCCCGCCCTCGCCGGAAACGCTGCCCGCGCCGCTACCGCCGAACCTGGCCACACCCGGGCACGTCCATAACATGGACGCGCTCTATCGCGATACCACCGTCATGATTCGACTCACCGCCCACGACGGCATGTCCTTCATGGCCCATGAAGCGCTTTCGCGCGGCCGCTACGTCATCTGGACCTTCCCGCTCCCCGGCGCCATCCAGGCCTCCGGCTTCGAAGCGGTCGCGGCGGCCCTGCAGACGCTCCTCGATCGGCACCGGGCAGGCACGCTCGGACTGAACATGGAGGGCCGGGCCGCAACACTCGCTGCGTTCGACCCGGCCCGGGTGCTCGCAGAACTCGACCGCCGTTTGCTCGCGCTCCAGCACGGATAGCCCCGCCCTCAGCTCCTACCAGGCTGCCGCGCTGACCGACAGGATCGGTGGAAGCGTCCCGGGCAGGCGCTGCCAGTGCTCGCCGACGTCGTTGCTCGCATACACTTCGCCGTTGGTCGTCCCCACATACACACCCTCGGAGTCTAGACCATCGGTGTCCATCGCTTCGCGATAGGCGCTCTGGTAGTCGTTGGGGCCGGGAAGTCCCCTGGTCAGACGTTCCCAGCTCTTGCCGCTATCGCCTGATCGCCACACCGCGAACTGACCGTTGACCACGCGGAAATTGTCGTTCCCATACTCGATCGGGATCACGAAGACCGCGTCCGGCCGCCGCCTCGTGATGGCGAGCGGGAAGCCGTGGAACGAAGGCAGTCCCTCTGTCACGTCGTCCCATCGCCCGCCCCGGTCCTCGGAACGGAAGACGCCAACGTGCGATTGCCCCCACAGCCGGTCGGGGTTCTTCAGGTCGATTCTGAACTTGTGGAACTCATCCATCGCGGCCGGGTCGACATCCGGCGGCAGCTCTGGCTGCGGGAACGAATCCGCCAGCTCCGCCAGCAACGCTTTCGCCGCTGGCGTCGTCACGACGATCCCGTGTGAGCAGAGCTCCCAGCTCTCACCCGCGTTCTCCGTGAAGTAGGTGCCGCCCGAACTGACCGCGGCATAGACTCGCCGCGCGTTCCGCGGGTCAACCTGAATAGAGTGCAGGCAGGAATCGCCCACCATCCCGGCCGGGCCCCAGAAGGGGCGGAAACGATGCCGGTTCAGCGCTTCAACCGGCGCCCAGGATTCGCCCCAGTCCTCGCTCCGGAAAAGCCCTCCTGGCTGCGTGCCCGCATAGACGACGCCCGGCTCGCTCGCGTGCCCCGGCTCCACGTGCCACACGTTCGTGACGGAGATGCCCATGTCCTGCGGGAATGCCAGCCCCGGCGTGCGCTTCTCCCACGTCTTGCCACCGTCGTCACTGCGGGCGACCGAAGGGCCCCACGCCCAATGGTTCGCCGCCGCGTAGAGCCGTGGGGGGTCGCGGCGCAGGTCAGCGGAGATGTGCTGGATCGTCCAGCCGGGCATGATTGGCGCCGAGACATCCCAGCGCTCGCGCTTCTCGTCCGAAGAATAGATCCACGCTCCCTTGCGACTGCCAACAAGTACGTATGTCCGCATTGCGGTCCTCCTCAGGTGTGTTTGGCCGGCGCTCAAAATCGCGGCGGCCGGTGGTTAGCCCTTGATCATCCCGACTGCGTTTCCGTCCGGGTCGGAGAACATCGCCATCGTCACCGCGCCGGGAATCTCGGTGACGGGCATCAGCAGCGTCCCGCCCCGCGTCACCGCCTCGTCCAGGTATTTTTGAAGGTCATCCACCTGCACGTAGACGGTCACGCGCGGTTTCCCGTCCGGCTCCTGGCCGATGCCGCCGGGGATCCCTTCGCCGCCACCTGTGTCGATGAGGCCGTAGTTCATGGGGTTGTTGGCGTCGATCTTCCAGCCGAAGAGGCCCGAATAGAAGTTGGCCAGCTTCGCTGAATCCTTGCCCATGATTTCGAAGTGGACGACGGGGTTGCTCATCACGAGTCCTCCTGCGGTGGTTGGCCAGGCTGCGCTGTTTCCCGATCAGCCGCCTGCGTGCGCTTCGGGCCGCGATTGGGGCGCGCACCCGCCACTGGCAACACTCTTGTGGGCGGTCTCTGGGAGGCTGGACCGTCCACTGGTTGCCTCGATGGAGAGGGAAAGTATACTACGTGTAGTTTCATGTCAACACCTCCGAGCCACGCCTCCTGCGTTGCATCCAGCTCGCCACGCCTCCGCGATGCTTCGGTCCCGTGACGCCATCGTTTTGGGCCGCGTGGCGGACCAACTCTTCGTCGAATACTGGCCCTCAGCAACCGGACCGGATGCCGAACGCCCGAACGGCCTGCCCAGGATCGTCTTCTCCAGGACGTTTCGCGGCGTGCAGTGGAACAGCTCCCGCCTAGCGGGAAATGACGTAATCGAGGAGAACACTCGTCTCAAACAACAGCCCGCGCGGGCGGCCCCAGCTTCGTCGCCAGAAGGTCGTTTTGCTACCTTCTCGGCTCATACCGCATCGCCACTGCCCCCGAGCCGAACTCCACGCGGCTCACGAGCTTCAAATCGATAGGCTTTGATAGACCCGCGAACAGCGTGGGCCCATGGCCCGCTAGCCTGGGATGCACGACGAACTCGTACTCATCGATCAATCCCAGCTCCGCCAACGCAAGGGGGAGCTTCACGCCTCCGGTGAACAGTCCCTTGCCAGGCTCTCGCTTGAGCTGCTGGACGGCCTTCGCAAGATCCCCGCCTACGAGGTCCGCGTTCCAGTCGACCCTCTCCAACGTGCTCGACACGACGTACTTCTTCGCCGCGTCAATCGTCCGGGCGAAGGGCATCATCCACTCGGCCATCCAGTCGGGCTTTGCTCCCGTCCTCCCCGGCGACCGCCACGCTGCCTCCATCATTTCGTAAGTCACCCGGCCGAGAAGGAGGGCGTCGGCTTGGGCGATGTTCTCGGCCGCATGACGATGCAACTCTTCGTCCACGATCCCCTCGCGATGGTCGCAGCATCCGTCCAGGGTGACGTTGATGGAATACCGAAGGGGTCGCACTACTTAAGAGTTCCGATTGCCATGGAGTCGTGTTCGTTCATAACGTTTTCTCTTGCTGAGCTCCGGGGCAAGGCCCTCTGTGAATGTGCTCAACGGACGCCAGCAGTCAGCGCTCGACGGTGTGACCGGGACTGGGACGCTCGACCGGCAACTGGTTGCCTCGATGAAGAGGGAAAGTATACTACGTGTAGTTTCATGTCAACACCCTCCGAACAACGCTTACTCCGCTGCATCCAGCTCTTCCACCACCGCTGGTCTGTCCCTATCGTCGCCAACCTCCATACGCGCGGCCACTGCCGCTTCGCCGAACTCCGCAACATCCTCGGCGCCAGCCGCGATACCCTGGGGGACACCATCGCCAGGCTCGTCACCAGCGGGCTCGTCGTCCGCCCGACCGTCGCCAGGACCCCCGCAAGCGTGGAATACGCGTTGTCCCCCGCAGGCGGCCTGGTGGGGGAAGCCTGCATCGCAGCCGTCGCCGCGGTCAGGACGCGGGGCCTTGTCGAGGTCGCGCTCAAGAAGTGGCCCATGCTCGTGGTCATCGCCATCGGCCGTGGCGCAGCCCGCTACGGCGAAATGCACGCCCTCCTGCCGGGCATCACCTCGCGTGCCCTCGCCATGGCACTGAAGGACCTCGAAGCCGCCAACCTCGTCGAACGGCGCATCGGCCGCGGCTACCCGCCCACCGTCACCTACCACCTCACACCGCTCGGCCACGAGATCCTGCCCGCCATGGACGCGCTGGCGGTGGCCTGCGAGCAAGTGCCACCCCCCTGCGAATCCCCCGAGTCTTAGACCGTTGAACCGGACACGTTTAGGACTGGACGAACTATTTCCGTGGGCCTTAGGCTTATTCCTGCGCTTATCGCAACGCCATTCCGCACCCGGTGAACCATGATTTCACGGCTCCCCTATAAGTACCTCGTCGCCATCGTCTTCATGTTCGGCCTGTTCATGGACATGGTTGATACGACTGTCGTCAACATCGCCGTCCCCCAGCTTAGCAAGGACTTTCACGCCAGCACCTCCGCCGTCGAATGGACCGTCACCGGCTACCTCCTCAGCCTCGCCGTCTTCATCCCCGCCGCCGGCTTCCTCTCCGATCGTTTTGGTACGAAGCGCTCATTCCTCACCGCGATGGCGATCTTCGTGACAGCGTCGGCCCTCTGCGGGCAGGCGCACTCGCTCCAGGAGCTGATCTTCTTCCGCTTCCTGCAGGGCATGGGTGGCGGCATGATGACCCCCGTCGGCACGGCCATGCTCTCGCGAGAATTCCCCGGCGCCGAACGCGCCAAGGCATCCGCGATCATCTCCATCCCCGTGGTCTTCGGCCCAACCCTTGGCCCGGTCCTCGGCGGCTACCTCATCGAATATGTGAGCTGGCGCTGGATCTTCTACATCAACCTGCCGATTGGCGTCATCGGCTTCTTTTTCGGCCTCAAATATCTCCAGGAACACAAGGAGTCCTATGCCAGCAAGGGCTTCGATGCCCTTGGCATGCTCAGCGGTGGGCTTGGCGCGGCTGCGCTGCTGTACGCGCTCTCCGAAGCGGCAACCAGCGGCTGGGGCTCCGTGCGTGTCATCGGCGTTGGCGCGGCAGGCCTTGTTCTCGGGCTGGTCTTCGTCTTCCAGGAGCTGCGCGCGCACCCACCGATGATCGATCTCACGCTCTTCAAGCGCCCGCTCTTCACACTGGGCAACCTTATGATCATGCCCGCGTTCGGGGTCTTCTCGGGGTTCATCTTCATCCTCACGCTTTATTTGCAAGAGCTGCAGGGGCGGTCGCCGCTGCATGCCGGCCTCATCCAGGCACCCGCCTCGCTCGGCACCGCCATCTCTCTCCCGATCGCTTCGCGCATGTATGGCCGTCTCGGCCCGCGCCGCATGATGCTGATCGGCTTCTCGTTCGGTGTGCTCACACTCGTCCCGTTTGCATTCCTCAATGCTGCCTCGCCCGCATGGATCATCGTCGTCCTGCTCACGCTCCGCGGGCTGCCCTTTGCCTTCGCCATGGTAGCCGCCCAGACGATCATCTTTGGCCCCATCGAAAGCGAGAAGCAGGGCCCCTGCTCCTCGGCCTATAACACCCTTCGCCAGGTTGCCGCTTCGTTCGGCGTCGCCCTCATCGCCACCATCGCCATCTCCCGCCAGCACGCCTATGCAGCGGCAGGTGCCCTCCCCCAACACGCCCTCGAACTGGGCTACCGCGATGCCTACATCGCCTGCGTCGCGCTCATGGTCGTCCCCCTCCTGCTCGTCTGGTTCGTCAATGATCGCCAGGCCCGGGAGACGCTCCAACAGCGCATGGCCATGGAAGTACCAGGCACTCCCCAGGCGAGCCTCAGCCACTGATGCCTGCAGGCCGCATTCGTATGTCGCCTCCACCAGCGGGGGAAAACCGGTGAACACCCGCATGGTTGCCGTCTCCCGCCAGATCGGCACAGGCGGCGAGCGCATCGCCCGCTGTGTTGCGCAAACCCTCAACTTCCAATATTTCGACGAGGAGGTCATTGGTCGCGCCGCGGAAGAGGCGGGAGTAACCATGGAGGCCATGAACGAGGCCGACCACGCCCCTACGCTCCGCCAGCGCATGCTCGATGCCCTCACCGCCAGCCGCGCCGTCACCGCCATCGGCTGGTTCGACCCGACTCCCATCCTCGTCCACCCGCTCTACACGTCCGCTCATTTTCGCGAACTCATCCACGAAGTCCTGCGGGAACTCGCAAAGGAGGGTGATGCGGTCGTCCTCGGCCATGGCGGGCAGGTCGTCCTCAAGGATCGCTGGGACACGGTCAAAGTGCTCATCAGTGGCTCCGTCTCTGTCCGCGCCATCCGCCTGCGCGAATCGGGTGCGGCCGCCGATGAACCAGCCGCCCACCGCCTCATCGCGGACTCGGACCGCGAGCGCGCCGACTACTTCGAACGTTTTCACGGCGTTGCCTGGTTGCACCCCGCGAACTACGACATCTGCCTCAACACCGACCACCTTTCAGTGCAGCAGGCCGTCGATCTGATTTGCGAGGCTGCCCGACAGCGGTAGTCGCTTCTCACCTTCCGCCGGCCGGGCGAGACATAGTGGCCGCCCATCATGAACTTCGGCCGACTGATCATCCACCTGAGCAGTTCTTCATGCGACAATGTCCGTCCCGGTGCTGCCGCAACCGGAGATCACGAATCGTGAATCAGCCATGGCCATCCAGGTAACCCTTCTCTCACACTCGCCCGACCCCATGCGCTCGCTCTACATGGCCTATCGCACCTGCTATAGCCAGCTCACACCGCAGCAGGTCGCAGCCCGCATCGACGACGACCGCATCACCCAGGCCCAGATGCGCCAGTTCATCGATGAGCGCCTCAAGACGGGCCACGCCAGCCCCCTCGAACAGGTCGCCTTCGAATTCGGCATCAGCGGCGTGTCGCGCGCCTTCAGCCATCAGTTCGTGCGCCACCGCGTGGGCATTTCCTTCGAACAGCAGAGCCAGCGCTACGTCACCTACAAAGACGGCGAGTTCCCCTACACCGTCCCCGAGACTGTGAAGAAGGCCGGCATGGCAGCGAAGATGGAGGCCCTCTTCGGCCAGGTCGGCAGCCTCTATGAGGAGATGGTCGCCGCGGGCGTGCCCGCCGAAGACGCCCGCTTCCTCCTCCCCAACGCCACAAACACGAACTTCAAGATCACGGTCAACTTCGTCAGCCTCCTGCATATCTGCGACCTGCGCCTCTGCACGCGCGCCCAGTGGGAGTTTCGCAAGGTCGCCGCTCTCATGCGCTCCGAAGTGATGAAGGTCGTCCCCGAGCTCGGCCGCTTCCTCCAGCCCAAGTGCGGCGAGCTGCGGATGGGCTATTGCGACGAATCGGAGAAGGACTGGGAGGCCTGCCCCATCGGACGCGTCCGCCCCCACAAAGACGTCCTCTTCCGCATCTACGACTCCTATCGCAAGGGCGAACTCCAGCCCCTCCGCCCGCAAGACTGGGACACCATCGAGGAGACGGAAAGCCGGGGCGCGCCAGCGCCGGGCTGAGAGTTCGTGGCTGGAGGCGCCATTTGGGCCGCGCGTCTTCGTCCTGCGGTGGCACCCACGGCGCCCGCCCCGTCTGGGCCGCGGTGGTTCGCGCTTTCCATCGCCGCGCAAATTGGTAAACGACTTCAACGCCCCTCACCTGCGTGACGCGCCGGTGAAAAACCCGGCCGCCCCCTGACCGACGGCATCGCCACAGCCGTCACTCAATCTGGGGCTGTTGCTGCCCCCGGGATGTCTGCCGTGCCTGCTTCTGTCGCCCTCCCCGACCCCGCCGCCTGGCCCGCCGAGGGTGCCGTTGCCGAATGGCTTGTCGCCGATGGCGGCATGGTCCACGCCGGAGACCCGGTGTGCCGCTTCGAAACGGACTTCCTCTCCTTCGAACTCGAAGCCGAAGGTGATGGCGTCCTCCGCTACCGCAGCGGCGCTGGCGATTGCCGTCCCCCGGACGGCATCCTCGCGGTGATCCTCGCGCCCGGCGAGCCACTGCCCGTTCTCGACACCCCGCCCGCAGCAACGCTCGATTGGCCCGTGCCAACGCTCGCAGCCTCGCCGCGGGACGCCGCCGAACACAGCACGCCCTTCCAGGAGCGGCGTCCCGCAGCTCCACCGCTGCCGTTCGTCCCCCGCCAGGTGCTCGCCGCGACATCGCCGGCCAACCATGCCACCGTGCTTCGCTTCCCGGAACCACCCGCCCACGAGCTCGCGGACGGCCCCGCGTGGGTCCCGGTCCCAGGCGACGGGGTGGACTTCGCCGCTGCGCTCACAGATGCTCTCACAACTGCTCCCCATCCCGCCGTCGCCGGATCGGTCGAGCCCGGATCCGGGCACGCGACCTCGGAGACCGCCGAAGCCGTGCGCGATCCCGCACCGTCCGCACTCACACTGTCAGTGCCCTTGGCAGCAGCGTGCGTAGACGTGCTTTTCATCCGAGTCACTGCTGACCTCTCCGAGTGCCACAAGATGTGCGATCAGTTGGCGAAGGAGTGGGGCGTTGCGGGCATCGTGCCCCGGATCGAGGACATTGTCGTCCGTGCCCTCGCCCGGGCACTGCGAGAACTGCCGGCATTCGATTGCGCCGGCACCATCGCCGTGCGGTCGTTAACGCCCGAAGCGGAAGCCTTTCGTGTGCTGCACAACGCGGGCAGCCGCCCCTTCCGCGACGCTGTGGCCGCTCTCGCCGGGCATTCCGCGGAGGACGCCGCGTCTGACTACGACTGTGTGGTGACCTCGTTCACAGCACTCGGCATCGAAGATGCCACCCCACGGCTGGACCGCGGCCGCCCCTTCGCCCTCGCTCTTGGCGCGACGCGTAAAGTCGTCACCCTCGTGGGCGATAGGCCGCTGCAACGCCGCGTTGCCAGCTTGGTCGTCGCCTATGACGCCGCCACCATCGAGGACTGCACCGCTGCCAGGTTCGTCGCCCGCGTCCGTGAGCTTGTCGAATCGCCCTACGCGCTACTCGCCGAATAGCCCCGCCGGGATTGCTAAAGTAGTCAGGAAGAGGATCTTTATGCCGCAGAATGAACGGTCGATCAGCGTCTATCAACTCGGCTCCACTCGCTATGCCGATGTCCATCGCCTTCAACGCCGCCTCCAGGCCCAGCGCCGCCAGGGCTCAGGTTCCGACGCACTCCTGCTGACCGAGCACTACCCCGTCCTCACCCTCGGCCGCAGCCACACCGAGCCGAACCTGCGCGTCTCTCCCGAACAGGTCGCCCACTACGGCATCGATATCGTCCAGACTGAGCGCGGTGGAGACATCACCTACCACGGCCCGGGGCAGCTCGTCGCGTACGGCATCATCGACCTCAAAGGCTGGGAGCTCGGCATTATCGAATACGTCACCGGGCTCGAAGAAACCGTCATCAGATCCCTTGCCGATTGGGGCATCCGCGGCGAACGTGTTGCGAGGGCCCGCGGCGTCTGGGTCAATGGCAACAAGATCGCCTCCCTTGGCCTCAATGTCCGGCGTTCCGTCACTATGCACGGGATCGCCTTCAATGTTGACCCCGATATGAGCCACTTCGACCTCATCAACGCCTGCGGCATGCCCGACGTTCAGATGACGAGCCTTGTTGCCGAAACAAAGAAGCAGGTGCCTCTTGCCGAAGTCGTGGAGTCGTTCGTCTTCCACTTCGGCCGCACATTTTCCTGCGCGACGGCACTGAAGGACGTTGCTTCGCCCGCCGTCGCGCACGGCTAGCCGAGCAGCCCCGGAGGAGGAACTTTTCAGGCCCGCCCGGCGTCTGGAAAGGCGAGGACGCGATAGTCGCGCCCGCAGACAGGGGTGGCTCATGTCCCACGCGACCGCCTCGGCTGGATCCGGCCTCCGCCGGCGCCTCGTCCGCCGGCCTCTGCCTTGGCGAGCGGCTGCCGCCCGGCTGCGGCGGCCGCTCGCGCCGCCGACGCCGCAGAAGCCGGACTCTCCGCGGCGGCCCGCCGTCCCTCCGCCGCGCCACCGTGCCGCCCCCAGCCAACGCTCTTCGCACTCCCGTGAACAGTTTCACAGACGGCACCCGCTCGTCGCCGGACACTTGCCGTCCGCTGCTGAGTCTCGCCTGAGGAAGAGTCACATGCTCCGCATCGCTAATGCTATCGGCCTCTTCGCCACCCTCTACGCCGCCGTGCTGCTCATGCGCTTCGCCTGAACCTGTCCCTCGTCTCTCGTCGCCGGCCTCTCTATACTCAGCGCATGACCACCACCGTCCCTGCAGGCATCGACTTCGCGGGCGTTTCGCGCTATTTCGCCCAGCACATCCCCGGCGGCGATGCGCCGCTCAGCGTTTCGCTCATCAGCGGAGGGCGCTCGAACCTCACATACAAGGTCTCGTCTCCCTCGGCGGCCTGGGTGCTCCGGCGGCCCCCGCTCGGCCACGTGCTTCCTACGGCCCACGACATGGCCCGCGAATACCGCATCCTGACCGCGCTCGCCCCCACCGACGTCCCCGTGCCGCGCACCCTCGCCCTCTGCGAGGACAGCACCGTCAACGGTGCTCCCTTCTACGTGATGGAGTATTGCGAAGGCGTCATCATCGCTGAAGACCTGCCAGCCGGTTACGCCGAGAGCCTCGAACAGCGCCGCGACCTCAGCCTCGGCATGATCAGGACCCTCGCCCAGCTCCATGCCGTCGACTACGACGCCGTTGGCCTCGGCGACTTCGGGCGGCCGCAGGGCTACCTCGAACGCCAGGTCCGCCGCTGGCACGAACAGTGGGAACGCTCCGTCACACGCCCGCTTCCGGCCATCGATGAACTCATCCGCCGTCTCCGGAACAGCATCCCGGAATCCCCCCCACCGACCATCGTCCATGGTGACTTCCGCCTTGGGAATATGATGATGGACCCGGAAAAGCCGGGGCGCGTCATCGCCATCCTCGACTGGGAGATGGCAACCCTCGGCGACCCGCTTTCAGACCTTGGCTACACCCTCATGTACTGGACCGAGCCCGGCGACACCCCCGGCTCCGCACCGGGCAGCGCCGCCACCGCCAGGCCCGGCTTCCTCACCCGCGAAGAGCTCACGCAAGAATACGCAAGGGCGAGCGGCCGAAACGTCGACCATGTGGACTTCTATGAGGTGCTGGCGGGCTACAAGCTCACGGTGATCATCGAAGGCATACACCACCGCTTCCTCCAGGGCCAAACGGTCGGCGAAGGCTTTGAAGGCTATGGCGAGCGCGCCGAGAAACTCGCGGAATGGGCCCTGGCCCGCGCCGACGCTTCCTCCAACCCCAAGCTGCGCGGCGAGTAGCTGGACGCAGCGCCACCAACGGGCTCGTCATGCGGGGCGGCCCGCGCCGCCGCATCGACACCCGGCCAGTCATAATCCACAATCCCTCAATGCCAACCCTCACCTTTCCCGAAGGCTTCCAGTGGGGCGCCGCCACTGCCGCCTACCAGATTGAAGGCGCCTATAACGAGGACGATCGCGGCCTCTCCATCTGGGATACATACGCCCACCAGCCCGGCACCATCCAGCACGCCACCACGGGCGACGTCGCCTGCGACCACTACCACCGCTATCAGCAAGATGTCGACCTCATGGCCTCCCTCGGCCTGCAGACCTACCGCTTCTCCGTCGCCTGGTCCCGCATCTTCCCCCTTGGCACTGGCACGATAAACGAGAAGGGCGTCGCCTTCTACAACCGTCTCATCGATGCCCTCCTCGAACGCAACATCCAGCCCGCGCTCACGCTCTACCATTGGGATCTGCCCCAATCGCTGCAAGACCTCGGCGGCTGGGCCAACCGCGATATCGCTGAACAGTTCGCCGAATACGCGGCGCTGCTCTTCGACCGCTTCGGCGACCGCGTCTCGCGCTGGATCACGCTCAACGAGCCCCACGTCTTCACGATGATGGGGCACCGCACCGGCGTCATGGCCCCGGGCATCCGGAGCTATGCGATCACGGCCCGGGCAGTGCACCACGCTCTACTCGCGCACGGCCGCGCTGTCCAGGCCTTTCGTGCGAGCGGGGTCAAGGGCGAAATCGGTATCACCAACTCCAACACCAGCTATGAGCCCTTCGACGGCACCCCCGAGACACTCGCCGCGACCGAGCTCGCCCGCGACCACGATGCCCGTCTCTTCCACGGGCCCGTTTTCGGCCGGGGCTATCCGGCCTCCGTGCTCAAGTTCTACGCCGAAAAGGGTGCGCCGTTCCCGATCCTCGCAGGCGACATGGAGACCATAGCCAGCCCAATCGACTTCCTCGGCACCAACCTCTATTCGCGCGCTGTCATCCAGGCGGATTCCGAGCGCAGTATCGGCTATCGCTACGCCCGCCCGACGCTTCCGCTCCTGCCGATGGGGTATGAAGCCGCCCCCCACGCACTCGGCGACTTCGTCCGATGGGTCTCGAACGAGTATGGCCACCCGAAGATCTACATCACCGAAAACGGCGTTTGCGATAACACCGAGCCCGTCAACGGCGTCATCGACGACCACACCAGGATCGACCTCTTGCGCGGCTTTCTCGCTGGCCTCCACGGCGCCATCCAGGATGGCTGCGACGTGCGCGGCTATTACCAGTGGTCACTGATGGACAACTTCGAATGGTCGTTCGGCTACACGAAGCGCTTCGGCATGGTCTGGACGGATTTCGAGACCCAGCAGCGCATCCCCAAGAAGAGCGCCGCCTTCTACTCCGAAGTCGTCCGCACCAACGCGGTCGACGCATAGGGTTCAGTTCACCACGTGTGGAAGGGCTGGCCTGAGGTTTGATCGCTAACTACGCCTTGAAAACACGGATAGACGTGGAATCATTCCTCTAGGGACCGGACATAACGATTCTCGATTGAGGACTTCAATGAGGCATTTCCCGATGAGGACGCTTGCCCGAAGGCCGCGTTGGACACGGTCCACCCCGACCGCATCACGTGTCGCGTGCGCGGGACTGTTCGCTTGCATCATCGTCTCATCGGGCGCAAGGCGGGGTCTTGCGAGTACTGCTGCACTCAGACATACCAGCTTACCGGGACAATCTTTGAAGAAACCGTGACGCCGTTCAAATCTTGGTCTATGCGATGTTCCTGATGATGCGCGCCGTGATATCTCGGCAAAGCATGTACGCTCCCTCGACGCAGTCCTCAAGGCGTTGGAGCCTTTCGCAGGCGCGCCTCAGCCAGCGAAACTGAGCCTCGCCGGACATGTCCCCGCGGTGACGGTTGCAAAATCTCGCTCGGTGGGGGTCAAGTCTACGGTTATAGAGATCATGAAAGAATCACGCGGTCAGCCGATGCATGCTGATCAGGTTATGGCTGCGGTTCGCGCGCGAGGGGTTCAGCTGAGCGCAAAGGATCCGAAGGCGACCGTCGTCACGGCACTCCTGCGAATGGCCCAAGACCGAGCGACATCTGGGGACACCGAAGGCATCTACAAGTTGCCCCGGAATACTTGGGTGTGGGAGGATCGCTATCAGGGATTTTCTACCGAAGCCGTCGAGAGGCTTACCCGCGCTTCGGATGAACCGCCCGCTTCCGAGGTTCGGCAGCCGTCGTTTGCGGGGACTGCCTCATAGCGTTCGCGAATTTGGGATCACGGGACTCGCCCGTCTCGTAGGACGCGGGCGTTAACTTGCCGGGCTCACGTGGTGAGCCCCATGCCTAAAGGAGACCATGCCCGTGGATGACGAATGGCAATCCAACGATCCCCGCGAAAACCAAGATGTGCTCGACAGTGACCAGATTGCCCTCGCCTTTGCGAGGCACCGAGATCGATTCCCGGAGATGACGGATAACGAATACGAGGAGTCCGTGTTGCGGCCGCTCGCTCGGGGACTCCAAACCTTCTTCTTGCGAGAGTTCATAGAGTCGATGCCCGCCGATTTACGAGAACAGGTCTTAGCCTTTGCGTTTAGGGACTCTCGCCAGAGCGATTGAATGGAGGGCCGATCGCGGACAAACATCGTTTGTGCCAACTCCTCGATGGTCTCGCGTTCGCCATGAGTGTCCTCTCTAAATCCTCCGTGTTCTCAGGGAATAGCAACCGATTGATCAGCCCAGCCCTTCCCGGACAACGCCGCCCGCCGCCGCCCTTACGAACCAGGCAGCGTGAGGTCCCAGGTGGCGGGGCCAACTGCTCTGGATCGGCAAACCGGCGCACTCACAGCTCCGGCCGGCGCTCGCCAAACTGCGTCGCTGCTTCGAACGCGTGCGCAAATTGCAACAGGCCAAACTCGTCGCGATAGCGCCCCACGAACTGGATGCCCACCGGCAACCCATCCGCCGTGAACCCCGCCGGCATGCTGATCGCCGGATGACTCGTCGCACTGATGCGCGAGCACGAGCGCATCCATTCTATGTAGC
>JADEYI010001234.1_pt1 | contig 21066 bp, 18 predicted proteins | sample 8542331 | NCBI WGS metagenome assembly JADEYI01 (sample SAMN16510988, study PRJNA670497) | mine drainage metagenome | isolation source: biofilm near Copperflume 1 | place: Germany: Marsberg coppermine Kilianstollen | collected 2018-02
TGGTGCGTCCTGTAGAGCGGTGGCCTGCTTGGGTGGGTTGGTGCCGTGCCCAGAGGCGCTTGGGCATCATGGTCCTCGCCATCGGGCTCAATGGGATCGTGCTAGGTCTTACTAGGGCTGCGCCTGATCGTCTCCTTCTGCGTCGGCCTGGCGGCGGTGCTGATCGTCATCGGCATCCTGCTGGTGCGCTCGCGCTCGCTGGTGGAGCCTTTGTGCGTACGGACATGGACATCGGCAGCCGCTGGAGCCACCGGAGCAGCGTCCTGCCACTGGTCAGCGCGATGATTGTTACCGCGTTGGGCGCAGGGCATGGCATTCAGCGGTCTGGTCACTTACATAGGTTTGGGTTGAGCAGATTTAGTTGCGCCTGTTGCTGGGTCCCTCAGTCCGCTTTGCCCTCACCCACACTTGCAGGCCACAAAAGCTTTGCGTTCCTGCATTGATAATTAAAGAGTGCGAAGGCGCGTCTAGGTAGTAACTAAAACGTCCGAATATGACGCTTGAAGAGGCAGTGCCAAAAACGTTCGTTTATGACACTCATTCGCGCTACTTTGAAGGCAAGCTGTGCTGGATCTGAGCACGCCATTAACGAGTCCAAAGGCGCGGAGAAAGCGCACACGCCGTTGTGGAGGCAGTCCAATCCCCAGGCACGATGCCTTTGGTCGTTACCCACCCTATCTTATTTACTCTCCTCTTCGCTCGGTAGCCCATCGGCTTTTTTGTCTGCGCCTTCGTCTGCCCAAAGACGGCGCATCTCGTCACTAGTTGCCAGCAACTCGTCAAGCGTGCCGCTTGCGGCCACAAGACCGTCCTTGAGCACTATGATTTGATCTGCGCGTCGAAGAGCTGCACGACGGTGAGACACCGCAAGCACGGTTGATCGGCTGTCCGGAGTGTTGCCCGGCTGGCCTAGCACCCGGTCCCACAGCGCTTTCTCAGTTTCGACATCTAAGGCACTAGATAGGTCATCACACACCAATAAAGCAGGTTTGCGTATTAGCATCCGTGCCGCAGCCGCCCTCTGCACCTGTCCTCCCGACAATCTGACGCCGCGAGGACCAACCACTGTATCCAGACCCTTCTCCAGCGCAGTCACATCGGGCTCGAGAACAGCGAGATGCAGGGCTTCCATAAGCGCTTCGTCACCGTCAGATTGGCCCAGCAGGATGTTTTCTCGCAGGGTCTCACTAAAAAGGCGCGGCACCTGGGGAGTGTAGGCACTGCGTGGCGGCGCAAAGAAGGTGGCGAGGTCTGTAACCAACCGGCCATTCCAGCTGACGGTGCCGCTTTGTGCGGGCAGAAAGCCAAGCAGGGTGCGTAGCAGCGTGGTCTTCCCCGAGCCCACGCGCCCGGTAATCACGGTGAACGAGCCGACCTCTATGCTGAAGGTGGCGTCGCCGATACCCATGGTGGAGCCTGTGTACCTGTAGGCCAGTCCTCGCACCTCCAACCGGGAAAGTGTGTCAGGGGAACCCGCACTCGCTACTGGGCGGGGAGTTTCTCCGCCATCAAGGAAGATAGGGTGGTGCTCGTACAGGGTTGCAGGCGGTTCGTCCGGTATCAGAGCAACCAGGCGGTTGATAGAGACCTCCTGTGCCTGGTAGTCGCCAACGAAGTTGCCTATGAACGCGGGAAGGTCGGTCGCAAAGGCGAGATAGTATGTGAAGAGGGCGAAGTCCCCCACCGAGAACGTGCCCGCTGACATGGCCTGCCCTGCGAGCAGCAGGATCACTCCAATACCGAAGTCAACCGAGCCGCCTTCAAAAGCGCCTATTAAGGAAGTGATGATGCCAACGCGCAGTTTCGCTTTACGCCTCTCGTCATTCAGCAGGGCGAAACGATTGATCACTTTGTCCTCAGCGTTGGCGACCTTTACCGCCAGCACCGCCCCGAATAGCTCACCCAGAAAGCCCGTAACTGCGTCACCCGCCTTGCCCTCGGCATACCAGGCGATCCGTGCGCGCGCCCACGCGATGTAGCTCGAAAGGGTTATCACCGCCAGCGGCAGGAATATCACGAGCGTGATCGTCAGGTTGATGCTTGCCATGATGCCCACGGCAAGGAAGAAAGTGGCGAACTCGCCTAAAATACCCCCCAGCCATGTCGGGAAGTCGCCCGTCTCCCCTACATCATCGCGGTAGCGGTTGATCGCTTCGCCAGAGGAGACGGGCGGGGTAAGCGCGCCCGGGCGCCGCAGGGCAGCCGCGAACAGATTACGCTGCAGCAGCATGCCTACTATTCCGCGGAACGTCCACCCGCCCCACGCGTCCCCCAGGTGGGCAGCAGCCCGGCCTAGCTCGACCGAGATATAGAGGGTTACAAGCGCAGGTATGCCGAACTGCACCGGCGCCGCACCCGTGAGCCTGTCGAAAGCCCCTTTCTCGATGAGGCCAGGCACCACTCGCAGGGCAAGAAAGAGCAGATCACCGACCAGCAGCAGCAATAGCGGCCGGGGCGCATATCGGATTAGCTGCCAATTGTAAAACGCCGTGCTCATTTTGCGGCTCTCGCCGTTCCCATTTTCTGCCGCACTCTTCTCTTTGCTTATGCCACTCATACCAGGGCCTCCCCAAGGCCGATCTGCAGTAGACTATAGAAATGAGAACTAGGATCGGCGGCCAACTGCTCGCGGGGACCATATTCGACCACACACCCTTCGTCCAGTATCAGGATATCGTCTGCACGCTGCACGGTGCGCAGGCGGTGGGCTATTATAATGGCGGTGCGCCCCTGCCTGCGGCCGGAGTCTTCACTACTATGCTCGTCGGTATCGCCTTGCAGCAGCAGGGCTATTGCTCTGTCCAGGCGTCTTTCGGTGATAGGATCCAGCCTCGAGGCAGCCTCATCGAGGATTACCAAGCCGGGGTCCTTGAGGAGCAGGCGGGTAAAGGCAAGTAGTTGCGCCTCGCCCGCTGAAATGCCCGCCCCTCCTGCACCAAGGTGAGTATCAAGGCCGTGCGGCATGGTTTCGAGCCAATCCAGCAGGCCAAGTGAGTTGAGCGCGCCCATAATCTGCTGGTCGCAGATCGTCGGGTCGAAGAAGGCAATATTGTCGCGCAGAGTGGCGCTGAATAACTGCACATCCTGGGTCACCATGCCCACTCGGGCACGCAGATCGTCCAGCGCCACTTGCCGTATATTCCGGTCGCCCAGCCTGACCACTCCCTCAGTAGGGTCATAGAGGCGGAACAGCAGCCGGGTGATGGTCGTTTTGCCTGAGCCTGTACGCCCCAGCACACCGAGCACCCTCCCCGGTGAGAGGCTGAATGACACATCTCGTAACACTAACCCGGCTTCTTGATTCTCCTCCGTGCCCTCATCTGCTTCACTCGATGCAGAATCACTGTCTGCATAGGCAAACGAGAGGTGGTCGAAGCGGACCGCGAGCGCCCCTGGTGGCAGTGTGCCTTGCTGTTGCTCACCGTTGCGCACAGGGGGCTGTTTGCGAAACAACTCTGCGACCCGAGCCATACCTGCTGTTGCGCGTTGGAGGTTGCTTGTTTGTTTGCGCAGACCCTCCAGCGGACCCGTCAACATACTTATGTAGGAGATAATCAGGAAGACGGCTCCGATCGTGATCGCATGTTGCGAGTAGAGGTAGGCCCCAACACCCAGGCCCATGGCCCAGCCGATCCCGAATAGCAGATGGCTTATGCCTGCGCTTATATACTCGACCATCTCAGCCGAGCGGCGGGTAACCACGACGCGCAGCGCAAAAGGAAAGAACTTCGACACAGCATACGCCGCCGCGCCGCTGCCCTGGATGTCTTCAACAGCGGAGATGCGCTCCTCGATATAGCCGAACTGCTCGGCGGCTGCCTGCCGTGCGTCCGTCCAGCGGCGTACCCCCAGCCCTTGCAGCGATGCAATAGCGACGATGCTGATCACGGTAAAAAGGGCAAGGGCGATTCCAGCCAGCCAGTTCTCTATCGAGAGCAAGACCAGCACTCCGAGCAAGAGCAACCCGCTGGTGACCAGGCGTATGACGAACAGCGAAAAGAAGTCGGCAAGGTCGGTGATGTCTCCATCTACACGCTCGATCAGCTCGCCAGGAGTGTGTGTTTTGTGGAAAGGCATATCGAGGCGCAGTAGATGTTCGGTCAGGCTGGCACGCAGCAAGTTGGTGGCTCGCCAGCCGACATCGATGCTCAGATAAGTGGTAGCGATTGTGACCAAGCGCCCTGTCAGGCTCACGGCGATGTAGGCTATACCCGGGTAGAGCAGGGAGCGGGCGTCAACTTGGCGCTGCGTGGCATCAATAAAGTAGCGGATAATCTGCGGGTTAATAAGTTGCATGACAACGCTCGAGAGCAGGAGGGCAGTCAAGACGGTGACGCGGCCTCGCTGCGGGCGTAGATAGGTGCCAAGCAAGTAGCGGTACTCGCCTATTGGGAAAGTCAGCGACATTTGTGCTCCTTAGGACCATGATAGAAGTAGAAAACAAGAAAGAGCCACAGGCTAACCCGTGACTCTACCCGTTATCTGGTTGAAATAGTGCGGTCACGGGCAGGAGCGCACCCGTGACCATTCGGCTTTTCTATACGCTACGCACTCTACCAATCTCGGGGCAGCGGCCACACCAATTATATCGGTGTGATAGACACCACAAGCCGGGTCATCGGCCGATACGGAACTGCGCTGCTAGGTATGCTGAGCGTATTCTTTAGCTTCTTACTACCAGGTGCACTCCTGGGGGCGCTCTCCTGTCGAGAGGATAGAGCGCCGTATATGTTGTAGCATGATTGTAGACATTTAGAGCCCTCCTTCACAGGGGCTCATGCGCCTGATTGAAGCGCTCTGGCCTGCTCTGTGTAGCTGACATTATAACAGTGTCTTTTCTCTGGTACATCGGTCACAAGTTGTAAATTGTGTAGCTCGTGACACAGAAGCGTCGGGGTGAGGTCACGGATGGCCTGCTCTAGTGTGATCGGGCAAGAACCGGGTGGAGCGAGACCGGCAAATAACACCAGATGATGCTGGTGGTCACTTCCAGCCTGTCCGGGTGTCAAAAACGTCCGATTCTCGTGTTCCACTTTGACCGCGCTTCTGGGGACCCAACTGGCGAGCGGTGAGTAGTCCGTCCATGTCCAAAAAGCCGTTTCAAAATCAGTGTCCCATTTGGTGCACCTACCTAGAGTTTTGATACTCATGTGCTGGCTGCTTAACCAGATCCGCGTGGAAAACGCCTCGTTGAAACTGCGTAGGCAGTATGTGGCATGACAGGAATTGCAGAAGCAAGAAATCAATTCAAAACTGCCCTTCAAACCCCTTGACAAGCCACGACCTCATCCCTGATAATACAAACACTCCAAGGCGCAAGCCAATGGAGGAACAGAGGCTCCGATAGACCGCAAGGTTTGTTGGAGTTTTCTGTTTGTATTCCCTTGTATTGCCTGTATCACCCATGTTTGCTACCCTTGACGAGCTAGGTCGCACTCGTGCCAGGAAATCCACTGATTGGCCCAGCAATAAGCCACGCTTTTGTTGACGAAAGATGTGAAGTGGGAAACATTCGAATTGACCAGGTTCTGTCGACACAACCCCAGTGTACAGGAAGAGGGGCCTATGGAGGACGATGTCCTGCGGGAGCAACTCGCCTATTACCGCGCCCGCGCCACCACCTATGACGCATCGCTTGGCGACGGGTTGGAGGGGACACTAACAGCGGTTGACGAACTGTTGCAACAGCTCAGGCCGTTTGAGCACGTGCTCGAGCTGGCGTGCGGCACCGGCATCTGGACGCGCCTGCTGCTCGACGTCGCGCAGCGGGTGACCGCCGTGGATGCCGCACCGGAGATGCTCGCCCTGAACGCGGCCAAGGTGGCCAAGGTGGGACAGACATCACCCTGGACCCATGCACCCTCAACTATGATCGCTTCTCATCCTCGACCGGAGGCGGGTTGCGGGGCCCATGCTACGAGCGCAAACTGTCCCATGATCGAAATTACCTGGCTGTTTTGGGTCGGGGCTATCCACTGAAAAGCGGGGTATGTCCACTCAGGGTACATGCGCTCAACATTTGCTTAAGAATCCTCAGCATTTGCTGAGAAAACACAGCAAATGCTGAGCCGAATCCCAGCATTTGTTTGTTCCGGGGACGTCTTCCGTGCGCTATCATTGGTGCGACCCGTTGGTGTCATTCCGTTGCCGAGCAATTGGAGAGCCTAAATAAGTGGAGCAGTGGGGCAGCGGAGCAGAAGAGTAAAGGAAAGAGTGGGCACGCTTTTGCATCTACCCGGGTAGTGCTCGAAGGAACAAGCCAAGGGATGAACCAGGCGAAAAGTAGCGCAGGGTACGGCGGGGGCAGAGCGGGTGTGGCCTCCGCTGGGACAAGCAGAGCACTCAGCTGCACTTCTGAAATAGCACGCCAGCCACTCTGGACGCAAACCGAAGCTTCCCACTGAGACAAGAGAGCTGATCAAGAAGATAGCTCAGGAGAACAGCTTGTGGGGAGCAGAACGCATCAGGGGAGAGTTGCTCAAGCTAGACATCAGAGTATGCAAGCGCACCGTGCAAAACTAGCCCTCATAGAACTTCCTTATTCAAACTCGCCGACCGAAACCCTCAGAGCGTAAGTCCTCTCAGCGCTGGTCCACGTTCTTGCATAATCACGCTGAGCATGTATGGGCTTGCGACTTCCTCCCTGTGTACGACCTCTTCTTCCGACCACTGTTCATCTTCTTCATCATTGAACTTGGCTCGCGCCGGGTGGTACACTTCGGCGTCACAAGGTATCCTGCTGATGAGTGGGTAGCCCAAAGGCTGCGAGAGGCAACCCCATTTAGAGAGGCACCAAGGTTCCTGATCAGAGACAACGAATAAGGAAGCTTTATGAGGGCAACTGGCGAGCGGTTCACCCAAGTTGCTAAGGTAAGCGGCATCGAGGTGCTGCGAACACCGAATAAGGAAGCTCTATGAGAGCAAGCCAAGAGCCAACGCCTTCTGTGAGCGGTTCTTGGGAAGTGTGAGGCGGGAATGCCTGGACCACATACTAATCTTGGTGAGGAGCACCTGCACAGAGTGGTCAAGGAGTATGTACGATACTACAATGAGGTTCGCCCTCATCAAGGTATCGGCCAAGCTATTCCGGAAATAGTGCGGTCACCTTTCCGGCCAGCTCTATTGGGTGCTGAAGGAGTCAATATAAGAGCCCAAGCAAAGATAATCAGCTTGCCAGTCCTAGGCGGCTTGCACCACGATTATCGAAGGGCTGCATGAGCGCGAACGCGATAGGTAGCCTCGACGCCGATGAGTTCGGATGCCCCTTTGCCCCTATGTCCTACTCTTCAGTGTTCTCGCCCTCGGCAGGCGTGGGCCATTGCTGTCGCCCGTGCAGGACGTGGAGGATGTCAATGCGAGTGTCGCTCTCCTCGAAAATCAGTATGAACGGCGTTCCGCTGACGATAAGCTCGCGCGTGCCTTCCACTCGTCCAGGCCTGCCGCCTAATCCCGGCATCTCGCTCAGCCTTGCCACGGCGCTGCTGATGCGTTCCCGCTGCCTTTGTGCCGCGCCGGGGTTGTGCTCACGGATATAGGCGATCTGCCAGGCGATTTCCGCCTTAGCGCTGTTACTGATGACAACCTGGCGCATCAATGCGCGGTGCCACCGTCAATGGCAGCGTCAAGCTCCTTCTCAAAGTCCTCCCATTGGGTGTAGCTCCCTTCCCGAATGTCGTCGCGGCCTCGCTCTATAGCCTGAATGAAAGCAAGCTCCTGGTCAATGTAGGTGGTAAGCGCTTCGTGAAATAGCCGTGCCTTCGTGCGCCCGGTGGCTTGTGCCAGCAAATCGAGGCGCTGAGCGGTACTTTCGTCTACTCTTGTATTGAGTTGCACGCTGCGGTTCATAACCTCTCCTAATCTTACCAGCGAAAAGTGAAATACGATAGAGATATGATAGCAAATGCTATCATATAATGCAAATCAGGGGAGTAGTGTGCAAAACCCCATGCGACGGCTATGTACCTCAGTGGCACGTCGTCCGCAGCTTTGAACAGGCGCTTCTACGTGCGGATAACGTATGTAGCCAGGACAGGCAACAGCGCGAGCGACAGCGACAGAACACTGGGACTGGTTAATTTTGCGATGTATCCGCACCTGGATCACGAGGCATTGCCGGAAAATACCATGGCTAACGCAGAAAAATGGGCCGCCGGCATGCGGGTGCGGGGGTACGCGATTGACGATCAGTCCGCTCTCAAAGTGACCGACGGGACCGTCTAAGTTGTCTCCGAAGGCCATTGGAAATTGTTTACGCCCTAAGGAGGAGCCGTGGCTAACCACACAGACCACACAAAGGACATTCGGGTGGCGCTGGAAATCGGACTGAGAGGCAAGATGGTGGTGGCAGTGGACTGGCCTGGTATCGAGCGCGGGGCAAAGACCGGGGAGGCTGCGATCGAACGCTTACTCTCCTACCTTCCACGTTATGCACCGGTGGCGAAGCTGGCTGGGATGGAGGTCGAGTTTGCGACCAGCACGAACAGCAGCACCGTCGACGTGGTCGAGGAGTATCCTGGCACAGGCTCGACCGACTTCTGGGGTATCTCGTTCGCGTTTTCGGGTATCGACCAGGGAGCCATATCAGGCGAAGCATTGGAGCGTGAACTGACGCTGATGCGGGCGTGCTGGGTCTTTTTCGGCGATGTGCGGCGGCGAGTGTCGGCTGAGATGCAGCGTGGTCCGCGAGGCGGAGGGCGAGATCGGGACCGCATCGTCCGTCATACTCTTTTCTCGGAGCTAGATTTTACAAAGAAGGTCGGCGTGCTCACTCCTCCTGAGGCCATGCTGACCAAGGAGGGCTTGAACGCACACCGCGACGAGTATTGCAACGCAATTAGGGAGTTGCATTCCAAGAACAAGATGGCCCGCACTTGGCCGCTGCGGTACCTGATTCGGCACACCGCCTTTCACACCATGGATCACGTCTGGGAAATGCAAGACAAGGATCTGACTGTCAAAGAAGGTTTGTTATAATGGCCCTATGACCAACAAAGACATTTCCAGCGGTGTAGTGCACGAAGTTCCAGCGGATTTACGGGAAGCTTTGACATCTGACCGGGAAGCGCTCGCAGCATGGGAGAATCTTACGCCCCTTGCACGCAATGAATGGATATGCTGGACGATCTCCGTTAAAAAGCCGGAAACCAGAAGAGAGCACGTTGAAAGGGTGCGTGCAGAACTTAAAGAGGGAATACGCCGACCTTGTTGTTGGTATGGCTGTATTCACCGGACAGATAAGTCAGTTAGTCCTTCAGTACAGAAAGTGGTGCTTGATAAACGACTCAAGTCTGAATAGCTTGTTTGGCCGCCGGTAGAGTCCTTCCCCTTCCTCGCCGCTCGGCATCGGCAGCCCACTCTTTAGGTATGTAGAGTTCTCGATCAACAAGCGTATGCCCTTTTGAGGAGGCATAAGCTAAGAACACCCCAATCTGGCAATTCTCTATACGTCCTGCCGTTCCCGAGTACTGCCTCTTCACACCTACACTCTTGTCTCCTTTCTTCAGGAAGCCTGTTTCATCTATCACAAGGACCGCGTCCTCTTCACCAAGATGCTCAACGACATAGTCTCGCAGATCGTCACGCACCTCATCTTGGTCCCACAAGGCACTATTTAGCAGGCGCTGCATGCCATCCGGACTCTTTTCACCTGCTTGTTCAGCCAGTTGCCAGCCATTCTTGCGTTTTTAGGGACTGAGGAGCCCCCTCAGATATGCCTTCACCCTCGCCCGGTGCTCAGAGCGTGCGAAACGTGCTGCTATTCTGTCATGTAGCTCTTCAAGTCCATTTGCCCAACCCTCTCTCTACATCTTGCGTCACAACCATACAGCCACCTCCAACTTCCTTTGCTTGGAGGTCTATTTTACATTATATAACTGCGGCTGTAGGATTAGGGAGATTCCGTGACCTCAGCTCCGGCGCTGTCCAGATAGCCTGCAGAGATAGCCGTGCCTGTCTCCCCCACCTTTTGCCAACCCGCCGCAATAGTCCGCCTGTAAGCATCGACCAGATTGCTCGGCACGCGGGCGAAGGTACCGTCGAACTGCATCTTTAGCTCGTACAGACCCATAGGCGCGACATAAGCCGGCAGTGGCAGCTGTTCAAGGCTCGTCCATTGCATAATCTTGATCATGGCGGCGATCTGGTCGCTATCCAGCGTGGCGGGCCCCAGGCGTGTCACGAACTCTTCAATGGGCCTGGCGCCGTGGCGGTACGACCAATCTATCAGATCGAACAATGGCCACCAGGTGTAGCCGACCAACGGCACACCTTCCGCTCGTAACTGCGGCACCAGCGCGAGCGATTGCTCTAACCACCGCCTACGCACATCAAGTGTCCCCTTGGTGCTCGTCTCGGTGACCATCACCGGGCGGCTGTAGCGGCGGGCAAATGCACGTATAGAGCGCGCCAACCCATCGGCACCACCATTGCGCTGGTAGCTGGCTACTTCGCCGTTTACCTCACGCAGGTCGCTCACCGACGATTCCGGGTAGTAGTTGACGCCGACGATGTCAACGTGAGCGGCGTGCTCAGTGTGCCAGGCCAGGTCGGTGTCAGCCATGCCGTTTTGCAGCAGCCAGCTGTAGAGCGGGTGATTACCGTTCACCAGCCCGGTCACCAGGTCAGTAGCAATGAAGGTGCGGGCTGTGGTCAGAGTAGCAAACTCTTCCAGCTGTGGGGTTGAGGCTACTGCCTCCCCTGCGGCATCAACGCTCACGATGGCGGCCCGGCTGTCCTCCGACCGTATCGCCTCAATCGTCAGCACAATGCCCCGCGCCAGTGAGCGCAAGATCTTCACCGCGCCGTCATTGCCACGCAAGTACGGCGGCCAGATGCCGTACACGCTACAGAAGGCCACAGTGACCCAGGGTTCGTTGAGGGGTGTGTAGTGCGACACTATATGCTTGTAGCGCCGGGCGAACTCGGCCGCATAGAGGGCCACCCTCTGCGGATAGGAGGAGTTGAGAAACTGGTTATCCAGCCAGGAGGGCGTGCCGTAGTGCACCAGATCCACGATGATTGCGATGCCTTTGCTCGCTATGTATTCCAGCACCCGGTCCACCCACTCCCAATCGAACTTGCCAGGCTCAGGCTCAACCTTGTACCAGGGGATGCCATAACGCAGTGCACGCACTCCGAGATCGGCAACACGGTCAATGTCCTCACGCCAGTAGATATAGTGGTGAGTAAGGGCGTACTCATCGAGTACGCGCTCCCCAACGCGCTCTGTCTGAGAGATAAAAGTATCCTCTATGCCAGTGGCCCATGCGAAGCCTCCGGGGGCGAGGCTAAACAATGCGTCCGCACTTCCGTCAGTTGGGGCAATCAAAATATCACTCCTTCAAGCCACTCAGGGCAATGCCGTTGACAAAGTATTGTTGGGCGAAAAGAAAGGCAATGAACAATGGTGCCAGGGCCAGAGCCGCTCCGGCCATGATCACCCCATACTCAACGACGTGCTGGCCCATGAAGAGCGCCAGCCCGGACGGCAAGGTGCGCATCTCTGTGCTCGAAGTTATCAGCATTGGCCAGAGGAAGTCGTTCCAATTGTACATGAAATGGAATACGGCTAGCGTGGCGATTGCCGGTACCGACAGAGGCAGGATGATCCGGCTGTAGATATAGAACTCTCCGGCTCCGTCAATGCGGGCAGCCTCGTCGAGTTCGCGTGGCAGGGTCATAAAGAACTGCCTTAGCATGAAGATGCCGAAGGCATTGGTGGCGCGTGGAATGATCAGGCCGCCGAAGCTGTTGAGCAGCCCCAGATCGTGTACCGTAACGAAAAGCGGAATGAAAATTACCTGAAAGGGTATCATCAGCGCAATCAGCACTAACAGAAAGATTACGTCCCGCCCCGGGAAGCGCAGCCGAGCAAGGGCGAACGCCGTCATCGAGTCGAAAAGCAACGAAATTGTTGTGACGCCGCCTGCAAAGACAATACTGTTCAGAAAGAAGCGCCCGAAAGGCACGCGCTGCCAGATGTTAGTAAAGTTCTCAACTGTCCAGCTGGTGGGCCACAGCTGCGGTGGGAACTTGACTATAGTGCTTTCGGGCTTAAAGGCGGTGAGCACCATCCAGGCAAAGGGGAAGACCATTCCCACGGCGAAGGCAACGAGTAGGAGGAAGAGTATAGTCCGCAGCCACGCGTCACGCCTTGAAGTGCCGGGTATTACCGCGACCGGCGCCCTGGTGGCGGATGGAGCGGTAGAGGTGCCGGACGCTTGAGGCGCTGTGTTGGCAGGAGTGGGACTTTCTATGGCTTGGCTCATCAGTCTACCTCCCGGAAACGTAAGATGCGCAGTTGAAATAGCGTCAGCACAAAGACTATCAGGAAGAGGATGACGCCGATAGTGGATGCATAACTGATGTCTATCAACTCTATGCCCTGGTGAAAGATGTAAGAGACCACAGTTTCAGTGCTGTGCAGAGGCCCGCCACCGGGTGTTAGCACGTACACGGGGTCGAAGACCTGAAACGCTCCGATTACCGAGATTACCAGCACAAAGAGGGTTGTCGGTCGCAGCATCGGCAGGGTTATCTTCCAGAAAGACTGCCAGGCTGAAGCTCCGTCCACCCGTGCGGCCTCGTAGAGGTTCTCGGATATGCCCTGTAATCCAGCGAGAAAGATCACCATGTTAAAGCCGAGGTTCTTCCAGATGCTGACAAAGATGACCACCGGCATTGCCCAGTCGGGGTCGCGCAGCCACCCTGTGACGGGCATGCCGAGGGCATGAAGCCAGTACGCGAGCAGACCTATGTCCGGATCGAAGAGAAAACTCCATATGATAGCGATGATGGCGAATGAGCCTATCACCGGCAAAAAGAAGGCGGAACGCAGCAGCCCACGCCCCGGCAGCTTCCGGTTCAATGCGATGGCGAGGGCAAGGGCCAATACCATACCGACCGGCACCGTGACGGACGCGTAATAGAGGGTGTTACGAAAGGCGTTCCAGACTCGCGGGTCTGGTATAAGGCGCTGGTAGTTGTCCAGGCCCGCCCATTTCTCTACGCTGCTGCCGAAGCTCCAGTGATAGAAGCTGAGGAGAAACGACTGGACAATAGGCCAGAAGACAAATACCACCAGAATTACCAGGCTGGGTAGCATGAAAAGGTATGCGGCGCGAGCCTCTCGGGTGCCCGCTTCTCGCATCAGCATCGTCATGCGCTCCGCCAGCGACCGCCGGGCACGGGCCGCTGGGCGGGCTGTCTCGAGCTTGGACACTCGTTGCGGTACCTCCCATGGGCCACCGGGCGGCGGAACTCGCCCGGCGACCCACATTCTGGTACTGAGCATCTGCGGAAAGTACGACGCAGGAACTCAGCACCACGAGCTAATAACCGACTGTCGGCCACCGGTCAGCTGCTACTTCAACAAATCAGTTATCTGCTGGTCGGCATTTTTCGTTGCGTCCTCGACTGTAGCCTTGCCGAGAGTGATCGACTGGATCATAGGCACGAAGACGTCGGTATCTATCTGCGAGAACTTTTCGAGACCAGGCAGGTAGAACCTGGACTGTGGGGCGACCGAGGCGAACTTCGGCACCCACTTGTTCTTGGCCAGTGTCGGATCGCTCGCCAGGTCGGTGCGCGTCGGCGGGAAGCCGGTCATCGAAGAGAGGGTAACCTGCGAGTCCTTGGAGTTCCAGTGCTTGATGAACTGAAGCGCAGCATCCTTATTTTGCGTCTTGGCATTCACCATGAGCACGACAGTATCCGCCAGTGTGAAGGCACCTGCCGGTCCGGCTGGGATCGGTGCCACGTCGTAGCTGAAGCCGTCCTTGTCGTAGCCGCTGGTGGCCCAGGGCCCGGTGATCTCCATTGCAGCCTTACCTGTCTCGAAGAGTTTATCGGACTCTGCCCCGCTCAGGCCGACCGGGCTGATCTTGTCGTTCTTGACCATGTCTGTCCAGGTCTTGAGCGCTGAGACGCTTTCAGGGCTGGAAAGAGCGGGCTTGCCATCCTTTACGATGTCGCCGCCGTTCTCCCAGAGCAAAATCGGGTAGTTGGGGATAGTATCATGCTCGCCGAAGGCGATACCATACTGACTGCCGTCGGGCTTGGTGAGCTTTTTGATGTCACTCTGCCACTCAGCCCAGTTTGTGGGCGGAGCGGTTATGCCGGCAGCGCTGAACATATCCTTGTGATAGTACAACATCAGCGTCGCGTAATTCAGCGGTGTGGCGTAGTATTTACCGTTATATTGCAGCAGATCGTTAAGCGCGGGTGGCCAGACGGATGGGTCGAGATCGCCGCCCTGCTTGATCTCCGAACTGAGGTCCATGACGAGGCCGCTCTTGGCGTACTGAGGTATATACTGGAAGTGGATGGCCACCACATCTGGGCCGGTACCGGCGGACATAGAGCTGAGCAGCTTCTGCATCAGGGTGTCCCAAGGCTCAACGTCCATATTCACCTTGATGCTGGGGTTTGCATCGGTGAACTTCTTGGTTACGGCTTGGACGCCGGGCAGATCGGAGCCGGTGAAGCCGTTCCAGAAGGTGATCGTAGTAGATGCTCCACTGCTGCCAATAGTGTTGCTGGTAGCAGGGGTGTCGGTGGCAGCCGCGGGAATCGCGGCTGTTCCGCCGGTTGCGGGGGTGTCGGTGGTAGCGGCGCCTGTGCCACTGGTGGCAGCAGCAGGTGCAGTGGGCGTGTCGGCGGTCCCGCCGCAGGCAGAGAGCAGAGGCAGGAGCATCACGCACAGAACCATAAGAGTTACAGGGGTCTTTTTAGATAGCAGCATTGCCTTTCTTTCCTCCATATTGACTAACGCATAAAGTTTCGTTCTCGTTCGCAAGAAGCCCGCCCTGGTATGCCATGCCCGGCTACCACCTCCTTTCGATGCGCACTAACAGGCATTGGAGCAGCCGCAGGAGCCTCGGACAACCAGTTGGGTCGGTAGCTGAAGTTGCAGATCCCCGGTTGACCTGCCGTTGAGGAGGGCCAAGAGCAGTTGTGCAGCCGCGCTGCCAAGCCCGTGCATTGGCTGGTGTACGGTTGTCAGGGGTGGATCAAGCAGGCGCGCGAACATTACATCGTCGAAGCCGACGAGGGGGAAGTCGGAGCCGGGGCGGCGGCCCGCTGCGCGCAGTGCGTCCGAAACTCCGATTGCGGTCTCGTCGTTGGCGGCAAAGATAGCGGTCGGGGGTTCGCCCAGCGATAGCAAAGCGCGAGTGCCAACTCGACCAGCTTCCTCACTGTAATCGCCTTCCCAGCAGTACTCAGGCCGGAACTCTATACCCGCTTCCTGGAGCGCTCCTCGATAGCCCGCCAGGCGATCAGCCGCCGAGAGGTGAGCCAGAGGCCCGCTTATATGAGCAATGTGTCTGTGACCGTGCCTGACGAGGTGCCTGACCGCCTGTCGAGCACCTTCTTCGTCGTCAACGGACACCGTGTGCACCGCTGGATCAAGTGGGTAACGGCCGATGAAGACGAAAGGCAACGAGCTTCGCTGCAGGGTGGTAATGTTTTTGTCGTTCAGTGCAGCTGAAGCCAGTATTACCCCGTCTACCATCTGCGAATGCAGGATTTTGGCGTACGCTTCTTCCTCCGCGACCTCGGTCTTTGTGGTCGAAAGCACCAGCGTCATGCCTGAGGCGTTCAGAACCTCGCTCACTCCGGAGAGCACCTCCATAAAGTAAATGTGGCCGAAGACGTGTTCGCTGCTGTGGGGTACGATCAAGGCGACTGCGTTGGTCCGGCGCGACTGCAAAGCCCGGCCGAGTGCACTGGGGCGGTAATAGAGCGCCGCGGCCGCTTCTCGTACCTTGAGCTTTGTGTCTTGGGCAACAGACGGACTATCAGAGAGGGCCAGGGAAACTGTTCCGGTTGAAACGCCTGCCTTGCGCGCTACCTCACGGATCGTAACCCGGCGCGGGCGCCCGTCGAGCGGTCCATCTGCTCTTTCAGAAGTCATAAGGAGGTCTCCTGCCGTACGCCGACGCAAAGCAGCAACTAAAACGTTTCAATTGAAACGTTTTAGTCAGTATATCACGATTTTCTGCCATGTCAATAGGCTGAACGATGGTAAATGTTCAGAGTAGGGGTTGAGCAAAGCAGAGCCCTAGTACAGCTTCGCTCAAATAAGCCTACAATTTGGAGCCTGTCATGAGCCGCAACGCTGCCCACGAAACTGTGGGTCTATTTAGCCCTAGCTGTACTAGCATTGTACAAAGGCAAGGCCCACCCCCTAACCCCCTCCCATGTGTGGGAGGGAGAACTCTTATCAGGAGAGATTAGGGGACACTCCTAATACCCCGTCAGGGCATAGCCCCTGCACCCCAACTCTGAACGCTTACCGTGCCTGCTGGAATCGGGCAGTTGAGAGGAAAGACGAGGGCGAGCTTACAGCAAGGCAACAGAGTTTTGGCGCTGAGCTTGTAGTCTCATTATGGAGTGCCTGGTGGCGAACTGGCAATTGCTTTGAAGACTATTACCTCTGTGAAGTTTGTGCCGTCTACCTGGTAGGCGTAGCAGCCTGCGGCACGTATCCCTGTGTATGAAGGCCAGTCATTCCACATGGCAGATGATTCATCATTTACTATTGTGTCAAGCTGTAGCTCTCTGAGCATAGCGGGAGGCTGCCCTGTGCTCCCAATCCCGAAGCCAAGCTCATTGGGCCCATCTATCTCACGTCCCCTCACCAACACGGGGCCACTATAGCTGGGATTTCCTATCCAGAGGACCTTTGCGTAATACCAACCTCCGTCTTGCTGAGCGCCACCCAGGTAAGCTGTGGCGTCCGTTCCAAGCCCAACCGGATATACAGGGCCGTTGCCGAGAGCGATACCATAGTTGGGTGACACCTCTTTGCCCGGCGTAGTGGGGCACGCGCTGCCAGGAGCTACAGTTGGCAGGCTCAGAGGGCGTTGGCGCAGGGCTGTGTATGCATCAGCGGGGGGCGTATTCTTGGAGGCGCCAGGTACACCGTTGGGATACCTCTTTTTCAATTGCGAAGCGCCCAGCTGCGACAGAAGAACATTATATGGCGCTTTGTTCTCAGGATGCATCTCGAAGACTGCACGCTCGAAGTATTGCACCGTGTATTCTTTGCCGTCCAGGTCGCTTTTTTCAACCAGCGGGTTGGTGATAGGATAGCCTTGCTGCATCAGCCCACCGTGCGCCTTCCAGTAGTCGAGGAAGGCCCCGCTTATCTCTTTGCCCGTTTCGGGGAAGAGCATACCTTTGCCTGCCACAGGGTTCATGGGCGGCGGCAATTCGGGCGCGCCACGCGGATACTTCTCCTTCAGGCGCATACTGCCGAGCAAAGAGAGAAGCACGTTGTAGGGCGGCTGTTTGTCGGCATGAAGCTCAAATACGGCACGCTCGAAGTATTGCACGGTATAGCTTTTGCCGTCAGTAAGCGATACTTCGGAGAACTGCTCGGTGAGGGGCAAGCCCTGCTGCGCGAGGCCGCCGTGACTATCCCAGTATGAGAGGAATGGGTCGCAAACGCTTTTGCCTGTTTCGGCGAAGCGCCTGCAATTCGTCTGCTGCGCGTCTGCTCTATTCCAGGAAAGCGCCTGAGTGGACAAAGCGAAGATCAAGGCTGCTATGGTCAAGGTCGCGCACCGGCGTGGCGATCTGTGAGTGCTCATAGTAATACCTCCATGTTATGAAAGCGTCCATCGTAGACACCTGTATTATACACCCTCACGTCAGGTAGCAGTCAGTGGTCGGTGGTCAGTTCACCTTGTGGATTCCGCATCTGCCCTTTCTGGGGCGCATTGTTAATTTCTGACTCCAAAGCCTCGGCTACCGACAACCGGCGCAGCCTATTGCCCGCCTACTTTGTAGATACGGATTTCATCCCTGGGGTCGGGAACTACCTCAACCAGGGTGAAGGCGTTGAACAAGCCGTCATACTGACTTACCTGGTCGGGGTAGCGTGCGCGGTCATCGTAGAAGCGCCCGTACATATCTTTGGAGAAGACCAGGTAGTTGAAGCCATTAGAGGTGTACCAATCCGGCGGATGGTCGCTCAGGCGGATCAGGCCTTCCACGCTGAAGCGGTTGGGGTCTACGTATGGAGAGTATGCCTCAACCGCTATGCGAGAGCCTGCCGGCACATTGCGTTCTATCCAATTTCTGGCAACTTCCCGGGTATTCGCACCTGTCAAAAAGACACCTGTGTCGTACAGCATCTGTAGCACGGGGTAAAGCAGGGTGGCTACCAGCAGAAAGGTTACGCCTGTGGTAAAGAGCTTGCGATTGGCCCTTTGCCGCATAGTAAGTGGCTTGAGCACATTCACCAGGAACGAGGCTCCCAGCAGAAAGAGGAAGGGGGTCAGCGGCAGCAGCGTGCGGTCGTTCCTCACCTCGAAGCTGGAAATGAAGATGAAATAGAGCACAGGGAAGAAGGAGAGGAAGATTAGCAATTTAGAGCGAATATAAATGCCTCGGATAACCTCAAGTAGAGCAAACAGAGCCATCGGGCCGGCGCTTGTGTAGGTGTAATGCACATACCAGAGGAATGTATCACCTTCCATTCCCATGTGGCCCGCCGAGTAGTGCTGCGCCTCAAAAGTCAGGTCGCTAATAAACTTCTGGTAATCAAAGATAGCGAAGGGGGTGGTCAGCAAAAAGGTGACGGCTCCCAGAAAGAGCGCCAGGTAGAGCCGCTTGTCTTTCCAGCCGCTGATTCCCTCGCGCAAGAAGTGCGCAAGGAGGAGGGCGAGCACGATCAGCGCGCCATTATATTTGGTGGAGGCGACTAATCCGACGGCTATGCCCGCGAGCAGGTAGTGGCCGGTTTCGCCCTTCAGGAAGATGAGCGTGGAACCCCAGAAAGAGAGAAGTATGAAGAAGCCAAGAAATGTATCGGGAGTAATGAGGCGGCTGTTGATAACGTTAATTGATGACACAGCCATAGAGAAGGCCGCGATCAGGGCTGCCAGCCTACTGCTGAAGAGGTACTTGCCGATGAAGTAGACAAGCAAGACCGAGCCACAGCCGAAAAGCACGGTAATCCCGCGTTCGAGCAGTATAGCGGAGGGGAGAGGAGCCTCGCCCACGCCCATCGTGATCATCGTGGGCGCCGAGATGTCCGCCGGGCTGTTGAATATGCCTGCCAGCTTGCCTACCAGGTAATAAGGTACGTAGGCAAGGGCGTTCAGGTAGAAGAAGAGGGAGGGGTAATTAAAGAAATGGGGGTTCCAATCGCCTGTTTTAAAGATGCGCTGAGCTATAGCCACGTATGTAGGTTCGTCGGGGTGGTAAAGATAGGGCAGCCCCATCTTTACACTCCACGCCCTCAACGCCAGCGCAAGGAGGAGTACTCCTGGGAGAAGCCATTTTGTATACCGCTCTGGAAATCTGACGTGCGTGATCCGGTTTGCCGCTGCTATCCCCATATTGCTCATGTATCTATCTACAAGTGAGGCTTCTAGCCCACCCTGTCATCGAAGCCACTATACAGGATACAGGTTGGGTTATCAAATGGGGATGGAGGCCCAGGAATAGGGATCAGCTACTGGTCCCCATTCACGCCTGGTTGTGGTAGAGGGTGTTTGAGCCATCTACTTTGGGGGTGGGCGATGGCTCTGGGATCAGCGTGGGCAGTTCGAACGTTGGCGGAAGAGGTTCCGGCGGCGTGGATGTGTACTCCGGAGATGGGGTTGGGGTTATCTCCGGCGGGAGGCTGTCCACCGGCGTCACGCTTGCAGGGCTAACAAGGGTTGCTTGGGTGTTGGTGGGCACAGCGGCAGTGGCCGCAATGTCTGAAGGGGTAGCGGCCCCTGCGATGTTCGTTGAGGTAGCGGTAGCTGGGAGGCTCGTTGGTGTGATTGTGGGCACAGGTGTATTTGTGGGGGTATGTGTTGGTGGCGGGTAAGTGCCTATCACTTCCAGGCCGCGCCGAGCCGTGACGCGCTTCCAGGGGTATATAACTCCGTTGCCGTTGTTAGCGCCATAGCCGGGAATAAAGCGGTTACCATATGGGTCGTTGACTATCAGGTTGCCATCGGCGGTATAGCCGACTACCACCAGGATATGCCCCTGTGACGTAAGCTGGTTGCCCAGGATTACAGGGTGCCCTCTCTTCAGCGCGCCTACTACGCCGTCCCACGTGGCTCCCACGTAGTTGCTGCTGAGGCCGTGCCACTGTAACACAGAGACCATGGTTTGCCAGTCTGCCAGCCCATTGGGGCTAATAGTGCCGTAAAGCCCCGCAAGCATGTTGCCTCGCGGATCGGGGGCCGATGCGCTGTAGGTACGGCCATTGTTTGTATAAGAGTTGGTGACATATGGCGCGTAGTCGGAGCCTGAGATCGCCTTTACAGATTGTGGAGGGGCGGGTGCAGCGCCGGAGGCAGCGCCGGGGCTGGCTGAGGCTGTAACTTGCTGTGCTACGTACTCACTCCACGGCTCAATCTTGCCATAGTAGGCGAGAGTCATAGCCACAGAAGTAGGGCCACAGGCCCAGTTGCCATCGCCCGCCTGCGCTATATCGTTCACCTGTTGAATGTATGGTACAGGAAGGCGGACCACTGCGGCTCCGGCCTTCGGAGTTATTCCTATGCTGCGGCTGCTTACTACATTACCTGATGAGTAGTCGAGCGTCGTTATGCGAGAAACGGGATTGTCGGCAAGGAGAATCAGCGAGCCGTTGGTAGATGCCGAGATACTGTTCAGCCCCACAAGCGAAGTATCTACGGCATGGCGGTTGCCATTTACATCAACGTCCCAGGAGGCTCCACTGCGCGTGCCACCCATGACCAGGTTTTCGCCATCGGGCGCCCATACGAGACGTGTGAAGTCTTCCGCATCGCGGCGCACCAGCACGGGCATAGTACCGGCCGGGTCGGAGATAACAAGGCCCATACCATTCGGCCTGGACAGCGTGCCTGCTGTGGATACGAGCGACACTTTGGCTTGTGATATGGTTTTTGTGCCTGTAAGGAACGTGGTGCCGGAGACAGTGGGGGCGGCGGCCACGGCCACGGCAGTTACAGCGGGAGCTGCGCCGGGCGCTGCGGCGGCAAGAGCGAAGTTGCCTTCAGCCAGGCAAGCTACTTTGGCCGGAGCATTGGGCGGCGACCATACAGCGAACTTTGAGTAGCGCAAGCCGGG
>JADEYI010001236.1_pt1 | contig 21048 bp, 42 predicted proteins | sample 8542331 | NCBI WGS metagenome assembly JADEYI01 (sample SAMN16510988, study PRJNA670497) | mine drainage metagenome | isolation source: biofilm near Copperflume 1 | place: Germany: Marsberg coppermine Kilianstollen | collected 2018-02
ATAATAATAATAATAATAATAATAATAATAATAATAATAATAATAATAATAATACAAACTTATAAGTTTGGCTTGCAATTTATTTTGCATGGCATGCACATGCATGCATACACACACTTGTGTGACAGAGGCAGGTGATGGGCAGACTTCAAGAAAATGAAGAAGATTACACATCTTTCCAGCCGTCCAGCCTGGAAGGAAGGAATTACACATAAACTCCCTCGTGCCACTAATCCTTCCTGATTTGGCAGCTAACTCTAGGGTTAGGGTTTGAGGCAACGCATATGGAGCACCTCTGTCATGGCTGGAACGCCCCTTGCCGACCAGCACCTCAGCGCACAAGCGGGAATGAGCATCTTCTGTCGGCCTCAGACCTCCTTTGCACGAACGGCGGCACGAGCTACGCACCAACATTGTCAAGGTGCTTTGATCGCCCACATTCTGTCGATTTATTGTCGAGCTCACCATTCCAAAATTGCCGCTGCACGAGTTTTTCGGTGAGAGCCAAACCATCTTGTAAGACGCCCCTGATCGTTTAGTTCTTTGGAGTGTCTTGCAGATGGGTGACATTGAGACTTTCCTCTTCACTTCTGAGTCCGTCAACGAGGGTCACCCTGACAAGCTCGCCGATCAGGTATCGTCAAAGTTCCAGTTCACGTTGTGACAATTGTGAGCAGGAACGTGCCATGTCCAATTCTTTGCTTTGACAGTTTTAAACCCTGATCTGAGCTTGTCCAAAAATCTTTGCAGGTGTCAGATGCCGTCCTGGATGCCTGCCTCGAGCAGGACCCCTATGCCAAGGTGTGCAGGACGTTTTCCCTCCCTAGAGATTTGATCTTGTGATAAGAAAGCTGCTGAAGAAAGCGCGGCTGCACGTTGAGTCCTTGTAGACAATCAGTGGATGTTAATTGATTTTGATTTGTCGTGCCCGATCTTGGTGCTGGTGCAGAAGTCGAGGTGCCGATTTACTTCTGACGGTTCAAAGGAGATGTCGCGCTCAGTGCTTGTGTTGTACCGTCGCAGGTGGCTTGCGAGACTGCCACCAAGACCAACATGGTCATGATCTTCGGTGAGATCACCACCAGCGCCAAGGTGGACTACGAGAAGGTTGTCAGGGACACCTGCCGAGAGGTTGGCTTCACCTCCGACGATGTGGGCCTGGACGCCGACAAGTGCAAGGTCCGCCTAGGCTTTCCCAATCATTGACAAATGACAAGCCCTCGCAGGGGTCTGCGATTGACTCGCTTCGATGTTCTACCCGATATTCGTCGTTGCAATGTGTGTGTGTGATGCCTGTCTTGTCCCAGAGCAGTGCTTCCGTTGGGTCCAAATCCTTCTCAAGTCGCAGTCTTGCCTGCACACCTTAACTTCTCCTGTGGCATTGTCCCAGGTGCTGGTCCACATTGAGGAGCAGTCACCAGACATTGGTCAGGGTGTGCATGGTCTGGGCACCAAGACCCTGGAGGAGATTGGTGCGGGAGACCAGGGCCACATGTTCGGCTACGCCACCGACGAGACCCCCGAGCTCATGCCCCTCACCCATGTCCTCGCCACCCAGCTGGGCTTCCGCCTGACCGAGGTGAGCCCTGTCCCCAGATTTCCTTTTGATGGTCCATTTTGATGGTTGGACCTGCTTGACAAGGTCATTTCTCAGCAGTAGAACTGGCTCCCTATTGCTCCACAGTTGCAAGTCTGTGGTACTGCTTGAATTCATGACAACAGTTTCCTTGCACCATTCACATATTGGCCTGCTCAGATCGCTTAGTATCCAGGAAATCTCTGTTGTGTTGCGCAATGCGTTGCCATGTCTCATCTGCTTCAATGCGCCTCCGGTCCGCACCACACAGTTGTGCTCTCATTTGCAATGCACCCTCCCCTGACATGGGATGCTGTCTGTGCACCAACCAATTGTCTCCTGATTTGCAATGTCCTGTCCCCTTGACATTGCGTTGCGCGTTTGCAGGTGCGCAAGAATGGCACAGTCGGCTGGCTGCGGCCGGACGGCAAGACGCAGGTGACGGTGGAGTACAAGAAGGAGGGCGGCGCCCTGACGCCCATCCGCGTGCACACCATCCTCATCTCCACCCAGCACTCCCCCGACGTCACCAACGACAAGATCCACGCTGACCTCATGGAGCATGTCATCAAGCCCGTCGTGCCAGAGAAGTACCTCGACGACAAGACCATCTTCCACCTCAACCCCTCCGGTGCGGCCCCTCTTTCTGTCCTACCATGCCCAATTGCTGGTCTTCGGTTTTGAGGTCCCTTGTTCTCTGTCCTACCATGCCCAATGAATTGTTCTCCCTGTAAGGTACCTTCCTCAACGATCGGAAGACTTGAAGGAACAACAGGTTCCTGCTTCACAAGCCCAAGTTTCTTTTAAATGGCTTGAAGCACACACTGCAGTAGTCACCCATGCAGCAATACAGCGCATGCTGGTCAGAGGGAACTCCAAGCCAACAATACAGCCAAAGAGCTCGCCATGCGATGCCTGAATTAAGAAATGGATGCACGCAGGCCGATTCGTGATTGGCGGGCCCCACGGCGACGCCGGTCTGACCGGGCGCAAGATCATCATCGACACGTACGGCGGCTGGGGCGCCCACGGAGGCGGTGCCTTCTCCGGCAAGGACCCCACCAAGGTCGACCGCTCCGGCGCCTACATTGCCCGCCAGGCCGCCAAGTCCATCGTCGGCTCTGGCCTCGCCCGCCGCGCCCTCGTCCAGGTTCACACCCTGCCCCTAGCCTCTTCCCTTTAACTCCCTCCTGTATCTTTGAGCCAGGTCATTTGTTGTCACTTGCACCCTTGTTTGCATGTCTGCTTTCCAGCTCGTACAGGCACTGATGTCAGCGGTTACTATTGATCCCCTTTCTGCTGCACGTGTTCTAGGCAGGCTATCACTCGTTTGTATCTTTCTGCCTGACTGCCAATCCCTTCCCTTTCTTTAACCCTTTGCTGCACAATCTGACTGGTTATATGCAAGGCTGCATGTGCAAGCTTTTATTGTCCATTCATTCAACAAGCAAGCATTGCAGTAAAGTGCGTAAAGTGCATCCTGTGCAGATCAATGCAGTCTTGTGCAGGTCATGCTGTGGGATTCGCAGAGCCAGCAGTTTTTGCAGTGAATATTTACTGATGTTGACGGGTGTCTGATGCTGTGCCAGGTGTCGTACGCCATCGGAGTGGCCCAGCCGCTGTCCGTGCACGTGGACACCTACGGCACCGGCACCATCGGCGACAAGGAGATCCTTGAAGCCGTCCTCAAGAACTTCGACTTCCGCCCAGGTGCCGCCCCCTACACATCCCCTTTGTTGTGCACATGCCCTGGCTCTTGAACATCACCTGCTAGCTCAGCTCCTTGGCTGTTTGTTTTTGATTGGGTGCTGACATACAAATCTGTGCGTCAACACCTGGGTAGCGCGCCCTTTTGACCTCGCCCTCGCGTTGTATCATGAAACTGAAAATACAGCTCGTTACTTGTAGTGGCATGGAGTTGCCCTCGCTTTATATGATGAACCTGACAAAATACTGAAGCTCGTAAATTTTCGGGGCATCAAGTGGGTTGCTGATTTGGTTGTGTTGCATGTGCGTAGGCATGATTGCCCGCAACCTGGACCTGAACCGCGCCCGCTACAAGAGGACGGCCGCCTACGGCCACTTTGGCCGTGAGCCCACCTCCGACTTCACCTGGGAGAAGATTATCGACCTCAAGGCCAAGGTCTGAGCGCTGCATCACAGCCAAGCCCGCCCAGAGCGTTGTGGCGAATGAGTAGCCCGACGGCACATGTTATCAGAGGCTGATTGCTGCTCTCTGATGCTGCTAGGGGCTGCACATTTGCAACGCAGGTTTGGGCCCACATTTGATTATTGTCATGTGTGGTTCAGCAGGCACAGCCAGCCAAGTTCTGAGCAATGGTGTGTCACCACGTTAACGCTGTAATATACATGGTCGTCATCGCATTGTAGGATGGACTCCTAGTTAAGACAAGTGCTTGCTACAACCTGGGATGAGCACCCGGGTGGTGTCCATCCCACGTTGTAGCGGCCCATAAAAGGGTTGAACACTGTGAATGCTGAACATTGGACATAGCTCTTTGCAATCTAAGAACCTCAACGGAACAAGGACTGTAAATTGATCACTGCAACGTTAAAGCAGCCTGCATTTTGAAATGAAACATCCTTTGACCTGCAGTCTATACCTCAATGAAGAAGCAGCTAAGCACACTTCCTGTCAAAATGTTTCTAGAACAGTGAGTGACTCTCGCAGGTCTCTTCGGTCATAAGTTCAGGGACTCGTCATTCTGACTCTGATTCTCCCAGTACTGCAGTCGCTCTCTGAATGACTGCCACATCTGACCATCTCTGTCCAGGATCCTGTCCTGCACCGGTAGTGCTGGCATCAGCGCCTCCAGATCTCTCACTGCTCTCTCCACAGCGCGCACACCGTGCTGCACATACAAATTCTCATCAGCATGCATATCCACCAAGATATTTGCTGCCTTTATTTTAACCTGATGTCAACAGCAAGCTGCAAGTCAAGGCTGCCAAATGTCCCACTTCCATGGAGTCGCCAGATCCGAGCAAGACACAACCAACCATGGGCACGGCGCTCAGCATGTATTCTTTATTGCCTCCGGCCAACTTGTTATCTTCAACAAACGGCAGTGTGTTCCAACAGACGCTGTGATGATGATGTTACCATCAGCACTGTTGTTCCTACCTTGTTCCTCAGGATCTGCGGCCTCCTCCTCACAAGCTCCTGAATGTTGAGACGCGGCGCGGCTGCCTTCAGGGCCATCAGGCGCACTGCAAGCTCGGTGTCTGACATGAGCAGGATGCCGGGCTCCCGGCTGCATGCAGGGAGCAATTTGCTCATTTACAGCCCCTTCTCTTCTTGCCAAGGGGATGTGGAAGCGGCAGAAGAGAAATCATGTATATTTGTGCTGCTGTGGAGTCGGCCAGCAAATGTGCATCTACAGCACGATAGCACCGAACCCACCTGACCATCTCTAGAAGAGCCGGTGGCTCCACACCAAGCACCGTGAGAAGGCCTTCAGACCTCTCGTTCAATGCATCTTCGTTCTCGTATTGCAGTGCAATTCCCTTCTCCTTCTCATTCCGTGCGGCTGTGCTTGCTCTATTCACCCAGTACTGCCTTGAGTCAAGCGCGCTCTTCCTTGTGATCCCAAGCGCCCTGCATGTCTTGGGACCGATGACTAGGCATGCTTATGCTTGCAGTCACTATTGAAAATATTGGAGTATAGCACCGGACGAATAAGGAGGACTTCTCATGTAGCGTACCAGTCCTCAAAGTGGAGCTTTGGCGCGTCACGTAGACCCCGAGGCCTCCACGCAGAGCTCTGGCAGCGTAATGCTAATCTTCTTTGTTTTCTAGATGGCAGATGGCTTTGTTCAAGACTATAATATGGACCTGTCACACATGTCCTCATCACTTGTCGACAGCATCAGCGTTCCCTTGCATACGCTAGCATTGGATTTGTGCAGTCAGAGTGGCTGTGTGATATTTGATGATGCTGTGTGGCCAAACAATACTCGCATCAGATGAGAAGGCAGATTTCCGAGAGTCATCGGTGCTTGTGTTCTGCCTTTCCGACATGACGAAGCAAATGAGCTTGGAACAGCTTGCCTACCCACCAGATCGATCTTCCGATCTGATGGGCTTTACTTTCTTGTCTTCAGCGCTGGACAAGTTTTAATTCTGCAGCCACAATTGGGCATTTTCCTGACTGATGCTCAGGACAGCTGCTGGGTTGTCAGTCCACTTCAGACGACTGGACGGAATTTCCTTGTCTACAGGTGACACTTACGTGGATGAAATATTAGTCTATTCAGTGCTTGACCTCTGTTCATTTACTCGGCATCCGACTCAAGAACAGCTGAGCATCCACCATCAGAGCGCCCTTCAATTCAAGTGGTGCTTCAATCAATTTGCCTTGGCGACATTCTTGTGATCAAGCGTCCATCGTTTGCTTGAAGGTGTCAGAAGGACTTCTTTACCAGGCAGACAGCAGCTGGTAGTCAACGGTGCCAGCCTTGCGACTTTGAAAAAACCATCAACAGAGTCTGATATCATCGGTATCACTGCTGCCAAGTCAGGTGTGCGACGGATTCGTTGTATGGTGCAAGAATCGCAGCTCACGATGACCAAAAAATTCAGAATAAAGGAGCTCTGGGGTGCAGGCGACCTTGTTCTTCCTCAGCGCCCACCAGTGATCATTGGCATCGACCCAGACTCCAATGGAGCTCTAGCAGTCGTACATGTAGATGCCTACCCGAACCCAGGCGCTCAAGTCATAGAGGATGTAGTGGTGCAGCTGCATGACAATCCCTGTGAGGTCCTGCAGGCAACCAAACAGCGCAAGAGGAGGTACATATCCACGTCCAATCTGCTTTTAATAATGTTACATTACACCTGAACCACCATCAGTTCAGAGGTGGAGCCAGCAAGACTGCCCATTGCTTTGCCGACAGAGTAATCATGAAGAGTCAATGTTCACACAACGGTAATTGCATTTGTTGCAGGCAGGCTGACAGCACAGCGATAGCCAGCATTGTGAGGCAGCTAGCAGAGGAGCGCAGCAATGCGAGCGGGCCGCCTCCAAGGGTGGTCCTGGAGATGCCACAGCCCAATCGTCTGAATGGCAAGTGGAGCTGGTACGCCTGCGGCCACTCCTATGGAGTTTGGCACGGCGCACTAGCATCGCAAGGGTTCAAGGTGCGCGGCACTTCCATAAATGCTGCTGATGGCTGGCATGCTTCCGCATACTGCTTTTGGATAAATCACCTCCTTGGCTCGCCTTGTTGTGCTAGTGGAGCCCCAGCAGCACATGCTTGGTTACCTTCCACCAGTGAGGCACGCATCATCGCTCTGGTGTAAATTGCAGGTCGAGACAGTAACGAGTCGGGCATGGAAGATAGACTTGCAGCTGAACGGCAAGGGGAAGGAGGGCAGCCGGCTGCTGGCCATCCGCCTGTTTCCCAGCGCAGCAGAACTCTTAAAGTGCGCTCCTTGCCCTCTGCATATTCCTGTTGGTCATGCCGCAGGTTCATACTCCACACATCCCCAGCTGGTCACGCTTTGTTCACAATTTTTCTTTGGAAAAATGCTGCTTCAATTGGATTTTATGCGCTGTGTAGGCGGAAGAAGGACCATGGGCGCGCAGAGGCAATGCTGATTGCAGCGTGGGCGCTGGGGCTGCGCATTCAGGCAGACAGCGGCGATGTCATTGTTGCACCTCCGGTTGAACCACAGGAAGCCAGCCTGGACGACCTGCTGTCCGAGGAGGATGTGGGCGAGAGTGAAGGCACTGAAAGCTGATGTTTTGCTTAGATCCAGTATTGGATTGCTTGAGAACACACATGTGGAACCATAATTGAACTTCAGATGGGACCAGATCTAGATCTCTAGAGAGTGGAGTGAAAAATTTTGTTTTGTGTATTTGATTGGCAACACCGCCAGCAGGACTCTTCACAGATTTGCTAAACTATTGCGATCCTTCCTTAAGATTAGTCTCTCCATAAAGGGCTTCTTTGCTTATCACTCCTTGCAAGACGCTACACGCCATTGGGCTTGTCTCAGTTATGGCTCATATCCGTGCACCAAAGATATGGCCTCGGATCATCTATCACTTTGAAGCAAGCCACCAATCATCACATCAGACTTTGCCGGAGAACTTCAGATTCCTCTCGTAATCCTGGCGCAGCTCTGTCATGGCAGTGCGGCGCGTGCCCCCTCCAGTCCTGTGCAAGACTGCAAACACATGCTGCACCTGCAGCACCATTCACATTCGAGATTCCCCATTCTCAAGAATGAGTGATCCCAGACCAGCCAGAGCTCCAAACCCTCACGCAATGAGCAGATTACTTGAAGAAGATCTAAAAAAATAGAACTAAATGCAGACGCCCTGCAGCAGGTGGGAAACTCCGCTGGCAAAGCAATGGGACATCTCATGCTAGGACCCTCACCTGAGCTGCGCTGCAAGCGCCGTAGAGGGCGCATGCGCCGGGGCGCAGCGCGGCCGCCGCCGCGCCCGGCCACGGCCCGGAGACCGGCCGGCCGTCGGCCCAATTGTCCTCTGACGCGCCTTGCGGCGTGGCCGGCGCCGCTGCCAGCGTGATGTAGTCTGCCAGTAGATGGTGGCAGTACATCCCCAGCATCTCCTGCAGATCAACCCCTTGTTGGAAACAGCTCTCAAAACAAGCAGGATAGCTTGAAGGATATCCTGAGCTGTTCACTCCCCAGAGTTGGTCTTGACTCTAGGAATAAGCTCTGTAGAAACGGGTGGTAGCCTGCCTAGACATTCAACAAGGGCAGATTGGCAGTGAACCTACCGTCAGCACTGGAAGCTAGCAAGCAACAAAGCCAGCATGGTAAAAGCAGATGACAGACATAGGTACGTAGCAGTAAAAGGGTTACGACAGAGAAGGTGCAGGTCACCTTGCGCTCGGCAATGGCCTCATAGACGCTGGCGAGGTCTTCGGCGCACTGCTTTGCCATGTCAGCGCTGCCAGCAGCGCGCCAGCTCAGCAGCTCGGTCAGCAGCCCCCGCGCGGCGGCCGCCGCCAACGCCATGCACCGCCGCACCTCGTTCGTGCGGTGGCGGACGGCTGCCACGAGCAGGTGGCAGCTCCCCGCAAACATGCCAGCCGCGCGGGAGGCGCTCCTGCACGCGACAATCCCTGCTTGATATCTATCCACCGTCATCACTGTGATCCGGTGGAGCATCGAAAATTAACTGACCAGCAAAGCACCGGCAAGCTTGCCCGAAGCCAGTAACCTGTGGGCTGCAAGATTCTTGCATGAGCATTGCTTTGAAATGACTGTTGATTAGACGAGTGAAGGAGTGCTTGCCTGGACGTCTTTGTCTGTGAAGCGGTGGTCGGTGGAAAGAGCAGTGCAGGGACCTGTAGAACTTGGCCCACCACATAGCCCGGCAGCTCGATGGCTGTGTCCCGTGCCACAAGGGACTCCAGACAACGCAGCGCTGTGCACACCAATGCTGGCGCCACATCTGCATTCCATGCACAGCAGACTCTCTCAGTGCTTGAAGGCATCAAATGCAACTTCACACTGCCACACACATTTCATGCAGGCAGACACGGCAGCAGCAGCTTTGATTGCAGGGAGGTATAAGCACGAGTCACGGTAGCAAGCGAGGATTTATGAGGCCGCACCAGAGTTTGTAGGAGCCGCCTGTATGCAGGAAAAGACGGCAGCTGCCAGGTCCTCAGAGCTCTGTGACAAGACCCGCAGCGCTGCTGTCGAGTGCACAGACTCCATCGCCACCAGCAGTACCTACAAGGACATGCACATCACATCTATATTGTGTTCCAGTAGTAAGCACTCATTGCAACCCCTTTAAAGACCAAGGGCAACCATCAAATAATTGCCCTGGTTGCATGGCAGGATTTACAGGCCACACAAGAGGAAGGGAACCCGTTGTCATGCTCATTGATGACTGTTTGTGAACCAGAAGCATGGGAAATAAAGGCGCACCTCTAGGACAGGCAGGGCTGCATCTATGCCCCTTCCCTGGTCAAGCAGCATATCACGGATGCTTTGGTAAAAGTGCTCCTGCTCCGACAGGCTGGATGCATGCACTATCTCTCGTACCTGCAGCGCGCACAAGAATACACCCTCACCACCTGCATAAATTGGTGCTGCGAGCCCAGCTTCCTTCTGCGCATATCTTGACGCACGATTCAATGTCTCCATTAATAGCTGCAGAGGTGGGTCTTGAAGAGAGTGCGGAACGCACAGACACCAGGAGGGCCTCTTTGAGGGTGCTCCGCCCTCGAGCAGAAGGGCTGTCGCTTTCTGCGTCGGCCAAAGTCGGAACGCTCATCAGAAGACCCATATTCAGCCGCCGCTTGGGCCCCGGCACCTGCATAGAATCCATGCCTTTCACAATCTATGGAAAGCCATGCTTGAACATGAACTTCCAGCCATGGACCTTGCGCGTGCCTGAGATAGTGAGAAAGGTTATATGCATTGGCTTGGGATTCCAGCAGGAAGGGGCAGCACCGGTGGCAGGAGCAGCAAGTGGCGCAGCAGATGGGTGTGCAGCGCCAGCATGCGCGCGATGATGTCATCGGGCAGGCTCTGACGGGCAGCATGCAGAGCCCTGCCAGCCGCTGTCAGGTATGCCACCACATCCAAAGCCACCTCGAGCGGTAGTGCACTTGCAGAATTATCCCTGCCAGAATCTTCCTCCTGCACAGCATGCAAACCAAGGCATTATGCACAAGGAGGACTACTTCCACCCAAACGGACACCTGTGATAGCAGCTGGACGTCCCGTACCAGCATCAGGCGGCTCTGCTGCTTATATCATGAAGGAGAGAGGAAGGGCAGTCTACCTGGTCCTGCAGATGCCATGGGGCGAGCAGGAATCTGGAGGCCAGCTGCAAATGGTGTCTGAGATGATGAAGAAGGGCAGGCTGTGAGCGGTTATCTGCTGCCTCTACCGGTCCCTCAGCCTGAGCAACAGAACTGTCTCTGCTGCTACTTGCACCACGGCTGTGTGCTTCCAGAAGCAATGCAGCCGCAGCCAGGAGGCTGGCCACTGCTGCGGCATCCTCTACTTGCTGCCAGTCGTTTTGGACGCTGGCATTTGCTGGCTGCTCCACATAATTGGGCATGCCTGCCAAGCTAGGTTCTCCTGCAGTAGTAATCATCAGTGAGCTGCTGACTATTACAATCACACCCTACTATTCAGTACTCATGACCTGCCAAGATGGATCAGATGGAGGACAAGCACCAAAGCGTTTGTAGTAAACTTACTATAAAGGCACTGGAGGGTACCTCCAAATAGATGCTTGTCGGCCGCTTCCAAATAATGCACGCAGAGAGCCTCAAGGCTCTCCAGCAGTTCACGCAGTTCTGCTGCTTCCAGACGCGCTCTCACATGCACTGCTGGACCTGCATGCATCTCTCTTTGCATCAGGTAACCTCTCTGTTGCCATTTCTGGTGCCACACTGATCATGACTATCGTGCTGCCTTGCTCTCTAAACCAATGAAAGATCAACACGTTGGAAACATAGCAGCACTCACCGGCGACGATATTGCTGGCAGCCCGGCGTTTTGAATCTGACCGACCACCTGCCACGGAGGCTACCACAGATACAGCAAGCGTTTTGATCTGCAGCGCTATCTGCGGCTTCACAATTCCTGACGATTCATCCTCAGAATTTGCTGTCATATCAGCTGCCAAGCTCTCCAAAATCTTCACAACCCGACTGACGGTCTCCAGAGCTGTGGATCTCTCAGCTGGAACCTCTCCTACAGCTGCGCTGATTCCTGCAGGCTCCAGGTCTCCCCCGCTCAAGCTGTGCGTGACAACGCTGCCCATGATGGCGGCAGAGCTCCGCAGCATGCTGCGCGCTGAGCTGTCCTGCCAGCTGGCACCATCTGTCCCAACCACGCATGCAGCAATCGCAAACGGCCAGTCCAGCCGCGCTTTGTCGAGCCGGCCGAGCAATTGCAGCACATGCCGGCTCCCGCTGCACGCCGCGGCCGCCACAAAGGCATGCGCAGCCTGCAGCGCCGCGCAGCAATCTTTCCTGCCAAGCAGCCCGGCGTCGTTGCCTGCACTGGCATCCGCGCTCAACTCAGCCACGGGAGTGCTGCTGTAGTGGAGTGTGAGGAGCGCTGCCTGGACGAGCAGGGCGAGGTCCACGAGCTGCGAAGACGCGCAGCATCTGGCTGCAAACCACTGCGGCGGCATGGCCGCCAGTCGACTGAAGAGCCGCGCAGCCTGCTGCAGAGCTGTGGCCGCCTCGCTGCCAATATTCACCACCCCAGCCGCTACAGGAGAGGCATGCCCTCCGTGACTTGTGTGTGCCTGTAACGTCTCCAGCAGGGCCTCACAGCCGAAGGCACCTCCTGATTCTCCATCACTCTGCGCGGGGGCTGCTTCAACCAGGATGCCGATGCTGCGGATCAAGCCCTTTAGCTTGTCCACTTCTTGGCTGCCCTGCTGCGCCTGTGCGCCCTTCCCCTTCCTTTTTGGCCGGCCGGCCGCTGCGGGCGCAGTCTGCTCCATGTCATTGCCAAGCAGGGGAGCGCAGGCAGCGGCAAGGGAAGCATGAAGGATAGAGGCTGCAGCGTGGACCCATTCAGTGTCCAGATCAGCCTCCTCTAGGAGCCCTCTGGGGTCCGCTGGATGTCCGCTGGCCTGATCAGCCTCATTCAGGTCACTCGCAATTGATGGCTGATCATTTCTGCTTGGCTGTGTGGCTGCGGGGGACGATAGCAGCAGCAGCCGCAGCAGGCAGGCACGCTGTGTGCTTGAGGCATGCTGCAGGAGCAGCCCTGCTGACAGCAGCACCCGCCCAACCACACCACTCCGCTCTGCAGAGTGCGCATCTGAGCCAGCACCACGTGTCTGCTTCCGTGTTCTGCCAGCATCCTTCTCAGCAGTGGCAGCGGTTGCCACGAGGCTGTCGGTCAGTGCAGTGAGCTCTGCAGCCGTCTCTGCTTGCACTTCACTGGGGTCCGGTATTGACTTGCTGTCAGCTTCAGCCGGGGCAGCCAGGGCCGCAGATTTGGCGCTTGCTGCCGGTGCCACCTGCTGGATGGGGCAGGAGAAGCGCAGGTGCAGCAGCCGTTCCTGCAGCACATCAATGCGCTGCAGCATGCACGTCACCAGCGCCTCTTGCAGCTGCTCCCCATCGCCGCCTGCATAGGGCCCACAGCCTCATCAGGGCAACCGCACCAGGTTGTGCTGCTTTCTTATTTTTCTGCAAGCAAATCAAAGGGACACTGATGGCTGCAAAGAGGCCGTCATGGTCAGACTCAAGGTTGCAGAGGACCATAATGTTAGAGGATGTGCACCTGGGCCTGCATCCTCCGACAAGGAGAGAAGCGTTGGTAAGGGCGGCTGGGACTCCTGCGTCTCAGTCTCGGAGGCCGCGTGCAGGGCATCAAAATAGCCCAGCGTTGGAGGCCCGTCTTTTTTTAGCCGGCCTGCTTGCGCTTCCAGGACTGTTGCCTGCCCCGGCAGGGCGGTTATCTGGGGCTGCAGCGCCGCGCAAGCCGCATGGGCCCCTATTGCCAGCGCATACAGCTGCAACAGAGCGGCCAGCCGCGGCCGGCTGACGGCTGGGCCATCGGTGCTGGTCACCTGCAAAGCACATTCTCACATTATTATCCAGCTCTTTACAGGTCCAACACATGCAAGGGGAGGCTAAGACACACATGCTAAAAAACACACACATCTTCCACTTGTTGTGAGAAGGCGCAAAACACGTGCAAATGGTGCAGGCCGCGAATCTGTACAACATTGGACTGCCGGTAGATCTTGGCATGGAATGCAATGGGACAGAGTGGGGCTAACCCACCGTGCGCAGCTCAGAGGTGAGGGGCGGAGCAAGGGAGCGTGAGATGAGGAGCTCGAGGGCAGAGGCAACGGCGGGGGCCGTGGTGAGGTCGATGCGCAGCCCCGCCAGGCAGCCGCGCAGCAGCACCGCCAGCGCGGGGGCGATGTCTCCCTCAGCTGCCAGCAGCCGCTTCATGCCGGCCGCCGCAAACGCCACGATCTTCGGCTTCTGGCCGGGAGGCGCCTCGTAGATCGTCTGCGCGCCGCGAGGACACTGTCAATTGCTTGTGCTTCAAATTCCTCCAAGACAGCTCATTTTGGTAAGCTGCACACTCGCGCAAATGAGCGCGCTTGAAGGAGGGACACAAGACCTTTTGAAGACATGGTTATCCCCAAGGAGGGTGCGAATGATGTACTCGCAAGCTACGTGCATGTTCAGGACAGATTATTGGCTCGGCGAGTCACGAGACAGTGAAATGAGGGGCCAGGGACTCACCTGGTGCAGGGCGGCCTTGAAGGCGGTGCTGTCGATGACGCGGGTGGCGGCCGGCGCGCATGTGCTGGAGCCAAGCGCGGCCGCCAGGGAGTGCAGCAGGAGCTCCACCTGGCGCAGCTCCCCATACGCTCGCACCAGCCGCCCTGCCACCTCCGCCGCCTTTGCGACATCTCCCGCGCCTGCATTGCCCAACAGAGCTCCTCTTTTTGCGTGGCATGTGGCCTCTTGTACATTAGTGCTTGTAGAGCATGTCAAGGGCATTCAAGGCTATTAGAGTCCGCACCTTCTCACCTCGGGCCTACAAGGCAATGCTCAGATGCACAGGAACGTAAATAGGCTTGGCTGCATGTACACAAAATCATTGCCTATCCTGCCAGAGAGATTGAGTGATATCAGTGTGTATGAAAGGAGGAACAGAGGTAAGTTTCGCACCGGCAGGAGTGGCCTGAGACGCGGATGCCCAAAGCACCTCCCACAGGCTTTCCAGCCTGGCATGCAGCGCGCGGTGCTCCACATCCATTATCGCCCCCAGAACTCCAGTGGCTGCCACAGCCTTGTGAACAAGATCCTCACTGGCGGGCGCCTGCTCTTTGCCTGAACCGCTCTGGTCTTTGGCTGGGAATGGCACCAGCACAGCAGTGCCCAAACGGCCCAGCAGCTCCTTATGGGACCCCGTCACATCTTCCGTCGCCCTGTACACTCCTGAACCAGTCCACATCACACCGCATTAGCAGCTTGGATGGATGCACAAGACAGTCCATTCTATAGTGCTCATTCCTCCTCACCACCAAAGCAGGAGTGCAATAAAGGGTCTAAGTGCCTCAAATGCAAGTGAAACTGACAGCAAGTAAGGATGCCAACCTGCAGACTTCAGGATGCCTACAAGCATTCCTGCTCCCTCGGCCAACACCGGCCATGCTGCCTCCTCTGATCTGTGTGTGAATTGCATGCCATCCACCAACTTCCTCTTCTTTGCTGCTTTCTTTGCCTGCTCAGGTGGCCCCCTCTTCTTGGCAGGCTTGCTGCTGAGCCCCTCCTGCTGCTCCTCGTTGCCATCGGCCTCAGAGCTCTGCAAATAATCGCAGCGCATGTGCTCAGCCACGGTGCAATCTGGACCCTTGTCCACAAGGAGACAGAGTAAAACTTGTGCCAGACGCATGGAGCACCTGATGTGTGGTGAGGCTGTACAGGGATGTGGAGCAAGGGAGTGCTGCCTACCTGTGTAGCAGACTCAAGGCCCGCCAAAACAGGCTCCAGCAGGAGCACAAAGAAGTCAAAGTCTGCCGAGGCAGCAATGCCCCCCTTTTGCGCGCCGTCTCGCACATCTGCGGCCGCTGCTCTCGCGTGGCGCTGGAGGGCAGCCTTGAACCTGACCAGCAGCCAGGGCAGGCCAGCCAGCAGGACTGTCAGCTTCTCTACGTCCGCACTCCTCACTTCGCACGACAGCACCTGCAGTCCATACATGCAGGCCCTAATGATGCGGTACCTTCCAGTCAGACCTACATGCTTCAACGGCAATCTGAGGCCTTATACTTAGTTATTGTAGTCTTGCACACTCTGCAGATGGTGCATGACATGGACAGGCAGCAAAAAAAATCAGGGAAAGTGGGAATGCAGACCTCATAGCAGTGCGAGCGCCAAGAAGTGAGGAGAAAGGGCTGCCTCGCAGTATAAATGCAATGCATGCAGCAGATGAGCAGCAGCATCAAAGGCTACCTTGAAGAGCAGGGACAGGTAGGTGGGGGCCTGAGAGTGGCCCTTATTCCCTTCTGGCATGTCATCATCACCGCTCTGCTCCATGACTTCCCACTCCTTTGTACTGTCTGGGCCTTTGCCACCCGTGTAACTGCTGGCTATCGCTGCAAGGCCCTCTACATGGGCCCTGTGGAAGATCACTGCATCCAGCAGCTGGCGGCTCGCTGTCACCAGCCTCTTCTGGCTGTGTGAGCCCTCAGACCCTGCACGCATGCAAGCACTCCTCTTCTGCACAATCACCACAATCTGGCGCAAGCCAACAGGTGACACATCAGCGTCTGTTTGCCCTCTCAGACCAACACCACAACAATGACCCTGACTGACCTCAACATGTCAATGAAGCAATGCACACATTCATGTAGTGCATGGTGCAGTTGATGGTGCCTGCAGTGCAGCTCGATATCCTGCGCTTCCCAGTATCCATTCAGTAAAATATCTCTACTGTGAACAGCAGGTTGGCAATCTAACAAGGCCTAGCCATTGCTTCGAAGGGCATTTGAGAAGATGCAATTTTACACGTCCTTGACAGTTTGCACAACATCAAACGGCAGCACGAGGCTGACTCACCTGTTTGCCCACAGGAGGTCTGCAGGGGGACGAGCAGCCGCTCCACAACAGAGACATACACCTTACGCTGGTTGGGGTGTGACAGGGCCACCGAGCGCAGCATAGCCAAGCTCTGCGCGCACACCTCAGCCCAAGGATCCTGCCCCGCCGCCGATGCTGCATGGTTCCTCATGGCCGCTTGAGCCTTCACCGCTGCCTCTGCAAACGCGACACTGCGCGAGAGACAATGTCAGTATTTATCTACGGGATGCCCTGTCCTTCTGCCCTCCTGTACTCCAGGAGACCGTAAGGCACCTGCTTGACCTGAAGGTGGTGGTGAGTTTCCATTATCATCGTAAGATGGTTGGAGTCTCATGACCATCAACTGACCCTTACTGCGAGTCTGAGAGTATTACTAATTCTGGGTGGCGGTAATGATGCAGAAAACTGAGCACACCTGTGCTCCAGGCTGGGGCTGAAGTGCAGGCGGTCTTTGGCAGCCAGCAGCCGGAGGGCGTCCAGCAGGGCGTCCGCCAGGTCAGCGCTGATGTCAGCGCCCAGCGTGCGAAGCGCGCCCCCCGCGGCCGAGCGGCAGGCGTGCGCGGCCGCGCTTACTAATGCCGGGTTGGCCGCCGCCGCCGGGCCCACCTCGCGCATTCGCAGCAGCGCTGCCAGCAGGGCCCACAGCCGCGCAGCAATTTGTGTTGGGGTCGCCTCAGGTGGTACAATGCTGTCTGCAGCTTTTCCTTCCCCCCCTGCATTGCATGGTGTCCAGGTAAACCTTGTGAAGCATGTCGCTGTACTGTTTGGTCAAGACAGTTTGCTGCAGCAATCATGCTCATCCCCTGACTCACGGTGCTTCCTGGCTACATTAGCAGACTCATAAAGTACCTGATTGACCGATCCACGCCTGCGTCTAGAGCTGCAGCAATGACGATCTAAAAATGCCGGTGAGAAGCTTTGACTGAGTGGTTTAGTCTCACGATTCTGGATTTGTACCTTTTCCTGAGCTTTGCTGGACAGATGCGCTCTTCAGGAGTGTGGACACTGTCCAATCCAGCAGCCCCTTGAGATAGTGCCTGCGTACGCGCTGTGGCGTGGTCTCCAGGTCTGCCGTTATGTCCTCCAAGTCATGCTCCTGTGTTGACAGCATCCGGCTGTCAATGCGGCTGGCATTGATGGGTGTCAGTGTGTGAGGTGCAGTGCCCTGCTGAGACGCAATGAACATGACGGATCTGGTCAATAGCAATCCTTTGAATTCACCTGTGAAGCCTTGACGGGGTAATCGCCGCTTGACGACACGGCCATAGCCACCTGCAGCCGATGACCCAAAGCGACCCTCCTGTTGGGCCATAGGAAACGCCTTAAACGCAAGGCTCTTGCTTCAATGGTATACGATTGTAAATTTGATTGCTTACAGAGACCTGAAGATAATGCAACTGATGGCATGGCTCCACCTGTGCAATGGCAGCTCTTGGGCATGAAGTTGTCTGAGGGCAGATGCTGCGTCTCGGATCTCCATGCCGCCACCTTATATTGTCCCAGATGATAGTTTGTGTCGTATGCTGCTCGCAAGGCTTAGCGCCGCACACCCCACAAGCAACAATCCGTTCCGGAAGTCAAACACACCTCAGTACCAGACGGGCTAAATCTTGATGCTGTATCAATCTGAAGACCTATTACACAATCCAGTAATGCCAACTAAATGCCAACAGGCTGGACCTCCAATCTGTGTAGATCTGATGAGGAGCAATGCGCCCAACTCCTAAGATTGCCTCAGTTCGGAAGGGAACGCCTATTTTGATCGGCAGCTGTTGGCCGTTCCGGAAAAATGAAGAAAGTCAGACACGGGACAGCTTTGGAAAGTCTATCCATCTCTGATCAAGCAGATAAGTTAATCAGTACTTCTTTGTACTGCCAAATTTGTTCCTCTTACTCCTTATCTACCAGAATCGGAGGAATCGAGCGAAGACCATGCATGTTGCCGAAGGTGCACGGGTTTTAGGGCTATTTAAGTATCTTCAATAGCGAGCATTTCAAGGATTGCACCCGCACGATTCATTCCATCACGTCTGATCTTGAGGCTGACGCATGGTCGAGCACAGGAACAGCAGCTTAACAGCTGACTTGCATTCGCAGCCGATCTAGCGCTCAATAAGAAGAACGAATGCTTGACGACTAAGTGAAATAAGGAGGAGGGTCAATACAAAATAAATGGCTCGAGTGCGTCAGCTCCTTCTGGGGCTATCGAGTGTGCTGATCATCTCACTTGTAGCAGCTGCTGCTTGGGCAGCAAGAAAACCTAGCCCTTCCAATGCACCCATCGTGGTGAACACATGGGCATTCACAAAGGCCACAGAGAAGGCTTGGGAGGTCCTGACCACTTCACAGTCTGGCAGTGCTGCACTGGACAGTGTGGAACATGTGGGTTTCCCACTATAAATTACTGTTTTTTTAATGTGGCACATGTGTTACCTGCCCGTTGAATTTGTTGTCATCAATGTCACTTGGCATCAATCTGGAGCATCCTTTCATCTCCGGAAAGTCTTGAAACACTCAATTGAACGTTCCTGCAGGGCTGTGGGGAATGTGAGCGCCTCCAGTGCGATCTCACAGTGGGCTATGGGGGATCTCCTGATGAGGAGGGCGAGACCACCTTGGATGCTTTGATCATGGACGGGGTAATTGCCCCATCCCCCCCTTCTCCTTCATTGCTTTGCCTTCAGTCCATGTTAGCCCGAATGCCCCTATCACTCTGGTAAAAGCAAGCCCACTGAAGGAGCAATGTGGCTGTGCAACAGACAGCCATGGACACGGGATCTGTGACAGACTTGAGGTACATCAACAATGCGATCAGCACAGCCAAAAAGGTGATGCTGTACAGCACACACTCGAGCTTGGGTGGACTGCAGGCCACAACCTTTGCAATGGACATGGGAGCCACCCTTAGCAACCTCAGCACCAAGGCCTCCAGTGACATGTACTATGACTGGTGGGTCCCACTTCTGCTCAATTGCAGTCATGGCAAAGCAACTGCTTACAAACTTGTCCTGCAATTTTGCCTGGCTGTGCAAGCAAGAAAATTTGAAGGTTGCTATGAAAGACTGGAGGGGTCTTTGTTGGTGATGTGCAGGAAGGGCAAGAACTGCCAACCTAATTTCCGGAAGAATGTGCACCCGGATCCCTCGAAAAGCTGCGGTCCATACAAGCCTCTCACACAAGATGTTCTGGCTGCTGGGACAGCTTCACGAGAAGCCAGCAAAAATAATGAGAGCTTGCTCATGAAGGTTTCTCGGGACTCCAGGGAGCTGGCAGAGCAAGTCAAAACCGGTAAGCAGCATATGGCTTCCACCGGTACTTTTAGACACCCACAATCTTGAATCAAGCCAGCTGATTGCATGGCTTGCGTTGAGGGCCAATAAGGTGTTGAGCATGGGCTTTATTGAATGAATTTATCAGATGCAGGGACAGCTTCCAGGCAGGAGAGCAGGGTCACCCGGAACAATCACGACACCATTTCAATGATAGCTTTGGACTCGGATGGCAACATCGCTGCAGGCTCCTCCACGAATGGGGCCAACCACAAGGTATCCCAACTAATGCTTTGTTGGGTTTACGGATCCCCAACACCAGGCGCACCTCTGCTGGTCATCACCTGTCTAGAGAACAGTGTGGCCTCTGCATCAAAGTTAAAAGATTTTTTGCCAAGCGGCGGTGTGCTGCCCAACAGATTCCTGGGCGCATGAGTGATAGCGCAGTGGCGGGCGCGGGAGCATACGCAGACAGCCGGGTCGGCGGCTGCGGCAGCACTGGGGACGGAGACGTTCACCTGCGCTTCCTCCCCTGCTACCAGGTCCTTCCATATCCAAATCTCCACAGCACTGTCCAGCGATCCAATCTCTCCGATTTTTGGTTGTTTTCAAGCCAGCAACGAGGCTGCATGCGACCATTGCATGCATGAAATTCACAAGGAGGCCCATAGCAGCAATGAAGCACAGCTTTGAAACTTTTGCAGCGTGGTAATGTAACGAAAAAGGGAGCAATTGCCATAGAGGCCTTACTCTCTTAAATGACCCCTACTATGGCCTCCATGCACACGATATGCTAATGACATGCTAAGCTTCTGATGTTATTTTGACAATCCCATTATATGTTGTGCAGGCAGTGGAGAGCATGCGGCAGGGGCTCTCGCCAAAAAAGGCGGCAGAGGACGCGATCCGGCGAATCGCCGAGGTGTACCCGGGCTACGTCGGCGCATTAGTCACGCTTAGTAACGCCGGGGAGCACGGCGCGGCCGCCCACGGGTGGACATTTGAGTACTCGGTGCGCGACACATCCATGGCAGATGTCAAGGTCTTCAGGGTCACCCCCCTTGATACGCCCCTTCCACTGCGCAGCAGAGCAGGTACTCGCTGGTTTTGGGGCATGTGACTGCGATCACAGGAGGGAACATTCAATGGCATGCAAGTTGCAATAGAACATGCAACTTGCAGCAGTATTCATATGGAAACGCGTTTGGGCGCACCGTTTTGGTAGATGGACCGGCACTTGTAATTTTGGGACACTTGAATTTGCTGGACTGTTCCTTCTGCCGCCATCAAAACAAGCATGGGGAGCACGTTGTTTGCCCGCAGCTTTTTGGTACGGCTCTTGATCCGGCCATCAAGCGCATGCTCAGCGTACATTGCAAGCTGAATAGCTTAGAATTTCTTTCTGGACTCAGGATATGTCAGCTAGTGACTGCCTGCATATCAGTGGTCAGCTGATATTTAGGTGGTGTCAGCTGATATTTAGGTGGTGCATATTTGTATCCGGCTGGCGGGGGGCGGTACAAATACTGAGCACCGTGCCCACAGTTGATTGGGTCTTGCTTGGATCTGGCGAGTCCAACAAGGGGTAGGAATTTGGCA
>JADEYI010001237.1_pt1 | contig 21043 bp, 15 predicted proteins | sample 8542331 | NCBI WGS metagenome assembly JADEYI01 (sample SAMN16510988, study PRJNA670497) | mine drainage metagenome | isolation source: biofilm near Copperflume 1 | place: Germany: Marsberg coppermine Kilianstollen | collected 2018-02
GAGCCGGGCGCCACATCGGTGAATGTGTTACTGGAAGGATTCGCGGGCGTCCAGCTTTCGGCGAGCACAACCATCTTGGCAAGTTGAGCACGTGTGCTAGTGTTGTACGGGCGGAAGGTGTTATCCGGGTAGCCGGTGATAATGCCGTTGCAGAAGAGGTAAACCACAGCGTCGTAAAAGTAATCACCCGGGTTTATATCAACAAAGTGGATACCACACGGCCCAGGGGTCACAGTTGCTACAGGGATTTGAGTAGGAGAAAGGGTAGGAGAAGGAGTAGGAGGCGGGCCACCTTCTCCGCCTGGACTGGCAGATAAAAGCATGTCATCCACGTAGAAGCGGGGTTGTGCTCCTCCCATGCTGTCTTGTAGAGCTATCGCCGTTACGTAGATATTACTCGCGCTCAGGTCTGATAAGGGCACTTGCACCAGCTTCCATACGTTCTGCCCAATCCCCCCACCTCCTATTATGTAATTATCTAACGGTACCGGCGGCAACAGAGCGCCCTCGCCGTCCACCAGATAGATTTCTATCTGCTGCCCCGAATCGGCGCCTCCATTTATGTAGAAGAGCAGGTAGTTGTAAGGTGCAGTGCTCACTCCAGTGCCATTCATCCCCAGTTGCAAACCTCCCCACGCCTGTGTGTATGCATTACTCAGGGAGTATTGCCCGCTGTGGCGGTAGGAGGAATCCTGCAGGTTCACAGCACTTCCCCATGACCAGTTCTGCCACCCATTTAGTAGACCCTCTGTGTACACTACCGAGGTAGCTGATGGGTTGAAGGTCGCCGTCGGGGGCACAGCGGGTGTGTTCGTACGAGTAGGCGTGCGGGTGAACGTAGGTGTCGTGCCTGTTGGAGCGACGGTGGGGCTGGGCGGCGTGCCTGTTGGAGCGACGGTGGGGCTGGGCGGCGTGCCCCCTGGCAGAAATACAGGCCCCTGCGAATAGTAGGCGTCACTCTGAAGCCTGATGTAGCCGCCGTCATCATCGGCGTATTGGGCTACCTCGGTATTTCCGTTTATGGGTGGTGGATTTGTGATGCCATCGCCCTTCGCATCGTAGTAGTGCGATTGAGACCCCACTCCCGCGCCCCACCATATGCCCATCACTCCAAGGTTGGCCCACTCCTGTATATGCTGGCGGCCGCTCGTGGGGTTCAGAAAGTATTCCGTCTTATTATCCTGCCAGTGACCGTCTGTGTTATTCTCACTCCGGTAAACCCGGTTGCCGTTAGGCACCTGCCACATTAGCGCCCTCTTGTTGGTATCTTGCACTATTCTTCCCAACCAGGCTCCCATTGTGTTGAAAGTGGGCTGTGTCACATTATTGAAGTCCCACCACCTGTTGGAACCCTGGCTCTGGTACCATGCGGCATCCCTGTCTGAGGGGTTCCATGAGATCATGTCGAAGCCTGGCCCTGTGCTGTTGAGGAAGGCTGCTGTGCGGTCTGCATGTAACTGCCAATTGTAGTTAGGATCGTCTCTCAAAGCGAGCACTATGTCGTCGCCGGGTCCCCATGAACTCGCATCGAGGGTCACCAGCACGCCGGGCGCGTATAGATCCCTGATGTGCAGCATAGCCTGATACATACCCCTGAAGTTGTTGGGGTACCCTGCTGCGTCGGGAAATCCCGATGCTGCCACTGAAGCAGCTACCGTAGCGGCATCATCGTTGGTGGATAGCTGTTGCATCACACCTGTCAAATCTGCTTCCAACATCACCACTATAGGACCTCCGCCAGCCTGAGCGGATTTGGTCATGAGCAGCTTCCAATCTGCGAAGTAAGAGTACATTGTGCTCGGAGACTGCATGTTCTGATACTCATCGTAGTAAGGGGCGGATTGCAGTATCTGATAGTACATGAAGGCAGGTATCATGCCTCTGCTCCGAGCGTCTTGTATGTAGTTAATAGCATACTGGCCTGGAGGGTTGCTCCAGGTAGCCCACCCATCACCTGTGTTAGCTCCTCCGGCCAGGTACTGGTATCGAAAGTCCCACGGTGTAGAAGGGGGCACATCAGCTACGTCGCTATTGAACAACCCGAAGTTGAAGTATGCAGGCATTCCTGCCGGTATCGGGGGCAAAGTTGCCGGGGCGCTCCGATTCAGTGAGGCGAGGCTACGATAAGCTATTCCGTTCGCGGCATAGCCGGTCAACGCACCACTTGCAACAGCAACTTTGGAACTGTTCGACCCAGCGTTTACGCGCGCATCAGCGGTGCCCGACCCGTAGAGAAGGAAATTGAGGGCGAAGAGCACCAGGAGGCAAAGCAAGCATCTTACTGTGGCGGCCCCCGTCAAAGTATTAGTACGGCCAGTCATCTTATGACATCTCCTTTGTGGCTCAGGCCTGAGCAGGGCAGCATAGCGTAGCGTGGCCCCTACTTTGAAAGGCAACAACCTACCGGCCCAGGCAACACTGTGAGCCATTGTTACTCGTGTTTATCGCAGAAGCTATAACCGGAATCTACGCTTCGCACTATTCGATTTAGGATAGCTGGGATGTTGGCAGGAGCATAATCACAGGCGAAATCAAGCGCGATTGGTTCCGCAATCGCTTCCGCGCGGACTGCAACCAAACCGCAGACTCGGTCCGAAACCATTCTACGATCCTGGCGTGAAGAACGCAACATACGAGTCTGGTCAATTGGTACTGGATAAGGGCTAACCTTGGTACCCGCGCTATGTTGCCATGCCTCTGCACCTTCCCATCAGATGCAAGCTGGCAAGGCAAACATTGGTCGAGGGCACTTTGTACATACTGAGATAGAGCAGCCACACGATCAGGAATAGACCGAACTTCTTACAGGGGTGTAAGAAAGAGTTGCATGGCGGATTCTGTACAGGCGTTCGATGATTGGCGGTGCTAAACAAGCTGTAACCATAACGCTGCAAACCGTTCACACGCCATTCAATCCTGATTGCTATACTGTTTTTGGTGCGTAGTGTGCGAGCTATATAGAGTACAGGGAGTTCGGCACGAGCGGTCACCTGCGCGGCTAGTAACCAGGGAGTAAAAGCAAGAGTGAAACAATATATCGAAGCTGCTTTCAGGCTGAAGTTTCGCCTGATACTTTGCGCACTGCTAGTTTTCTTACTAACATCGGCTGGTCTCATGCTGGTCAAGAAAGGTTACACCTCCTCAGCCACCGTCTGGGCGGAGCAACCCCTCTTCTACAAAGACCAAAGCAGCCTCAGCAACCCTTATGTCAGCATAGCTGAAAATCAGGTTAACGCCTTTACGGAGTTATTGAGCACACGACAGTTTAGCCTCAACATTATAAACAAAGCGGGCGTCCCCGTGAATAACACAGCAGCGGATGAGGATCGCGCCATCGCCCAGTTGAGGCAGAACCTTCAGTTGGAGGCCGCAGGGCCGCACCTGATCAAGATCACCTACACGAGCAACACGCCCGTTGGAGTGCAGGAGGTGGTCACCCAATCAGTGAAGCTCTTCATTGATTATATGAACACAGACAGAGTGCGCCAGGCAAATGTGGCCTTACAACTTTACCGCAACCAACTCTCAAACTATGAGCAACAGATGACTAAGACATCTAATGACCTGAACAAGTACATTCAGCAGAATCCAGGGGTGATGGAGGCGGGCGCGCCCTCCGACACTACACTGAGCAGCCTGCAACAGCAGGCATTCGATGCCCGCAACCGCTACAACGACCTCAAAAACACGATAACCGACATACAGGCGCAGTCACAGGCTTCACCTGATTTGAGCAACCAGTTCTTCCAACTGATTGATGAGCCTCAGCAAGCCAAGCCATATCAATTGACCTCCAAAGACCTGATAAGGAACAGCTTGATCGCTCTGGCGCTCGCTCTTTTCACAATGGTAGCTCTGATGCTTGTAGGGACATGGACGGACCCCGCCGTTTACACCCCTAACGACGTCAGTTTGGTTCTTCCTGAAGAGTATGAGTCATCGAGGGACCTGCTGGTTGTGACGATGCCATACATGGGTCAGCTTGCGTCTATTCGGCGCAAAGCGCAAACGGAAGCAAGAGCGAGGGCCTCAGGTCAGCAGGAAGCAGCCCGCTCCCCGGAGGCCAACGCCGCACCTAAGACAATTTAGCGTCGCAAGGGATGCTCCCACATGGAGGACGGCTATTAGCGAGGATTGCGCGGCCCAGGTGTTAAGTAGCTAAGCCGAGGTGAAAAGTGTGCGCCTTGCAACCGGCAAGGCCTCCGTGAATAGCCAACGCCAGGCGGAATCCACCCGAAGGTTCAAGTGAGATATGACACAGATGACTGTAGCGTTGACGGTGCTGGTAGCAGGCGGGCTATGGTACTCAGGACGGAATATGAAAAAACTGCTCAAAGGCGAAGCTGCAAGCCTGATCGGCGCCGGAACCTACGCAGTCTTGCTCCTTATTGGGCTGATAATAGCATTATTATGGGCGTAACAAAACAACAGCACTGAGGTGCCGCGTGCCGAGCACAACATCGGAGAAAGAAGAAAGACCTTAGCCTGGATGGAAAGAATGCCATATGAACGACAAAAATATAGTAGTCATAGGTGGTGGGGTGGGCACAAACATTGTGTTGAGCGGCCTGAAGCGGTACACATCGCAACTGACCGCTTTGATTTCCACCTTCAATGCGGTGTCGCAAACGCGCACCTACACGCCCGGCAACGCCAGCGTATCACAAACCAGGGGGGAGGTGCGCGGCAGCTTGATCGCGCTAAGCGCTAATAAGACCACCACCCAGATCATGGAGCGATTATTTGCGCACCATCTGGCTCACCCCATTGAAATCTCTGCTGATTTCGGAGATCTCTTTCTTTCCGCTCTCTTAGAGATTAGCGGCGGAGCAGACCTGGCGATGCAAGCCGCAGCCCACGTGCTGAAGGTACACGGCAGCGTCTTCCCTATAACTCTGGACGAATGCTCCTTGATAGCCGAGTTGGAAGACGATACGGAAGCCATAGTTACAACTTCCCAGGAGCTTAAGGCTGTCGCTTCTAAGGTAGGATTGCGTGGGGTGCGATTATCAGGCCAGGTTGCTCCGCTCGATGCGGCCCTGGAGGCCATCGAGCGGGCCGATATAGTAGTGCTTGGGCCTGCCGACTTCTATTTTGGCGTACTGGCGCCTCTCCAGATCGAAGGCATCAGCGAGGCTCTGGCCTCATCAAGAGCCATCAAGATATTCGTCTGCCCGCTTATGACACAGCCGCATCTTACACCAGGCTGGACTGCATCAGATTTCATGCGCGCAGTGCTCGGTTATATTGGAGGCCCCCATGTGCTGCGCTGCGCCATTGCCAACAGCGCTATCCTTCCACATGAGAAAATAGTCGAAAGGGAAGAACAAGGTTCGCACGCTGTGCATCTCGATCTGGAGGAGTGTTTCACTCTTGGTATGAATGTGATCGTGAGGCCCGTCGTTGCGCATGACTCGCTGCTGCATGACCCTGACAAACTTGCGCGCACGATCATCTTCCTCAGTGGAGGCCGCTCTTCGCGCTCTACAGACAGGTCCAGCTTCCTTATGAGAGGCCCGGCAGTTCGGGAAATCACCGTACCAGCCTCGACACATCAGGCCATCGGAAAGGCAGAGTTGTAACATGGGGCTGCCCCCTCAGCGACCGCCAGCGCCAATGAGCAGTAGGGCACCCCTCTTGCTCTTCGGTCTGTTCACATTGGTCTTCTTGGGGGTCCTGCTGGGAGGCGGGTGCAATGCGACCGAGGGTCTACGTGTGAACAACGCCGACCCTACTTTCACGCCGCAACGAGCAATAGCCACTGAACAACAGACAGAGTCATCCACGGCTCTTCTGGAACAAGCTAGCACACCGGCAGCTATTTTACTCACCCCTAAGCCCACTCCGGCAGCAGCAACAGGGAGCAACAACCCTGACAACTTCCCGGTGCAGATCGGCATAGACAGCACGAAGCTGCAAGCCATCAGCCCCCTGATCTATGGCATAAATAACAGCGGATCGGGAGATGAGGACAGGTTGAAATGGCTCGGTGTAGACCTACTGCGCTGGGGCGGTAATGCTCGCAGTATGCACAACTGGGAGGTAAACGCTTCTAACGCGGGCTCGGACTGGGAGTTCCGCAACGTCAGCCAGGGTGATAAAACGCCCGGCAGCGCGTCGCTCCTCTTTCTGCAGCGCAACCAACGCCTGGGCGCGCAGAGCATACTGACCATACCCACTCTAGGCTGGGTCGCCAAAGATGGCAACAATGACAGCCAGTCGGTTAACGTGCCCGCTCATGGAGGACCTGCGGTTTCGAAAAACTCGGAGAGTGCGTTCACACAAATGGAGAACGGCCTGTGGATCAACCCCTACGACCCGACAGCGAACCGCGCTCGTACCAGCGTCCAGTCGTTCCCAAGCAAGGGAGCACCCTTTGTCTACCCACCTGACCTCACCGACGGCAAAGTGTATCAGGATGAATGGGTTGCGTACCTGCGTAGCATGAGGCCGCAAGGCTCCCCACCTCCGATTTACGCAATGGATAACGAGCCGGAACTTTGGGCGGACAGCACCCACGTTGACGTTCGCCCGGTGCGACTTGGGTATGATCAGGAGCTTTCACTTTTCCTCACCTACGCACGGGCAGTGAAGAAAGCTGACCCTGAAGCGCTCGTGATTGGACCGGAAAGCTGGGGGGTGACTGCTTACCTTTACTCTGCCCTGGACGAAGGCGGGAATGGTTACAGCACGAACGCGGACCGCCAGGCGCACAACGGTATGCCATTCATCGAGTGGTTCCTCAAGGCCGTGCGCGCTGATGATCAAGCAACAGGCTCACGCTCACTCGACACATTGAGCGTTCATTACTACCCAAACGCCGGAGAGTACACGGGCGGCAACTCCCCGGATATGCAGGATAAGAGGATGCAGGCCCCGCGTGCTCTGTGGGACGGCACCTACACAGAACCGAGTTGGGTAGCACGCACCGAGTGGCCTAACCTCGCGCTGGTGCCCAGGCTCAAGAAACTCATCGATCAGCAGTACCCAGGCACCAAGCTTGGCATCACCGAATGGAACTTCGGGGGAGAAGATGACATCAGTGGGGCTATAGCAACAGCTGATACGCTTGGCATATTCGGGCGCGAAGGTGTATATCTGGCCTCTTTTTGGGGCGATGCCAAGCAGGGGAGTCCAACAGGTTGGGCTTTTCGCCTCTACCGAAACTATGACGGCCAAGGCTCAGCGTTTGGCGGCGAATCGGTGGCTACAACCAACAGCAACTCCGGGATGACCAGTGCATACAGTGCATTGGACAGCCAGGGCAGGCTCACCGTTATGCTGATCAATAAGGACCGCAGCCGGAACGCAGCAATGAATATAAATACCGGCAGCTTCGGCGCTGGTCGATCTGCAACACTATATCGCTACAGACAGGCCAACCTTTCTAAGATAGAGACAGAGAGTCTGACAGTAACAGACCCAGCAGCGATAAAAGTGAGCGTGGCCCCACTCTCAATCGCCCTGTTAGTCTTGGGGAAGTAGTGGCATTTACAAGACGGCAGAGCAGTTGAAGCGCAAATGAGTATAGCTTTAAGCCCAACAAATCAGCAGCTTGCACCACATGAGTGGATGGCACCTCGGCGGGAGCGAAACCCTCGTACCTGGGGATATGTAGCTGGGCTTGGGGTATTCGCTGCTTTCGCTGCTGTCGGGCTTCTATCGCTTGTACTGAGCAATAAGAGCTCAACGTTGCCCGCGTTAGGAGCAGGCATAGTCGTTGCGCTTTGCGTCATTCGCTGGCCTGTGCTGGGAACGTACCTGACGACAGGCATAGCCATACTTTTCGACCAGTTCAGTTCTGCTACTGTACGCACCTTGATTTCTAATGCGGATATTTACCGTAACGTCGTCTATCTCAACGTACCTGAGATACTACTAATCCTGGCGTTGGGGAGCGCGTTAGTTCGCCGTTTGCACAGACACGAGAGACTGAAACAGGGACCTTTGTTCTGGCCGATGGTGATCTTTGGGGCGCTGGTAGTGGTAGGAGAGATTATTGGTATGCTGGGTGGAGGCGACTTCAAGACATCCCTGTGGGAGATCCGTCCACTTCTTTACCTGGTGATGTTCTATATCCTGGCGGTCAACACAGTCAGAGGACCGCAGCACATACATACTCTGATCGGGATAACAATTGTTAGCATCCTCCTGCGCTCTCTCGAAGGCGTTTTTCGCTATGCGATCATGCCAGCCGACGTGCGGAGCGCGGCGCAGGTAGTGCTGGAGCATGACGATTCCCTCTTTCTTGTCCTTGCTCTCGCACTTTTGCCTGCTGTCGTCCTGTGGAGGAGGTGGCTGCCAAAGTGGATGCTTTATACCCTGGCGGCAATGGCGCCATTGGACCTGTATGTGATCACGATCAACCAGCGTCGTGCGGCATACGTCTGCATTGCTTTTATCATGGTTACTTATTTGCCGCTTGTGTGGCTGAGCGTGAGGTCTAAAGTGCAGCGGCGCATGATGGTGTACATGCTGATCCTGGTCGCTGTGCTGGGAAGCGCGTACCTGGCTCTCTTTTGGAATAGCGCCAATGGCTTGCTCGGCAAACCCGCACAAGCTATCAGGTCAGTCATCAACCCTGACGAGCGTGACTATTCGTCCAACCTCTACAGGGATATAGAGACTGAAAACCTGCGCTTTACTATTTCGACCAGCCCTTTACTGGGGATCGGCTTCGGTCGCCCCTTCATCGTGGTCCGTCCCCTTGTAGACCTTACGAGTTTTTGGTCACTCCAATTATACATGCCTCACAACAACATGCTCTGGGTATGGATGCGTACAGGCATCGTAGGTTTCATGAACTTATGGGCGATCATAGGATTATCACTCATGTTGATTGTCACCTCCGTTCGGCTCGGAGTAGCCCGGTTAAAGCTACTTCAGATAGCCGAAAGAGAGCTCCTGGCAGCGGAGACGGGTCTCATCGTAAACGAACGACAATCGCGTGCTGTGCGAGCTCAGATGCGTGAGTGCGCTGAATCTCTTGTTTTTGTCTTCGCGGTGGATGCAATATTGATATCACTGCTGGTTCTGGCCTTGTTGGATCAGGGATTGATGGGTTTTAGACTCATGATGTATGCAGGGTTGGCTCTTGGGACGCTGGCTTCAGCCTGGAACGCTAATACCAGCAAGTTCAAAATACCGGAAGGGGTAAATCTCGGTGCGCTCCCAGATAAGGAGATTGAGCCAATTGCGCTGCATGTGCGCAAACATCGCCGCGTGCGCTACCTCGCTGGCGCAAGTTGAGGCGAACAGACCAAATGTTACGAAAGGGTAGAGAAGAAGTAATGCTCATAGTCAGTGAATGCGCTTCACTTGCCGAATTCGAAACGCTGCGAAGCGATTGGCACGAGCTCCTCGGTAGAGCCAACAACGCCTCCGTCTTTGCCACGTGGGAGTGGCTGGAGGCATTCTGGCAGCACGGCGCACCTGACAAACAACTACTGCTGCTGGTAGCTCGCAACGGCCAGGGGGAACTGGTGGGTCTATTGCCCCTGGCTAGGGTAACCCGCCTGGGGTTGCTACAGATTTTGGAGGTGGCCGGTTGTTCCGGTTCAGGCTACCCAATTGGTGACTATGGTGGGCTAATTGTGGCGCGAGGTATGGAGAGCAGCGTTTGGCAGGCCATGTTAGCACACCTCAAGAAGAGCCGGTGGGCGGCAATCGATCTGCGCAATTGCCAATCGGGAGACCCTGCTCGTGCAAGCTGGCTGGTACAAGTCTACCAGGGTGGCGTTGCCGGCTTGGGCTGGACTGTCAAGGTACAGACATCAGACGCATGCCGCCTGATATCTCTCCCACCGACCTTTGACGAGTATCTGGCCGGTCTAAGTTCCAATTCTCGTCAGAACCTACGGCGCAAGCTGCGCAAGTTTCAGGAGGCAGGGCACACTTTCGTGCAGGTGGCGCCCGACGACGGAGCTGTACGCAGCGAAGCTATGGAGGCTCTTTTTGCGTTGCACCAGGAGCGATGGGCGGGCGATGCTTCGGGAGGAATCTTCCCTACCGAGCAGGCACGCACGCTCCACAAACATCTCGCCGATAATCTGGCCGCTAATAGTATGGTGGATTTGCGTTTGGCCCGCTCGGCTGAAGGAGAGATTATAGGAGTCATTTATAACTACAGGCATAACGGGGTGGGTTATTTTTATGCGCTCGGTACGAGTCAAGACCCAAAGTGGTCAACCTTGAGCCTGGGTGTCTGTTTGCTGGCAGACAGCATAAGAGACGCGATAGAGGCAGGTTGCCACACCTTTGATCTGCTGCGGGGCAATCATGGCTACAAATCCCACTTCGGAGGGCACACCGTCAGCAATTTACGAGTTACCGTGTATCGCTATGGTTGGCTGCCGCAGGCACTCGCGGTTGCCGCTTCGCTACGCAGCAGACTGAGGAGACGTGTTCCTATGCGGCTTGAGAGTAGCTCAACTTTAGATTGAAAATTGGGATCTGAACTGATTCACACACTACCGGTTGGCAAGCTGACTAATCTGGAAGAAGGAATAAACAAGTGCAAGCAGAAACCACATTGACCAACAGAGTACGAGAGATAATGGCCGAAGTATTTGGTGTTGATGAGAACAATATTCCCGAAGATGTCCATCAAAAAGATTTCGCACCCTGGTCCTCGCTTGAGCAGGTGACCTTGCTGGTTGCTCTGGAGAGTGAGTTTCACATCAGCTTCTCCACAGCTGAGATCTCCTCGATGACCTCGTTACCTGCTATTATTGCCTCTCTCAAGAAACGGGGGATGTAAAACTATTGGGGCCCGCGCATGGCGCTTCTAAAAGACAGCCACTTTCCCGGCCCGCTCACATTACGAGCAAAGGTGTTAACAGTCCGCAATAAGTGCCCGCACTCGGTTTAATGGGGGCGCAATCATTCCAGACTACAATATTAATTGAGAAGCCAACATGTGGCTTGACGCGCACGCTATAACGCTTCATCAGGAGTGGGCGCAACTCATCAAGGAGAGAGCCGGTTGTCAACAGGTATTACTGTGGGTAGGTCGCAGCGTGTCCAAGCCAGGTTAATCTACTATCTGATGGACTTGTTGCAAACCTTTCATCTGAAGTACAAACTGGCGAACCTGGTGTGCAGCCATCTACCGGACGACGCAAGCAGTATACGAAGCTGGTTGTACCGCATAATCGGTTTCGACGTTGCAGACGGTGCTTTCATCATGAGCAATTTGCGCCTGGTGAGCGGTATGAGCGGCTTTTACGACAAGCTACACATTGGTCCAGGCGTAGTTACTGGTGCCAGAATCACAATCAATCTCGATGCAGAAGTCTCATTAGGCAAGAATGTATCTATCGGCCCGGAAGTAATCATCTACACCGGAACGCACCCATTAGGGCCAGGCTCGCAGCGACGATTGCCGACAGTTATTGCCAGGCCCGTGAGCATCCGTGACGGGTGCTGGGTCGGTCTGGCAGCGATAATTCTGCCGGGCGTAACAATAGGGCACGGCAGTGTAGTGGCCGCCGGAGCAGTGGTCATGGGGGACGTTCCGCCCAATAGCTATGTGGAAGGCAATCCCGCCCGTGTAGTCAGGCAACTACCATGGGCTGATCGCTAGAAGCTGGTAAGGAAAAGATAAGCACAGAAATCGAGCGAATAGAGATTTTAACAGTATGAGTGACAATCTAAAAGCCACGTGCGATGACCTGCTAATTTCGCTCACTTCTCTAGCGGGCTACCAAACAGCACCCGACCTGGAGCTGCTGGTGGAGCTCGAATTAAGTTGCGCCAGGGCACATATACGACGAGGCGAATATGAAAATGCTCACGCTCTGCTTTCGCGTGCGGTGGCGCACGCCCCGTCAGACATATTACAGCACCAGGTAGTAGATCAGCTATTGGCGCTAGCCAAATACTGGGCAAAGCAAGGCGATGCCGAAACCGCAGAAGAGGCAGAGCGCGTCCTCCGCTTCGCCCTGGAGCATGCGCCCGCTCAAGCCGCAGCGCCACTCGCCCAGTTTTTGCAACAGCGGGGGCGCCTGGCAGAAGCAGTCGAGCGCTGGCAGGAGGCCATACGCCGCACTCCGGCAGACGCCAGTAACTACTTGTTGCTTGCTCGCCTGTACAAGCAGCAGAAGGAGGCAGGGAAGGCATTAGCAGCCTGTCTCGACCTGATAAATGCTGCCCCCTCAGCAACGAATACTTTAATCGCAGCGGGATTGCTGGACGAGCTTGCTGGAGAACTTCCCAGCGCTAAACCCAATCAAGCCTTGAAAGTTGCCTTGCTTGGTAACGCGACACTGAACCACCTCCGAAGCTACCTGAAGGTAGAGCTTTATCGCGCAGGCTTGCGGCCCGATATCCGCCTGGGCAGCTTCGGTCAATATGCGCAGGAGATACTCGACCCACAGAGCGACTTGTACAGCTTTGCGCCGGACGTGCTGATATTGACCATCCATCCCAGCCAACTCTTCCCAAAGCTGCACCACTTTCCGCTGGATATGTCTATCGAGGAACGCCGGGCTGAGACGGATACGGGTCTAGAGACCTTAGAGCGCCTGATAGCAACTTTCACGCAGCAAAGTCCTGCAATGGTGCTTGCGCACAACATGGTGGTTCCCCAGCACCTTGCGCTTAACACGCTAGACCTGCGCGATGAGCTAGGTCAGACACAGATGTTCGCTGAGATCAACATGCGATTAGCTGAGATGGCAAGAGGTAGTTTCAAGAACGTCTACATTGTGGATGAGGATAGGATACAATCGCGCAGCGGAAAGGCACATGCAACCGACACGAGGATGTGGCTAACGGCGCGTTTACCATGGTCGGACGTTGTCTTGAGCGCACTGGCTCGCGAGTACATGCGCTACGTACTACCCCTCAAAGGCCTGAACAAAAAGTGCATAGTACTCGACCTGGACAACACTCTTTGGGGCGGGGTGGCAGGGGAGGACGGTTTAGCAGGCATACAGCTTGGTTCGGAAGCTCCAGGCAGCGCATATGTCGCTTTCCAGCGCGAACTGGAACGACTCTGGAGGCGGGGTATCCTGCTTGCCATCAGCAGCAAGAATAACCTCAGCGACGTGCTGCCGGTCTTTGAGGAACACCCCGACATGGTGCTAAAGCTTTCGCATTTCGCAGCACATCGTATCAACTGGAAGCCCAAACAGGATAACATTCGCGAAATAGCAATGGAGCTGAATATAGGGCTGGATAGCATAGTCTTCCTGGATGATAACCCGGTGGAACGGACCAAAGTTCGAGCAGAGTTGCCAGAGGTGCTCACACCCGAATTGCCCGCCGACCCAGCATTCTACCGTGCTGCACTACTCGGGTTGGGAGTATTTGATACGCTCACTCTCACAGAGGAAGATCAGAACCGGAACAAGCTCTACGCTCAGCAAAGGGTTCGCCGGGAGCACGAGGCTACATTCAGCAACGGAAGCCTGGAGGAGTATCTAACAGGGTTGGAAATGGTAGTGGAGGTCTCGCCCGCCAACAGCCTGACCCTACCACGGATCGCACAACTCACCAACAAGACAAACCAGTTCAATCTGACCACACGGCGCTACAGCGAAGCAGAGATAGCCAGTATGGAGGCGCAAGGCTCATTGGTCTATAGTATGAGCGTCAGGGACAGGTTCGGAGATAGCGGTCTGGTAGGCGTTGCTATCGTGGTGCCGAGGTCTAGTGACAGCTGGGAGATCGATACTTTCCTCTTGAGTTGCCGTGTGATGGGACGGGGCGTTGAAACTGTGTTACTGACCACGATCTCAGAGCAATTGCGTGCACTTAGCGCGAAGAACCTGTGCGGTTGGTTTATACCGACCGGCAAGAACACGCCTGCGGAGAGCTTCTATCCACGACATGGCTTCGTGCAGACCGGAACAGGGCGGGGAGGCAGCGTACTCTACAGCTTTAATATCCAGGAGGGCCGATTTGTCGAACCTCCCTGGCTCAGAACGTGCGTCGCGGTTTCCTGAAGATGTTGCAGGTGCGTCAAAGAGCCACGATAAGGCTATACATTGATCAGGTATTGCATAGCTACGATAGCTACGGGAGACAGTAATGCGTACGGCGGTCCTGGTTTCAACGCCAATCAAAACAGATTTGCCGCAGGCAATCGCCCTGGGTACAGCTCCCCGGCGCGACTATTTCGAACTGCGGGACGCGCTTGGAGCCGAGTTGATAAGCCCACCGCCGCCAACGGGATTCTGGTACACTCTGGTGCACAAGCTGGGGGGTATGGCGCCCGCTATGGCGTGGGTTGCCTGGGCCAGGCGGCATGATTATGACATTATCCTGACCGACCAGGAAGCCTCTGGCTTGATCCTGGCGCTCTTATTCAAATTGACGCGTACGCGGCGCGGGCACGTTATGATCTCACACTATTTGACCCCCGCCAAGAAGCGGATCTTCTATAGCATCTTGCGAGCGCAAAACCACATTGATGTTACCGTCTGCTACAGCAGCGCCCAGGAGAAATTGGCCCGTGAAAAGATACACTTAACTCCTGACCAGGTGAGCCTCGTGCTCCATCCCGCCGACAGCCGCTTCTGGAGACCGGCTGCCAGCCGCCAAGAGATGCAGTCCGACAGGGAGCTATTGCGCCAGGCAGGCATCTCCCTGCGCGAAGATGAACAGGTTGTGTGCAGTGCAGGACTTGAGTTCCGAGATTATCCCACGCTTGTAAAGGCCATACAAAGGATGCCAAAAAACGTACGAGTGATAATAGCCGCCGCCAGCCCCTGGTCTAAACGCAAAAACACAACTGAGGATGTCGAGCTACCGGAGAACTTGCAAAGGGTAGCGCTTACACCTCTACAACTACGCGCCCTGTATCGCAGAGCAGATGTGGTGGCTATTCCTTTGTTCGATGTAGACTTCCAGGCAGGCTCGCTCGTCGCATACGAAGCAATGGCCTGCGGCAAAGCTGTGGTAATAACTCACACCCGAGGTCAGGGCGATATAGTGGTCGAAGGCGATACCGGCCTGTACGTAGAACCAGGCGACTACGAAGCAATGGCAGGAGCATTGAACTATTTGCTATCCGAGCCGATCCAAGCTCGCTCACTGGGTGAAAATGCGAGGCGCATAGTCGAGAACGGCCTCAACCTTGACACCTATTTAGCTGCCATGGTCGAACTGGTCCGTAAAGTAGCAACCCGGCATTCTATTGGGCAGCAGGTTGACAAACAACTCACCGAGGCAAAACAGGTGTTGAGATGAACTCTATCGAGACGATAGCGGGCGTAATTACCGACTGGGGAGCTGTACTGCTGCAAGCCCCTGTCCTGGCGGTTTGGTGCTTGCTAATTGGCTACATGCTTTTCCTTACCGGCAGCGCGCTTATAGCGCGTCTCGTCGAGCGTAAGCCTGCGCCCCCCGGCTTCGTAACTACTCGCTTCAGCATAATAGTGCCTGCCCACAATGAGGCTACCGTGATAGCTCAGTGCTTGAACAGCTTGAATGCGCTTGATTACCCGGTCGGCATGCGCCGCGTCGTAGTGGTCGCCGACAATTGCACCGATGACACTGTGCGTATCGCCACAACGGGCGCAACTGTATATGAGAGACGCGATATGCACCACAAAGGAAAAGGATATGCCCTGGAGTGGGGACTGCGGCGATTGTTTGCTAATGATGGCGGTTGGACCGATGCTGTGGTGATTTTCGATGCGGATACTGTGGCTGATTCTCAGTTCTTGCGCCAGATGGAAGCGCGACTGCGAAGTGGCAGCCTCGCCCTGCAAGGACAGTATAAGCTGCTGGACCCCTTCCACAATTGGCGCACCGCTCTCCTCTATTCAGCTTTGCTGTTGCACAATCGCCTGCGCCCCCTGGCCCGGCAAGCCCTCGGCTGGACAACCTTACTCAAAGGTAACGGAATGTGCTTCTCGCGCACTCTTCTAGAGCGTTTGGGTTGGAGCGCATACGGGCTTGCCGAGGATATCGAGTATACAACCACACTCCTGGATGCAGGCATAAGGGTGGAATCGGTTCCCGGGGCGGTTCTCTATGCTGAGGCTCCGAGGACGCGCGCACAGGCAGACACACAGCGTATGCGCTGGGAAGGTGGCCGCTTCGCGCTGGCTCGTCGAGATGGAATGCGCCTCCTCCGCAGCGCCTTGCATAGCCGTTCTGCCCCACGCCTCGATTGGGCAATGGATCTGCTCACGCCACCTATGGCTATTCTAGTGGGGGTACCACTGCTGATGGCTTTTCTGAACGCTGGCTTATGGCTGTTGTTGAGCATGTTAAGTATGGGCGCGCCGATTATAGGGTTTGCAGTATGGGCCTGGTTGGCGCTCTTCCTCGGAGCATGCATGCATGTCGTAGGCGGGCTCCTGATTAGTGGCTCTGACCCCAGGGCATATCTATATCTGCTTGCCACTCCCATCTTCCTCGTGTGGAAGCTACAGATCTATGTGGTAATGCTGCTGGGACGCGGCCCACGCGGCTGGGTACGCACCGAGCGCACGAGCATAGCGCAAACAGGGCAGGACCTGTAACAGGATTTATCATGAACGATACATCTAATCAGCAACGCTCTAGAGAAAGTATGTTGGATTTAACTGTTGTGGTCCCAACGCACAACCGCTTGGGCTTTTTGCCCGCCCTCCTCGACAGCTTGGAAGCCCAGGACTATCCTTCGGATCGCTGGGAATTGGTGCTTGTAGATGACGGCTCGTCAGACGATACTGCCATATATCTACGCTCACGGGCAGAGCAGTATAGGAACAACATGATAGTGCTCTGCCGGAGTCAGAGCGGTGCCGCTGCCGCCCGCAATAAGGGTGCACGCACGGCTAGAGGGCGCGCCGTATTGTTCCTGGATGATGATATGATTGCCTCGCCTACGCTCGTCCGCGAGCACGCCCAGGTTCACCTGCAAGATGCAAGAGCCGTAGTAGCCGGTCATGTGAGCTCGCCTGTGGGGGAGCGAGAGCCGTGGGTTGCCTGGGAGGATGCTCAACTACATCACCATTTCGCCGCCTTGAAGAGTGGTGTGCGAATCCCCGGTCCCAGGGATTTCTATACAGGCAACTGCTCAGTATCAACCTCACTCTTTGAGCAGGTAGGCGGCTTCGATGCCACTTTGCCGCGAGCCGAAGACGTAGAAATCGGCTATAGGTTGGCGGGCGCAGGCGCACGTTTCTACTTCCGCGCAGGAGCGGACAGCCTGCATCTGGGCCGCCACTTTTTTGCCGGCTGGCTGCGAAATGCCAGGCTCTATGGGCGGTGCGACGTGATGCTCGCCTGGGAGAAGGGTCACAGCCACCTTCGGGCGGAGCTTTTCAAGTGGTACCATAAGCGCAATTCCCTGAACAAGGCGCTGGTAAGAGTATGTGCCGCATGGCCCGCTTTGGAAGGAGTAGCAATACACAGCCTCCACATCTCTGGATATGCGGCTTACAAGGCCCGCGCACGCGGTTTCTCCAACATCTGCTATAGCGCTATTTACAATCTAGCTTACTGGCTTGCGCTCATGCAACGCATCGGCAAGGAGCAGTTCTGGTCCGGCATCAACGCGCAGGCTATAGAAGTAGAACGCCTCGACAACAAAGCGCTGGGTGGTGGCCTCAAAGACAAACAGGCTCGTTTGTGACAGTATGCTATCGAAGATGAGAGATGAAACTTCACAACTCTCCAGCAAGGCTGCGCCGCTCCGCATCTTCTGGAACTGGGTGCCGGTTCTCATGTTCCACGAAGTGGTGCAGGATGGCACTTACCCCCTGCCACCCTATGCTGTCACGCAGCGTCGTCTTCGAGAAATCCTGCTGGATTTCACAGAGCGTGGATACCATTCCGGTACATTAGAAGATGCGGTGGCAGTCTTCACCTGTAACAAACGAAGGCGAAAGCTGCACGGCTCCTCGCAAAAACGAGTGGCGCTAACCTTTGATGACGGTACACGAGACTTCGTGGAGTATGCCCTACCAGTGCTACGCGAGTTCAACTTCAGCGCTACTCTTTTCATTGTTACGGGCCTGATAGGTTCAGCGCGTCTGTGGCATTCACTTCCCGGCCAAGCCCCGCTTACTCCTGTACCTCTCATGAACGCTGAAGAACTGCGGGGAGTGCGCGATATGGGTTTTACGCTGGGAAGCCATACAGTTTCACACCGACCACTGACGACCCTGACACTCGAACAGGCTCGCGAGGAGATAGTCTCGTCTCGGCACAGACTCAGCGAAGTGCTTCGTGAGCCAATTGGCTGGTTCGCTTATCCTTACCTGGCATCCAATCACATAACGCAGACCCTTGTGCGTGATGCCGAATACCAGGGCGCATGTGGGGGGGCCAACCAGAAGCATTCACCCTTTTACTTGAACCGAGTAGACGCCACAGCCTTTACAAATCGCGAGTTACGGTTGCGTTGCAGTGGGCTGTTTCATCTTGCTCGCCAGACTGCCCGCCAATTGCGGCAACCATCAAGGACCAGCCAGGCATCGCTGTAGTAAATGACCATCGTGTTGAATGTTACCAAGGAGGAGAACAAATGCGTTCGATAGTACTAAACAATTATATATGCTGCCCTCTTGATAAGAGCTATCCGCTAGGCGTTGAGGAGGCAGAATGGGCTGCACTGGAACTGATCTCCGGCACCCTTCGTTGCCCTACGTGTGGCACCGGGTATCCTGTCACGAATGGCATCGCTCATTTTATCCCACCCTCGGAGGTGATGAATGCCGATCCAGCGTGGGAAGCCAAGTTACGCGAAGCGCGCGCACGCGACAACGACTCTGTGGTGTACGATGCCAGCTTGATCACTTACGAAACGCAAGCTGAGTTATCTATGTTCGAGCGAGCGATGAGGCTTAAACCGGCGGACGTCGTACTGGACCTGGGTGCGGGAACTGGGCGGCTGAGTACAACACTAGCGGCAACGGGCGCACATGTGCTGGCCGTGGACATATCGTATGATTCGCTCAGAATGAACCGCGACAGATGCAATGCGTTGCCCGGAGTAGTGGTAGATCATCTGGTTGCTGACGTATGCTATCTGCCCTTCAGAGATGGCATCGCAAATGGAGCAGGCAGCGGCATGTTGCTGGAACACATCCCTACAGATGTAGAGAGACACCGCTTCACAGCCGAGATACATAGAGTACTAGCGGCAGGTGGCAGTTTCGCTCTCACGGCCTACAACTACTCCTGGGCCAAGCGACGACAAGGCGACCGCGAGGGGTACCATGGTGGTGAGCTATACTACCATCGCCTGTACAGCGGCGAACTCCGTGAGCTTCTAAGCTGCTACCGTATACGCACTGTTACCGCTATCCTCAGCAAGCCTGGACGGCTGTTACAATCAGTATTTCTGGACCGTCTCATCTCCCGGTTTCCGGCGGTTGCCACTATAACCGGCAATTTACTCTTCGCGGTTGCTGAACGGGGAGCGTAAACTATCAAGCCGTAAAAAGAGCAAACGAGGCGAGGCTCGTTTGCTCTCCAACCATGATATAGCCTCCAGCTCTACACGGAGGACAAGGCCGACATGATCATCAGCATACCCGCGACTATCACTATTGTGGCGCTCAACGGCGCAACCCAGCGCACCGGTGAAACGCGAGAGGTGCTCAAATGTGCCCTACTCGTCTTCTCCACTGCCCCCTTCCCCTTCACCAGAGCCACCCCTTGCGCCAGAAGCACACCGATAAGCCCCAGGCTAAAGGAGCCTATTAAGCTCAGGCCAAGTGCAAATTGGCCTACCCCCATGGCCATTACCAATATTGCCAGGACCTCGGGGCGAGGCACAATCCCTTCAGAGATGCCAGCGCGGATCAGCGTCCGCCATCCCTCAGCCTGGCCTACATGAGAATACAGTTCGTTGTCAGTCCCGTTGGCATGTTCGTGGTTATCTGTGCCGTAGCTGTAACCAGGGAGGCTCGATTTGCCGGGGTCATAAGAAACAAATCGGCCGCGGTTTACGAGGCGCACCGGCAATGATGAAGTAACTGGAAGAAGAGCCATCGTGCTTGCCCCGGCACCGGCACCGGCACCGGCACCACTCAGATTGGCTGTTGCTTGTGCCATCTCAGATAACCTGTGGGAAGGCACATGAGTATGGGAGTGGAGATGAGGCTGCTCATTCTCGTAATCTCCGGCGGACGCTTTTTTGAGCTCGCGTAACCGGCGCAGTAACAGGTACAAGCCTAGCGCTATCACCACCGCACCGGAAGCCAGCTCTAACGCGGGCGTGAAACCACCCGGCATTGCGAAGTTGCTAACAAGAAGGAGAACCAACCCCAAAACCGCCGCCTCAGTCGTAAGGGTAAAAGTCACCACGCTACCCAGCAGGATAGCATCGCGAACCCCGCCTTTGGAACCGTCCAGATAAGTGCCGGGCATAGCTCTACCATGCCCGGGTGTAAGGGCGTGTAAAGCTCCAGCCGCCAGCGCAAGCCCTAGCATGCTAAGCGCAATCCATATCTCCCTATACAAATTACGCAAGGTGCCGAGCAACTGAGCGCTTATGCCGGGGGCGGTGCCGTTAGCAGGCGGACTAGCCGGTGGAGGACTCGCTGGGAGATACAATTGCTGTGCGGGTTGTGCTGCGCCCTGACCGGACGCTCCTTGTTTTGATGGGTCTTGAGTTTGCGGGCTTATCTGACGCTGGCCCGACGACCAGGGGGCAGGCGACAGGCCGCCTTTGGGGAGGTTCTGGGCCTGGGTTTGGGTCACATCTGCGCCGGGCATTTGATAGATTACTTGATACGTAGCAGGATACAGGGACCGCGACACCCCAACAGGCCGTCCATCATTGTCCAGGTCCCCCGCCACGCTGATATAGTATCCGTCGTAGGAGAGGTAATTATCCCCGTATGTTATGCGGATGCGGTGCTTGCCGGAGAGAGCTTTCCGCGGTGCAAAACTGTATATTACTGTTATCGGCTTATTTACGCTCAACAAAAGATCCTCTCTGGTAAGAGAGGTAAGCTTGCTCAGGGTGAGAGGTACTTCTACACTATCCAGGGTGATGCGCAGTTTCGCCGGGTGAGCCTCAAACCAGTTTTGCAACTCCGAACTGGAAGTCTTACCATCATTGTCTGTTTCTATTTGTTTATATACACTA
>JADEYI010001238.1_pt1 | contig 21040 bp, 24 predicted proteins | sample 8542331 | NCBI WGS metagenome assembly JADEYI01 (sample SAMN16510988, study PRJNA670497) | mine drainage metagenome | isolation source: biofilm near Copperflume 1 | place: Germany: Marsberg coppermine Kilianstollen | collected 2018-02
CGCGGCAGCCGTACCTCAATAACCAGGGCGCGGGCAAGTAGCCAGGGCGGGGACAGAGCCGCGCGCCCAATAGGCGTCAAGGTAAGCCGGGTCGAAAGTGGCCTCGTCCGGCTTCCAGGGCGACCGCAAGGGTCGCCCGTACCCTACACGAACCAGATACGCGGTCGTACAGGGTACGGGCGACCCTTGCGGTCGCCCTGGAAGCGTCCCCGTCCTGGCTATGGTTAATCGACTATGATTTCCGCTTTGTGGCCGTTGGTCGGCTCGACGGTCTCTGGCTGATGCGGAGTGTGAATCGTCTCGTCCGCGATGAAGGCTTCGGTCATTTCGCGGGCGACGTCGTCGTGATGCTGCACCGGGGGTGACTTCATCAGGTAGGCGCTTGGTCCTTCGAGAGTGCCGCTGATGCCGCGATCTAAGGCCAGTTTTACCATGCGCACGGCATCGATGACCACGCCTGCCGAGTTGGGGGAGTCCCATACTTCCAGCTTGAGTTCGACGTTGAGAGGGACATCGCCAAAGGTGCGCCCTTCCAGGCGAATGTAGGCCCACTTGCGGTCGCTCAACCACTCGACGTAGTCGGAAGGCCCGATATGTACGTTGCCCTCGCCGAGGTCGTAGTCCAACTGGCTGGTGACGGCGTTGGTCTTGCTGATCTTCTTCGACTCGAGGCGCTCGCGCTCCAGCATGTTGTAGAAATCGGTGTTGCCGCCGACGTTCAACTGCATGGTGCGTTCCAGGCGCACGCCGCGCTCGCGGAAGAGGCGGGCCAGCATACGATGCACGATGGTGGCGCCAACCTGGCTTTTGATGTCATCGCCGATCATGGGAAGATTGGCCTCTTTGAAGCGCTCCTGCCAGTAATGCTCGCGACTGATGAAGACCGGAATGCAGTTGACGAGGCCGACCTTTGCCTGGAGAATCTGCTCAACGTACCATTTTGTGGCGGTCTCAGAGCCGACCGGCAGGTAGTTAATTACTACGTCGGTGCCGGTATCGTTGAGGATATGCACGATGTCGTCGGTCGCTGCCTTCGACTTCGTGATTACCCGCGAGAGGTATTTGCCCAGGCCGTCGTGCGTCATGCCACGATAGACCCTGGCGTTCTGGAATGGCACATCGGCAAACTTATAGGTGTTATTGGGAGCGGCGAAGATGGCCTCGCTGAGGTCTTTGCCGACCTTGTTTTGATCAATATCGATAGCGGCTGAAAATTCAATGTCGCTGATATGATAGCCTCCGAGGTTGACGTGCATCAAGCCGGGGACGAAATCATCAGGCCGGGCATTGCGGTAGTACTGCACGCCCTGTACCAGTGAACTGGCGCAGTTTCCCGCGCCTATGACGGCTACACGGACTTTCTTCTTACTCGACATACGGTGTTCCTTTCTTACAATATCGTTCATCCAGTGAACGCTTATCCCTGAACATAGGTAGTTCTAGCGTTACTTAACTATACCCCCAACCGACGCCTGATTGCTATGCTTGTGCTAACACAATCCCTGTTAGCTTCATCACAGATCAAGCTTTTCTTGTTCCTGTCGATTGATTTTGTTGGCCTGATGATATGCGATGGCATAATTTGACAATCGAAAACAGTAATTATACCGGATTTGGGATGCTTCCAGGCCTCCTTATCGCATACGTTGTCAAAGAATCAGCAGGCGAAAGGCATGGTATCATACTTGTGACTTGTGTTGCAAGTCGCTTCTGGAATAGCCCATTTATCTGTATGCTAGACCTATAAAATGCAACATTCGTTACAATTAACAATGCTGGTGTAACACATATATTGATGAAGGGCGATGTGAAAGTGAAGGAATTTTTAACTGATTTCGAATGAAATCAATGCCCGGTTGAGTAAATGTAACAGGGTAGCCAGTATTGTAACCGCATCTTCACTGCTTGACAACGCCTTTCGACCATTGATGGTGATATGCTCACTGAGGTTATGGACGATCTAGTGCAGGTAAAATAGGGTTTGATGTGGATGAAGAGAGAAGTTGCCTATTTGCACTGGGAATGCGCACTAGCCGAAGTAAGCAGATCAATATATAGTGGCTGGTTCAACATCAATAGGCTCTCGACTAATGCAATGCGAGCCAGCAAAAGACTTGTCCAAATGGAAAGGTAAATGCTTATGAATCGACGAAAAAGGGTTCTGGTGATCGGGCTGGATTGCGCCCCGCCGGAGCTGGTTTTTGATCAATGGCGCGATGAGTTGCCCAATTTCAAGCGAGTGATGGACCATGGCGCGTGGGGCAAGCTGGAAAGTTGTATTCCAGCAATCACCGTCCCGGCGTGGAGTTCGATGATGTCCAGTAAAGACCCTGGCACGCTTGGCTTTTACGGTTTCCGCAATCGCGGCGATTATTCTTATGAAAAAAATACGCTGGCTAATTCCAATTCTGTGAAGACCGACCGCGTGTGGGATGTGCTTTCGCGCGCGGGCAAAAAGGTGATTACGGTTGGTGTGCCGCAGACCTATCCCCCCAAACCTGTCAATGGTATTCAAGTTGGATGCTTCCTTTCGCCTTCCACGAAGAACGCGGAACGACCGTACACGTATCCCGCGTCTGTGATGCAGGAGATCGAGGCGACGGTTGGCGAGTACCTGGTGGATGTGCCGAATTTCCGCACCGATGACAAAGATTATCTGCTGCGCCAGATTTACACGATGACTGAAAAGCGTTTTAAGCTGGTCAAAAAGTGGATCGCGGAGAAAGACTGGGATTTCTTCATGTTTGTGGAGATGGGTACCGACCGTATTCATCATGGCATGTGGAAGTACCATGATCCGACGCATCATAAGTACGAGGTTCATGCCACTTATAACGAGAGCATTCACAATTATTACCGCTATATTGATAGCGAAATCGGCCAGATTCTCGACCTTGTAGACCTGGATAACACGACGGTGTTCATTGTCTCCGATCACGGCGCGAAGAAGATGGATGGCGGCATCTGCGTCAACGAGTGGCTGATTCAGGAAGGCTACCTGACGCTTAAATCCATGCCTGCCAGCCTGACTTCCATCGATACATGTGGGATCGACTGGAGTAGGACAAAGGTGTGGGGCGATGGTGGCTACTATGCGCGTATCTTCATGAATGTTGAGGGGCGCGAGCCGCAGGGTATTGTGAAAGCGAGCGAGGTCGAGTCCTTGCGCGATGAACTGAAGGCCAAATTTGAGGCGCTGGTAGACCCGGATGGCGTCAATATTGGTACTACCGTGTACAAGCCGGAGGAAGTGTACCACGAGGTCAATGGCGTGCCACCCGACTTGATTGTGTACTTTGGCGACCTGTTGTGGCGCTCGGTTGGCACGGTCGGCCATGGTTCTATCTACACCTTTGATAACGATACCGGCCCGGACGATTGCAATCACGCGCAGTTCGGCATTGTTATCAAGCATGACCCGGCCGTTGACGAGGGCGTTGGTGGGCGCGAGTTGAGCGGGCTGCAATTGATGGATATGGCTCCCACCATTCTCAGGCAGTTGGATGTGCCTGTGCCTGCCGATATGCAGGGTAAGGCATTCTAAGCGAAGGAAATAGAAGCAGGGGCTTTTTGCGTTATAGATAAAACTAAGGGCGCAGTGTCCTGCTTGCGATTACGTAAAGTGTCACATTTGGAGGAAGAAATTTACATGGCAAATATCGGGTTCACTATCTGGTTTACCGGGCTTTCCGGATCGGGTAAAAGCACGCTTTCTGAGGTCATCGAGCATCGTCTTAAAGTGCGCGGGCGCAATGTCGAAATACTTGACGGTGATATTGTGCGCACCCACCTTAGCAAAGGGCTGGGCTTCAGCAAAGAAGATCGCGATACGAACATTAAGCGTATCGCATTTGTATGCGGCTTGCTGACCCGCAACGATGTGGCCTGCATCTCCGCCGCAATTTCGCCGTATCGCGAGACGCGCGCGTGGGCGCGAAACCATATTGGGAACTTCATCGAAGTCTACGTGAAGTGTCCTATTGATGTCTGCCGCCAGCGCGATGTCAAGGGGTTGTATAAACTGGCCGATGAGGGCAAGATCAAGGGATTCACAGGCGTCGATGATCCCTATGAAGAGCCAGATCATGCCGAGTTGGTTGTCGAGACCGACAAAGAGACTGTTGAAGAGAGCGTTGGCCGCATCTTCGCGAAACTTGAAGAACTGGGTTATCTCGAATCGGAAGAAACGCCTGAAGCAGAAGAGAAGGTGGTAACAGATCGCCTGGCTGCTTTGGGCTACCTGTAATATAGTAATTGTAGGGGGTACTATGCGGTTGCTGGGACCAGGGCCTTTCACTGGGAGGTTTCTTGAAACGCGCCGGTGCCAGAGCCTGTCATCCTGAGCGTAGCGAAGGATCTCTCGTCGGCAGCGTGCAGATCCTTCGCTACGCTCAGGATGACAGCTCGCACTCGCCGACCCCTTTCCTAAAAAACCTACCAGTGAAAGGGGACCAGGGCGGGGACAAGCCCCGCCCCTACCCTGCTACGAAGCAGATGCATAGACGGTATAGTACAGGGGTGGCGGCTCTGCCTCGCCCTGGCATACATAGAAAGCGTAACATATCATGCTACATGGATTGATTGCTCCTCATGGTGGGGAGCTGGTGTTGAATATGGCAAGCGAGCAGGAGCAGGCTGAACTGCAAGAACGCTCGCGGGGTTTGCCACAGGTGGAAGTCGGATCTCGCCAACTGGCCGACCTTGAGATGCTGGCAGTCGGCGCATATAGCCCACTGAGCGGCTTCATGAACCGTGGCGACTACCTGGGCAGTGTTGATGCGATGCACCTGAGCAATGGTTTGCCCTGGTCTGTGCCGATAACCCTGCCCGTAGGCGCCAAGCAGGCGGAGAGCTTGAAAGAGGGTATGCAGATTGGGCTTGTGGACGCGCATGGCGCATTGCAAGCGGTGATGACTATTGAAGAGAAGTTCGGCTATGATAAGGAACACGAGGCCAGCAAAGTCTATCGCACGACGGAAGAGGCGCATCCGGGCGTTAAAGTGCTCTACCAGCAGGGTGATATTCTTTTAGGCGGCCCGGTACGAGTGGTGGCGTTGCAAAATCAGGCTTTTGCAAAGTACCGTTTCACTCCCACGCAGTCGCGCCAGCAGTTTGTCGAGCGAGGCTGGAAGCGTGTTGTTGGTTTTCAGACGCGCAACCCTGTGCATCGCGCTCACGAGTATATTCAGAAATGCGCCCTGGAGACCGTGGATGGGCTGTACTTGCATCCTCTGGTGGGAGATACCAAGGGAGATGATATTCCTGCTGATGTGCGAATGCGCTGCTACGAAGTGTTGCTGGAAAATTACTACCCGGCGAGCCGCGTGATTCTGGGTGTGTTGCCCGCCGCTATGCGCTACGCAGGGCCGCGCGAGGCGATCTTCCACGCGTTGATGCGCAAGAACTATGGCTGTTCGCATTTCATCGTGGGGCGTGACCATGCAGGCGTCGGCAATTACTACGGCACGTATGACGCGCATCACATCTTTGCTGAGTTTGATGCCGCCAGGCTTGGCATCATGCCCATGTTCTTCGATCATACCTTCTTCTGTCGCTCCTGTGACTCGATGGCATCTTCAAAGACTTGCCCGCATGGCAGCGAGCATCATGTGACGCTGAGTGGCACCAGAGTGCGCCAGTTGTTGCAGGCTGGCGAGATTCCGCCCCGTGAGTTCTCGCGTCCAGAGGTTGCGGAGGTTCTGATTGAAGCGATGCGCCAACCTGTAGCGTAAATCTAGTGATGATGCCTCTTGTGGGCGTTAAGCGATCTGAATTGCGAGGGTGCCGGTAGGGGAGGGGGCGCTTGCGTCGCCACGGGGTTTGGGGTATGCCGGTCACGGAAACAGGACGCGGGCGATGTTAGTGTTCCCTCCCTTCATCCCCCGCCGTTACAGGTAATTGAATGCGCTTTTTCTCAGGTTGATGCTTGTTGGATTAAATGAGTTGTTCTGGAGAGAGACAAAAATAATGTTGATAGCAAGAGCGCCGATGCGTATTAGTTTTGGTGGTGGTGGCACGGATCTGGAGGCATATTATGCGAAATATGGTGGTGTGGTTATTAGCTCTGCCATTAATAAATATTTTTATACGGTAATTACGAGTGATGAGTCGGATGATTTACAAGTGATTTCGGCTGATTACCGCTCTTTGTTTCGTCATACGCCGTATAATGATTTGTTCTGGAATGGTGACCTGGCTCTTCCCAAGGCTATCTTGCATCACTTCGGCATTCGCCGGGGTATTAACCTGTTTGTGGCGAGCGAGGTGCCACCTGGCACCGGGCTGGGATCATCCAGCGCGGCGGCGGTGACGCTGATCCGCGCCCTTTCCACTTTGACCGAGCAGCCCATGACGAAACAGCAGGTGGCGGAACTGGCATCGTATATTGAGATTACGAAAATGGGTATGCCAATCGGCAAGCAAGATCAGTACGCGGCTGCGTTTGGGGGTCTGAATAAGATTACCTTTAGCAGTGAGGGCGTTACTGTCGAGCCGTTGCGTATTGACCGCGAGGTGCAGCAGATGCTCGAGGGCCGCCTGATGCTGTTTTTTACGGGCAGTTCGCGTGAGTCAACTTCTATTCTCCAACACCAGCGAAAATCGACCGAAGATCGCGATGGCCCGGTGTTGCAGGCGTTGCATAACATCAAACAGGTGGCAATTGATGTGGAGGCTTGCCTGAAAAAAGGCGACCTGGATGAATTTGCGCGGCTGCTCGCGTATTCGTGGCAGGAGAAGCGCCGCCTGGCTCCCAATCTCTCGACGGGCATCATTGATGAGTATTACAGTCTCGCTCTTCAGTACGGGGCAACGGCGGGCAAGATTACCGGAGCAGGCGGCGGCGGATTTTTGATGCTCTATTGTCCCGAAGAGAAGCAGAATGCCGTTACCGGGGCGCTTGAGGAACGCGGATTGAAACGGATGAATTTCCACTTTGATCATTCGGGGGCAACGGTTTTGTTGAATGTTGCCAGTTTTAACAACCTGTGGGTTGCTCCATACGCCGAACACGCGCACGCGCTAGAGGTCTAAATTCTAAACGGGGAGAAAGCATATTGGAATCAATAATCAATTACTTTGCCGAGCTTGAGCAGATGATGCGCGCTATCTCGCTTCTCGATCTTACAAAGGTGCTGGGTATTCTTGAAGAAGGGTATCATAATGGACACCGCGTGTTTGTGATGGGCAATGGCGGCAGCGCAGCTACGGCCTCGCATTTCGCGCTCGATCTTTCCAAGAATACTATTATGGCGGGCGCGCCGCGCGTGAAGGCTATTTCGCTGACCGATCATGTTCCCCTCATCACGGCCTGGAGCAACGATACGCATTATGAGCATATCTTCGCGGAGCAACTTGCTAACATGATAGAGCCGGGCGATGTGGTAATTGGCATCAGCGCGAGCGGCAATTCTGCCAATGTCATCAATGCTGTGAAACTGGCGCGGCAGAGTCGCGCCGCCACGATTGGCCTGCTGGGCGCAAAGGGTGGCAAGCTGAAAGATATGGTCGATGCCTGCGTGCTAGCTCCCGGCCAGAATATCGAGCAAGAGGAAGATGCGCATATGATTCTGGCGCATGTCATCACGCGCCACATGCGCGAAGTTGTCAGGACCTACGCGCAGACGCTGGCTCTCGCGGGAACGAACTCATAAGATAGGGGCAAAAAAACCGGTACCTGAAACGGGTACCGGTTTTTTTGCCCCTATCTTATTGCCGGAAATAATCCACTGTGTTCTTAATGCCTTCTTCCAGCGTTTCCCGGGGTTTCCAGCCGAGCACGCGCGCGGCTTTGCTGGAGTCGAAGTAGGCCAGGTAGATATCGCCGGGGCGTCTGGGGGCGCGCACGATTTCTGGCGAGTAGCCGGTGGTCTTTTCCAGCACGCGGTAGAGTTCGTTGACGGACGCGCCGCGCCCGGTGCCGATGCAGAAAATCTCGTTGTCTCCGTTGTCGAGGGCAAGCAGGTTGGCGCGGGCGACATCCTCTACGTAGACGTAGTCTTTTTGCTGTTCGCCGTCCCAGTCGATACGCACGGAGTCGTGATTCAGGAAGCGTTTGGCGAAGATGGCGATGACGCCTGCTTCTCCGTTGGGGTCCTGGCGCGGGCCAAAGACGTTGCCGTAGCGCAGGGCGGTGTAGGTCAGGCCGTTGGCTTCCTGCCAGTAGCGCAGGTAGTGTTCTGCGACCATCTTGGTGATGCCGTAGGGCGACTCGGGGCGTTGCGGTGTGTCCTCGTTGATGGGGAGATAGGCGGGGGTGCCGTAGGTGGCGCCGGATGAGGCGAAAACAATTTTGCGCGTGCCGGTGCGCGTGCAGTTAGTCAGCATATTGAGCAGGCCAAGTACGTTGACACGCGCATCAAGCCGGGGATTTTTGGTTGAAATGGCGACGCTGTGTTGCGCGGCCTGGTGACTGACGATTTCGGGGCGCACCTCGTCGAATATATGCGAAAGTGTCGCTTCGTCTGTCACATCTGCGCGATAGAATGTGGCCTGGGCGTTGAGGTTCTGTGTTTTGCCGCCACCCTCTTCCCACAAATTATCTACAATCGCGACCTCGTGACCCGCCGCGATGCATTGATCAACGATATGTGACCCGATGAAGCCTGCCCCACCGGTTACTAAGACTCTCATGAAACGCCATTGCCTTTCTTGCTCTCGTTCTATGCCACGGGACACCCACAAGCCTTCACCGGTAGGTTTATTAAAACGCGCCGATCACCAGAGGCTGTCATGCTGAGCGCAGCGAAGGATCTCTCGTCGGCAGCACGCAGATCCTTCGCTGCGCTCAGCATGACAGCTCCGCTCGCTGGCCCCTTTCCTAAAAAACCTACCAGTGAAAGACACCCGCAAGGGGTGTCGCTACTGATTATTGTATCTTGCTTAGACTAATTGTTCAAGCGCTAGTTGTAGCGCCTGCGGGTGTGCCAGCACGGGGAAGATGAACAGGCCGGTCTCTTCATGCAGGCGGTCCAGGGCCGCGTTATCCTGTGGATTGAGCATGGCGACGGTGAGGGTGTTGCGTTCGCGGCCAATGGGGAAGCAGCGCAATTCCTGTGCCAGCGAGGGATTGACGAGACGCTGCACCCCGGCGGGCAGTTTATGCGGCAAGAGGGTCAGGTAGGGAATACCTAGCTTGCGAGCCAGGGCTGGAAGTTCGGTATCTTCCTCTGGCGCCTGGAGCGCGGCCTGGAGATGGCGCAGCGGTTTGCGAGAGGGTTTTTCCGCCTGCCAGTTATAGCGCTTACTGACGAAATTGGCAGCTTCGATGCTCTCCGCAATATTCGCGTTTGACTCTTGATAGCCGCTATGCCCGATGGTCATACTGGCAGGGCGCAGAAATTCTCGCTCAGTCATATTGTGAACGCGCCACAGCAGCGCCTCCCACAGGCGCGTCTCCACAATCGAACCGCCCTGCTGGTTTGAGCCGCGTAGCACAAAATAGAGCGTGTTATCATGTAAGAAGACGCAATCGGTTTTGCGCACCATGGGACGCAGGATGCTCAAAAGGTACGCGCTGCTCTGCGTCGCGTGCGCTAAACGGGCATCTTGCTCATAATTCAGTTTGATGATGACCAGGGCTACCCGGTCAACTCCTGATGCCAGTATCTCTTCAAAGGCTGCCTGTACCGGTTGCAGTGTGTCGATACTTTCACAGGTATAGTGCGCGCTGGTAGCTTCCTTCGATGGAAGAACGATTGCTTCATAGCCCATACATCTGCTCCTTAGGAGGAGGTATTCACGAGACAGGTAAGAGTTCGTTGTACCATCCATCTTACTGGCAGAACGTTGGGATCATCGCGTCATTATGGTTATAGTTTCGTTAAGACACGCACATTGTGGTTAAGATACTGTTAGCTTAATTCGGGTCCGATGGCGTAGTATTTAATAAGCGCGTTTATGGGTTCGAGAGTGGTCTCGAACTTGACAAGCAACTGGTCTGATTGCTGCATCAGGTCATAGAGCAGGGCGGCTACGATTGATTCATCGGACGAGAGGATAGCGCGAAAGCCGGGCAGGATGTCTCCGAAGATGGCACCGGCGTTATCAAGGATAGTGGCGAAGGCGGTGTCCAGTTCAGATAGCGCAGGGATGGTAGGAAGCAGGCGCGCGAACTGTGATGAGAAGGTGGGCACTGTGCTGTGGTTTTGTTGCCAGGAGAGCAGGTGTTGTGTCACCGAGCTGAATGCCTGTTCCCAACGTTCCGGGTCAACGATTTGCAGCCAGGCTCTTTCACTACCCGCTTCTTCTTGCCCATGTGTCTTCTCGTCGTCAGGTAGTGGGATCATATCGCTGGTGAGGTCGAAGCTTTCAAGAATGCATTCGGTGGAGTCGCTCAGGAGGTGGCAGAGCGGTTCCATGCGATCAAGCGCGCGGTTGATGGTTTGTAATTGCGTCCAAATATGCTGGCGCTGGCGCGCACCGGTCTGCATAGGTCGCCCCTGGGTTGTAGCCATCCAGTTTGCCAGCGCGGGTAATGCACTATTGTAGAGGTAGTCTACGCGGCAAAACAGGTGGTGCAAGCTAAAACTGAGTACGTCGAGATCGTCGATATGCGCGCGGTTGGTAAAATAGGCGACAAGTTGCCCCAAAATGATGGCAAGCCCACCCGTGGCGACCATGCGGGCGGAATCATGTCCTTGCTGTTCATAAAACGTGAATTGACCGGTAGGAGGCATCTGCGGCTCAGATATAAGGGCGATTGGCGCAACCGTTTCTTGTTCGCTCAGGGAGGTTGCTGTATTGCGCCCGCCGATAGCACCCTCTTCGCTTTTCTGACTCTTCACACGTACCCCCTTCTAACACCTACCACTGCCATAACACATACTCTTATTATCTATTGTACTGAATACGCAAAGTCTTTGAACCGGTTATTTCATACAAATCCCCACCGGGTTCCTCCTGAAGAGTGAAGTGAAGAGGAAGCAGCGCGCTGCTTCCTCTTCACTTCACTCTTCCGAACTGATTAGCGTTCTTAGTGCCTGTAGTAGCGACGACGGCCTCGATAGGCCGGGTAGGTAATCAGGTGCCAGAGGGCGACGAGGATGGCTGCGCCGATCAGGGCGCGAATCAGTGGAACGGGTGGACTTGTTGGGATGTAGATGTCACCGATGCCGGTGATATTAATGATGTTGGTCATCAACCAGATGCCAATCAGCGCGGCAACGATTGCGCCGACGAAGCCAAATGGGAGCCGCCACCCTACGAGGGTTTCCGCGAGAAGACCAACAATAGCCGCGACAACCAGGTACACGATGACGTTTGCGCCGAAGGTAAAGCTGGTGCCGCCGATAGTGACGGTAATGGCGCGTGTAAGAAGGGATGCCAGTAGATGCATATAATTACTCCTTTGTTTTTTCGAGAGAGAGGTAGCATACGCTAAAACTATCTCATATCTCTATACGTGTAAACGAGTGACACCCGTAATTTGCTACATTCAGAAGGGCATTGGGCAAATGTTGGCAACCAGGATGAGGGGCCGCTACTGGTATCGTGGGGCGATGTGCGCTATAATCAAGTAGCATTTACTATACAAAAAATTTTGTAAGGGAGGCACGCTATGCAACGCGCGAAAAGATACATTATTATCATTGGGATCGTTGTGCTGGTGATACTGGTTGTGGGGTTGGCGCTTGCCAGTATCTTTGATAAACTGACCGACGTTCTCTACATATTCCTGATTATCCTGGCGACGCTTTCTATCGTCTCTACAGCCGCGCTTATCTACCTGCTGGCTACCCTTATTCGGACGATAACGGTGGCGCGCGATGAGATGAAGCCGCTGCTGGGGACGGTGCAAGAGACGATGAACACGGTTAAGGGATCGATGGAAGAGACGCTCGACGAGGTGAAAGCGACCGCGAAGAGCGCGGGCAATACGGCCTCGACTATCAGGAGTACGGCTAGCCTGGCGTCGTTTGGCGTTGCGCCTGCTGTGCGAGCCGCTTCGATTGTGGTGGCGAGCGGCCAGGTGGCGCGAGTTTTTATGGGCAAAGGTCGTTCGCGCCATCGCTATGAAGAGCGGCGCAAAGAGCAAATGGAATTCATGAAAGCAGCCGCCGAAGGAGAGTAGCAATGATGTTTGTCATGGGCGATGTCCTGTCGCAATTGGGGCAGGTAGCTGCTATTATCCTGTTGATCTATCTGCTCGTCACTATATTGATTGGTCTGGTTATCGCGGTGATCTTTATGTTTGCCGTTGCCTGGGTGAGAGACAAGGCAGAGCTGATTAAGAAGCTGCGTCCCACTATTGAGAGTGTGAACGCGGCTCTCAAAAATCCGGATGCGGCGACGGGAGAAGGGGCGAATGGGTTGGTGAAGGTCGTCCACTCTATCCAGTCGGTTGCCATTCCCCAAAAAATTGAGGGTGTTGAGCATGGCTTGCAGTCGGTAGAGAAGAAGGTTGGCCAGGGCGCGGATCGTGTCGCGAGCGCAGTGATCGAGTTTCGCGCGCGCACTGCTCAGGCGCAGGGTGTACTCAAGGCCCTATTCCTGCCAGGATTGACCAGGAAAAGTCCCTACCGGCATGTGCTGCCGGAAGCTGCGATGGGTGTAAGCGAGCAATCGCTACGAGAGAGCGCGGGTACGCCTCAATTGCCAGCAGCGTCCGCGCCTGCACCGCTTCTGCCAGTCGGGCCGGAAGATATGACCGATGGGAATAAGAGGGAGCGGGTGGCTGCAAAAAGGGACGGTTCAACTGGCAATGCGTTTCGCGCTTGAGTATGCGCGGCGTCTGGGGAGTTTCCAGCGCAATGCGCGGCTCTACCTGGTCAACAATGCTCTGAGCGGGGTGACAGCCGGTATCGTGCTGGTGCTCTATAATCTGTACCTGTACTCGCTGGGGTACGCGGCGGATTTTGTGGGCTTTGTGTTGTTTGCTGTGACAATTGGCGCGGGTATTGCCATCTTCCCCGCCGGTATCTGTGTTGATCGTTTTAGCGGGAAGGGTATCCTGATCGGGTCGAATCTGCTAATCGCCCTGGCGGGTATCGGGCAATTCCTCTTTCGCCAGCCGGTGCCCCTGCTTGTGAGTGGTTTTGTGGAGGGTGTGGCGTTTGCTTTTATCCTGGTCATCAATGCTCCGTTCTTAACGCGCAATAGCAGCCCGCGAGAGCGTACAGCCCTCTTCAGCATGAATATTTCGTTGGGGCTGATAACACTGGTGGCAGGCGAGATGCTGGGCGGTGTGTTGCCGATCTGGTTTCGTTCGCTGCGCTGGTTGATGGCTCCTCTGCCAGCATGGGCCGCGCCTATTCTGGCGAGCCAGTCTGATCCTCGCTCCTATCAATTGTCTTTGCTTTTCGCGGGTCTCATTGCCGCGCCGAGTCTGATTCCCCTGTTTCTGTTGCGCGAGGAAACGCGGGCGGCGCAAGCGCCCCCGCCCCTCATCCGCGCATCGCCCGCCCCTACGGAAGGGGAGACTATGCCGGGCGAGGGGGAGGGGACGAGGGCGACCGCAGGGGTTCCCTCGCCACCCGTCGCCGCCCCCGCCCCTACAATGACGACGGTTGAGAGAGTGAAGGTTTTGTTGCGCAGCCCGTTCTTTTTTCTGATGGTGGTGTATGTTTTTACCGGGTTGGGGGCGGGTCTTTTCATTCCTTATTTTAATATTTTCTTTGTGCAACATTTGAGGGCGTCGTCGGCTTTGTTTGGGGTGATTGATGGGGGGGCCAATGGGCTGACGGCGCTGACGACGCTGGCGGCGCCCTGGTTGGCGGCGCGTATTGGCCGGGTACATACGATTGCACTGACGCGGCTGCTCAGTATTCCGCTGCTGTTGATGGTTGGATTGACGGGTATACTGCCTCTGGCCGCGCTGCTCTATCCGTTGCGCCAGGGGATGATGGATATGTCGAACGGGGTGTTGCAGGTGTACTCGATGGAGGTGGTGGCTGAAAGATATCGAGGGCTGGCGAATAGTAGTTACCAGGCGGCGTTCCAGGTATCCTGGGCGATCACGGCGTCACTGGGCGGAATAGTTATTGTGCAATTTGGCTATGCGCCTATTTTCTTGCTGGGGGCGGCGTGTTACATGCTAGCAATTGCGATTTTGTGGGGAAGGTTCAGGTATACTAAAGGCAACATACCTGGGCGGGTATGAGGCAATAGCGTTACCCTGTTTGTTGCGCCTGATTTTAATAATAGGGACTGCGGAGGGCAGCTATAGCGAAAGCAGCGATGCAGCCAGCTAATACTACGCCTATGATGGAGAGAACCAGGCCGGCTACCGCGAATCCCTTGCCGTCTATACGTTTCATGCCGATGGCTGCCAGGATCAGACCCACAAGCGAAACTGGGAAGCCGACGAATGGGAACCAGAATGTCATCATGCCGATGATGCCCAGGACAAGGCTGGCGATACCAGGGCCGTTGCTCTGTGCTGGTCGAAAGCCAGCAGCATAGGGCATGTAAGCCGGTTGGGGTGGATACATTTCCTGTGCGTTTGGCGGGAAATAGGGCTGCCCCGCGTAATTTCCTGGCTGCGCGTAGTCTGTATTCGGTTGCGGCGGTGGGTAGGGTGCGCTACCGGAGTTGGGATAGGTAGGATCAGCATATGGAGATGCGCCGTTATTCGGCCAGGAGCTGTTGGAAGTCCCATAAGGACCCTGGCCGTTATCCGGGTTGTAGGAATATGGTGTTGGATCGCTCATAATTTACCTTACTCCTCTAGTATTGCCCGATCTGTCTATACACATCAATATTTCTACAGCCATTGTAACACCTGTGGTCAACATGCCCATGATGAATTTTGCCGACCGAATCGGCAATGATGGAGACGCTTGTGTCTCCATCATTGCCGATTCAGTCGGCAAAAGCTAGTGTTTTGTGAAGCGGATGAATATTATCGTCAGTTCGAACAGGATGGACATGGCGACGCCCAGGATGATCGGGCTGTAGATGTCCGCGCCGGGAGTGAGGAATGTGGAGGCGATCCACATGCCGACGTGCGCTGTTGGCCGCTTCTTTCTTAATGTCTGAGAGGTAATTAGCCCAAGCTGTGCCATGAAGGTCAGCACGAGCGGTATCTCAAAGACGACGCCGAAGGCCAGCAGGAAGAAGGCCACAAAGGTAAAGTAGCTGTCAGCCGTGATAAGCTCGGTGAAATTGCTTGAGCCAAAGTTGATAAGCCACTGCACCGGATATTGCAGTACGACGAAGCCGAGCGAGATGCCTGCCAGGAAGAGAACGACGCCCAGGAAAACAAACGGTAGGGCGGTTTTCTTCTCTTTTTGGTAAAGCCCTGGCGAGACAAAAGCCCATACCTGGTAGAGGATTACGGGAATTGCGACCAGGATACCTACAGCAATGGAAAGCTTGAGGAAAACGGTGAAGTTGTCCCCCAGACCGGTAACAACTAACTTGTTGCCCTTTCCAAGTACGTCCGCGGCTTGTCTGGGCAGTGGCAGCGTCAGGAAGCCCATGATCTGGACACGGAAGATGAAGGCTACAATGCCGCCCAGCACAACTGCTATCAGCGATTTGAAAATGCGCCGGCGCAGTTCTTCCAGATGGTCCACAAGGGACATGTCCGACTCATCTCCATCTGGGTCGTCGTTGTCGAAGAGGCCATTGAAGGTTGCCACTGGGTCCTGCTGATCTATGTCACTTGTTGCCATATCTACTCCTGTAGAGCGGGCGATATGTTACATGGCAAACGCCCGCGTCCTGCTGGCAACTATTATTCAACGGAAGTTTCTTTGCGCAATACTTCGTTAGTAACCGCAGGGGCCGGTACGCTCATCTCGCCTTCATAGGCAACGCTTCCCAGGCCGGGTTTGGCGGGAACGGTATCTCTGGCGACTGGCAGCTTGTAATCTTCTTCGGGTTTAGGCTGGGTCAGCTCATTCACGCCTTTGCGGAACTCTCTGATGCTTTTGCCGATGGCAGAGCCCATTTCAGGCAGCTTTTTGGGGCCAAAGATAAGCAGCGCGATAATAAGAATGACGATCAAGTCGAAGCCGTGGAATCCTGGAATCATGGTGGTGACCTTTCTTAACTCTATAGAAACCTGTACATCCTGTACATTTCGGTGGACGCGGTAAATCGGTTCCTTGCTCTGTGAACGCGGTTTATCGCGTTCAGTTGAGCAGACGCGGTTTATCGCGTTCAGTTGAGCAGACGCGGTAATCATGTCCTTGTGAGCGGACGCGATAAATCGCGTCCCTACATCAATCTACGATGAGATTCGACAATCAGATGCCTGTGTCTCAGGCTGGCGGGATCAGGAGTAGGCAGGCTTGTTGGTGTCATGACCAATCAAGCTGGCCTCGACCTGGCGCAGTCCCTCAAATCCGATGCTGAGTATGCCGAGACCGGCGCTGCTGAAAGCGACCAGGCGCAAGACACGGCGGCGACTCACGCGGCGTTCGCGCCAGGCGCTGGCTGTTCTTGCGCTGGCGCTGATTTCGGCTGCTTGTTGTTGTACTGAGGCCAGTACACGCGCTTGCAGGTCAACCGGAGCGGGCGCTGCGCTGCCGTAGTGACGCAGCAGCAGTGTTTCGATTGAATCGTTGCGCATAGTTCCTCCACATGTTCAGGGTTGAGCATGAGCGTTGAACGCTCGACTCTCAACACGTTCTACAGGACTATGATGCGCGGGGAGTCGATTTTGTGACATGTCCGGGGAAGTAATGGGAGATTGGGCGTCGATGAGTTCTTCTCCGCCCACTTGCGTGTAAAGTTGTTGAAATTGTTTGCGCGCCCGCGCCAGTCGCTGGCGAACTGCCGCTTCTTCCATATCGAGCATACGGGCGATTTCAGCCGTTGAAAACTGCCCGATGATAGAAAGCAACAGGCATTCGCGCAACCGGGGGCTGATTTGCTGCATGACGCGCTGTACGGCGTCGCGTTCTGCCGCCGCGTTTTCCAGGTCGGCTTGAGTGTTTGCGCCGTAGCCGACAGGCTGGACGGGGGCCGCTTCTGCATCGATGATGGCGGTGGAGGCGCTCGAACTGCTTTGCCCGCCCTCGCTGCGCGGCTTTTCCATGCGCGAGAAGGGGATGAAACGAAAAAGGCTGGCACGGCGGCGTTGCATACGCACGGTGTTGAGGGCGATTTGCATGAGCCAGGCTTTGGCATGAAAATGGAGGCCGCTTTTGGCGCGCGCGGCATCGATCGATTTTAGGGCCTGGAGAAAGGTATCCTGGGTGAGGTCCTGGCTTTCTTCACGGTCGCCCGTCAGTCCGTAAATCGTGTGAAAAACGAGTTTCCCGTATTCTTGAATGAGTTTTTCTAATGCCTGAGCAGCAGATTGGTTATCCACTCAATCCTTCTCATATTCAGGTGTAAGCCTTTCTGATACATTTTGATAATCGAATGCTGAATGCGTCCGGTTATCAAAATGTATCAGAAAGCACATAAAAGGTTCCCAAGCCGTGGCAAAATTATCGCAGGTGCTCTTCTATATAATCGTCGGCCTCTTGTACGGTTGTGATCTTTTCAGCGTCCTCATCGGAAATCTGGAGCTTGAATTCCTCTTCCAGGGACATGATAAGCTCAACCAGATCAAGCGAATCGGCGTTGAGGTCTTCAACGAAAGATGCACCGGGTACGACCTCGCTTTCATCTACACCCAGTTGGTCGACAATAATCTTCTTGAGTCGTTCGGAAACAGTAGCCACTATTTCACCTCGCTTTCAACTATTGGATTGGGCGTCAGTTGCGCCCTGTTAAATATCGTACCGAGGACGCCATTGATAAAACGGCTGGAGGTATTGCTGCCGAATAATTTGGCAAGTTCCACCGCTTCGTTAATAGCAGCCTTAGCTGGTACCGTATTATTAAACAGAATTTCGTAAATTGCAAGCCTGAGTATATTTTTGTCGATGCGAGCCATCTGGTTCAAGGGCCATTCGCTGGCCGCGCTCTGAATATGGGCATCGATCTCGGCCAGATGAGCGCACACACCCATAACGAGTTCATTCGCGTATTCGAATACTTTCGGCTGAAGATGACGCTCTTCAACGTGCCGCTGCAAAACTTCAGCGGGCGAGTGTTGAGCCGTATCGTATTCATAGAGTGTCTGCAAGGCAATCATCCTTGCCTGTCGTCGTATCCCAGTTGGCATGCCATCCTCGTATGTTTGCTAGTCTCCAATGGTCATGACGCGATACACCGCGTCACCTGGACGATTAAGCGACATCCTGTATGTAGATGTTCACTTCGCGCATCTGCATTCCCACCATCTCTTCGATAGCTGACGCTACCTCTGCTTGAATGAGCGATCCTACTTCAACAACATTAACGCCAGAGGCTACTACAATATACAGATCAGCGGAGACGATATTGTCTTTGATGGTTAACGCGACGCCCTGCCGGGGTATTTCCCGTCCCAGGAAACGCGCCCACTGATCACTGCCCTGAGCCATGCGTATCACGCCTGGTGTTTCCAACGCCACATTCACAATGATGGTGACTAAAACCTGGCGAGCTACCCGTATTACGCCTGACGATTCTATGACCATTATGTTCCTGTTCTTTCAACCGCGTTGCTGTCTTCATGCTGAACCACTATTGTCCTACAGCAAAGATAGGCTTTTTTCAAAGTACCTGTCAAGTATACTATCACAATCGGTTAGATATTCCTAACGATTATACCTCATCTCCGGCATTTATTTCACGAATGGCAACGACAGCATTTTCAAGGTCGGCGGCGCTGCTGATGTTGATGGTAGTTACGCCTTTTGCAATTCGTTTTACCATGCCGGTCAGAGCCTGTCCGGGGCCGATTTCGATAAAAGTGGTGATGCCTGTGCCCGTAAGATAGTTGATGGTGCGTATCCACTGTACAGGCGAGGCTATTTGTTGCGCCATTTCTTCGCGAATATCGTCTGCTCGTGTGAGTGGAGCGGCTGTGATGTTGCTAATTACAGGGATGGCGGCGTCACGCACTGTTGCTGATGCGATAGCCCCGGCCAATCCACCGGAGGCGGGCTGCATGACGGGCGAATGGAACGCGCCACTGACTGCCAGGGGGATGACCCTTCTGGCACCCCGCGCCTTTGCCAGATTCATAGCCGCGTTCAGGGCTGACTGTTCGCCAGAGATGACAATCTGACCTGGCGCGTTGTAGTTGGCGACGGCCACCTGCCCTATTCCCATGTGCGCGTTGGTGTTGGGATGGGTACTGGACTGCGCGCTCACTTCGCGACACACTTCCTGCAATGGTTGCTCGTCCATGCCGATCACGGCTGCCATGCCACCGGGACACATGGTTCCCTCGTGATGCATCAAGCGCCCGCGTTCGCGTACCAGTTTGATGGCATCCCGCATGTCCAGCGCGCCAGCTGCTACCAGCGCGGCATATTCGCCAACGCTGTGACCAGCGGTGAAACTGGGAGTGAGTGGTGAAGACCAGGACGAAGAATGCGTTGAAGACAGAGCTTCTTGCAGGGCTGCCAGGAGGGCGAGACTGACGGTAACGATGGCAGGCTGGGCATTAATCGTTTCGCGCAGGGTATCTTCGGGGCCAGAGAAGCAGAGGGTGCTCAGTGAGAAACCCAGCGCTTCGTCAGCCGCTTCAAAAACGCGGCGCGCTGCCTCAGATGCTTCGGAAATACCGGCGCCCATTCCGACCGCCTGGCTACCCTGTCCAGGGAAAAGAAAGGCGATATGTGCCGTCATAGGTGTTCACTCTGTTGAAAAGGAGGCAGGTAGAGCATACCCGCCTTCCTCTAAATTAGCTCTTCTTTGCTTTTGGAAAGAAGACCTGACGTCCGCGATAGGTGCCACAGTGGGGGCAGGCGTGGTGCGCGAGCCGGGGCTGTTTGCACTGCGGGCACAGGCGCAACTGTGGTAGTGTCAGGTGAAGATGCGACCGCCGTTCACCCTGGCGGGCATGGGAAGTACGTTGCTTTGGAAGCGCTCCCATAATGATTAACTCCTTTTTAAATTTTGCCAGGGCGGGGGCAGAGCCGCCGCCCGTACCCTGTAATTTTCGCCAGGGCGGGGGAGCCGCAAGAGCGGCGAAGCCCCGCCCGTACTGTAATTTTCGCCAGGGCGGGGGCAAGCCCCGCCCGTACCCTATACGATATGTTATGATTGTGAACCGTTTTGCAACAATTTTTCGAGGACGCTCAGGCGCGTGTCGATTACTGGTTGGCACTCGCAGGGGCCAAGATTGAGATCATGACCACATTGCGAACAAAGCCCCTTGCAATCCTCCTGGCAAAGCGTCACCATGGGCAGCGCGGTCAGCACGTTCTGACGAATCGCTTCGGTCAGGTCCAGTTCGTGATGCGAGTCGATGGGGAAAATCTCTTCCTCATCGAAGGGGGGCAGAGGCAAACCGGTTACTACATCAAGGGTTGGATAAAATTGTTCTTCAAATGGAATATGCATTGGCTGCTCGAAGACTTTCAGGCAGCGGTTGCATTCAAGCTGTAACGTCAGGTCTACCCGGCCATCAACCAGCAATCCCTGGTTGGTGCGGCGCATTCGCACATGCCCATCGAGCGGGCCGACCACTTGAATATCGTCACCAGCCTGGAAATCGTCTTCATGGAAATCGTTGACTTGCGAGGTTCCAACCGGAGCCTTCATCAACTGCGCCACGTTATAAATCATGCCAGCTATTTCAACCCTTCATCTAGTGTGTGAATAAAACGTCCATGCAAATAAGATAGCGCAGGTTGTGGCGCAACGCTAGAAGATATGCTTTCCTGTGACGCTTGCTCATTATAGAAGACCTGCGTATGCGTGTCAAGTGGCGATGACCTTATACGAGCGAACTGAACGAGCTATTACCAGGGCGGAGGCAAGCCCCGCCCGTACCCTACTACGAAGTAACCCACGTAGAGCGTACAGGGTACGGGCGGGGCTTGCCTTTCACTGGGAGGTTTTTTTGAAACGCGCCGGTCTCGCCTGTCATCCTGAGCGCAGCGAAGGATCTCTCGTCGGCAGCGTGCAGATCCTTCGCTGCGCTCAGGATGACAGCTCCCACTCGCCTGCCCCTTTCCTAAAAAACCTCCCAGTGAAAGGCGGCGGCTCTGCCCCCGCCCTGGTAATCTTACTGGCCTCTGCGCGAGGGTGTGTCTTGCGTGTA
>JADEYI010001239.1_pt1 | contig 21023 bp, 20 predicted proteins | sample 8542331 | NCBI WGS metagenome assembly JADEYI01 (sample SAMN16510988, study PRJNA670497) | mine drainage metagenome | isolation source: biofilm near Copperflume 1 | place: Germany: Marsberg coppermine Kilianstollen | collected 2018-02
CAGCAAAGCCACCCGGTTGCCGGCGCCGAACATGTTGACCAGCGACACCGCGAGCAGCCCCGCGGCGTACAGCACGAACAGCCATTCGCGCCCGAAGTGCAGCGTGACCGCGGTCTTGAACGGCTCGATCTCGGCGTAGCGCACCGCCTGGCCCATCGACTGCAGCGACAGGCCGAACAGCAGGATCAGGATCACGTACTTGACGCCCCACAGCCGCTCGTGCACCACGTCCGGAAATTCGTACTGCGGGATCTTGAGCCGCTTGGCGGCCTGCTGCGCCAGCTCCTGCATCGCGCCGAACGGGCACAGCCAGCCGCAGTACACCCCGCGCCCCCACAGCAGCAGCGTCACCGCGACGAAGCCCCACAGGATGAACAGCATCGGGTCGATGAGAAAGTTCTCCCAGCGGAAATCGTGCGTCGCGGCGTGCACGAAGGTCAGCACGTGGATCACCGACAGCTGTGCCAGGCCGTACCAGCCGATGAAGAAGATGGTGTAGAGAAGAAAACCGCGCCGCAGCGCGCCGAGAAAAACCGGGTAGCGCGCGAGCCAGTCCTGCAGCACCAGGATCAGGGTCAGCAGCGCGAGGCCGGCGATCAGAATGCCGGTGCGGAACTTCGCCTGCTGCCAGGCCGCGACCCACAGCGGCTCGTCGGGCGCCCCGCCGTCGGCGTGCGCGCCGTCCTTCAGCCCGCGCGAGTCGGCGACCTTGCGCGCGGCGCGCATCACGGTCGCGTTCTCGACCATCACCGTCATGGTCGCGCCCGAGATGGTGTCGATCGCGACCTGGCCCGGGCGCGGCGCGCCGATCGCGACCCGGTCGAACACGCTCTTGCCGCGGTACTGGTCGGCGAAGGCCTTGAGCCGCTGCTCGCTGATGCCGACCGCGAGGATCGGCTCCTGGTGCTCGACGATCGCGATGCCGCGGATCTTCCCGCTCAGGTCGAAGCCGACCAGGCTGTTGATCGGCTTGCCCGAGTAGGCCGGGATGCGCAGCACGTCGTTGGTGAGAAACACCCAGCCGAGCAGGGTGCTGCCGACGTAGGCCGGCGCCGCACGCGGCTTGCCCTCGAGCTCGCCGAAGCGATCGGCCTCGGGAAAGAAGCTCTTCGCCTGCGGGTAGGCCTCGGCCACGCTTTCGGCGGCGTGAGCCGATGAGAGGGCAAGCAGGAATGCGAACAGAATTTTGACCATTGAAGACGCAGTTTCCGGCCAAGCGCAGTTCAGGATTTGATGCGGATCAAGCTTCTATACTCGGGGCGTGAGATTTGCCCTGGCTCTGGTCCTGCTGCTGCTCGCGCTGCCCGCCTACACCGCGCGGGTGGCGGAGGAGCGCCCGCTGATGGGGACCCTGGTCGGGGTGACGGCGGAGGGCGCCGACGAGGGCGCGCTGCACGCGGCGGTCGAAGCGGCCTACCTCGAAATGGGGCGCTTGTCGGACATGATGAGCCACTACGACCCGAAGAGCGTGGTGAGCGCGATCAACGACGCCGCCGGCGCGCACCCGGTCGCGGTGCCGCCCGAGCTGATGCAGGTGCTCGAGATGGCGCAGCGCATGTCGGCGCGCAGCCACGGCGCATTCGACGTCACGATCGGGTCCCTGCGCGGCTGGCGCTTCCAGCCGGACGACCCGCGCATGCCGAGCGCGGCCGAGACCGCGGCCGAGCGGCCGCTGGTCGATTACCGCAAGCTGGTGCTCGATCGGCGCGCGCGCACCGCCTATCTCGAGCGGCGCGGCATGCGCATCGACCTGGGCGGGATCGCCAAGCTGTACATCATCGAGGCGGGCGCCAGGCGCCTCGCGCGGCCCGGTGTCGAGCGCGCGCTGGTCAACGGCGGCGGCGACGTGGCCGCGGTCGGGCGCGCGGGCGCCGCGCCCTGGCGCGTCGGGGTGCGCGACCCGCGCGCGCCGGATCGGCTGCTCGGTACGCTCGAGCTCGCGCGCGGCATCGTCGCCTCATCGGGCGACTACGAGCGCGCCTTCGTGCGCGGCGGCAAGCGCTACCACCACATCCTCGATCCGCGCAGCGGCATGCCGGCCGATGGCCCGCGCGGCGTGACCCTGGTGTCCGAGCGGCTCGAGGCGCTCGACGGGCTGGGCGTGGCGATCATGGTGCTGGGCAAGGACGAGGGCGTACACCTGGTCGAGGCAACCCCGGGCCTCGACGCGCTCATCGTGGGGCGCGACGGCGAGCTTTGGCTGACGCGCGGAATGCGCCGCCGCCTAGGGCGCTGAGCGTTCGATGACGAGCTCGTAGCCGCCGTCGGCGAGCGGCGCGCCGCGCCAGGCGTAGCCGCGCTGCGCGAGCAGCTCGTACAGCGGCACCGGCTCGTGGCGCAGGCGCACCCGCAGCGCTTCGTCCGGCGCGCGCGCGAGCTGGTCCATGATGCGCAGCATCGGCTCGGGCGGCTCGAGCTCGCGCAGGTCGAGCGCGCTCGAGCCGAGCATCTCGCCCACGCGCTCGAGCTCGGCGCGGCAACCGTCGGGGTCGAGCGCGCAGGCCGCGGCGCCAAGCGTATCGAGCGACTGCACCAGGCCGGGCGAGAGGTCGCCGGCCTCGAGCGCGCCGCGCAGCGCGTCGAGGCGGGCGCGGAACGCGTCCCAGTCGTTCGCGTGCGCGGCGTCGCGGGCGAAGGCAAACAGGCGCTGTTTGCTTTGCGGCATGCCCGGATTTTGCTGCGGCCGGTGGGCGTGGCCTTGATATGGATTAAGCGAGCCGTCCCTGGAGCTGGGCCAGCGCGCACAGCAGCAGCGCGGCGCCGAGCTCGCGCGCGAGCTCGAGCGGCGCCGGACCCGCGTGCGCGGCGTAGATCGCGCTCCAGCCTATGAACGCGCATAGCAGCGCCGCCGCGGCCAGGGCGAGCACCGCGACGCGCCTGGTGCGCGCGCCGAGCTCGCGCGGGGCGCGCGCTCGTCCGAGCAGCCAGGCCAGCAGCGCCGCGAGCGCGAGGCCGCCCAGCAGGTTGCCGAGCGCCGCGGCCGGCGGCGGCGAACGGCCGGCGGCACTCCCGAGCACGGCGAGGAACGCGACCAGCGCGAGCGCGCCGAGCGCGGCGAACACGCCGCTGCGGCGCGCGAGCGCGACGCCGGCGAGCAGCAGAACGAAGATTCCCGCGAGCGTCGCGCTGACGCGGTGGATCATGCGTGCGGCATCGAGCGCGGGCCCCGGCGCGGGGCTCAGGCGGATATAGGCGCTCGCGGCGAGCACGGCCAGCACCAGCGCAAGCGCGAGCGCGGCCAGGATCCTAGCTGCGCGCATCGGCGCGCAGCTCCGCGGCCACCCACAGGGAACAGGCGAGCAGCAGCACCGCGCCCGCCTGGTGCGCCGCGGCGAGCGGCACGGGTACCGCGAGCAGCAGGGTCGAGATGCCGAGCGTGACCTGCAGCGCCAGCGCCGCGAGCAGCGCGTGGCAGGCGAGCCGCGCGCGCGGCGCAAGCGAGGCGCGCTGCGCGGCGAGCCAGAACAGCGGCACCAGCACGATCAGCAGCCACGCGATCGAGCGATGCACGAACTGCACCGTCGCCAGGTTGTAGAGGAAGTTCTCGTACCACGGCTCGAGCATCATGATCTCGGGCGGCACGACGTGGCCGTTCATGAGCGGGAAGCTGTTGTAGGCCTTGCCCGCGTGCAGCCCGGCGACGAAGCCGCCGCTGAGCGCCATCACGAACACGGTCGCCGCGATCGCGAGCGAGAAGCCGAACAGGCGCGGGCGCGGCGCGCGCGCGGCGCGCGGCACGAGCAGCCCGAGCGCGACCCACAGCTCGGCCGACAGGATCGCGAGCGCCACGCCCAGGTGCGCGGTGAGGCGGAAGTGGCTCACGCGCGGATCGTCGATCAGGCCGCTCTCGACCATGTACCAGCCGAGCGCGCCCTGAAGGCCGCCGAGGGCGAAGATGCCCGCGAGCTGCCAGGCGAGCGGGCGGTCGATGCGCCGACGCACGGCAAACCAGACAAACGGAACCAGGAACACCGCGCCGATCGTGCGCCCCAGCAGGCGGTGGAAGTATTCCCACCAGAAGATGTGCTTGAACCCGGCCAGGTCCATGCCGCGGTTGACCTGCTTGAACTCCGGGGTCTGCCGGTACTTGGAGAACTGGTCCTGCCAGTCGGAGTCGGTCAGCGGCGGAACGGTGCCGACCAGCGGCTGCCACTCGACGATCGACAGCCCGGAGTGGGTGAGCCGCGTCACGCCGCCCACCACCACCATCGCGAACACCATCGCCGCGCACACGAGCAGCCAGGCCGCCACGCTGCGGTTCGCGCCGGGGGTGATTGTCGAGGCCCGCATTCGTTGATTCCAGACAAGTGACGCAGCGCCGCAAAGCGCCGCAGGCGAATGCTGCCCCCGGCCAGCCCGGTTTCGCTTGATGCGTATCAAGTTTTGTGTCCGCGCGCCCGCGTAGCTTTGCGCCGTCCACAGTCCTATTGGGGGGGGCTAAGAATGGCAAACGTAACCGACACCGGTTTCGCCGGCGCGGCGGACGAGGTTCCCGAGGAGCCCGTTCCCGCCATGCAGCAGCTGCTCGACAACCCGTTCCTGCTTCTTTTCATCGGCATCGCGATGCCGACGGTGCTGTACATCGTCTGGGGCGTGATGGAGATCGCCTCGATACCGATCGCCAAGTGAGGAGTCTCAGATGACCGCCATCCATACGCCGACCGAGCGGGTCTGGTGGAAGCAGCCGCTCGACCGCGCCGAGCTGCTCTGGATCCTGATTGCGCTGGCCTGGTGCATGGTCCTGTTCTTCATGATGCCGTACTGGCACCTGTACGGAAAACAGAACCTCGCCAACGAGGCCTACCGCACGGGCCCGGAGCAGTTCTCCAAGCTGACCGATGAGATGGTGAGCAAGTACAAGGTGCGCGAGGAAGGCGGCGACCTCAAGGTGCCGGTGGTGCATCCGCCCGCGGGCGGCGACGCCTACCTGATCGCGCGCCTGTGGAGCTGGTACCCGATCCTCGAGCTCGAGGCCGGCAAGTCCTACCGCATCCACTTGATGTCGATGGACTACCAGCACGGCTTCTCGCTCCAGCCGGAGAACATCAACATTCAGGTGCTTCCCGGCTACGACCACGTGATTACCGTCACGCCGACGCATGCCGGGACCTACGGCATCGTGTGCAACGAGTACTGCGGCATCGGCCACAGCACCATGACCAGCAAGCTGTACGTCGTCAAATAGGGGAGCGGCGATCATGGCAGTCAACCGGATGTTCAGAACTTGCCCGACGACCGGGCTGGTGTTCCACCAGCCGGCCGAGCGGCTGATTATCGTCAACGCGGTCACCGCGGTGGTGTTCCTGCTGATCGGCGGCCTGCTTGCCCTCGGCGTGGTGCTGACGCGCTGGCCGGCGGTGCACTGGCTGGCGGCGGACCGGTTCTACCAGGTGCTCACTGCGCACGGCATCAACATGCTCATCTTCTGGATCATCTTCTTCGAGATCGCGGGGCTGTACTTCTGTTCCGCCGTCCTGCTCAAGTCGCGTCTCGCGACCCCGCGCATGGCATGGGCGGGGTACGGCCTGATGCTGATCGGCGCCCTGGTCAACAACTATGCCGTCCTGCGCGGCGACTCGAGCGTGATGATGACCTCGTACGTGCCGATGAGCGCGCACTGGTCGTTCTATCTTGGCCTGATCCTGTTCGCGGTGGGGGCGCTGGTCGCCTGCTTCGTGTTCTTCGGCACCCTGGTGGTGGCCAAGAGCGAGCGCACCTACGTCGGCTCGGTGCCGCTGGTGACGTTCGGCGCGATTACCGCGGCGATCATCGCGGTGTTCACCATCGCCTCGGGCGCGATCATCCTGATCCCGACCTTTCTCTGGTCGCTGGGCCTGATCAGCCACATCGACCCGCTCATGTACCGCACCATCTGGTGGGCCTTCGGCCACTCGTCGCAGCAGATCAACGTCGCCGCGCACATCTCGGTCTGGTACGCGATCGCCGCGATCGTGTTCGGCGCCAAGCCGCTCTCGGAGCGGGTGAGCCGCATGGCGTTCCTGCTCTACATCTTCTTCCTGCAGCTGGCCAGCGCGCATCACCTGCTGGTCGATCCGGGGCTGAGCTCGAACTGGAAGATCTTCAACACCAGCTACGCCATGTACCTGGCGGTGCTGGCGTCGATGGTGCACGGCCTGACGGTGCCGGGCGCGATCGAGGTGGCGCAGCGCGAAAAGGGCTACAACCACGGCCTGTTCCAGTGGCTGAGGAAGGCCCCGTGGGGCAATCCGGTGTTCTCCGGCATGTTCATCTCCCTGATCGGGTTCGGCTTCCTGGGCGGCATCTCGGGCGTGATGATGGGCACCGAGCAGTTGAACCTGATCATCCACAACACGCTCTACGTACCGGGGCATTTCCACGCCACGGTGGTGATCGGCACCACGCTCGCGTTCATGGCGCTGACCTACTTCCTGATCCCGGTGCTGTTCCGGCGCGAAGTCATGTTCCCCGGCATGGCCAAGTGGCAGCCCTATGTGTTCGGCTTCGGCATGTACGGGGTGGCGCTGTTCCTGATGGCCGCCGGCACGCTCGGTGTGCCGCGGCGGGACTGGGACATCACTTTCGCCGGCAACACCTTCCCCTACGAGTTCCCGGGCGCGGCCTTCCTCATGTTGGGCCTCGCGGGCATCAGCGGCCTGATCGCGATCGTCGGCGGCGGGATGTACCTGCTGAACACGGTCGGCTCGGTGTTCCTGGGCAAGAGGGTCGTGACCCCGGGCTTTGCGTACGTGCGCGCGGCCGATGGCGTCGCGCCGGCGCCCAAGCCGGTGTCGGCGGCGATCACCGGCCACGGCTCGGCGGTCGGCGCCTGGGGCCTGGTTGCCCCTGGAACCTTCTCCTTCGCGATGGTGTTTCTGGCGTCGTTCGTGCTGTACTACTTCATCAACTGGAAGTACCTCGCCACCGTCTGGCCATTGAAGTAGGAGCGCGCGCATGAGCGCTTTCCTCAACCTGTTCAAGCTCCGCATCGGCGTGGCGATCGCGTTCGCCGCGCTGGCGGGGCTGGCGGTGCAGAGCGGTCGCGCGCTCTCGGCGTGGCAAGTACTGGCGGTGATCCTCGCGGTGCTGGTGTCCTCTTCGGCGGCCGGCGCCTTCAACCAGTACGCCGAGCGCGACCTCGACGCGCGCATGAAGCGCACCCGCGACCGCCCCTTCGTCACCGGGCAGCTCGCGCACGGGCCGCGCTGGCTGTGGCTGATCGGCGCCATGATCGTCGGCTCGTTCCTGCTCGCGGCCTGGGCGGCGAACCTCGTTGCCGCGGCCTACGTCTTCCTCGGCGCCTTCACCTACGGCGTGGTGTACACGGTGTGGCTCAAGCGCCGCACCTGGTGGAACATCGTGGTCGGCGGCCTGGCGGGCAGCTTCGCGGTGCTCGCGGGCGCGGCCGCCGTGTCGCCGCTGCCGAATCCGGATGCGATCGCGCTCGCGGTGGTGCTGTTCCTGTGGACTCCGCCGCACTTCTGGAGCCTGGCGATCGCCTGCCGCGAGGATTACGCCGCGGCCGGGGTGCCGATGCTGCCGGTGGTGGTGGGCGACGCACGCGCCGCGCGCGCGATCCTCGCCAGCGCCGCGCTGCTGGTGGCGGCTTCGCTCGCGCCCGTGTTCTTCGGCCTGGGCTGGATCTACTTCGTCTGCGCGGCCGCCGGCGGCGGCTTCTTCCTGTGGAAATGCGCCGCGCTGGTCGCCGCCCCGGGGCGCAAGACCGCGCTCGCCAGCTTCTTCGGTTCGCTGATCCAGCTTTGCTGCGTGCTGTTCGGTGCGATGCTCGATGTGGCGCTGGGCTGAGGGGGTTGCGCTTGTTGCGCTGACGCTGATCACGCCGCCCGCGCTGGCGGCCTTCGACCAGGACGCGGCGCTGCGCACGAGCCAGGCGGCGATCGGGCGCCAGCTCGGCGACTACACGCTGCGCGACACGGCCGGGCGGAGCGTGCGCCTGTCGCAGTTGCGCGGCAAGCCGCTGGTGGTGAGCTTCGTCTACACCGGCTGCTTCAAGGTCTGCCCGACCGCGACCCGCTTCCTCGCGCAGGCGGTGAACGAGGCCGAGCGCGAGCTCGGCGCCGGAAGCTTCCGGGTCGCTACGATCGGCTTCAACCTGCCCTACGACACACCGCAGGCGATGGCCGAGTTCGCGCGCAAGCAGGGCGTCGGGGCGCCGAACTGGCTCTTTCTCAGCCCGGACGCGGCGAGCGTCGAGGCGCTCGCGGCCGAGTTCGGCTTTCGCTACCAGCGCACCGCGGCCGGCTTCGATCACCTGCTGCAGGTGAGCATCGTCGATGCCGACGGACGAATCTACCGCCAGCTCTACGGCGAGTCGTTCGCGCCGTCGAAGTTCGTCGGCCCCTTGCGCGAACTGGCGCAGGGCGCGCCGCAGCCGGCCCCGACGCCGACAGGGTTGTTCGACAAGGTGCGCCTGCTGTGCTCGGTCTACGACCCGGCCACCGGCGAGTACCGCTTCAACTCCGCCTACCTGGTGGAGATGCTGATCGGCGCGAGCATCATCCTGTTCGGGCTGGCGACGGTCTTCGTCGAATGGCGGCGCAAGCGTTAAAGCGCATCCATCTGGCGGGGCAGTGGGTCTTCCTCAAAGTCGAGAGCGTGTTCAACCTCGCTTTCGGCGAGCGGCTCAACCCGCTTTACTACCTCGGCCCGATCGCCTACTACCAGATGTGGCTGGTGGTCGGGAGCGGGCTGTATCTGTACGCCTTCTTCAAGACCGGGGTGCAGGAGGCGCAGGCCTCGGTCGAGACCCTCACGGTCCAGCAGTGGTACCTCGGCGGCGTCATGCGCAGCCTGCACCGCTACGGCTCGGACGGCGTCGCGGCGACCATGCTGCTGCACATGGCGCGCCACTGGTGCTTCGACCGCTACCGGGGCTTTCGCTGGTTCTCCTGGGTGAGCGGCATGGCGCTGGTGTGGCTGGTGTACGCGGCCGGCATCAACGGCTACATGCTGCCGTGGGACAGGCTGTCGCAGTTCGTGGTGGTGGCAACCGCCGAATGGTTCGACCGCCTGCCGATGTTCGGCGGCGAGCTGGTGCGCAACTTCATCTTCCCCGAGGCGGTCAACGACCGCCTGTTTTCGCTGCTCTCGTTCATCCACATCGGCGTGCCGCTGGTGGTGCTCGCGGTGCTGTGGGTGCACACCCAGCGCGTGCCGCAGGCCAAGACCGTGCCGCCGCTGCCGATCACGCTCATGCTCACCGCGGCGCTCATCGCGCTGTCGCTGTTCAAGCCTGCGCTCAGCCAGGGCGAGGCGAACCTCGCCGCCGCGGTGACCACGATCGGCTTCGACTGGTTCTACCTGCCCGTGTACGCACTGCTGTACCGCTGGTCGCCGGGCGAGGTGTGGCTGCTGGTGGGGGGCTTGAGCGCGCTGCTGGTGCTGCTGCCGTGGCTGCCGCCGCGGCGCCGCGCCGGCCCGGTTGAGGGCTACCACATGCTCGTTCGCCCGGACAACCGCATCGTCGCGGTGCGCGAGGGTGAGACGCTGCTCGACGCCGGCCTGCGCGAGGGCGTGCCGTTTCCCTACGAGTGCCGCAACGGTGGCTGCGGCCAGTGCAAGGCGACGCTCGCGTACGGCAAGGTGGACTACGGCGCCTACCAGCCCGGGATGCTGACCGATGAGGAGCGCCGCGCCGGCATGCTGCTGACCTGCTGCGCGACGCCGCTGTCGGAGGTCGAGCTCGAGTACCTCCCGGCGACGACGCCGGGCAACGTCCCGGCGCGGCTGTGGGATGCCAGCGTGGAGAGCATGGAGCCGCTTGCGCCCGACGTGATGCGGCTGATGCTGCGCCTGGACGGCGAGGAGAAGATTTCCTTCTACGCCGGGCAGTATCTCAACGTGCTGCTCGAGGACGGCGAGCGGCGCAGTTTCTCGTTCGCCACCGCGCCGCACGTCAACGACCGCGTCGAGCTGCAGATCCGGCGCATTCCGGGCGGGCGCCTCACCACGCGCGTGTTCGAAAGCATGAAGGCGGGCGACCGGCTGCGCTTCGAAGGCCCGCTCGGGTCGTTCTTCCTGCGCGAGGACTCCGACAAGCCGATCATCTTCGTCGCCGGCTCGACCGGCTTCGCGCCGGTCAAGAGCATGCTCGAGTACGCCTTCCAGCGCGGCCTCGAGCGCCGCATGATTCTGTACTGGGGCGTGCGCCGGCCCGAGGACATGTACCTCGGCGAGCTCGCCCGGCAGTGGGCGCGCGAGCACCACAACTTCGAATTCGTGCCGGTGCTGTCCGAGCCGCATCCGGAGGACCGCTGGCAGGGCCGCACGGGGCTGGTGCACGAGGCGATCCTGGCCGATTTCCCCGACCTTTCGGCCTACCAGGTCTACGCCTGCGGTTCGGTCGGCATGGTCGAGGCCGCCTACCCGGCGTTCTCCGCCCACGGGCTCGCGCAGGACGACTGCTTCGCCGACGCGTTCCGCCTGGCGCCGAAGATCCGCACCCGCGCCGCCGAGCTGGTGAAGCTGGGAGGCACGGCATGAAGCAGGCCATGCGCATCGTGACGCAGCTTGCGCTTTACCTGCCGCTGATGGCGCTGATCGGGACCTTCTCGACCTGGCCGCCGTTCACCGAGGTGCCCCCGGGCGAGGCGCTGCTGCGGCTGTCGTTCATCCACGCCGCCGCGCTCAAGCACGCCTGCCGCACGCGCAGCGCCGCCGAGCTTGCCAAGCTGCCGCCCAACATGCGCGCGCCGCTCGACTGCCCGCGCGAGCGGGCGCCGATCCGCATCGAGCTCGCGCTCGACGGCAAGGTTCTGCTCGAGCGCGAGCTGGCGCCGGCCGGGCTGCGCCGCGACGGCGCCGCGACCGCCTACTTCAGGCTCGTGGTGCCGGCCGGGCGCCATCACATCGCGGTGCGCATGCAGGATCGCGCCGAGGGCGGTTTCAACCACCAGCGCGAAGCGAGCCTCGAGCTCGCGCCGGGCAGCGCGCTGGTGATCGACTTCGACCCCGCCAAGGGCGGGTTCGTGTTCAGGGGCTAACGGGGGTGCGCGCGCTCGATCGCATCTTCGGCGTCGCAGCGAACCCGCTGCGCAACCTCGGCGCGCTCGGCTTCCTGCTGTTCTGGGTGCTGGCCGGAAGCGGGATCTATCTCTACGTCTTCTTCGACACCAGCCTCGGCGGCGCCTACCAGTCGGTCGAGGGCCTGTCGCAGGGGCAGTGGTACCTGGGCGGCGTGCTGCGCAGCGTGCACCGCTACGCCGCCGACGCCTTCGTCGTGGTCACGCTCGGCCACCTGGCGCGCGAGTGGGCGCTCGGGCACTGGCGCCGCAACCGCGCCTTCCTCTGGGTCTCCGGCGTGCCGCTGCTGTGGCTGCTCTACGCTTCCGGAATTGTCGGTTACTGGCTGGTGTGGGACGCGCGCGCGCAGTACTCGGCGCTGGCCGCGGCCGAGTGGCTCGACGTTCTGCGGCTGGGCGCCGGGCCGATGGCGCACAACTTCGTCGGCGGCGCGGCGATGGGCGACCGGGTGTTTTCGCTCTTCGTTTTCCTGCATATCGGGCTGCCGCTCGCGCTGCTGGCGGGGATGTGGATCCACGTCCAGCGCATGGGGCTGCCCAAGACCGTCGCGCCGCGCGCGCTCGCGCTCGGCACGCTGGCGACGCTGTTCGCCGCCGCGCTCGCCGCGCCGGTGACTTCGCTCGCGCGCGCCGATCCGACGCGCGTGCCGGCGACGCTCGATTTCGACTGGTACCTGCTGTTCCCGCACCCGCTGATGTACGCTGGCTCCGCCGCCGCGCTGTGGCTGCTGGCGGCGGCGGTGACGACCGGATTGTGTGTCATGCCCTGGCTTTCACGTGGGCAAGCAGTCGATACGGCTTCGAAACCCGGAGCGAGACTTGTTTTGAATCGCAAAGCCGCCCCTTACTACCGCGTCGGGCTTTACGCCGCGTTCGGCGGGCTGATCGTGCTGTTCTCGCACCGGCCTGCGGTCGAGCCGCTGCCGCCGGGCTCGGCGCTGCTGCAGCTCAGCCTCACGGCGGAGGGCGCGCGGCTCGCGCCCTGCCGCGCGCGCAGCGAGGCCGAGCTGGCCAGGTTGGCGCCGAACATGCGCGCGCCGCTCGATTGTCCGCGCGGGCGCGCGCCGGTGCGCTTCACGCTCGCGCTCGACGGGCGCGTGCTGGTCGACGAGAGCGTGCCGCCCTCGGGTTTCGCGCGCGATGGCGCCTCGACGATCTACCGCCGCATCGCCGTGCCCGCGGGCGCGCACCGGCTGCGGGTCACGGTCGGCGGCGCCGAGCGCGAGCAAGGCGTCGCGCTCGGCGCCGGGCGTGTTCTGAGCATAGACTACGATCCGCATCGCGGCGGGATCGTGCTGTCATGAACGCCTATTTCTTGCCACTCCCCACGGACAGGCGGCGCACGCTTGCGATCGGCTGGATGCTGCTCGCGCTGGTGTCGCTCGCCGCGGCGGGCGTGCTCTCGGTGCTGCTGGTGCTGTCGCGCGCCCCGGCGGTGAAGGACGTGTTCCCGCTGGTCGATTTTTTCCACGTTGCGCTGGTCGCGCACGTGGACCTGTCGGTGCTGGTGTGGTTTCTCGCTTTCGCGGGCGCGCTGTGGACGCTCAACAGCGGCACCCGCGCGCTGCCGCTGGGCTGGGCCGCGCTCGCCCTGGCGCTCGCGGGCACGGCGCTGATGGCCACCGCGCCGTTCGCGGGGGCGGGGCGGCCGGTGATGAGCAACTACGTTCCGGTGCTCGACGAGCCGGTGTTCCTCGCCGGGCTGGTCGTTTTCGGCGCCGGCATCGTGGCTGCGGTGGCGCGCGGCATGCTCGCGGTGCCGCGCGTGGGCGTGCGGCTGGACGCGGCAGGCGCGCTGCGCTTCGGGCTCAACACCTCGCTCGTGTCGGCCGGCGTGGCGGCGCTCGCCTTCGCCTGGTCGCTGTGGGCGGTGCCGCGCGGCATCGACGCGCGCGGCTACTACGAGCTCGCGTTCTGGGGCGGCGGGCACGTGCTGCAGTTCACTTATACGCTGCTGATGTTCGTCGCCTGGCTGCTGCTCGCGGAGGCCGGCGGCGCGCCGCTGCCGCTGACGCCGCGCATGGCGGCGCTGCTGTTCGGCATCGGCCTGGTGTCGGTGTTCCTGACGCCGGTGATCTACCTCGCCTACGACGTCGGCTCGGTCGAGCACCACCGCATGCTGACCTGGCTGATGCGCTTCGGCGGCGGGCTGGCGATCGTGCCGTTCGCGCTCGCCGCCGCGCTGGGGCTGGCGCGCGCGCCGGCGCCGTCGCCTGAGCAGCGCATGCTGCGCGCCGCGCTGCTCAGCTCGCTCATCCTGTTCGGCGCGGGCGGCCTGATCGGCCTCACCATCAGCGCCAGCAACGTCAAGATCCCGGCCCACTACCACGGCTCGATCGTCGGCGTGACGCTTGCCTTCATGGGGCTGACCTACTGGCTGCTGCCGCGGCTGGGCTTCGGCGAGGTGGGTGCCAAGCTCGCGCGCCTGCAGCTCTGGCTGTACGCCGGCGGGCAACTGCTGCACGTCGGCGGGCTGGTCTGGTCGGGCGGCTACGGCGTGCAGCGCAAGGTCGCCGGTGCGGCCGAGGCGCTGCGCAGCACCGGGGAGATCGTCGCCATGGGAGTGATGGGGCTGGGCGGGCTCGTCGCGGTGATCGGTGGCACCCTGTTCCTGGTGCTCGCCTTCGGCGCCGTGCTGCGGCGGCGCGGCGCGCGCGTGCAGGCCCACGGCTGAGGAGAGCGCCATGGACATCGTCTACTTCACGCTCATCGCGATCGGGCTTTATTTCGGCGCCGACGCGCTGCTCGACCGGATCGAGCGCAAGCGCGGCGCGCGCTTCGAGAACCGCCAGGTCGTGTTCTTCGCCATCATCCTGTCGCTCGCGCTGCTGACCTTCTGGCTGGTGCGTTCGTTCTCGGGACCCGGCGCGGGCTGAGCCGCCGCGGCGCATTTACGTTCGCGACTGTCGACGATCGGCCAGGTGCCGTCACACACACGTGAACTGCCACGCACGTCTGCTTTTCGGCCATTGCTGCCGTATGACGTCATCGCGTGGCAGGTCCGCAACCAACCGCTTACCAGCCGTTCATCAGTGCCATTACTCTGAACGACTGCTTTCTTATCTCCCGATCGGCTTAATCCGACCCGGAACGGACATGGCTCAGCGAGTGTGCCGCTGGGAGCCCTAGGATGTAGATGCAGGCCTCCGTGTTACATTAACAGGTCCCCGGAATCCGCGCTGTCGGGCGCCGGAATGGGATCGTAGGATTGCTGCGGCCACAGGGCGAAACGAGTTACAAGTGCTAGATGACGAATGGTAGAACTCCCTCGCTTGGGAATGACGACCGGGCGGGCTTATGTCCGTATTCAGTCTAGGTAACCGAGTTCCGCGCATCCCGGCGTCGGCCTACGTTGCCGATGAGGCCACCGTGGTTGGAGACGTTACGCTTGGCGAAGGTGCAAGCGTGTGGCCAGGCGCCGTGATTCGTGGGGACAATGAGCCCATACGCCTGGGCGCCGCCACCAACGTGCAGGACTCGGCGGTTCTCCATACCGATCCCGGCGTTCCCCTGACAATCGGCGACAACGTCACGATCGGTCACCACGCCATGTTGCACGGATGCACCATAGGCGATGGTTCGCTCGTCGGAATAAAGGCGGTCGTGATGGATAGGGCGGTGATAGGGAAGTCGTGCCTGGTCGCCGCGGCGGCGGTCGTCGTCGAGGGTCAGGTGTTCCCCGACCGGTCCCTCATTCTCGGCTCGCCCGCGCGGGTCGTGCGCCCACTGACCGAGGCGGAGCTAGCGTCCCTTCAGGCGAGCGCCGAGAGCTATCGGAAGCGCGGTTCCGAGTACAAGGCTCGGCTCAAGAAGGTCGGGTAGGCCGAAGCCCGGAGCAGGTTCATTTACCGGTGGTGAGACCGAATATGAATGCTTCCAAGGCACAAACGGTCGCAGAAGTGATCGTTGAATTTCTGGTCCGGCATGGCATCGATCGAGTCTTCGGCTTGCAGGGCGGGCACATCCAGCCGATCTGGGATCAACTGGCCCAAAGGGGCGTTCGTATCGTCGATGTACGCGACGAAGGTGCCGCCGTGCACATGGCGCATGCGCATGCGGTGCTGACCGGGGGTGTCGGCGTTGCCTGTGCAACGGCTGGCCCCGGAGTCACCAACTGCGTGACCGCGATGGCCAACGCACAGCTCGAGCGCGTACCGGTTCTCCTCATCGGTGGCTGCGCGCCCGTTCCGCAGGACGATCTCGGCCCGCTGCAGGGCATCGATCACGCCTCCATCATGAAGCCGGTGACGCGCCAGTCGCGCACGCTGCGCGTGCCCGGCAACGTTGCGCGCGACCTGGACAAGGCGTGGAGCGCCGCGACGGGCGATGGCGCTACGCCGGGGCCGGTCTACATCGAGTTCCCGACCGACGTGCTGCGCGCGCCGGTGCCGCCGCGGCTCGTGCTCGAGGAGTACCTGCGCTCGAAGCCGCAGCGACGCATTCCGCCCGAGCCGCAGGAGGTGCAGCGCGCTGCACGCGTCATCGAGGCCGCGCGGCGCCCCCTGGTGGTCACCGGCCGCGGCGCGCAGGCTGCCGCCGCGGAGCTGGTCGAGGTGCTCGACCGCAGCGGGGCTGTGTATCTCGACACGCAGGAGAGCCGGGGGCTGGTGCCGCCCGGGCATGCGTCGGTCGTGGGCGCGATGCGCGGTCGCGCGATGCAGGAGGCCGACCTGGTCATCGTGGTCGGGCGCAAGCTCGACTACCAGATGGGCTACGGCTCGCCCGCGGTGCTGCCAAACGCCAAGCTCATTCGCATCGCGGACAACTGGGAGGAGCTGCGCGAGAACCGGCGCGGCGAAGTGGAGCTGTTTGCGCATCCCGCCCTTGCCCTGGCAGCGCTCGCCGCCGCGCTGCCAAGGCAGTCGGAGAGGCTCGACCGGGACTGGACCGCGGCGCTGCGCGCCGAGCACCTGCGCCGCTCGTCCAAGCACGTCGAATCCCTGGCGTCGGCCCCTGCGGGCAAGGACGGGCACATGCACCCGAATCGTATTTTCGGGGCGCTGCGCCAGGTGCTGCGTCCGGATGCCATCGCCATCGCCGACGGCGGGGACATCCTAAGCTTCGCGCGTATGGGCCTGGAGGTCCGCACCTACCTCGATGCGGGGACCTTCGGCTGCCTTGGCGTGGGCGTCCCGTTCGGCGTTGCCGCCGCGCTGCTTTTCCCGGGACGCCAGGTGGTTGTGATCAGCGGCGATGGAGCCTTCGGCATCAACGCCATGGAGATCGACTCCGCAAAGCGACACGGTGCCAAGGCAGTGTTCATTATCGCCAACAACGCCGCCTGGAACATCGAACGCCTGGATCAGGAGATGAACTACGGGGGGCGCGTGGTGGGCACCACGCTCGCGTGGAGCGACTACGCCGGCATGGCGCGCGCGTTCGGGCTGCACGGCGAGCGCGTGACCGACCCGGCGCGGCTGCCTGCGGCGCTCGAGGAGGCGTTTGCCAAGGCGCCCGCTCTGCTCGACGTGGTGGTGACGCAGCACGCGCTGTCGTCGGACGCCGGCAAGGGGCTGGGCTGGGTCCCCGATTACCAGGCGCTTACCGCCTGGGACGATGCGGAGCGCCGGCGCCGGGAGTAGGGTGCATGACGCAGCTGCTGACGATTCCCGAGGCGATCGCCGCGTTCGCGCGGATCGAGCCGGGCCGCGAAGCGGCGCGGGATTCGCGACGCGCGCTCAGCTTCGCGCAGTGGGACGAGCGCGCCAACCGGCTTGCCAACGCGCTGCTCGGCCTTGGACTGCGCAAGGGCGACCGCGTGGCGGTCCTTGCCTACAACTGCATCGAATGGGTCGAGATCTACGCCGGACTGGGCAGGGCCGGGCTGATCGCGGTGCCGGTCAACTTCCGCCTGCTGGGTCCAGAGATCCGCTACATCGTCCAGGACGCAGGCGCGCGCGCGTTCATCGTCCAGGACGAGCTGCTCGGCAGCGTCGTGTCGATCCGCGGCGAGCTCGAGATTCGGCACGCGAACTACGTCCACTTCGGCGCGTCGCCGCCCCCGGCCGGGTACAGCGTGTACGAGGCGCTGCTCGCGCGGGCCGCGGCCAGCGCGCCCGGCGTATCGGTCGCCCCGCAGGACACCTGGGCATTGATGTACACGTCCGGCACCACGGGCAACCCGAAGGGGGCGATCCGCAGCCACGCCGGCCAGGCGCTGATGGCGCTCGTCACGGCGCTTGATTTCGGCTTCTCGCGCGGCGACGCCGGGCTGCTCGTGATGCCGATGTGCCACGCCAACTCGCTAAACTTCTTCTCCAGCTTCGTCTACTGCGGCGCGAGCTGCGGCGTCTACGACCGTCACAGCTTCGATCCCGAGCACCTGCTTGCGACGATGTCGGCGCAGCACGTCAGCTTCACCTCGCTGGTGCCCACGCACTACATCATGACGCTGGGCCTGCCGCAGGCGGTGAAGAGCCGCTACGACGTCGCGAGCGTCAACAAGCTGCTCATCTCGTCGGCGCCGGCCCGGCGCGAGACCAAACTCGCAATCCTGGAGCATTTCCGCAATTCGCGCCTGTACGAGCTCTACGGGTCGACCGAAGCGGGCTGGGTGACCTTGCTGCGCCCCGACGAGCAGCTCACCAAGCTCGGCTCGGTCGGCCGGGAGTTCACCGGCACCGGCCGCGTGCGGCTGCTAGACGATGCCGGCAACGAGGTGCCCGACGGCGAAGTTGGCGAGCTCTACTCGCGCACCCCGTACACCTTCGATGGCTACTGGAACCTCCCGGACAAGACCGCCGAGGCGTTCCGCGGCGAGTACTGCAGCGTCGGCGACATGGCGCGCCGGGACGCGGACGGGTTCTACTACCTCGTCGATCGCAAGAAGAACATGATCATCAGCGGGGGCGAGAATGTCTATCCGTCGGAAGTCGAGAGTCTTCTCTCGCAGCATTCCGCGGTGAAGGATGTGGCCGTCATCGGCATCCCGCATGAGAAGTGGGGCGAGGCTGTGCACGCCGTGGTCATGCTCAAAGCCGGCACCCGCGTCAGCGAGGCCGATCTTCTCGACTGGTGCAAGGACAAGATCGCCGGCTACAAGCGTCCGCGCTCGATCACCTTCATGCGCGAAGAGGATGTGCCGCGCACTGCCACAGGCAAGATCCAGCATCGACTCCTGCGCGATCTCACTGTGAGATCTCCGAGCGGGAGCTGACAAGGCTCAAAGGGGCCAACCTAGCAGCTCACCACAGCGTAACTATCCGCCGGCTGCGCCATCTAGGTATTGGAGCGGCGCCTAAGTAAGCGGCGGGCAACCTTGCCGCCGCTATGCGGTGCGGATGTTAGATGCCCCGTATGTGGGAGGAAAGCGCTTGATCAACTGAGGTGATCAAGCGCGGCTACGGTCGCAAGTCGGTTCTATCAATTCAAGAGGGGACGAGGTTCGGCACAGTCGGGTCTTGGCCGGCAGCACGCATAGGGAGACCTATCCGATAGCTGCCATTCCCACATTCGCCGAACAATCAGACTCCGATCAACAACCAAGGAGTCTGTCATGGAACTCATCCAGAAGCGCGAAGCATGGAACAAAGGAAAGCTCGTCGGCCAGAAACCTCCGCTCAAGCCGAAGGACATCTGGGCGATCCGGATTAACCTACAGAACGCGCATGCGGCGCGTGACCTCGCTATTTTTAACCTCGCAATCGACAGCAAGCTGCGAGGCTGCGACCTCGTCAACCTGCACGTCCGCGACGTGACTCATGGGAACCAGATTCTCCGTCGAGCCATGGCTATGCAGCGGAAGACGCAACGTCCTGTGCAGTTCGAACTAATGGAACCTACACGGGCAGCTTTAGCCGCCTGGATCGAGAAGATCCACCTGCAGAGTGATCAGTACCTGTTTCCGAGCCGCATCGGAACATCGCCGCACGTGTCGACGCGCCAATACGCGCGGATCGTGCGCCAGTGGGTCGAGGCAGCCGGGCTGGATTCATCGGCCTACGGGACGCACTCGATGCGGCGCACCAAAGCAACGCTGATCTACAAGCGGACGAAGAACCTCAGGGCAGTTCAGCTTTTACTTGGCCATACCAAGCTGGAAAGTACGGTCCGATACCTAGGCATCGAGGTGGATGATGCACTGGAGATCTCCGAGCAGACTGAAATCTAGGGGCGCGCAGCGGCCACATACGCCAGACCGTGTGGCCGCTTTCTGGCTTCATGCCATCGGGTAGGAATCGGCCAGGAGCGGCCCTCGATTGATTCGCACTTAGAATGTGAACGCTAGCCGGGACCATGTAATTCCTGCTCGTCGGTTTAACTCTCCCGCTGATTCAGTTTTCGCGCTCAGAGTGCAGCGCAGGCTGGACGCCGAAGCGAGCTGGACCGTCTCTTCTGCAGATACATCGAACGTGCGCCTTCCGAGCGCGTGCGGGCCGTGGCGCAAAGACATAATGAGGTTGCCTTTGGGACGAAGCAGCATGGCGACTCTTGGCATCGCGGCGGCGCGTTCCCTTTCGTCCAGATGCATCCACACCGCCGTAATCATCACGAGGTCGAACTTGCGTCCTTGAGGAAGGCGTGACAGGTCGGGCAAGGAATCATCAATCCATTCAATGGGTGACTTTGAGTGAAGAGCCATGCCCGAATTTCTGAGTTCGGCGGTGGGCTCCACCGCAACTACGAAATAGCCCGCGTCCGCAAACCACGCGGCATCGGCACCTGTACCCGCACCGATGTCCAGGACCTCGGAGGGAGCGCGCGGTATCAGGTGCAGAGCGGCTCGGTGCTTCACGACAAAGGAAATACTTTCGTACCGGCTTATGAGCTGCTCGGCCTGCTCGGAGTATCCCTTCGTACCTGGAACTATGGCCATGGCTTGAAGCTTAAACCGGACTGGCGCCGAGCATTGCGACGGTCGGCTTAGGGTCGGATCGAGCCGAGCGGGAGATAAGAAAGCAGTCGTTCACAGGAATGGCGCTGAAGAGTGGCCGGCAAGCGATCCGTTGCGGACGTTGCAGGCCACGAGGTCGTACGGCGGCAAAGGCCGACGAGCCGCCGCTCATTGCTTCCTAGCTGAGAAGCTCTGCAGGTCGATTTGAGTCAGTCTGACGAGGGTCTCTGATCGGCCACAGGCGGCCATTCGCCTAACGACAATGCTCTGCCGCCAATCAATCTGGTGCGAGCTTTACGCCCGCGAAGCACGTGAAGGATTTGCCCGATTGGCTACCGCAACTCATTAAGCGACACTTTGGGGCGCGCGTGGTTTGCCTCTAATGACATATAGAAAGTGATCTGTGTAGTAGTACAGCAGACGGTCTAATTCCCAGGGTTCCAATGCTGCGTCGGCAGCAATAGAAACAAAGAAGCGCTCATAATCGGCGTACCTGAGCCCTTTACGTTTGAATCCAAGCGCGCCCGCTATCTTCTTTACACGATCGTCCACGGCGATACAGTTCCGGAAAGACGGGTCATAGATATCCATCCAAATATTTCGTCCATACTTTTCGCCAATGCCCTCGAATTCTCGGATAAATTTGAGCTTACTTTCCTGCCCCTGAAGCGCGAGCATGCTCTTGGTTGCCGCGCGAACACCCCCGCGCCTAGCAATCAACGTCACATTTGACGCCAGGCGCTTGGCCTTGACTGCTGGCATCCTTACCTTGCCCTGCTTCAGGGCTTTCAAAAGTTGACTTCTTCTTGCATGCCAACGGAGAGGTGCGAGAACAGAATAGGCGATGGACGCCATTGCGTTCGAATCTGCGCACAGCCCCGCCCAGCCTCGTGAATTGCCGTGAGTCGCAGCGCTTTGCACCAAGAGCAACCACAAGAGATCTGCGCGCCTTCTCAGCCCCATGCCTGAGGCCTTCGCATCCTCCACTCTTCGCTTCATAGCAGGCACCGTCTCCTTGAGGGACGCCACTAATATCGCTCTTCTTTGTTTAAGGCTCACAGTGTCCTCTTCCGTGGGCTAAGTAGTATTAGTTGACAATGTAGCTCGCGCAGCGAGCAGAGGTGGTCCCAAGGATTTGGACAGATTTTCCGGGTTCTTAAGTGGAGTCT
>JADEYI010001240.1_pt1 | contig 21013 bp, 17 predicted proteins | sample 8542331 | NCBI WGS metagenome assembly JADEYI01 (sample SAMN16510988, study PRJNA670497) | mine drainage metagenome | isolation source: biofilm near Copperflume 1 | place: Germany: Marsberg coppermine Kilianstollen | collected 2018-02
ACCCATTGTAGCATTGTTGGTATCATTTTGTCACGGGTGTATCCCCCATGTTCACTATCGTTGGAGCAAGCTCTGCCCCCTGACGCCCACAAGGGGCGTCACTACATATCTTTATACCCTTCCCTGTTATCGCTCCACCTCGCTTTGTAGAGGTGCGGCATAGATGGGAAAGGTGGTTTGCCTACATGTAGGGATGCCCCTTGTGGGCATCCGGCCTCGCCGCAGAGCAGCATTATTCCAATCGTTCCGCTACCAGTTGCGCCAGGTGCAGCACGCGCAGCTTTTTGCCGTTCACATCCACGCCGCCGCGCATGTGCATGAGGCAGCCGGGGTTGTCGGCTACCAGGATGGTCGCGCCTGTGCTTTCGGCGTTGCGCAATTTGTTGTGCAGCAGGCGTTCCGCTACGTCGCCGTGTTCGATGGAAGTCGAGCCGCCGAAGCCGCAGCAGACATCGGCTTGCGGCATCTCGCGCAATTCCAGCCCCAGCGCGTCGCGGATGATGGAACGCGCTTCTTTGCGCAAGCCCAGGCAGTTACACGACTGGCAGGAGTCGTGGTAGGTGGTGACGATGGTTGCTTCGCCATTCTCCTGGCGCACTGGAAGCTGGACGCCCTCTGCCAGCATCCGTTCTAGAAAACTGGTGAAGTCCACCACTTTGCCCGCCAGTTCCCGCGCGCGCCGCAGCCAGCCCTGCTCGTCGAGATCTTCAAAGAGCCTGGTGTAGTCCTGCGCAATAGTGGCGACACAACTGGTGGAGGCGCTGAGGATGTAGTCGGCCTCGCTCTCCTTGAGAGCCTGTTCGAGCATGATGATGGTCTGGCGAGCCATGGCCGCGCCGTCGCGCCGGTCGCCGGAGTTGAGCGCGGGGAGGCCGCAGCAGTTCTGCCCGAGCGGGAACGTGACGCGCACGCCGCACGTTTGCAAGACGTGAATGACGGCCTGCCCCATTTCTGGATACAGGCGGTCGGTCATGCAACCGGCGAAATAACAGACGGTCAGGCGCGAGGTGGCGTTTGCCGGGACGCGATCAGGCAGGACGCGATCAATCGCGTCCCTACGTTCGTAACGCTCAAGTTGCCGCTTGACGCGGTCGCGCAGGGGACGCGAGGCGAAGGCCGGGAGACTGTGCCAGCTTGCCAGTTTCACCATTGGACGTATATAGGGCAGTGGCAGTTTGCCAAGGATGCCGAAATTGCGCGCGCGGATAAAGTTGCTGCCGCGTGTGACAGGGAATTGAGCAATGCTAATCAAGCGCGTGGCTACGTTGAAGAGGCGCGGGCGAGCCATCGCGCCAAAAACCAGTTTCTTGATCCAGTGCAGCCCCTTTGCTTCGACGACGCGGCTGCGCACATCGAGGATCAGGCCGGGCAGCGGTATTTCTACCGGGCACACGGTCTCGCAGGCGTTGCAACTGACGCACAGGCTCTGCGGCCCCGCTCCGGCCTCGATGCCGTGATGGAATGGCGTCACCACCAGGCCGATAGCGCCGCTATAGATATAGCCGAAGGCATGGCCTCCCACCTGGGCATAGGGCGGGCAGATGTTGGCGCAGGCGGCGCAGCGAATGCAACGCAGCGCGTCTTTGAAGCGCGGGTCGGCGCGCATCTCGCTGCGCCCGTTATCAACCAGCACGATATGCATTTCGTGGCCGGGTATGGCCGGGCCTGTTATGAAGGTGGTGTAGCTGGTGATGTGCTGCGCCGTCGCGCTGCGCGCCAGCAGGCGCAGTTGCGTCATCGTCTCGGCGAAGGTGCCGATCAATTTATCGTAGCCCGCCATCACGACGTGTACCGGCGGCAGCGATGTCACCAATCGCCCGTTGCCCTCGTTGGTCATCATCATGACGGTGCCGCTTTCGGCTATCAGCGCGTTCGCCCCGCTGATGCCCATGCCGGCGTTGAGGAACGACTTGCGGTGTTCCACGCGAATGACCGCCACCTGTTCGGCCACATCCTCGCGTGAGATCTCACGCCCGGTGGCTTCGCTGAGCAGCGCGCCTACCTGCTGGCGCGTCTTGTGAATGATGGGCATGACCATGTGCGAAGGGCGTTCGTGCGCGAGCTGCGCTACCCATTCGCCAAGGTCGGTTTCGACAGCGCGAATCTGCCGGGCTTCCAGGTAATGATTCAGTTCCGTCTCTTCGCTGACCATCGTTTTCGATTTCACCACCAGATCAATGCCCTTGCGCTGGCACAGGTCGTAAATATAGCGATTGGCCTCTTCCGCCGTGCGCGCCTCGAAGACGATGGCTCCTGCCGCCCGCGCCATTTCTTTGAAGCGAGCTACCAGTTCGGGCTGGTGTTCGGTAGCGTAATCTTTTGCCTGCCGCAGCGTCGAACGCATATGTTGAAAGCTATAGTCGGGTCCGTACTCTTGCTCCTCGTAGGAGAAAACACCCGCGCGCGAATCGCGCCACGAGGGAGCGAACCGTTCCAACGCCGCGTGCATGTGCTGGTCGGACAGCGCGTGTTCCAGGCGCACATCAAACGGCTGCTCTTCGTTCGTCGGATTGGCGTTTTCAACCTGGGCCTCCCGCGGGGGAGTCAGGGGAGTGAGTTCGGTACTCATTGCGCGCCTCTTTCTATGATATGGGTTTGTTGATGTTTCTATTTACCAGCCGAATGTATCTTTTCTGTAGGGGCGGGGGTTGGGTTGAGAGGGGAGGGGACGCTTGCGTCGCCCGCGTCCTCTCATTTCCTGGATCAAAACCGCTCATCCCCCAGGGCGGCGCAAGCGCCCCCACCCATCCTCTCCACAACCCCCGCCCCTACATTCGTTGCGCTAACCACGCTTTTATAGAATATGGGCGATGATGTCTTTTACCGACCATTTGCCCTCTACATCCGGCTCCAGCATCCATTGTTCGTCGATCTGCGCAATCAGGGCGTCCCATTGAGCGCGTGTGTCGATAAGGTTGTCAATGAAGGTTTTATTGTCCATAATGCGCTCTCCTGTCAAACCTTGCCGGGCCGAGAGATCCTTCGCTTTGCTCAGGATGACAGAACCAGACATCCATACTTCTCCTGCATATTCCCTACTCTACAATAATAACACACAATGCGCGCGGCCCCTGGACGCCGATGGTGAGGGTGCGTTCGATGTCGGCGGTGCGACTGGGGCCGGTGACGAGTGAGATGTAGTGGCGCTGGTCGGGGCCGGGAGCGGTGAGGCGTTGGAGCGCGCTGCCAGCTTCTTCGAGCATGGGGTAGAGTGTGCCAGCCTGCGCGAGCGCAAAATGGGTCAGGGTAAGCATACTGACGATGCGGGCCGGAAGGGCGTTTTCCGCCAGCAGGATGGAACCCGTTTCGGCGATTGCCAGTTCCGCGCTGGAAAGCCCCGCCGGGAAGTCTGCGACGCTGGCGGGGTCGCCTGCCTCGGAGATGGCAATGCCGCGTTCGGCCAGCATGGGCAAGATCGCGCCCCAGGGCTGGCGCGCCTCGAATGCCGGCGGCACGACGATCTCTCGTTGGACGAGCGCGGGATGAGCGGCGAGAATGTCCGCCGCTTCCACCAGGCTTTCAGCGTAATGCGCTTCTCCCCCGGCAGCTTCCAGGCGCTGTTGAAAGCGTTGAAACAGGTTGGTTGTTGTTTGCATTGTCATTAGAAATAATTCGAGGAAATGCCGCCATCGACGACGAGCCACGCGCCGGTTGTCCAGGATGACTCATCGGAGGCGAGATACAACGCCATATAAATTATATCATTGATTTCTCCAAAACGTCCCATCGGAATGCGGTTGAGGCGCAGGTTGCGAGCTTCTTCGCTCGTCCACAGCACGCGCAGCAGCGGCGTTTCTATCGGCCCCGGACAGATGGCGTTGCAGCGCACGCCGTGCGGCCCGTACTGGATGGCGAACGACTTGGTGAGGGAGAGCATACCGCCTTTCGACGCGGTATAGGCATCCTGCGGTACGGTGCAGCCCATCAGCGCCACAAATGACGCAACGTTGATGATAGAACCTTTTCTCTTTTCGAGCATATGAGGAACAACATGCTTGGCGCAGAAGAAAGCGCTTTTGAGGTTGACATCCATGATTCTGTCCCAGACCGCCTCGCTGAGAACGGTGACGCCGCCGTCATCGGTAGGCATGATGCCCGCGTTATTATACAGTACGTCGATGCTCCCGAAAGCATCGATGCCATGCGCCACCAGCTGCTTCACATCTTCTTCCTTAGAAACATCGGCTTTGACGAAGATGGCTTTACCACCCGCCTCGCGGATGCCGCGCGCGGTCTCCTCACCCGCGCCGGCAACCACGTCGGTCACGATGATGCTTGCGCCTTCGCGCGCGAATAATTCGGCGGCGGCCTTGCCCATACCTCCAGCGGAGCCGGTGATAAGCGCTACTTTATCCTGTAATCTCATGCTCCAATAACTCCTTAGTGCATTTCCACTTGACCTCTTCGGGTTTGAGAGGTATACTTTCCTCGCTGGAAGCGGCAGGAGCTCCCTTTCTTTCTCGACCCGCTTGAGGGTACTGCAATTAGCGTGTTCTTATCAGGTCTAGATACCAGAATGGCACGCGCTTGCGCAGCAGGGGTTTGCTGCGCACCACGTTACCAGGAATCGTTTCGCGCACATTATAGGCAAGCTCACCCGTTAGTGAGCCAACCACCTCTCCCGGCGCGAAACGCATGGGCGTTGTTAAGCGGCGACCCGTGCGCTGTTCGCGTGTATCGATGGTCATCATGGCAAGAGCTGGCGGCGCGGGATACGCTGTATCCGGTTCATCTTCCGCGATGACCTCCGCCCAGGGATAGCGTGAGGCGGAGGGCGAGAAAATACCGCTATAGCCATTGGCGCGCAGTCCCTCGCTCGCGCCGCTCCAGTTCGCCAGCGCCAGGTAGACGTTATGTTCGGCGGCTCTCAAACGCCAGATCAGGGAGTGTGTGGCATCGTACTCGTCCGGCGCGACAGTAACCGCATACGTGATGCTCGATGGGCCGAGGCCTACCGGGTCGGGGAAATCGAGATACGCGGGAGCGCATACCAGGTCCGCGCCCTTACCCGCCAGCACGCGCAGCGTTTCAGGAAAGAGCACGTCATAGCCCGTTGCCAGCCCGATCCGGCCCGCGGGCATATCGAACGTTGGCAGGCCCAGGTTGCCGGGACTGGCCCACAGCCGATCGCTGGCCGTAAGATGCAACTTGCGATACTTGCCATACACCCCCTCCGGGTCAATCAGCAAAACCGTATTATAATATGTAGGGACGCGATTTATCGCGTCCGCTTCATTGATGCCTTTTGTACCGTTATTTTCAAATGCGCGTTCCGCCACACCCAGCACAAGCGAAATCTGAAATTCAGTTGCCAGCGTTACCAGCGCTGCTGTCTCCGGTCCCGGAATCTCGATAGCCCCCGCTTGCATTGCTGCGACAGCGGCGGCAGGTAGCTGACCGGCGGCCAATGGGCCGGGCAATAAAAGTTCCGGCAATACCAGCACATCGGGACGGGCGGAATCATGGTCGCGCAGGGTTGAGCGCAACATGCCAATCAGCATGTCCAATGGTGAGCCATAGGCGTGTCCTTTCAAAGACGAGAGGGTGTTTTGGATGATACCAACGCATGAAAGTTGCCCTGGCGGCAGTTCCCCCATATCGTACAGCCCGTGAAACATGAGGGGTTCCCATAGATAGGTGTTGTTGACAAGCGTGAGGTATTCAGCCGGGCGGCGGTCTGCGATGCGATTCCCCACCGGTTCCAGGCGAATCGCTCCACTGTCATCCTTGACGAGCGGCCCCCAGCGTTTATCGCGCGCGCGCGCCACGTCAACCTCGCCATAGACGATGCCCTCGCCAGTATCAAGGTACGCGGAAATCGCTCCATCAGGGTCGAGCACGCAGCTTCCCCCGCTGAACTGCACGGTGCGTTCGAGGCCACAGCGATTGGCGGCGATGAAGTACGCGCCGTTCTCGAAAGCGCGTGCCGTCCAACGGTTGCTGGGACATTTTTCTTCCAGCCAGTTGGTGGGGAAAAGCAGCACATCCGCGCCGAGCAGGGTTGGAATGCGCGTCGCCTCGAAGAACTCGGCGTCCATACATATCACGCCGGCCAGTCGCCCCAGCGGTGTGTCCCAGACGGGAAAGCCAAGGTCGCCATCACGCGCCCAGCGTGGCTCCGAAATGTAGGAATGGATTTTGCGGTAGACGCCGATCAGACCCGCCGGGCCAATCAGAGCCAGGCTGTTGTAATAGACGTTGGTGGCGGGATCAACTTCCGGCAGACTGGTAGCGATGTAGCAATCGTATTGCGCGGCCACTTGCGCGAAACGATCTGTTGTGGGGCCAGGCACAGGCTCGACGTAGGGCGCAATCTCTTCACGCGAGAGCCAGCAATAGCCGGTGGTCGCCAGTTCAGGATGCACAATCAGTCGCGCCCCGTGCTGCGCGGCTTCTTGCGTCAGGCGCAGCAGGCGAGAGAGATTTGTGTCTTTTTCGCCCATCACCGGGTCAAATTGAATAGCCGCAACCGTGTATGGCGCGATTGAGGGTTCCGGCGCGCTCATGGTTATTTCCCCTCATTATCCAATCGGTAGTAGAATACAGCATCAGTTTGAGGATGAGATAACCATACCACCTGCCATTTACAGCGTCAATAGGCAAAGTAATGGTAATCATATGGGGCGCATGGGTAAAGTAGCCATCGATGCTTTACGAATTCTACTCCGATAAATGGATGAGCCGTCAGCAATGAGTGTCAAATGACCCATTTTCTCTGTAAGGCGGGTTTTAGGCGCTCTTCATCGACAGTACCTCACTCCTCATTTTTTATAAAGTCGCGCAGCAGTCGCGCCGATTCTTCATCGGTATGATATGTCTCGGATTCGTTGGGGAACGCGCCAGATTGGATATCGGCGAAGAAGTGTTGCAGCGCTTCGGTGGCGGTATCGGCCAGGTGGGCGTACTGGCGCACGAAGCGGGCGAGGTGGTCATTGTGCATACCCAGCACATCGTGGAAGACGAGAACCTGTCCGTCGCAATGGCGACCCGCGCCGATGCCGATGGTGGGGACGGCGATTTCGTGGGTCACGACCTGCGCCAGCACGTCCGGCACGCCTTCGAGGACGAGCGAGAACACTCCGGCACCGGTCAGGGCGCGCGCGTCTTCCAGCAGTTCGCGTGCCGCCTCAAAACGTTTGCCCTGCACGCGATAGCCGCCCATGGCGTGAATTGACTGCGGGGTCAATCCCAGATGGCCCATGATGGGTATTTCGGCCTCCAGGATCGCCTTGACTACGGGCAGGCGTTTGCGCCCGCCTTCCAGCTTAACGCAGTCGGCGCCGCCCTCGCGGATCAGACGCCCGGCATTGCGCACGGCTTCTTCAACCGAGATATGGTAGCTGAGCCAGGGCATGTCAGCCACTACGAGCGCGTTGGGCTTCGCGCGCGCCACAGCCGCCGTGTGGTGGATCATGATATCGACGGTGGCAGGCAGCGTATCTTCATAGCCCAGTACGACGTGCGCCAGCGTATCGCCAACCAGGATAATATCCGCTCCCGCGCTGTCAGCAATGCGCGCTGTCGGGGTATCGTAGGCCGTTACCACTTTGAGCTTCGCGCCGTTTTTTCTCTCCCGGATGGCCGGTACTGTTATTTTCGCCTGCGTCATTTCCAGGCTCCTTTCGTTCGTCAGTCCTGGGACGTGGCGATGATCCCTGTATCCCAGGTGCCATCCTCGCGCAACAAGAAATTATCGATCAGGCGCGCCGGGCCCACGTGGGCAGCGATCAGCAGCAGCGCGGGGGCCGCTAGCGTTTCTTTTAGCAGGAAATCGTGGGTATCGCGAATCTCCACGTAGTCGAGCCGCGCGCGAGGTTCGGCCTGTACCATGTCGATGATAGCTTTTGCGGCCAGCGATGCCCGCTCGCCGGGATTTGCTTCAAAGGCGGCGCGGCCCGCCTGCAACGCTTTGTAAAGCACGCGCGCCGCTATACGATCTTCGCCCAGCAGGTAGGCATTGCGACTGCTCATCGCCAGTCCATCGGCTTCGCGCACAGTGGGCAGGATGCGCAGTTGCGCCGGAAGGTTGAAGTCGCGTACCATACGCGCTATGACGGCCACCTGCTGCCCGTCCTTTTGCCCGAAATAGGCGCGATGGGGCCTGACAATCTGGAAAAGCTTGAGTACAACTGTAGCCACGCCGCGAAAATGGCCGGGGCGGCTTGCTCCCTCGGCCTGCTCCGCGAGCGCCCCCGTCGGGTCAACATAGGTCACGAAACCGGCAGGATACATCTCCTCTGACGCGGGTACAAAAACGACATCTACCCCTTCTTCTTCGAGCAAGCGCAGGTCACGCGGCAGGTCGCGCGGGTAGGTATTCAGGTCTTCGCGCGGGCCAAATTGGGCCGGATTGACGTAAATGCTGGTAATCAACACATCGTTCTCGCGGCGAGCCTGGCGCGCAAGCGTAAGATGCCCCTCGTGCAGGTATCCCATGGTAGGCACAAAGCCAACCTGCTGAGAAACTGACCATTCGGCGCGCGCGTTCATGATCTCACGAATAGTGGTGATTACTCGCATACTCCGCTCACCCCTTTTTACACTGCTGGAACCATGTCAAAGTATATCACAAACACAATCCCAGGAAGATTGACAGAAGTTCGTGGGGCCTGTACACTAGCACTAGAAGAATTTTGTGGGGTTGGAGAGACCTTGAATCAGCAAGCTGGACTGGACAGGTAATGCGAAAGGATACAGCGATGGCCCGGCACATTGAAGATGAGGTAAAGTACTACTACGATTCCCATCCCACCGAGGAGGACCTGATGGGGGAAACGGCCTTCCATGCCAACCTCGTGCATTACCTGATGGAGGTGCTGCGGTGGTTGGTGCAGGCGCAAGTGTGCGCTGTGTACGAAAACCTCAATATGTACCAGACAAGGGATATTTACGAGTATCCCGTCGCCCCAGATATAGCAGTGATCAAAGGCGTGGCGTATGAAGAGTTCACGCGCAGTTGGCGTGTTGGCAAAAGCGGCCCTGCGCCCCAGGTGGTTTTCGAGATTGCCTCAGAAGAAACCTGGAAGAAAGACCTGACGCAAAAACCCGAGAAATATGCGCGCATGGGAGTGCAAGAATACTTCGCCTATGATCCCCATGAGGTCCCTCTGTCGACCAGTAAAAACCGGCGACTGTTTGGCTGGCAATTAAATCAACAAACTATGACCATGCAAGCCATGACTCCTGCCAGCAATGGCGCACTCTGGAGTCCGAGCCTGGATAGCTGGTTAGTCCCAGACGGCACAATGTTGCGCCTGTATGACCGCGCTGGTCAGTTGCGATTGACTCACGCTGAGGCCGAAGCGCGGCGATCACTGGCTATGGCTGAAAAATTACGTTCGCTCGGTGTCGATCCCGACCAGCTCATATAGGTATTGCATCAAGTTGTCAGCATAGTGGCTCTATGGGCGATTGACGAGTACCTGGACCCCATTAGCGCTCCCAATGATGGCGCGTTCAGTCATGCCCAAAAAGAGGCCGATTTCTACAACCCCAACGATGGATTTCATATTGATATGGAGCGCTTGCGGGTCGCGAATGCCGCCGGGGAAGAAGCAATCCAGGATGATATTCCCGCTATCGGTATGAAAGACCTGGCCGTCGCGCTGGCGCAGTTGGACGTGCGCGCCCAGCGCTTGCAGTTGAAGATGCGCGGGCGTTCTGGCGAACGGGATTGTTTCGACCGGCACGGGAAAAGCGTGTCCAAGTTGGGAAACAAGCTTGCTGGTATCGGCGATGATGATGAAGCGGCGAGACGCGGCAGCCACAATTTTTTCGCGCAACAGTGCGCCGCCACCGCCCTTGATGAGGCGCAACTGGCCGTCGATCTCGTCGGCCCCGTCGATTGCCAGGTCAAGCTGCGGGTGAGCGTCCAGGTCGGTGAGCGGAATACCCAGTTTGCTGGCGAGTTGCGCGGTGGCTTCCGAGGTGGGAACGGCTCCCACGATGGTCAAACCCTCGCGCAGTCTTTGCGCCAGGGCCTGGATCATGTAGACGGCTGTGGTACCTGTGCCAATACCAATGACCATGCCATTTTCAATATATTTGATGGCCTCTTCGCCGGCCATTTGCTTTTCCCGCAGTTGTTCAGGTGAATGTTGCATATGCAGACTCCTTGAATGATCTTTGCTCCGTATGTATTATCGCATGTCCGGGCATCAGTTTGAATTTTCTGTCATTCTGAGCGAAGCGAAGAATGACAGGCGAAGAGACGGCACTCGGCGCGAATTGAATGCTTCAGGGGCTTGTCCCCACCCAGATCGCTCACGCTCAAAGTATGCTATACAGTTCTGTTAGCTTGCAGGTAAGGAGGTACCCAGATGGGTACCAGCATCGTTTGCTCAGGCCGTGTGGTTGCGCAGGTCTGAGTACAGCCTATATCCTGGGATACATGTCTATCCCAATCCTTTGTGATTACGGTGCCGCCGGACAGGTGGCGCTCTGTCTGTTTGCTTTCCTGCTCCTCCTTCTGACCAACCGCACGGGCATTCACTTCCCTGAATGGTGCGAATAGGGATCGCCCTACCCGTGATCGCTGTACAGGTTTTAGCGGCTACGCCCGGACAAATGAGCGTGTTGAGCGCGCTCGATGGCGTGGCGGTGTTGCTTTCCACCCTCTTCACCGGTGTGCCTGGAGTCATGCTGGCCGGAACCTGGCTACTGCTCTCACCAGTACGCAAGGTACGAACAGGAGAAGCAAGCTGACCAGGGCGGCGGCTCTGCCCCCGCCCTGGTCAACGCGAAATCGACCCTCACCAATCAAGTCCTATGCTACTTGTCATTCTGACTTTCTCATGTTACACTCTGCTGAGTACAGAGAAAACACCCTGCTATTTATATTTTTTGGTGGTAGTAATGATGTCTCAACAATGGCGCATTCTTGTAGTAGAAGGTGACGAATATCTAAATCAAGGTATTGTCAATTCGCTCCTGAAGGATGGGTATAGCGTGCAGGGGGTGTTGACGGGCGCTGAGGCCATACGCATCCTCTGGGCGGATGAACAACAACTGGTAATCGGCGATATGCAATTGCCAGATGCCGATGGTTTTGATGTATTGCAATGGATTCGCACCTACTGTCCTCAAATACGCATGATAATGCTGGCCGTGGCAAACGTTGCGGGCGCGCGCACGCGCGCTTTAGAGAATGGAGCGGTTGGCTACCTGGAAAAGCCGGTTGACCTGCGTCTGTTGAAAGTGGAGGTGCGGCGTCTGCTCCAGCAAACAGGTTTTACCGCCAGCCTTGCCTCGTTTGATCTACTCGATGTGATCCAGATTGTGAATATGAGTCGCAAGAGTATCTCCATGGTGGTGCATACGGGGCTGGAAGAGCAGGGTATGTTGGGCTTCCAATCGGGTGAAATGATCTGGGCCGAGTACGGTACGCTGCGCGGTGAGGAGGCATTTTTCGCGCTGGCCGCGCACAAAAACGGCATGGTGACGCAACAGCCCTGGGATGAGCGCGTTACGCCAAATGTGAAGCAGCCGCTTTCGCGCTTGATTATGCAGGCGCTCCAGTACCGTTCCAAATATGCAGCCGCGCAACAGCTGAGCGGCGAGCTTGAGGCGGTGAATGGCCGCGTGACCGCGCCTGCCGAAAACACCCTGTCGCCTGTAGACATGCTTTTTACTGAAGCTATCGATGATCGTCCATTCACCTACGTTGCCGGGCTGTCGTCCGCGTTGCCATCCCCGCCACCACCCCCGCCGCCATCGCAACCTTTCGGCGCGGAGCCGAAGGAATGGTGGCAGGACTCGGCCAAATTGCGCAGTTCGGGAAGGCCGGGCAAGCTACAGGCGGTGACGGACGACAATTCGCCCGCGCCCAAATCGGCTCCGGACAGGTATAGACCCGCCGCATCCACCAACGGCTCCAGCATCACTCCGTCTACTGTGCGCAAGACAACTACCGGTCAACGTTCCGATCTGCCGTCCTGGTTGATGGACCAGCCTACCCAGTTCGAGTTGCAGGTAATGCGCCCATCATCGCTGAGCGGTTCAGGCCAGGTTGCGGCAGCCCCTACCAACAAACCGCCACTGGCAGAGTGGCCGCATGAGCAGCCAACCCACCCGGTTCGGCCCGGAAGGCCCGCAATGCCTGCTCCCAGTCCGGCAACCTCGACCCACGGCAATGGGAAAACGCCCTACCCGGATGTAGATACACCAGCGAAAGCGTCACCTCCGCATCCAGCAGAATGGCAAGCTCCGCAGAAGGTGGCCGCCGACCCCACTTCACTTTCGGGCATCCCTGCTAACATGGCGCAAGGCCTGGCGACGCCCCGGCAAACCGGGGAATTGTCTGATCGCGCCATACATGGACCTGCCACACGCGGCGCGCCGTTCGCGGAATCAACGCCTGTGTTTGTGCCGGATGAGCTGATTGCTCCCGCGCCAGAACGACCGGTAGCCACGCGCCAGCAAAGCGCCGCCAAACGCAATTATTCAGCCATGGTTGCCGCGCTGCAAACCCTGGGATACACCCTGCCCGGCTTTATCGCCTCAGCCATCGTCGGCATGGACGGTCAGCCCATTGCGCAGGTGGCGATGGAAGACCAGGATATTTCGGGTAGGTGCGCAGATTTCAGCGTCATAGTAAAAAGCGCATTTCGTGTTTTGGAGCAGGGGAGTTTGGGACAGCATGAAGATAGCATTATCACCAGCGCAACCCATCATATCTTGTTGCGCGTGCTAGATCGTGAAAGGGAAGTATTCCAGGTGTTGATTACGACACGCGAATCCGACCCGGTTGAAAGTCTGGAATTGATGGCAACCGTCGAGAGCGCCATCGTTGCGGCTTTGTAGAATGAAATAGGACGAAAAGCGAGAATGCAGGGCAAGAGGCCATGAGTGAAGCGAGAAGACCCTATACAGAAGAAGAAAAGAAAAACCATCGTTACTCTTTTATCGCTGGTATCGTGATTGCCATAGCGATTATCGTAGCTTTCACACTACTTTTCCATTAATCGCCGCAATTCCTCAATATTAAGCTGGCCCGGCGGAGACGCATTTTGGCCGGGTTTCGAAGCCGCTTTTTTCGCGCTGGCCCGCTTTTTTGATGGCTCATTGTTTTGTGGCCGGGGATCAAGTAATGGGGATGCGTGCGTTTTGCCTTCCTGAAGCAGCCGGGGTTCCTGCGCGCCTTGCCTTCTCTTGATTTCGTTTAACTGTTGATCGAGACCCTGCTCCTCGGAAAGCTGGTCAAGCTGGAAATCCAGGTCGCGTGCGTGCAGATCGGCCATGGCGCGCGCGCGCGCCTCGGCCTCCATCACCGCGTCTTGCGCGCGATTGGCCTTCTCCTTATCAACGCTGCCTCCCGTCTTGTTGATGGCGTCATAGACTCGTTGTTGCAGAAGCGCGTTGCGTTTTCGCGTGACCAGTAATTCAATGGTTGCCTCAACCTCGGCAATTTTAGATTCGAGCTGGCGCAACACGTTTCTCATGGTAGCGACCAGTAGATCCTGTTCCTGCTGCTGTTGCTGGTATCGCTCGGACAATTTCACCAGGTCGTTATACCGGATAAGCGCATCGCGGGCGGCAGATTCGTTGGTGTGCTGGACAGCGTTTTCGGCTTTCTTATACCACGTATTGGCCTCGGCCCGCTTCTCCCCGGCGCGTGCCTGCAACTTGCGGCTCTCGGAGATGGCCGTGGCAACCTGTGTCTTGACCTGCATCAACTGATTGCGCATGTCAAGCTGAAGCCGGCGCAGCGTCTTCTCCGGGTCGTCCGATTTCTCGACGACCGCATTGAGGTTTGCTCGCAGCAAAGTAAGCACGCGTTCCAACAAATTCATGAATCTGCATTCCCCCTTGATCGTTTGATGAACCCCACCCGAGCGCCACGCCGCTTCCAGGGCGGGGCTTGCCCCCGCCCTGGAAGCGGTGGCGGGGCTTGCCCCCCTTCCCATAGCACCTCTTGTTTGTACTATTTATCACTCGCTGTTGTGGCGTCTACTGTCGCAGCGGTGCCGTTTTTGCCGGCCATGTTCGCGCCGTTTTTGCCGTCCTCGTTGGAGGCGAGCGCGGGGACGCGGCTCATCAGGTCGCCGAGGCGGGTGCCGCTCAGCAGTTCGAAGAGCGCGGGTACCTGGGCAACCATGTTCATGATGTCGCCGGTGATGCGGCTGGCACCCATGCCTTCGTTGCCGTTGCCGGTGCCGTTGCCGGTGGAGACAATCGTGACTTTGTCTATCTTGCTCAGCGGTTCCGCGATAGCCCGCACGATCTCCGGCATACCGGTCAGCAGCTTGTCGAGCACAGCCGCCTGGTTGTATTCGTGGAAGGCAGCCGCTTTGACCTTCATGGCTTCGGCCTCTGCTTCACCTTTGGCGCGAATGATATCGGCCTCCGCCAGACCTTTGGCGCGAATGACTTCCGCTTCCGACAGACCGCGGGCGCGGGCGGCTTCCGCGTCGCCGATACCACGCGCCCTGGCCGCGTCCGCCTGGCCCTGGGCTTCGAGGATCAGGCGCTGGCGTTCGGCTTCCGCACCGGTTTCCACGCGCCTGCGCTCGGCTTCCGCGGCTTTCTGAACCGTCGCTTGCAGTTCCAGTTCGCGGCGCTGGATTTCAGCTTGCTGCACCTTGATCTGGGCCTGTTTCTCTACCTCGGTTACTTTGACCGCTTCGGTGACGACCTGCTGCTGCATCAAATTGGCCTGGATGTCGTAGGTCTTGTCGGCGGTGGCCTGCTGTTTTTTCACTTCAGCGTCGAAGGCCGCCTTTTTCAGGGCCAGGTTGCGCTGCGACTCGGCCTGCAATGCCAGCGACTCGGTCTCAGCTTTCACGCGCTGCTGGTCGGCGGCTGACTTGGAAACAGCGGCTTCGCGCGAGGCGTTGGCCTGCTGGATCTGTGTATCGCGTTGCGCCAGGGCTGAGGCAATATCGGCCTGTTTGCGAATTTCTACGATCTGCGGGCGACCCATGTTCGTGATGTAATCGTTCTTGTCGCGCACATCCTTGATGGTGAACGAGATGACTTCCAGGCCCATCTTCTCCATATCGGGAGTGACGGTCTTGAGCATCTTCGAGCCGACGTTTTCGGGGTCCTTCACCAGTTCCTCGACCGTCAACTGACCAACGATACCGCGCAAGTGACCTTCCATGACGAGGCGGATCAGGCCCTCGCGCTCCTCCTGGCGTTTGCTCAGGAATTGCTCGGCGGCGGTTTTGACGCTCTCTTCGTCAGAGCGCACTTTGATCTGCGTGACGGCTTCAACGTTGACAGCGACACCCTGCGTGGTATACAGGTCTTGCGATGGGGCCACGTCGAAGGACATCAATTCCAGCGAGAACTCCTGGGCACGCTGGTACAGGGGAATGACGAAATGCGAGCCGCCAGTGATAACGCGCGTACCGCCCGCTCCATACACAATCAGCGCCTGGTTCGGGCCGACTTTGCGCAGCAAACGCCCAATCGTCTGAATGATAATAATCACCACGACGACGATAGCGACAACGCCAACAATGAGTAGAATAAATGGGTCCATACAGTGTTACTCCTTTTGTGAGTCTTTGCGCGTAACTAATGCCTGTGAGTCTGTTTTACTGGATTCGTCTAGTAAAGTGCGTAATGTTTCCAGGCTATCGGAAGCCATCATGCTCGACCCCGATGTCCCTGCAGGTGTTCCCTCCTCATTGATAAAGTGTTCCCAGGTATCGACTTCCGCTATACCATTCTGGTAACTGACCACAACTACCTCCTGGTTTCGCTCGAGACGTTGCCCATCCATGCTGCGCGCCGCTATGCTTTTGCGCATACCACCGGGGGAGATGTACAGTACTTCGCCCAGGCCACCTTCCTGAATAGTCATGCTGACCTTGCCCAGCAGCCCGGTGCGATCCGAGACATCCTGCTCGGTTGCCGACTCGCTGGTGCCAAACAGACGAGTAATCATGTAGAGCAACAACAGGGCGATAATCACGCCACACAAGCCAGCGAAGAGCAGAACGAGCAGAGGGGTTTCCAGTCCTACAATGTTATGGAAGACGTAGCCGAAAAAGCCAAATCCCAGCAAGAAGAACATCACGGATGTGGGGTTCAGAAACGATGACAGGGATTGGTTATGGCCGCCCGTATGCGCTTTTTGCGCGGCGTGCGGTTGGGCGTGGCTGGCGCTGTGGCTTGCCGTATGGGCGTGGCCGCCTGTATGCGCTCCAGGATGCTGACCAATATGGCCGTCGATGTGATGTCCGGCAGCGTGGGTAGCATCGGCGCTGCCATGCGCGAGATTGCCCAGTAGCGCGGTTACGATGAAGTAAACCAGCCCGACCAGAAAGCAAGCAAGAAACACAAGCGAGAGAGGATCAGTAGCGATCATAGCGATGTTCCCTTCTCCATTCGCAGAAACAGACGTGCGGGTAAGCGGATGTGGTCAAAGCGCCAACAACTCCTGTTGGACTCTCCATCCTTGCGGGAGCTTGTAGGGACGCGATGAATCGCGTCCGCCCGGTGCGAGCGTCGATGGGGAACGGACGCGATGAATCGCGTCCCTACAAGCTCCCGATTCTTCACCCGGAAGGATATTGACCCCTTTCCGATGATATAGACGCACACTAGCCCTTAATTTACAATATCCGGTTTTAACTGAGATGCGCCGTTTTGCTCTACATGATGCGATCTTGAGCGGGTAAGCGAATTGATATCTTCAACCGGTAAATCCAGCAGCTCATTAAAGAGCGCAATATAACGACGCGGGTCTTCCACGCTGGCAAGTTGCTCTAAAAAGCGCTGGAGCAGTGGCTCCGCGCGCCACTCTTCCGCGCTGGCCTCCAGCCAGGTACGCAAGCGGTCTCCCACGTTCTCAAACTCACTCAAAAGATCGGTGCTATAGTCTGGGAGGTCGCTGACAAGATAGCCGGGCTGCACCTTGAAGAAACGCGCCAGCAGGTCGCGGCTGGTTGCGGTCAGGTGAACGCGCTTGCCGTTCTCTAATTGCGAGAGGTAGGCCTGGCTGATAGTTTCGCCCATCTCCTCCTGCATGGCTCGCACAACTTCCATCTGCGTCATGGGGCGTCCAATCTCGCGTATATCGCCCTCAACTTCGCGCAGGTGTTTGATTTTTTCAGAAAGGTTCATTGTTTCCTCACATAGCTATCTGTTATAGATAATATAACAGATAGCTATTGCGTTGTCAAGGGCAAAATTGGGCGTAAGGAAGAGGCAGAATTACCTGTGGTATAATTGTTCGTAAATACAAAGGTGTAGTACGTATTCTTTGTTCAACTTGTCCGGTTGCGCCCTGCCTGGTAGAAGGAACTCATCTAGTATTTCTCGTTTACTACCACAGAAATCCTTCACGGAAAGAGATGATGCAGGCCTGCTCAATGCATTGAGTACGTAGGTAAGGAAAGTTCAGCCTTGAAAAAGAACATCGCCAGTCTCTCGGTCGTATTGCCCGCGCATAACGAAGAGGAAGCCATCGCGCATACCGTCCACGAAGTGATTGACACGCTTACAGCATGGTTACAGGACTTCGAAGTGATAGTAGTCGATGATGGTAGCCGGGATTGCACAGGCGCTATCCTGGATACGATTGCCGGGGCGCAGCCGGGCTTGCGCGTGATCCATCACGCGGTCAATCAAGGCTATGGAGCGGCCCTCGTGAGCGGTTTCGAGGCGGTCACGAAAGACCTGGCGTTCTTTATGGACTCCGATGGGCAGTTTGATATACACGACCTGGAGCAATTTTTTCCGCTGATCGGCGAGTACGATGCCGTGCTTGGCTTTCGCGTGAATCGCCAGGATACGCACATGCGCAAGGTCAACGCCTGGGGCTGGAAAATCCTGGTGGGCATGGTCTTCGGCGTCTATGTGCGCGACGTGGATTGCGCCTTCAAGCTGTACCCTGGCGATTTCTTCCGCGAGCATAAGCTGGAGACGCGCGGTGCTATGATAAATACCGAAATCCTCTACAAATTTACACGCGCCGGCTACACGTATACCCAGGTGGGCGTGCGCCACCTGCCCCGGCGCGGCGGCAAGGCTACAGGAGCCAAACCAGCTGTGATATTACGGGCTTTCCGCGAGCTAATCTACTACGCCATGAAATGGCATCGCGAAGAGAAACGCGAAGAACGCACCAAAGAACGCCTGACGCGCAACAAACGACCAAGCGTCGAGCCGGCAGGCGCGCGCAAGATGGGGAAGCAGTGAGCCAGGGCGACCGCGAGGGTCGCCCCTACCTACGAAATAGTTCTCCAGGATGGTTTACGTCGTAGTATGGTAGGGGCGACCCTCGCGGTCGCCCTGGTTGCGGTTGCGGTTGCCGTGGTCCTACTTCGGTACCATGCGCAGCGTACCCGCCGCGTTTTCCTCAACCATCTTTCGCTCAAAGAGCATGGGGTGATGCTCAACCCTCAGCCAGGGTTTGATGAAATCGTCGTAGTGCTTGCTGGCCGGGTGGCCCGATTGGCCAGGGTGATGGATGGAGAGCGAGGCCCTGGGGTCGGCCAGGTTGACTATTTGACGATAGGATGGCACCGTTACGATAACTTCGGGCTGGTTGGTCAGCGAAGAACCCATATTGACGGTGTCGATGTCGCCGCCGAAGGGGATGGGGCCGCGATTGAAGATTTTTTTGAGCAGCTTGACCGTACCCAGCGGGTGGTTGTAGCTCATCTTGTGGATCGCGCCATAGCGCCAGCGCGTTACGTCGTCGCCAAGTTTGGCGCGTAACTCCTCGATGGCGGCGTGGAAGGCGCTGTTGAGAGCGGCATCCCAGCTTTTCGGGCCGTTGGCGATCACGGCACCGGCGAACCAGCTGTCGTCGTGTTCGTTGAGCAGGCGGATCAGCAGGGGTTTGCCGCGACTGGTATAGCCGTTCTGCGGGTTGAGTACGGTCGTGCCAATGCCGAGATAGTTCTGCAACACGATCTCTTCATCGCCCAGCATCGCCCCGAAGACGATGCGCTCAAGCTTGAAGAGGAATGAACTGTACATGGCCGCGCCCGCGCTATCCGCTGCCAGCACGTAGTTCCAGGCGCGCAGCGTTTCCAGGGCGGCTTTCTCAACGGGCGTGGTGGGTGTGACTTTGAGCAGGTGCGGCGCCAGCTCGACGGCTGGCAGCGAGTACTGATCGGACTGAATGGTAGCCATGTCCGAGAGCGAGAGCTTTTTCTTGCTCGTCAATAAATCGCGAATGCGCCGGGCGCGATAGCCGTTTAACCACTCGTTGGTGATGTAGTAGGGGTAGCTGTCATCGACGACGCGGTTGTTGGCGGTGACGATGAAATGCTGTTCAGGGTTGAAGGTCTGGGGCAATTCCTCAAAAGGAATGTAGCCCGTCCACTCGTACTCACCCGTCCAGCCGGGCGAGGGAAGCAGACCCTGACCCCTGGCGCGGATGGGGATGGCGCCGGCCATCACATAACCAATGTTGCCATCGACATCGGCATACACCACGTTCTGTGGCGGCAGGTCCCAATCGCGCAGCCCCTCACGAAATTCTTCCCAGTTGGCGGCGCGGTTCATTTGATGCACAGCGGAAATGATGTTGTGCTTTTCCAGACCGGTCCAGTGCAGGGCCAGTGGAAGTTCTTGCCCCTGGTGTCCATTGCTACTCGATGTATCTGGCGCGGACGGAGCGAAGGTGGTCAGGATGGGGCCGTGACGGGTCACGCGCACCTCTTCAATGACGGCTTCCTGCGCGCCTTTGACGCGAATCTCCTCCCGGATAACCTGCGCTTCTTCCCATTTTCCCATGTATTCGTACTGGTTGGCATGTTCCGGGTGAAACTTCTCGATGTAGAGGTCTTCGATATCGGAAATGGCATTGGTTAGCCCCCAGGCGATACGCTGGTTGTGGCCGATCACAATACCCGGCGCGCCAGGGAAGCTGGCCCCGACCACGTCGATATCTCCGGCTGAGAGGTGGCACTCGTACCAGATCGAGGGGGCGACCTGTCCCAGGTGCGGGTCGTTGCAGAGAATAGGCAGGCCGGTGGTCGTCATGGTGCCATCAACAGTCCAGTTATTGCTGCCACCTAACATGCCAAAGCCGCTCAACATTTTGAGCTGTTCGTATTGCTCCACCATGCCGAGATTGATCCCCTGGTATGCCACACCCGGCGGCACTATCAAGGGGTGCTGCGGGTCGTACCCTGCTTCAAGTGTAGCGGCGCGTTCCGCCCCCAGTTTGGCGACGAGGCGGGCGCGCACAATTTCTGTCTCCCAGTTGCCGCCCAGGTTCCACCCCATCATCTTCGACCATTGGATGGTATCGGTAATGCGCCAGGGGTCGGGCTTGAAACGCAGGATAGTGAACTCGACGGGAAGCTTATGCCGGTTCTGCTCAATAGAAGCGTTGACGCCTTGCGTATAGGCATCGAGGATGCGCCGGCTGTGCGCGGGCAATGATGCGAGGGCGGCTGCCGCCGAGCGGTGCATCCCCAGGCGGCGCGCAAAACGATCAGCTTCGAGCGCAATTTCGCCGAATATCTCGCTCAACCGACCCGAACCGGCGCGCCGGTTGAGTTCCATCTGCCATAAGCGTTCCTGGGCATGGACATACCCCTGCGCGTAGTACAGGTCGTCTTCGTTCTGCGCGTAAATATGCGGCACACCATAGCGGTCGCTTATAATTTCGACCGGCTCGCGCAAACCCGCTACACGCGCTTCGCCTTTATATCCGGGCAAAGGGCGGCGCATCATCAAATAATACGCTCCAGCAGCTAACCCTGCGACACCCGCTGCCGTTGCAACTGTCTTTTGCCACCAGGACACCATCGCTTGCTCTCCTTTTATCTCTATGGGTATTCACGCCATCCAATAATGAATTTTAACGACCCAAAACCATGTCATGAAATGAGCCGTTCGCCTCGTCTCTGATGAAGTTTGCCGACCGAATCGGGTAATGCGCGCTGCCCAGTCCTGTAGGGACAAGGGGCGGATGTGGGGATGGGAGGGGGCCTTGTGCTTGCCCTGGTGGCAACAGGATACGCCTGAGTTCCGTGAGGCAGGATGGGTAGACCCCAACCAGGACAAGCACAAGGCCCCCTCATCCACTCCACCCCTCCCC
>JADEYI010001241.1_pt1 | contig 20998 bp, 24 predicted proteins | sample 8542331 | NCBI WGS metagenome assembly JADEYI01 (sample SAMN16510988, study PRJNA670497) | mine drainage metagenome | isolation source: biofilm near Copperflume 1 | place: Germany: Marsberg coppermine Kilianstollen | collected 2018-02
TTCGGCAAGCGCGAGGACAAGCGCGCGTAGATGGACACGACGACGCCGACCGCTTCCAGCGAGCAGACGGGCGCGGGGACGCGCGGCCTCCTGGATCCGGGCCGGTACTGGGACGCCGCGGGCGCGCGGCTCCAGGTGACGGGGCCGGGACGCGCGCTGACGCGCTACGCGCCGTACGTCGTGCTGCCACTCCTGACGCTGGTGGCCGCCGCGGCGCCATCGCAGTTCGGGACGCGCGCGACGTTCGCGATCGTGGCGGTCGTCGTGTTCCTGGTGCTGCGCGCGAAGACGGGGTTGTTCGGCCTGGCGCTGATCGCCGCGCTGCTGGTCTACCTGCCGCGGGACATGGACGCCTTCGAACGGAACATCATGTTCGATGTGGCGCTGTACGCGCTGCTGGGCATCGGCCTCAACGTCGTCGTGGGCTACGCCGGGCTGCTGGACCTGGGGTACGTGGCGTTCTTTGCGACGGGGGCGTACCTGTACGCGCTGCTGGCGGCGCCGGAGTTCGGGGGCGGATTCGCGACCGGCGCGAGCTTCTGGGTCGTGCTGCCGATGGCGATGGTGCTGACGGGCCTCGTCGGCGTGACCCTCGGGGTGCCGGTGCTGCGGCTGCGCGGAGACTACCTGGCGATCGTGACCCTGGGCTTCGGCGAGATCATCCGCATCATGATCAACAACGAGGCGTCGGTCACGAACGGGCCCATCGGCGTGTTCTCGATCCCGAAGCCGCACTTCTTCGGCACGGAGCTGCGGGGGCCGTTCGAGCTGTACTTCCTTGTGCTGGCGGGGTGCTTCGCGGCTGCCTTCGCGACCGAGCGCATCCGCGACTCGCGGGTGGGTCGCGCGTGGGAGGCGATCCGCGAGGACGAGGACGCCGCGTCGGCGATGGGGGTGAATACGACGACGTACAAGCTCATGGCGTTCGCGATCGGTGCGGCGATCGGCGGCGGGGGCGGGGTGATCTTCTCGGCGAAGCAGAGTGCGGTATTTCCCTCCGACTTCAACCTCGACGTCTCGATCAATGTGCTGGCGCTCGTGATCATCGGTGGCATGGGCAACGTGCGCGGCGTCGTGCTGGGGGCGATGCTGTTGATCGGGCTGCCGGAGGTGCTCCGGACGTTCAGCATCGACGTGTGGTTCATCCACCTGAAGAACCTGGGGGCGGACTACCGGCTGGTAATCTACGGCGCGGCGCTGGTGGCGGTGATGGTGCTGCGGCCGGAGGGCCTCCTGCCGTCGCGGCGGCGGGCTGCCGAGTTCAAGCAGGCAGAACTGCTGGAAGCGGAACTGGCGACCTGACGTGGCGATCCTCTCCGCGCGGCACGTGTCACGGGCGTTCGAAGGGCTGATCGCGCTCAACGACGTCAGCGTCGAGGTCGAGCCGCGGACGATCGTCGGGCTGATCGGCCCGAATGGCGCGGGAAAGACGACGCTGTTCAACATCCTGACGGGCTTCTACCGTCCGACGTCGGGTGAGGTCTGGTTCGAGGGGCGGCGCATCGACGCGCTGCCGGTACACCGGATCGCCGCCGCGGGCATCAGCCGCACGTTCCAGAATATCCGCCTGTTCGCGAATATGACGGCGATTGAAAATGTGCTCGTCGGCTCGCACCTGCACCTCGGTACGAACATCGTCACAGCCATCCTGCGGCCGCCTGCGACCGTGCGGGCGGAGCGGGCGGCGGTCGAAATCGCGGCGGAGACGCTACGGCTCGTCGGGCTGGCTGGGCGCGAGAACCAGGCGGCGCGAAGCCTGGCGTACGGCGAGCAGCGCCGGCTCGAGATCGCGCGGGCGCTCGCCGTGCGGCCGCGGCTGCTGCTCCTGGACGAGCCGACGGCGGGCATGCACCCGGGGGAGAGCAGGGCGATGATGGGGCTGATCCGCGAGATACGCGATGATCTGGGCATGACGATCGTCCTCATCGAGCACCAGATGCGCGTGGTGATGGGCGTGTGCGACCACGTGATCGTCCTGGACCACGGCGAGAAGATCAGCGAAGGCGAGCCGGCGGACGTGCAACGCGACCAGCGGGTGATCGAGGCGTACCTGGGGACGGGGCGGCTGCTGCGGGCGGACGCGCCGTGACGCTGGCGGAGACGGCGGCGGCGGCCCCCTCGGCCCAGCTCGTGCTGAAGGATCTGGTGTCCGGGTACGGTCAGATCATGGCGGTGCGCGGCGCGTCGTTGCGGGTCGACACGGGCGAGATCGTCGCGCTGATCGGCGCGAACGGCGCCGGCAAGTCCACGATGCTGCGGACGATCTCGGGGCTGGTGCGGCCGCGGGCAGGCGAGATCACCTTCGCGGGGCGGCGGATCGACCGGACGCCGCCGCACCGCATCGTGTCGCTGGGGATCTCGCACGCGCCGGAGGGCCGGGCGATCTTCGCGCGGCTGTCGGTGCTGGAGAACCTGAAGCTGGGGGCGTACCAGCGGACGTGGAGCGACGAGACCGAGCGCGACCTCCAGGAGGTGCTCGAGTTGTTCCCGCGGCTGCGCGAGCGCGCGCGGCAGGACGGCGGGACGCTCTCGGGTGGTGAGCAGCAGATGCTGGCGATTGCGCGCGCGCTCATGGCGCGGCCGCGGCTGCTGATGCTGGACGAGCCATCGATGGGGCTCTCGCCGGTGCTGGTGGAGTCGATCTTCCGGACGATCATCGCGATCAACCGCGCGGGCACGACGATCCTGCTGGTCGAGCAGAACGCGTCGATGGCGCTGCAGGTCGCGCAGCGCGGCTACGTGCTGGAGTCCGGCACCGTGGCGCTCGAGGCGACGGCCGCGGAGCTGCTGGCCAGCGCGGAGGTGCGCAAGACGTACCTCGGCGAGCTGTAGCGTCGCGGCCGGCGTCGCCACCGGCGAGCCATGTGCTCCCCGCGGCGGCCCGCCGCGATGCTGGGCCGCAGGCTAGACAGTTGGACGGCGCCAATGCTACGATCCCGCCTCGAAACCCGTGCCTCCGGCGTGGTGGCGTTGACGATCTTGGCGCTGGCGCTGGTGGCATGCGCGAAGAGCGCGCCCGCGCCCTCCCGGATGGGCCGTACGGCCGCGGCCGGCGCCTCAACAGCGGCCATGGAAACCGGGACGGGCGCTGGCAGGGAAACGGTCGCGCCCGACGCGGGCGCGACCGTTTCGTCGCCCTCAGGGCCTGCACGCGTGGTGTATCGCGGCAACCCGGCGCGGCGGATGGTGGCGCTGACGTTCGATGCGGACAGCGACGCCGGCTTCACGGCGCGGATCCTCGACACCCTGCGGCGCGAGCGCGTCCGCGCGAGCTTCTCGATCACCGGGTTGTGGGCGGAGCAGCACCGTGACCTGCTGCTCGCGATCGCCGCGGATGGGCATCGACTCATCAACCACGGCTACGACCACGTGTCGTTCACGGGGCGGTCGACGGGCGGGGCGGCGCTCACCACCGGGCAGCGCTCGCTCGAACTGTCGCGGACGGAGACGACGGTCTACCACCTGACGGGCCGCAGCACCCGCCCGTTCTTTCGCCCTCCCTACGGTGACCTCGACGCGAGCGTCGAGGCTGATGCGGCGCGCGATGGCTACGGCGCCATCGTGATGTGGACGGCCGACACGCTCGGCTGGGAGGGGGCTACGGTGGACGCCATCGCCCAGCGCGCGCTGTCGCGGGCGGAGCCAGGGGCGATTTACGTGATGCACGTCGGCTCGCAGTCACAGGACGCGGCGGCGCTACCCCGGATCATCGACGGCCTGCGGGCGCGGGGCTACAGCTTCGGCTCGATCGACGACGTGCTGGCGCCCTAGGAGCGTTAACGATCTCCCATCTCGGGAACCTTGCGCCGAAGGCCCGCGTCCAATCAGGTAGGCCGCGAGAGGAGGGACCATGATCGATGGACGAAGGTGTGCGATGCCTGCCTGGGCGACGGCCGTCGCCGCCGTGGCGCTGGCGACGGCGGCGTGCGGGTCGGGGGCGGCGGTCGCGACACGCACGGCGCGGTCGGGGGCGGTCGCTAGAACCCCGGAGGCGGGTGTGGCCACGCTGAGCGCGACAGCGGCGGCGGCGCAGGCAAGCGTGGTCTCGACATCCGTGAGCGGCGGAGGCGGGGTCTCGGCGAGCACCCCGACGCCACGGGCGTTGGTCGCCACGCCCCGCGCGATCCTTCCCAACGTGACGCTCGCAGACGATGGCGGGACCGTGACGATGCTCGTCGGCCAGCGCTTCCTGCTGGATCTCGGGTCGGAAGGGTGGACGGTGACGGTCAGCGACCAGGCGGTGGTGCGCCGCGTCCTGAACATCGCGGTGGTGCGCGGGGCGCAGGGTGTGTACGAAGCGTACGCGCAGGGGACGGCGACGCTCGTCGCCACGGGGCCCTCGCCGTGCCCCACGGCCACGCCGGCCTGCGGCGCGCCGGTGCGCGCATTCCACATCATCATCATCGTGCGTTGAGAGCGCGGTCGAAGATCAGTGCGCGCGGGTCAGTCGGATGGGGCCCGTCTGCGTGCGCAGCCGCACCTTCGGGCCGCCCGCGGCCGGCGCTTCGCCGCGGCGTCGCGGCGGCAGATCCGACATGACCGGGCCGACGCGGCTCTCCGCATCGACGAAGAACGGATGCTCCGGGTCGACAGCGAGGGTGATCGGTCCGGTGCCCACCTCGATATCGAAGTCGCCGCGGACGGCGCCGTGGTAGCGCACCATGCCGCAGCGCGAGCGCACGTGGACGCCGGCGCCGGCGCCATCGATCGTGACGGCGCCGCTGCGCGCGCTGACACGGAGATCGCCGTCGATGCGCGCGAGCTCGACGGCGCCGCTGCGCGCGTCGACCGTCACCGGGCCGGCGACCTCTGTGACGCGGATGCGGCCGCTCTTGGCTTCGGCGGTGACGCTGCCGCGCACACCCTCGATCTCCACGGTGCCGCTGCGGGCGACGACCGTCGTTTCGCCCTGGACCTCGCGCACGCCGCAGCGGCCGCTCAGCACCTCGCTGTGCACGCGGCCGTGGACACCGGCGATCTCGACGCGGCCGCTGCGCGACAGCACGCGGACGCTGCTCGTAACCGGCACGAGCACGCGGTAGTCGATGCGCGATCCGTGCTGGCCGAGCTTGAGGATGCTCCAGCCGCCGGCCGTCTCGGGCAGCACGGGGGCGCGGACGATGACGCGGTCGCGGCCGTCCTGCTCCATGCCCTCCGCGACAGCGCGTGCGGCGGCGTCCGCGTCGTCGGAGGAGACGGACCAGGTGCGGACCTCGGCTTCGACCTGCACGCGATCGAGCGCGCGTCCTTCGACGGTGACGGTGCCGGCGCGCGATTCGAGGTGCAGTACGGCGCGCTCGCCGGTGAGGAACTCGCGCGAGACGTGGCGCACGTGCTCCATCCTCAGACCGCCTCGAATCCCCAGAGCCACGCAGTGATGCCGTTCCAGGCGCAGCGCGCGCGCGGCGGCTCGCCGAGACGCACGAGCCGCGGGTCGAGCGCGCGGCGGACCGCCGCGGCCAGCTCGCGGCGCGAATGGGGGCCGATGAAGCGCGCAAGCTCCACCGAGTCCTGCACGACGATGAACGTGGGAAGCAGGTTGATGCGGAAACGGCGCCGCAGGTCGGGATGATCGTCGATATCGACGCTGCGCACCGGCAGGCGGCTGCCGGTCGAGAGCTCGATACCGCCGGGGCGGGCGGCGAGCGGGCGCTGGCGCACGCGCGCGGACGTGAACTCGACGACGAGCGGGACATCGACGCGCGTTGCTGGGCCGACGTCGAGCTCGGTCTGTCCGGGCGCCAGTTCGGTCGTCATCGCCAGCCGTCCTCGTCCCAGCCGAACAGGGTGTGCGTGCCACCGCGCGAGTTGTAGAAGTGCGCGCGGGGTCGCAGCGATGCCCATTCGCGCCTGCCCCCGGGGCCGAGGCTGAACATCCGCGGCATCACCATCGCGATGCCGGAGGAGATCGAAAGGGCAATCAGCCAGTCGCGCGTCGGATCCATGACGCCTGCGAGCAGCAGGACGGCGAGCACGAACGTCGCGAGGCGCACGTCGAACGCGGGATGCAGGGTCAGCGGACGCCACGAGCGCCAGCGGGCGGCGGCAAGGCCCGAGAGCACGGCGAGCGCGATCAGCCAGCCGCGCGTCGGGTCGACGGCGCCGCCGAGCAGCAGGAGGGCGATGATGAACGTCAGCAGCCGCATCGAGATGCTCCTCCCGTCAGCGCGCAGCGCGGGCGCCGGCCGCGGCAAGCGCGCGCTCGCCCGCGCCATGATCCAGCGAGACGCCGACGCGCACGAGCGCCGACGCCAGGGTCTGGCGCAGGCCGGTGCGCGGGGCGAGCGCCTGCGCCTCGGCGATGCGCTTGAGGTCGATCCGCTCAAGCTCACGCATGCGCATGATGGCGATCAGCTCGTTGAGCAGGGTGTATTCCATGGGAAATGCCTCCTCTTCGGCCCCTTGCGGCCGATCGTCGCTACTCGTCGTCACCGCCGACCCAGCCGCTGAACCGGGAGCCGCGTTGGCTGCGCTCGCCGCGCCACGAGGGTGGTGGCGGCGGCGCGGTCTGCGTCTCCATGTTGCGGAGCGCGCGGGCGAGGGCCTTGATGAACCAGGTATTGGCGGAGGTGCCGGCGCGCTGCGCGGCCTGCGTCGCGAGATCCTTCAGCTCCGCCGGGATGCGGATGGTGATCTTTTCGACATCACCCTCCATCGCCGCCCACTGCGCCTCATCGCCGTTTGGCACCTTCTCGTCGACCTCGAGCGCGAGGCCGTCCGGGAGATAGGCAAGGCGCACCCGGTAGCGCTCGGCGACGCGCTCGTCGATGGCCTGCGCGAGCTGGGACATCAGGTCGTAGACGGCGCGTTCGAGCGGCAGGCGGGCGGCCTCGATGTAGGTCTCGATGCCACGGCGGCGCTCGTCGCTCTCGATCAGGGCGAGGGGCTGCTTGAGGGCGTCAAAGACGGGTTCGGTACGGAGCTGGGTGGCCATCGATGCCTCCGGCGTTCTGCCCTGCATGCGATGGCGTAATCATGGCATAATGCTGGCACCTTGTCAAGGCCTCCAGCGACAAGTTCGCGGCAAACTCTGCGGAAGTCGCAGCCTCGACCCGCAGACGCCGGCGCCCCCGCCGGGATACCATCGGACAGGCACGAGAGAAGGGGCGCCCGGTGCAGGACATCGACCCAGGCCGGCTCGAGAAGATTGCCGAGGGGCGCGAGGCCGAGATCTACGCCTGGGAGCCCGGCGCCGTCCTCCGCCTGCTGCGCGACGCCGGCGACACGTCGCGGCTCGCACACGCCGCGGCGGCGATGCGCGCCGCCGCGGCGTGCGGCGTGCCCGTGCCGGCGGTGCGCGGCCTCGTGATGGTGAGCGGCCGGCCGGGCATGGTGATGGAGCGCATCGACGGGCACGACCTGCTGACCGGCGTCGGGCGGCGGCCGTGGACGCTTTTCCGTGCCGCTCGGCTCACGGGCCAGCTCCAGGCACGCCTCCACGACGTCGTCGCGCCGGACGAGCTGCCGGCGCTGCGAGAGTCCGTCCGGCAGCGAATCGGACGCAGCGTGCTGCCGGAGCATCTGCGCACGCTCGCGCTCGCGACGCTCGACGCGCTGCCGGACGGCGACCGGCTGTGCCACGGCGATTTTCACCCGGGCAACATCATCGATGGCGCGCGCGGCCCCATCGTCATCGACTGGCCGAACGCCACGCGCGGAGCGCCGGACGCGGACGTCGCGCGGACGCTGCTGCTGCTGCGGCTCGGGGCGCCGCCGCCCGGGTCGCCGTTGCTCGTGCGCTACCTCACGGACGCGGCGCGGCGGATCTTCCTGTCGCGCTGGGCGGCGGCGTATCGCGGTGTGCGGCGCCCCGACGAGGACGCGCTGGCGCGGTGGGAGGTCGTGCGCGCGGCCGAGCGGCTGGCGGAGGGCATCGAGGGCGAGCGGTGGGCGCTGCTGCGGCTGCTGGAGCGGCGGTATCGCGCGCAGGGGTGATCCCGTGCCACGCCCTGCACGCGCCTGGATCGGCTGCTGAAAAAGTAGCTGCGGAGCTTCAGCTCCGCCTTGGTAGGGCCTCACCCAGGATCACCGCCCCACCGTGACCGCGGCCGTCGCCCGGCGCTAAATTGGCTGCGGCGAGGGCGCGAAGCCGCCCCCGGCAGAGATCCGGCTGTCCTCGCGGGCGCCGTTGCCGCCCGCAGCGCCGTGCTGCTCGTAGGTCATGCGGTAGAGGTTCGCGTAGCGGCCGTTGAGCGCGAGCAGTTCGTCGTGCGACCCCTGCTCGATGATCCGCCCGTGCTCCAGCACGATGATCCGGTCGGCGTTGCGGATCGTCGACAGGCGGTGGGCGATGACGAACGACGTGCGGCCGACGAGCAGGGTCTTGAGCGCGCGCTGCACGATGACCTCCGTCTGGGTATCGACGCTGGCGGTGGCCTCATCGAGGATCAGGATGCGGGGCTGCGCGATGATCGCGCGCGCGAAGCTGATGAGCTGGCGCTGGCCCTGCGAAAGGTTGCCGCCGCGCTCGTTGAGGTAGGTGTCGTAGCCGTCTTCGAGCCGCAGAATGAAGTCGTGGGCGCCGACGGCGCGCGCGGAGTCCGCGATCTCCTCACGCGAGGCCTCGGGTCGGCCGTAGGCGATGTTCTCGGCGACGCTGCCGGAGAAGAGGAAGGGCTCCTGGAGCACGAGCCCCATGCGGCGCGCCAGTGACTGGTGGGTGATCTTGCGCACGTCGATGCCGTCGATCTCGATCGAGCCTTCGGTGACGTCGTAGAAGCGGGAGATCAGCGCGGTGAGGGTGGTCTTGCCGGCGCCGGTCTGGCCGACGAAGGCGATGGTCTCGCCGGGCTGCACGTGCAGGTCAATGTCGGTGAGGACCGGCACGTCGTCGACGTAGCGGAAGCTGACGTGGTTGAAGTCGACGCGCCCGCCGATGTCGTCGACGTCGACGGCGTCCGGCGCGTCTTCGAACTCCGGCTTCGTGTCGAGCACCTCGATGACGCGCTCGCCGCCGGCCATCGCGCGCTGGAGCTGGGTGTACTGGAGGACGAGGTCCCGCACGGGGTCGAAGAAGAGCTGGAGCTGCAGCGCGAAGCCGATCAGCGCGGCGACGGTCATGCTCCCGTGGAGCACCAGGTAGCCGCCGTAGGCGACGACGAGCGACATGGCGATGGCGACGATGATCTCGACGGCGGGCATGACGGCGGCGCTGAGACGGCCGGCATCGACGTTCGCGTACAAGTTCTGGCGGTTGATGGAGTCGAAGCGGCGCGCGTTCTCGTCCTCGCGCGAAAGGCTCTGGATGACGCGCACGCCGGAGACGTTCTCCTGCAGGTTGGCATTGACGACGGCAATCGCCTGGCGGACGCGGGTGAAGGCGCGCCGCGAGTGCGCCTGCCAGACGGCCATGGCGATGACGAGCAGCGGCACGACGGAAAAGGTGACAAACGCCAGCCGGACGTCGAAGTAGAGCAGGAAGAAGACCGAGATGCCGATGCCGGCGATGTCACCGATGATCGTCAGGAAGCCGCTCGTCATGAGGTCCTGGAGCGAGGTCACGTCGCTGGTCACGCGCGACATCACGCGGCCCACCTCGTTGTTATCGTAGAACCGCAGCGAGAGCTTCTGGAGGTGGGCGAACACGTCGCGCCGCAGGCCGAGGAGCAGCCGGTGGCCAATCCAGCCGACCATCGTGAGCTGCAGGAAGTAGAACGCGGCGCCGAAGGCGGCGAGTCCCAGGTAGACCCAGCCCCAGGTGTTGACGGCGGAAAGATCGTGGTTCGTCGCACCGGCGATCAGCCCCTCGACCGCGCGCGGCATCGAGCGGGTGCTGAAAGCGAATCCGAGGGTCCCGAGCGTCGCGAACGCGAGACGCCACCGGTAGGGCGCGGCGAACTTCGCGAGCCGCATGACAACGCGGTGGTTGTAGACGGAACCCAGCTCTTCGTCGTCCCAGCCGTCGGTGCTGCGCTTGAGCGTGTTCGGGCGCAACTGGTTGTTCCAGTTGCCCTGTCCGCTCCAGCCTCCGGCGGCGCCGCCGCCCCAGTACGCCATCTCCGCTCCTTACGCCGCGCCGCCCGCCACCGCGGACTCCGGCTCTGTCGTGCGCTCCGCCGCGGCGCCGGCCAGGCGCTCCTGCTCGCGCTGGAACGCTTCTTCCTGGTCGCGTAACTCGACGTCGTAGATCTCGCGGTATGGGCCGTCCTGCTCGATCAGGGCTTCATGGCGGCCGTGCTGTGCGATCTCCCCCCCGCGCAGGACGAGGATCTGATCGGCGGACTTCACGGTGCGCAGCCGCTGAGCGATGACGAACGTCGTGCGGCCCTTCATGAGCTCGGCGAGCGCCTGCTGGATGAGGTACTCGGTCTCCGTGTCCACGCTGGACGTCGAGTCGTCGAACACCAGGATCTTCGGGTCGAGCAGCAGCGTGCGGGCGATGGAGATGCGCTGCTTCTGGCCGCCGGAGAGCGTGATGCCGCGCTCGCCGACCCAGGTGTCGTAGCCATCGGGCAGCGATTCGATGAAGTCGTGGACGCGCGCGAGTTTCGCGACGCGCACAACGTCCTCGAACGTGGCGCCGGCGGCGCCGTACGCGATGTTCTCGCCGATCGTCGCGGAGAACAGGAAGACGTCCTGCTGCACGACGCCGAACGCGCGACGCAGGGAGGCGAGCGTCACGTCACGGATGTCCGTGCCGTCGATGGCGATGCGGCCGCCGGTGACATCGTAGAAGCGCGGCATCAGGTTGACCACCGTGGTCTTGCCGGAGCCGCTCTGGCCGAGCAGCGCAACGACTTCACCGGGCTTCGCATCGATGTTGACGTGACGGAGGACGGGGCTGATCGCGTCGTAGCCGAAGGAGACCTCCTCGAAGGTCACGCGGCCCTTGACGTTCGTGAGAGCGACGGCGCCGGGCTTCTCGGTGACAGCGGACTCCGCGTCGAGGATGTCGTAGACACGCTGGCCGGACGATTGGGCGCGCGCCCAGAGCATGTTGATGAAGCCGAGGCTCCGCACGGGGAGCTGGAGCATCGTCAGGTACAGCAGGAACTTCGCGAGCGCGCCGGCGCTCAGGGTGCCGTGCGCGATCTGGACGGCGCCGTACCATCCCGTCGCGACCATCGCGAGCGACCAGACGCCGTTCAGCATCGGCGAGTAGGTCGCCTGGATGCGGTTCGTGGCGTATGACTGGACAAAGAGGTCTTGCGCTTCCTTGTTGAACTTGTCGCGCTCGAACATCTCGCGGCCGAAGGCCTTGACGACGCGCATGCCGCTGAGGTTCTCCTGGAGCACGACGCCGACCCGGCCCTGCAGGTTCTGCACCTCCAGCCAGACCGGACGCAGCTTCGAGGTCATGCGGACGGCGATGAAGGCGGTCGGTGGGATGAACAGCCAGCTCAGCAGCGCGAGCTTGACATCGGTCAGGAGCATCAGCACCAGCGTGGCGGTGAGGAGCACAGCGACGTAGACCAGCCGGATGGCGCCCATGTTCACGAACATCCGCACGCCCTCGACGTCCTGAGTGGCGCGCTGCATGATCTGCCCGGTCTGCGCCTTGTCGTGATAGGCGAAGCTGAGCCGCTGCAGGTGGTCGTAGATGTCGTTGCGGATGCCATAGGCGACATGCTGCGAGAGCCACTCGGCGATGTACGTCTGCGCGAACTGGAAGATGCCGCGGAAGGCCGCGGCGACGGTGATCAGCGCGCCTGCGATGAGGAGGGTGCGCATGTTGCCGTGTGGCACCCCGTTGACGACATTGAGGCCGCTGTCAATCGCGTACTGGACGAGCTGGGGGCCGAGCAACTGGAACGTCGTGAGGCCGCCCACCGCGAGCCACGTCAGGAGGATGCGGCGCTTGTAGGGCAGCGCGTAGCGGAGCAGACGGATGGGGATCGGGATGCTGCGCGTCTTCATCGACCCGGCGATGATATCACACTCTAACGTGAACGTAAAGGTACGTGCGCGGGCGCCCGGGCGGGTTAGCGGGGCCGGCGCAGTGCAATCGCGCCGGCCCGTAACGCGACAGCCGCGAGCAGGAGCCCTGCGCGCGTCACGACGGCGACCCCGCCGCGGCCCCGGGCGCTGATCCGGGGAGCCAGATCGCGCCTTCGAGCTGCGTCAGCGGATCGCGCGCGGGATGCAGGCTTGCGAGCGCGTCGCGGTACTCCCACATGCGCAGCGCCGACACCGCGGCATCGAACGCGTCTTCGCTGGAGGCCGCGCAGGCGAGCATCGGCGGCGGCAGCGCGCCGAAGTGCGCGCGCAGGTGCGCGACGCGCGCGTCCGCGCGGCTCTTTGCGACGGGCCCGGTGAACACGCGGGGGTAGATCTCGACGACGGTGTGCGCCGCCGGCGCGTCGAACGGCCAGATGCGGAGGCCGGCGCGATGCAGCGCGAGCAGCAGCGGCATGCCGCGCAGCGAACCCGTGCCGACGGCGCCCGCGCCGCCGACCTGGAACACGGACTTCGGGCGGACGCCACCGACGGCCGCGCAGGTGGATTCGGTGACGCGGAAAGCGCCGCGGAGCGCCGGCCGTGGCTTGCCGGGACGGCCCCAGAATGGCGGCTCGCACGCGGCGAGCCAGCGTTCGCCATCGACGCTGGCACGCGCCCAGAGATCCTGCGCGTCGCGCACGCCGAGGCGACGCAGATACCACGCGGGCATGGAGAACGCGAAGTCGAGGCCGACCACCATCGGACGCGGGTCCCGGGCGAGCGCGATGAGGTGCGCGGCCATCGCATCGCGGTCGCGGCCGCACTCGAGGCGCAGGAGCGCGCCGTCGATCACCTCGGCGAGCCAGATGCGCTTCTCGGCGCCTGTGCGGGCGCCGGACCAGTCGACCGCGACGACGCGGAAGGCGTCGCCGCGCTGCGCTGTTCGCATGCCGCTACTGTAGCGGGAAGACCGCGAGCGCGCGGTAGCTCGCCCCGCCCGGGCCGAGCGACGACTGCATGAGGCTGACCCGGTCGACCGGGACGGGCGGTATCGGCGGCGTATTCAGGCCTTCCATGGCGGCGAAGATGTCCTCGCGCACGGCCGGCGGCGTCTCGTCGCGCACGCGGCCGAGGGTCAGGTGCGCGGCGAAGGGCCGCTGCTCCGCCGGGAAACCAAGCGGCGCGAGCCCCTGCTCAACACGAGCCGCGAGCGCGGCGAGGGCATCGACGTCACCTTCGACGCCGACCCACACGACCCGCAGGCGACGGCGGCCCCCGAACGAGCCGACACCCGCGGGTTGCACGCGGAACGGGCGCATCCCGGCGACGGCAGCACGAAGGGCGTCTTCGATCGCGGGCACCTGCGCCTCCGCCGTGGCGCCGAGGAACTTCAGCGTCACGTGGATGCCCTCCGGGCGCACCCAGCGCACGGCGTCGCCGGCCACGCCGGCGCGCCCGAGCGCGGTGACGGTCGCGGCGAGCGCGCGTCGCACGTCCTCCGGTAGCTCGACCGCGACGAAGAGGCGCAGGTCGCGCGCTGAGGGCGGCGCGCTCATAGACCGAGCAGTTGCGCGGCGTTGCCGCCGGTGATCGCCGCAAGCTCGTCGCCGGAGAGCCCGGCGGCGCGCGTGTGGGTCAGCGCCTGCACCTGCGATACGAGCGGGAAGTCGCTTCCGAACAGGATGCGCTCGACGCCGACGAGGTCAATCGCCCGGCGGTAGATGGACCCGTCGTACAGCAGGTGCCCGGCGGCGGTATCGAACCAGGTGGTGGCGAGCGCCTCGCGCACTTCGGGCATCAGCGTGTAGAACGGCAGGCCGCCGCCCCAGTGCGCGGCGACGATGTTGACGCCGGGCGCCGCCGCCGCGAACGAGCAGAGCGCATCGGGCCGGAGCCCCTGCTTGCCCGCGTAGCGGTGCCCGACGGGCTCGCTGACGTGGACGAGCACCACGAGGTCGTAGGCCGACGCGGCCCAGGCGAGGAGGTCAGCCTCATCGCTGTCCGCGAGGTCGTAGCCGAGGCTCTCCGGGCGCAGCTCGCCAACTCCACGCGCACCCGCCGCGGCCAGCGCGCGGATCTTCGCGCGCGGGTCGCCGGCGCGGGCGCCCGGCGCGTCCTCGAACTGCGGGCCGCCGTGGCCGCCGCGGGCGGGCGGCATCGAGACGAACGGGATCAGGCGGCCGCCGGAGCGGGACGCCGCATCGAGGATGTATTCGTTGGTCTCGTCGACGAGCCCCTCATCGTGCCAGGCGAAGTTGACGATGACGGTGCGGTCGACGGCGGCCTCGTCCATCGACGCGAGCACCTCGCCGGCGGTGGCCATGATGGCGCGGGGGTCGCGGTAGACCTCAGCGAACGCCGGCTCGGCAGCGGCGAGCGCCTCACGGCGCTCACGCACCGATGGCGGGAAGACGTGCGCGTGCGCGTCGACGATCACTGGTTGGCCTCAGCGCGCCGCACAAACGTGGCGACGAGCGCCTCGAGCTGGTCGCGCCGCGGCGCGGCGCCGAGCGCGAGCGTGACGACATTGCCATCGATGCGCCCGACGCGCACGAAGACGGCGTCGGCGACGAAGTTGACGGTGAAGCCGTTCGGGAACGTCGCCTTGCCGCTCAGACGCCACGCGAACGACTCGTCGCCCCTGGCCGGGAAGTTCAGTTCCTTGACGACCTGCGTGTCGCTGATCTTCGTCCCGGCGCCGTCGTTCAGGAGGAAGTTGGCGACGGTCGACGACGGCAGGTCGCGCACGTACGCGAGCGCGGCAATGGCGCCGGCGGACTTGCTGAACAGCGTAGCCGTGTTCGTCGCGCGGGCGGTGTTGGCGTTGAAGACGAGGCCGGGCGACGGCGGCGCGCTGTACTGGACGTTGTAGGCGAGGACCTGCCCCCAATCGGCGTACTGCCGCAGTGCCTGGGCGGTGTCGGGGCGCGCCCTCGCCGCCTGATCGTTCGTGATCGCCTGGGAGGCAACTTGCGTGAAGCCGTCGCCGACGTCGAACGCCTGGAGGACGACCTGCCGAAGCTTCTGCTCGGCCTGCGAGGCCGTGAGCGTGGGCACGGCGGTCGGCGTCTTCGCACCGCCGCCACCGCACGCCGCGGCAAGCGCCAGCGCGGCAGCGGCGAACGCGAGCGGGACGAGGCGCTGCGGGGTCACGATCGGCCTCCCGGAACGGTCGGGATTATACGCGCCGGAGGCCCGGAGGACGATGTGGGGGCGCGGCCGGGTAGCGAGCGGGCATCGATTAGAGGATTGACATCGACCGCCCCGGCGGTGATGATTGAGCCCTATCAAACCATTGCATCAGTACGCACCAGGGGTGCAACAGTACGCAACAGGAGGAAGCCCCATGCCGAAGTACGTGATCGAGCGCGAGATCCCCGGCGCAGGGAAGCTGTCTGCCGCCGAGCTGCGCGGCGTCGCCCAGACGTCGTGCGGTGCGCTGAACCAGCTTGGCCCGTCGATCCAGTGGCTTGAGAGCTACGTGACCGACGACAAGATCTACTGCGTCTACATCGCGCCGGACGCAGGCATCGTGCGGAAGCACGCCGAGATCGGCGGCTTCCCGGCGAACCGCGTGTCTGAGGTGCGGACGATGATCGACCCGACGACGGCGGAGGCTTAGCGCACCGCGCGCTCGAGGGCGCGGCCGAAGCGCATGATCGCCTCCGGGATGTCGGACTCCGCGACGTTGCTGTAGCAGAGGCGGACGAAGTGGTCGCCGCTGCGGTCGTCGAAGAACGGGCGGCCGCCGACGTACAGCACCGCCTCCTCGTTCGCGGTCTCGGCGAGCCGCCGCGGGTCGATGCCCTCGCCGAGCTCGAGCCACAGGAAGAAGCCTCCCTTCGGGACGCTCCAGCGCGCATACCCGGCGCAGCGCTCGTCGAGCGCGGCGACCATCGCGTCGCGTTTGCGGCGGTAGATCTCGATCACGCGCTCGACGTGCGCGTCGAACTTCCCGGACTCGCAGAACTCGGCAACCACGCGCGACGTCCACGGCGAAACGCCCATATCGAAGCGCATCCGGGTGATCGCGTCGACGACGGGCTTCTCGCCCGTCACCCAGCCGAGGCGCAGGCCGGTGGCCAGCGTCTTGCTGAAGGTGCCGAGCAGCACGGCCCCGCTGCCACCGGCGAGCGCGTACATCGAAGGCGGCGTCGTCTCGTCGAAGCCGATGCGGCCGTAGGCATCGTCCTGGATGATCAGGATGTTGTCCGCGCGGCACAGCTCGACGATCCGCTTCCGTCGTTCGAGCGAGAGCGTGGCGGCGGCGGGGTTGTGGAAGTTCGAGATGGTGTAAAGGACTTTCGCGCGCTTGCCTTCGGCCTGGACGCGGGCCACGGCCTCTTCGAGCGCGTCGACGTTGAGACCGTCGTCATCGACCGGGACGCCAACGATCTCGGGCAGGCAGGACATGATCGTGCGCACGCTTCCGGGGAAGCTCGGGCGCTCGATGATGGCGACGTCGCCGGGGTCGAGGAACGCCTCGCAGATGTTCTCGAGCCCGCCCGCGGAGCCGCAGGTGAGGACGACGTTCTCGGCGCCGCTGTGGAGCCCCTCGCGGCGGTTGACGTCGTTCGCGAGCCACTCGCGCAGGCCCCCATAGCCCTGCGGACCGCCGTACATCAAAGCGAAGGTGCCCTCGCGGCGTAGCACGCGCTCGTTGCAGGCGATCAGGTCATCGACCGGCAGCGAGCCGGGGTCGGGGATGCCGCCGGTGAGCTGGATCGGCGGCACGGGCGGCGCCGGCAGGTCGCGTTGCGCCCACGGGCTCCACTCCATCGCCTTGCCGCGGGCGGCGATCGCCTGTTCCCAGTTGTAGGTCATGGCTGCGGGCTGTGCATCATCAATGGGCCGTTGTGGGTCTGCTGCACCGATGCGGTGATTGTAGCCGATCGGGGGCCTCGGCTCCCCGATCACCGTCCACGGCGGTCGGGAGCGGGAGGGCGTGGTGATGCGTGGCGGCTACCTGGGCGCGCCGCTGCGACTCAGGCGGTGCGGCGACGGTCGCGCAGGGCCCGGCCGAGCAGGGCGCCCGCGCCGAGGGCGAGGAGCGCGCCACTGAGCCACATGCCGTAGAGGATCACGCTCGCCTGGAAGACCATGCGGCGTGTGTCCTCCGTGCTAACCCGGCAGTGCGGGCAACCGGCCTGCCAGACGAACTGCCAGGCGATGACGCCGGCGTACGCGAGCACGGGCAGCAATCCGGCGAGGACCAGGCTCTCGCGAATGTCGCCCGAGTAGGCGCCGATGACCACGCCGAGCAGCAAGGCGATGACGGTGATCACAACGAGAAGAAGCCAGAACCACACGATCGATCACACCGGCGAACGCACGGGCGCTCAGCTCCCGCGGCGGCCGCGGTCGGCGACGCGCGCGGCGGCCGCGCGGAAGCGCTCGTGGTGCTCGGGCGACGCGCGGAGGTTGCGGTTCCATTCGACCTCGCGGGCGATACCGTCATCTGCCTCCGTCGCGCGGTCAACGACCTCCTTGGTGGCGATGAGCGCGAGCGGCGCGTTCTCGGCGATCGTGCGGGCAACCTCGAGCGCCGCGCTCTCGACGTCGACGCGGGGGACGACGCGGTTGACGAGGCCGATGCGCAGCGCCTCGTCCGCGGGCACGACGCGGCCCGTGAACAGCAGCTCCTTCGCGTACGCGGGGCCGATGATGCGCGGAAGCTGCGAGCCACCGACCACGAGCCCATAGGCGGCGCCCGGGAATCGGAAGGCGGCGTCGTCCGAGGCGATGCGCATGTCGCAGGTGATGGCGAGCAGCGCGCCGCCGCCATAGGCGATGCCGTTGATGCAGCCGATGAGCGGCTTCGGGAAGCGGGCGACGCGGTCGATGCAGCGGCCCATGCCATCGCTGCGCCCGTTCTCGTCGATAGCGGCGACCGCCTCGTTCATGTCGGCGCCGGCGCTGAACGCCGCGGCGGTGCCGACGAGCACGGCGCAGCGCACCTGTTCGTCGGCCTCGAGGGCGTCGAAGGCGGCGGTGACGGCCGCCGACATCGCCCGGTTGAAGGCGTTGTGCTTCTCGGGGCGCTGCATGCGGACGATGCCCGTGTGGCCATCGCGCTCGACGTGGACGAGTTCACCCATGCGGTGATTGTATGCCGGGCTGGGAAGGGAGACCAGCGCGGGGAGGTGCGGGCGGAACTGAGGCGGGCCGCTGGGCAGGGGTGGCAGGTCGTCCGCCTATGCGCCGTGGCACCCCACGAGGCGCGGCCGTCCGGACCGGCGGGCGCTGCCCGCGGTCGATACGCACGGGCCGGCGCGGGCGGGCGGGGCAAGCCTCGCCGGGAACCGAGCCGTTGTCGCGTCCCGCTTCGCGCTTCGATCCTCTCGCGTCCGCGCCGCGCTCCACCGGTGTATGCTTGGCGCTACTCGACGCGAGGAAGAAGGAAGGAAGCACGAGGAGGCACCGATGCCACGCTACGTACTGCTGTACAAGTTCACCGAGCAGGGGGCGAAGAACATCCGCGAGACCGTGAAGCGCGCGGGCCAGGTGCGCCAGGCGAACGCGCGCCGCGGCTTCACGGTCGAGGCGGTGTTCTGGACAGAGGGGCCGTACGACATGGTCTCGATCGTCGAGGCGCCGTCTGAGGACGCCATGGTCGCTGCGATGATCAACGTCGTGGGCGCGGGCAACGTGACGAGCACGACCATGCGCGCCTTCGACGCGACGGACATGTCCCGCATCCTCGCACAGGCGACGGGGGAGTAGCGTCACAGGCGCGCGAGACCGGGGACCGGGCCAGACGGCCCCGCGCACAGGGACCGATCGGGCATTCGACGGCGCTGGCCGGTGGCCGTACGCTGACGGCATGGACGCACCCATCGACGAGCTCTCACAGGTTCCAGCGGACGGCCGCACGCGTGGCGAGCAGGACGGCGGGCGCGGCGTCGGGCGGCGCAACCGGCCGTCACCCGGGCCACGCGCCGGAGAGACTGTTGAGGCCGTGGTGGCGGCACGGACGTGAGGCCGCGGCTGGTCATCGGCACGAACAATCCGGGAAAGCTGCGGGAGTTCCGCGAGCTGCTGGAGGGCTGCGGCTTCGAGCTGGTGACGCCCCGCGCCCTGGGGGTGCCTTTCGACCCGGAAGAGACCGGCTCCACGTTCGAGGAGAATGCTACACTCAAGGCTGTCGCGGCGGTGCGCGCGACCGGCTGCGTCGCGCTGGCGGACGACTCGGGGCTGGAGGTGGACGCGCTGGGCGGGCGCCCCGGCATCTTTTCCGCCCGATATGCCGGCGCCGGCCGCACGGACGCGGCGCTCAGCGACGAGGATCGCGTGCGCCTCGTGCTCGATGAGATGCGCGGCGTGGCGGAGGATCGGCGCGGGGCGCGCTTCCGCTGCGTGATCGCCATCGCGACGCCGGACGGCGAGGTGCGCACGGTGGACGGCGTATTCGAGGGGCGCATCGGCGACGCGCCGCGCGGCGAGCACGGCTTCGGCTACGACCCGATCTTCGTCGTACCGGAGTTGGGGATGACGAGCGCCGAGCTGCCGCCGGCGGAAAAGAACGCCATGAGCCATCGCGGGCAGGCGGCGCGGAAGGCGCGGGAACTGTTGAGGCAGATGTCGCATGGCGATCCAACGGCCTGACGCCGTCGAACACAGCGATGGGGCGCCCGCCGGCGTGACCGATCGGCGTGGCCGCGACATGCGGGACCTGCGCATCAGCGTCACCGACCGCTGCAACTTCCGCTGCCGCTACTGCATGCCGCGCGAGGTCTTCGGACCGGAGTTCCGCTTTCTGCCGCGCGGCGAGATCCTGACGTTCGAGGAGATCGCGCGGATCGCGCGCAGCTTCGCCGCGCACGGGGTGCGCAAGATACGCCTGACCGGCGGCGAACCGACGCTGCGCGCGGATCTTCCGGGCCTGGTGCGGATGCTCGCGGACATCGCCGGCGTGGAAGTCGCGCTGACGACGAACGGCTCGCTGCTGCGCGATCTGGCGCAGCCGCTCCGGGACGCCGGGCTTGCCCGGATCACCGTGAGCCTCGATTCGCTCGACGACGCGGTGTTCCGCCAGATGAACGACACCGACTTTCCGGTCGCGGACGTCCTCGCGGGCATCGAGGCGGCGGAGGCGGCCGGGTTCCGCCCGGTCAAGATCAACGCGGTCGTGCGGCGCGGCGTCAACGACCACACGGCCCTGGACCTCGTGCGACACTTCCGGGGCAGTGGCCACATCGTCCGCTTCATCGAGTTCATGGACGTGGGCACCGCCAACGGGTGGCGGCTCGACGACGTCGTGGCCGGCGCGGAGATCGTCGCGCGCATCCACGCTGAGACGCCGCTCGAGCCAGCGGAGCCGAACTATCCCGGCGAGGTCGTGCGGCGCTGGCGCTATGCGGACGGGAGCGGCGAGATCGGCGTCATCACGTCGGTCACGGAGCCGTTCTGCGGCGGCTGCACGCGCGCGCGCCTCTCTGCCGACGGCCAGCTCTACACCTGCCTCTTCGCCGCCTCGGGCACCGACCTGCGCGCGCCGCTGCGCGCGGGGGCGAGCGATGCCGAGATCGCCGCGATTATCGCCGGTCGCTGGGCGCGCCGCGATGACCGCTACTCCGACCTGCGCTCGCAGGCGACGGCGGGCCTGCCGCGCGTCGAGATGTCGTACATCGGTGGCTGACGAGAAGCGCGCCGCGCCCGGTCTGAGCCACATCGATGCCGCGGGGCGCGCGAAGATGGTCGACGTCTCGGCGAAAGGCGACACGCTGCGCGAGGCGACCGCGCGGGGGCGCATTATCATGCGCCCGGAGACCCTGGCGCTGATTCAGTCGGGCGGCCTGCCGAAGGGCGATGTGCTCGCCGTCGCGCAGGTGGCGGGCGTGATGGCAGCGAAGCGCACGCACGAGCTGATCCCGATGTGCCATCCGCTTCTCCTCACGGGGATCGACGTCGCCCTGCGGCCGGACGAGGCGGCGTCGTGCGTCGAGATCGAGGCGACCGTACGCACCACGGGCAAGACGGGCGTCGAGATGGAGGCGCTGACGGCGGTGAGCGTCGCCGCGCTGACGGTGTACGACATGTGCAAGGCCGTCGACCGCGCCATGCGGATCGAGGCGGTGCGTCTGGTGCGCAAGTCCGGCGGCAAGAGCGGGACGATCGAGCT
>JADEYI010001242.1_pt1 | contig 20991 bp, 15 predicted proteins | sample 8542331 | NCBI WGS metagenome assembly JADEYI01 (sample SAMN16510988, study PRJNA670497) | mine drainage metagenome | isolation source: biofilm near Copperflume 1 | place: Germany: Marsberg coppermine Kilianstollen | collected 2018-02
CTTGTTCAGATTGTACCGTATCACCGAATTATTATGCAACCGACCTGGATGCGATTGTCATATGAAAATAAGGCTTCGCGTGTTTAGACTTGACACTGGCATAACAGTATGCTATATTATCTATAGCAATTCGCTATTGCTACCGGTAGCGTGGAATGAATGATTGACACAGGTTGTTGACGGAAATCACGTCCGGGATGAGTATGATACACCTGTATTCTGGCTTGTAGGCGGCGTTGTTCAGATTATGGAGGAAAAATTCCATGTATTCGCGCCGCGTTCGACGCAAGCCAATTGTGTTGATGCTCTTTCTTGCTTTACTTCTTGCGGTTATGCTTGTATTACTCTCCATCGCCTTTTGCAGTGGGTCTGCGCGTGCTGCTTCCAGTGGCGCGCACGTTGATGTTGTGATGCTGAATAACGATATCAGTCCGGCTTCCCTTCGCTATTTGACCAGCGCCATCGCTACCGCCGAAAGTGACAGGGCGACCGCGTTAGTGGTTGAGATCAACACCCCTGGTGGCGATCTTGCTTCGATGGAATCGATGAAAATAGCTGAACTCAATAGCGGGGTGCCGGTTATCTCCTATGTTTCCCCAACGGGTGGATGGGCCGCTTCCGCGGGCGCATTCGTGGCGCTGGCTGCTCCAGTGGCTGCGATGGCTCCAGGAACCACCATTGGCGCGTCCAGTCCCGTCACCAGCGCGGGCGGCGATATCGGCAGCACCGAAAAAGCCAAAATTGAGAGCGTCCTGAGCGCAGATATGAGCAGTATCCAGAAACGGTACAACCGCAGTGTTGATCCCGCCTTGAAGATGATTACCAGTGCCATCGCGTACACCGACCAGCAAGCATACGACAACAAAATCATCGACCTGCGCGCCAGTAGTTTGAGCGATCTGCTCTCACAGGTTGATGGCAGAAGTGTGACGCTCAATTCCGGGCAGGTAACGCTGCATACAATGGGCGTCAGCATCAAAACAATCGGCGCGTCAGCCTTTGACACGCTCTACGCGTTGCTGCTCGATCCGAATGTGATCTTCTTGCTCTTCATCGTGGCCGTTATCGGCATTTTTGTGGAGATTTCGCATCCGGGCGTCATTTTACCCGGCGTGGTCGGGGCCATCTCGCTGATCCTCTTCCTTTTCGGGGCTGGATCGATTTCGCCCAACTGGGCAGGTCTGGCGTTGATGGCGCTGGCTTTTGTGCTGCTGGTATTGGATGTCAAATTGACTACGCATGGCGTGCTGACACTGGGCGCGATTGCATCACTCATCTTCGGGGCGCTGCTCTTTTTCAATAGTGGCGGCCCATACGCGGGTCCGCAGGTGAATACCGCCCTTGTGATTGGTATGGCGGGTTTTGTGGGCTTGCTTGGTCTGTACGTGGTTACGATCATCGTGCGCGTTCGCAGGCAGCGCGTAACGACGGGAACCGAGGGTATGATCGGAGCGATAGCGATTGCTATGACGCCGCTCATGCCGGAGGGCAGGGTCGATTACGGAGGTGAAAATTGGTCGGCGGTGCTGGATAATTCCGCCATTTCCCTTGATCCAGGTTCTGAAGTACGCATCGTATCTGTGGAAGGGCTGCGTTTACACGTTGCTCCGGCGTCCGATAGATTTATTGACTCTCCCTCGATTTTGACTCAGGGGTAAAAGGAGGCATCTCATGGATTCTTCAACAGTGGTACTCATCGTTATTGGTTTTGTGGTAGTTATCATCATATTGTTGCTCTTATCGGCGATTCGCGTAGTGCAGCAGTATGAGCGCGGCGTGATCTTTGTGCTTGGACGGTTGATTGGCCCGAAAGGTCCCGGCATCTTTCTGGTTCCGCCATTTATCACGCGCATGATTAAGGTTGACCTGCGTATTGTGACCTTGCCGGTACCGCCGCAGGAAGTGATTTCGCGCGATAACGTCACCATCAAAGTCTCTGCTGTCGTCTACTTCTACGTAGTTGATCCGGCGGCTGCGGTGGTCAACGTGATGAACTTCATCCAGGCCACCACGCAAATTGGTATGACAACCCTGCGTAACGTGCTAGGCCAGTCCGAACTGGACGAGCTGTTGTCGCAGCGCACCAAGATCAATCGCGAACTACAAACCATCATTGACGAGCACACCGAGCGCTGGGGAGTAAAGGTCACGGCGGTTGAGATCAAGGATATCGAGCTACCCTCTACTATGCAGCGCGCGATGGCGAAGCAGGCCGAGGCCGAGCGCGAGAAACGCGCCAAGATCATTCATGCCGAGGGTGAATTGCAGGCTTCCAGCCAGTTGGCCCAGGCTGCTACTATCATTGCCTCGCAGCCCAGCACTCTGCAACTGCGCTACCTGCAAACGCTCACGGAAATCGCCGTGGAGAAAAACTCGACCATCATCTTCCCTCTGCCGCTTGACCTGATCGAGCCGTTCTTGCAGATTGCCAGGGATAACGTGGCATTGAATGCCGCCAATGCCAATGGACATGATGGACCTACGGCTATGCGCCCGGTACCACCCGTAACGCAACAGCCACACCAGGGATAAGAGCGCAAAAGCCAGATGAGCATGGAGCGCGCGCTCCATGCTCATCTGGCTTTTTTGTCTACTCTATATTGTGTGATTCTCGCCCTGTTTGCCGCGCAGGTATTCCGCGCAGGTGTTGTAGGTTTCCTCAGAAATAAGGCCACGCGACTTGTAATGGGTGAGCATGACATCTAGCTTCAGAATACTCATCAGATTATAGCCATGTCGTCTTAGTCGTTCAGCTGCTCCATGCTCGCGGTCGACCAGCACGATGACATCCTTCACTTTTAGCCCATTCTCTTGCAGGAGTTCGGCTGTTTCCAGTATGCTACTGCCTCGTGTTATCAAGTCGTCGATAATCAGAGCGGTCTCGCCTGCATTGAAACGGCCCTCTATGCCGCGCTTTCCGGTACCCTCCGGTCGAATACGGGCGTAGATCAACGGGATATTGGTCTCCAGCGAGTAAGCTGAGGCCAACAATAGTCCACCTACCGGAACCCCGGCGGCTACAGCAAAGGGATGAACGCGCGGGCGTCGCAGCGACTGTGCCAGGTTAATTTCCTGTTGCATGAGTTTGCTGGCGACACGCAAGGCGGTCGGGTTACTGATAAGCACCTTGGGATTGACAAATACCGGGGAACTAACTGCTGATTCGCTTACGGTGAAATTTCCAAATTGGACGCCTCCCAGATCGTACAGTGTCTGCGCCAACCAGAGGTTGTCCAGTGATTGCTCTTTCGCCACCTCTCAGCATCCTTTCTCAACAAGATTTGCAATTGTGCGTTTTCAGTATATCATAAAGGATACGTTGGTGTCATTAAAGGAACTCAGCCTAATTTCCTCCTCTTCGTCGCTCATTGAAAGCGCCTCCATATTGCTATGAATGTAGGGGTTACGTGACAGGTACAACGCGCCAGATGGCGGTTGCCTCAACGCGTGCCGCATCCAGGTATGCCAGTTTGTCTGACGCCGCGAGCCAGCCGGAAAAAACGGCATTGGTACACAACAAGACTGCCGCAGGCGGAGCGAACTGCGCGGCCAGAGCTTCGCACAACGTCGTCAATGTGTGTTCCGTTGGCCCAGGATTAGTGATGGTCGAGTGAAGCCCCTCAAAAGTTGTTACCCGGCGGATCAGTCCGCGCTCGCAGACAAGGATGAGGCCGAGCCAGAGGATGTCATCTGAGTAAACGCCGAGCGCAAGTGTCGCTGGTGAAGGCAATGCCGCGATAAAGTGATGCACGTCAGTATAGGTCCACCCATGCCAGTGGGCGGGAGGGGGTGGCTCGCAGGCATATCCTTCACGGTTGCCCCATAGCAGGGTATAGACCAGGTGATAATAGGCGTCGAATGTCAGGTCGCGCCGGTGAGTTGCCTGCGCTTGTTGCGCTACCCAGGCAAGATGGTGCCGGTCGATGATATGGACACGCTGCCATTCACCCCGCCTGTAGAGTTCCCGAGCCAGCGTTTCCGGGTCGCTAATGTGCGCCGGGATATCTTCAGGGAGAGTTCTACTGTGTGTATCCACGACCTTGAGCACCCGGCCATGATCGTGAAGCACGAAGAGGCCATGCTCACCGGGTTGCGCTGCTGCTATATACTGCTGTGGCTCAAGATAAGGTCCGAGATGCCGCCATGTTAGCGGATCGAGATCAATTACCTGCCAGTGTGGATCAATCATACTGTGCCTCCCAGACCTGAATCGTATATGGGGCGAGATCGAGGATCAACTGTGGGCCGCGAAAAGTTTTGGAGGAGTCGCCCCACACAGGGTACAGGCGGCGCGGCGTTTCGAAGGTGATCGTCACATGTTGGTCTCGCTCGCTCGGATTAGCTATGAAAAGGAGTCGCCGCTTCTCTCCAATCTGCTCGACAACATCGACATCTGGCGCATCCCAGCATAACGCAGGAGGAGGCAAACGCTGTGCGAGCACTGTAGCAAGGTCGTCAGATTTCGCCCAGACGATTTGCCCGCATCCACATGCTGTCACGCCGGGCGCTTGCGCCACTTCCTTCAAGATTGAACAAGGTTGCAGGTTGCTGTCGAGATATGGTACTCCCGGCCCGATGGTGAGACAGCCTCCCTCCGCGACATAGTTAAGCAATCGCTGCTGATCGCCCGTATCCATAAAGTCCACCGTTGGGATGCACACCACAGCATAGCGCTGCAACCGGTGGAGATCGATATGGCTGTCAGCGATATCATAATCTACCTGTTGTTGTTTGAGTTGCATGCACATCGTCCCCAACCAGTTATCGGGGCGATGGTGGTCAGACTCGTGGGCGACATCCCAGCGGAATCCGAGATCAAGATCGACTATGCCAAGATCGGCAGGCAATCTGAGCAGATCGACATGCGCATAATGCAGCGTTGATGCCATTGCCGCGTAGCGTCCGAGGTCATAGTTGAGCAACACGATGACCCGAGGCTGGCGACTGAACGTTCCGAGCGGGTAGTGCTGGAGAAAGGTCGAGAGTCGTCGATAGAAGTCCGCGTAGCCTGGTCGATATTGCCCGTGCCGGGTGATCGGGCTACCCTGCCAGCGTTCTCGTTCTGCCAGCATGTAGAAATTGACGGCGCGCATACCGTGCATCAGTGCTGCAAGCGTCACAAATTCTTCCTCTGCCGGAGTTGGCGTCTGGATGTGGTGGCTCCAGATGCCGCTCATGAACTCTGGCACAAAGGGAAGATTGGTCGTTCCTGCCAGGTAGCGCATACGTTGTATTACGCCGGTGTATTGCCGGGGACTACGATAGAGGTTCATACCAACCCAGTCGATGACGGGATCAGCCTCCATGCGCGCGATATCAAGTGGCGTGGTATACTGGTAGGCAACATTATGAAAAACAGGGATATTCTGTATGCCACGGTCGCGCAACATTTGGGCGATCAAAACAACGCTGTTATGGATGTAGCGCTCTTTGTACTCCACCCAGTCGCGGTGTAAGGGAACATCCGCCACTGTACGAATCTGGCAGTCACGAGGTGGGGCAACGCTATCGAAATCCGGGTACAGTTGCCCGTACATGGCGTTGAGTTGTGCAATCTCCTGGTAGCGCTCGCGGAGGAAGCGCCGGTATGCCGTGATGGAGGCCGGGCTATAATCCGTTGCATAGGCCTGGTCATGAAACATGTAACAGGATTCGTTGTCGCTTTGCACCGCCACGATGCAGCCGTGCGGGGCCTGGTGACGCGCGATGAGCGGGCATACGGCGTCGAACCACCTTCCAACGGCCTCGTAGAATTTCGAGCTTGCGTATGAAGGCACCGGGAATGGGCGCGGTGGATGGAAGCCCCACGCCGCGTCGAGGTGGATGCTTCCCAACGCGGTATGCGCCTGCACCTCAGGATCGAGCAGTACCCATTCGGGGAAACCGAAATCTGTCATCTCAGCATTGATCAGCGGACCAGGCCGAACCAGCAGATAAAGGCCGCGCGCTTCGCAGAGATGGAAAAAGGCCTCGATATCTTTGCGCGGATCAAGCGATCCCCAGTCAAACGTGCCGGGAGCGATTTCATGCGCCGACCAGGGAATGTAGGTCTCGATCATCCCGAAGCCAAGCGATTGCGCCCGCTCAAGGATCAGCGGCCATAGATCGCGTTCAAGACGCCAGTAATGCACGCTGCCAGAGTACACAGGCACATGCTTCCCGTCGATAGCAAGACCTTGTTCAGTCAGGGTAACAGTCACCAGTTTTATCCTTTCACCGCACCGGCAGTCAATCCCGCCACGATTTGACGCTCGGCTATGAGGTAGATGAGAATCGCCGGGAGCATTGCCAGCGTGATGAAAGCGAGAACAGATGCCCAGTCAGTAGCATATTGCTGCTGAAACTGCGTCGCGCCCAGAGGCAGCGTCCATTGCGACTGATCTGTCAGTACCAGCAGCGGCAGCAAAAAATTATTCCAACTACTGACGACCGCCAGTATGCTCACCACCGACATCGCCGGTCGCGCCAGTGGCAACAGCACGCGCCAGAAGAAGACCGGCCTCGAGGCCCCATCAATGGTAGCCGCGTCTTCAAGTTCAATGGGGATAGCGCGGAAGAAATTGCGCAGGATCAAGATGGTGGTTGGCAGTGCGAAGGCTACCTGGGGCAGTATGATGCCCCACAATGAATCCAGCAGGCCCAATGAGCGAATCGTGATATACAAGGGCAACACGGCCACCGTCAGAGGGAATAGCAGGCCGAAGAGAAAGAAGTTAAAAATCACCTCGCGTCCTCGAAAGGAAATGCGGGCTAACACAAATGCGGCCGGGCAGGCCACGGTCAATAATAGTGCGACCGTACCTACAACCGTCAGGAGGCTATTGATGATCTCGCCCCAAAACGGACTGCCAGCCGCCAGAACACGGCCAAAATTTTCCCAGTGCAGCGTTCGTGGGATGCTAAAAGGTGCCGTTAAGAGTTCGCCATTCGTTCGCAATCCACCTGAAAAGGTGGCGATCAATGGTATGAGGATAATGGTCGCCACCACGCAGCACACAGCAAATGCTGGCAGCCAGCTCCATTGCCGTTTGATAGCAACTTGCATAGAAAGGATCTCCTCTCCCGCTCTGATTATAGTGCCGGCCTGCCGCTGAGGTCTTGCCGCATAATGACACGCTGGTAGAGCAGCGCAAATGCGAAACACAGGACGAACATGATAACCCCAACGGCGCTCCCATAACCAAGCGCAAACCGCTGCAGGCCATAATTAATCTGATACGTGGCCATCGTCTCGCTGGCGTTCACCGGACCGCCGTTGCTCATCACATAGATCAGATCGAAATATTGTAGCGATCCCAGTATTGATAGAAAGACGGAGAGCCGAATAGTACTGCCCAGCAGAGGCAGTGTGACATAGAAAGTTGCCTGCCGGGAACTTGCACCATCAATGCGCGCCGCCTCAATCAGCTCAGCCGGAATATTCTGCAATCCCGCGACATAGAGGACGAAGTGAAACCCAAAATACTGCCAGCAAATCGCGACGAAAATCGCGTAAAGAACAGTACGCGTATCAGCCAGGAAAGCTGGAGGAGTTGCGCCTGGATTGAATTGTCTCAGCAGATCCGCGACAAGGCCATTTGACGGATTGTAGATAAATGACCAGATCAGGCCGGTAACGACCGGAGCCAGGACATACGGCAAGAAAAAGACGGTGCGGAAAAACGTGCGGCCAGGCATCTTCCGGTTTATCAACAATGCCAGCAGGAGCGCTGCCGGTAATTGCAGGAGCAGTGAAAGTACGGCAATCAGGATATTATTTTTTATCGCTTGCAGGAAAATCGGGTCCTGGAATAGCGCCTGGTAGTTTTTGAAGCCGATATAGTCTGCGAGGCTTCCCAGTCCATTCCATCGATAGACGCTATAGTGAGCGGCCTGTATGACGGGATACACGACGAATAGAAAAAATAGCGCCACGCTGGGGAGAAGGAAGAGGATAATAGTGACATCTCTGCTCCACTGCCGCCGGATGCGCTGGGTGAAGATACCTGGATGCGACACAGCCTTTTGAATGGTGAACCGCACAGAAACTATACTCCCTTCTCTTCCATCTGGTGGATGAGACACTGTTATAATAGTGTAGAGGCTGGCGAGGTAGTTTGCTATCTCGCCAGCTTGCAATGGAAAACCTGCGATGAGTTCCCCGGCGGCTCTCTGCTTTATCAGCCCCCGCTGGTAGCCGCGGTATTGATTGCCTGGGCGACCGCCATTGGATTTGCGGTCCCTGCAAAGAGTCCCTGAGTCTGATCGTTCACGGTGGTGCCTACAGCCGGTGACATAAACTGGTCGTAGTAGAGCTGGTAATAGGGAGCGCTTGATACAAGTTGCGCTACGGTTTTCAAATTTGGATCGGTGACTCCATCAAGCGCAGCCGTGACAGGCGGTAAGAGGGCACCCTTTTGTGCCAGGGCGCGCTGGTTGTTAGCGCTTGTCAGGAATTTGACGAAGTTGATCGTTTCCGCGGGAGCATTCTTGCCGATGCCGAATCCATTCCCACCCCCCAGTACGTCGGTCGGGTTGCCCGCCTGGTTCGGCAGCGTCGGGAATGGGAAGAAGCCGAAATTTGGCCCTTTCTTATCCGTGGCGGAACTGGCGTCATTGCTGGGTGCCCATTGGCCCATCAATTCCATCGCCGCCTGGCCATTGCCCATGATGGGTCTCTCATCAGTATCATAGCCGGAGCCCAGGAACCCATTCTGAAATGGACGCAGCGCGGTGAGCTGCTGGAGATAGGTTCCCGCCTGTACGAATGCCGGATCGGTGAACGAACCACCATTACGACTATACGCCTTATTAAAGGCGTCTTTGCCACCGAGACGGACGGCGAAATACTCCCAGTAGAAGGCGCCGGGCCATTTGTCCTTCTCGCCGAGAGCAATTGGCGTGATACCCGCCGCCTTGAGTTTCTTGATAACGTTCACGAAATCATTCCAGGTCACAGGAGTTTGCGAAATGCCTGCTTTCGCAAACAGGTCTTTGTTGTACCAGAATCCGACAGCTCCAACGTCCCAGGGGACGCCGTAATACTTGCTCTGATAGCTATACAGCGAAAGGGCAGCAGGACTGAAGGTATTGATCCACCCACCGGACTGCAAATCCGGGGTGATGTCTTTGAGTAACCCGGCTGCGGCATACTGTTGTAAGACACCGCCTCCCCAACTCTGGAAGATATCGGGGGGTGTGCCCGCCTGCATTGCTGTATTCAACTTGGTTTTGAACGGATCGTTCGCTATGACGGTGATCTTGATGGTCACGTTAGGATTTGACTGCATGTACTGATTGGCAAGGTTCTGCCAGGCAGACAGGAGAGGGTCGGTGGTACTGATATGCCACCAGTTTATGGTGACTTTGTTAGACCCGCTCGGACTCGTATTTGAACCACTGCCACAGGCGACCAGGACAACTGCCAGAATCGCCAGCAAGGATAAAAGCACGCGATAACGTTTCATGGTTGGCTGTGCTCCTTTAAGGATGAACTGCAACGTTGCACACTACAGGTCGATGGATCACAGGAAATCGCTATGGCATCTATCAATCAGAATGGGTATACTTAGTATCGGGTATTGGCGACTTTGCACCTCGATATGCTTGACAGTGCATCAGGCTGGAGTCGCCTTCTGCTTTTGCTCCTTTCCCCCGAGTGTAGAATCAGGAAAACACCGCCTCGCGCCATGCATCCATCGTTTCCTGGGCAAGCCAGCCTCGATCGGCTGGTCACTATGGAATACTTCTACAAGGGACTGCGTTCTATCAAACGCTTACATCAGGCAAGCGTTGATTTGGCTGGTGGCTGGCACGATTGCCGGATAATCAATTCTGTTGGTAATACAATCTGTTTGATGGCGGCATCAGGCTGGTTGATATAGGTAAAGAGCAGTCGGGCTGCGGCGCGTCCCATCTCGGCCAGTGGTTGGCGCACTGTTGTGAGCGATGGATGAACCTGCGCGGCCTGCGATATATCATCAAACCCCAGGATCGAGATGTCGTCAGGAATACGCAGTCCGCGATTGCGTACCGCCTCCATTACACCGAAGGCAGAAACGTCGTTGGAAGCGAAGATCGCTGTCGGCGGTTCAGCGAGATTAAGCAGCTCATTAGCACAGGAAAAAGCCTGCGGTTGGAGGAAATTTCCCTCACATATCAGTGCGGGATCGGCGGGTAGTCCTGCATCGCTCAGTGCCTCGTGATACCCTGCCAACCGGTCGCGCGCGCACCCCAGTGTCAAATCTCCCGTGATAAAGCCGATACGGCGATGACCGAGCGTGATGAGATAGCTGGTGCCGTCATATCCACCCTGCTGGTTGGTGGCACCCACCGATGGAACATCAAAGCCCAGCCCCTGGTGATCTACCAGGACATGGGGGAAACGGCGATGACCCAATGCCTGGAGATAGGCTTCAGCGTTGCGTGGTAAGACGAGCAAGAGTCCATCGACCAGGTTGCGGGTAACTTTCGCGACGTAGGCCGACTCGCGCCCTTTACGGCGATGAGTGGTATAGAGCATCAGGTCATACGAGATTGCCGCTAATTCGTCATCGACGCCGCGCGCGATCTCGTCGAAGTATTCAATTGAAAGACTATGCACAAGCAAGCCGATGATATGTGATTTACCTCCGGCCAGGCTGCGCGCCTGTAAATTTGCCACATACCCCAGCTCAGCCATAGCGCGAAGCACCCGTTCGCGTTTATCAGCGCTCACTCCCTTGTTGTTAATCACGCGCGAGACAGTCGAATAAGAAACACCGGCTTCGCGCGCCACATCATAAATGGTAATATCTTGCGGTGATATGGGAGATTTTTGCATCATAGAATCCATTCCTCGCTTTGCAAGCGCTTGCAAATTGCTGATAAGAGAATACCAGACGAATGAAACAATTGTCAAGCCTTTTTCGTTTATTCTGGCATATTGGGGCTTATAATTGTCATAACTGTTTGACGTTATTGCAAGCGCTTTCAGTAATCTATTGCAGCCATGGCAAATGTAACTCGAGAACACAGCCTCACTGCTCTTGCGTGGAATGCCGGGGTATGATACCCTGTTTTGCGATATACACAGTGATGATATTCAAGCAGATTTAACGGGTGAACATCTATGCCAATTGTGAGTGTTATACAGGTCGGGAAGTCGTTTGGGGCCGAGCGTATTTTTGAGGGTGTCAGCTTTCAGATTGATGAGCATGATCGTATCGGGCTGGTTGGCCCCAATGGAGCAGGCAAAACCACACTTATCAACCTGCTGGCCGGGCGCGAAGAGGCGGATGAGGGTAATATCGCGCTGGCTCGCACTATCCGCACCGGCTATCTAACGCAAATCAATGATTTTCATCCAGAAAACACGCTGCGTGAAGAAATGCTGACCGTCTTCGACCTGGTGCGTGCGTGGGAACGCGAGCTGGGAGAGCTTGCACGACAGATTGAAGATGCCGCGACACAGGCGGACACAGCCGCGCGCGAACAGATTTTACAACGCTATGCAGACCTGCAGCTGCGGTTCGAGCACGCCGGAGGCTATACATACGAAAATAAGGTAGATCAGGTGCTTGACGGACTGGAGTTTACACGCGAGCTACAGGAATCGCCCGTCAGCCATTTGAGCGGCGGCCAGCAAACACGCGCCGCGCTTGGCAAATTGCTCTTGCAAGAGCCTGATCTGTTGTTGATGGATGAGCCGACCAACCACCTTGACCTGGCCGCCCTGGAATGGCTGGAAACCTATCTGAATGGTTGGAAAGGCGCGATGGTCATCGTGGCTCACGACCGTTACTTTCTCGATAAGGTGGTATCGCGTACCATTGAGATGGCTTTTGGGCGTATTGAAGAATATCCGGGCAATTATACGCGCTACCTGCAACTACGCGAAGAGCGTATGGAACGTCGCCAGCGCGAATACGAGGCGCAGCAAGCGCAGATCGCGCATACCGAAGACTTCATCCGCCGGTATAAGGCAGGTCAGCGCAGTCGCGAGGCGCGGGGCCGTCAGAAATTGCTGAATCGCCTGGAGCGCGTGCAACGCCCGCAAGATTTCCCCGAGATGCAATTTGAGTTTAACTCCGTCGCCAGCAGCGGCCAGATGGTTTTCTCGACGCAAAAACTCGTGGTAGGGTTTCCGGCGGCTGCGGCTGGCGATGAACCGAAGGCGCTGGTGCGGGTCGCGGACCTGGAACTGCTGCGCGGGGATCGTGTCGGGCTGCTGGGGCCGAACGGCGCTGGCAAGACGACCCTGTTGCGCACCCTCATTGGAAATATACAGCCGTTGAGCGGCCATGTCTACCCCGGCCATAACGCGCGTATCGGGTACTTCTCTCAGACGCATGAAGGTCTGCATCTTGAACGCACCATCGTGGATGAAATTCGCCAGGTTAGCGTGTTGAGCGAGGATGGAGCGCGTAGCTTTCTGGGACGTTTCCTTTTTAGTGGCGACGATGTGTTTAAGTCGATTGGCTCATTGAGCGGCGGGGAACGCAGTCGCGTGGCCCTGGCGAAATTAACGCTGCAAGGCCCGAATGTCTTGATACTGGATGAACCAACCAATCATCTTGATTTGCAATCGCGCCAGTTTCTGGAAGAACTGCTTGGTGAGTTTGAGGGGACCCTGCTCTTTGTCTCGCATGATCGTTACTTCATCGATAGCCTCGCTACAAAGGTCTGGGTGATCGAAGACGGCGTGCTGATCCCCTGTATGGGGAATTATACCGAGTACCGGACGCGCAAACGTCCAATCGTGCTCGATGTGCCTGAGCCAATCAAAAACATCACAAACGCTCCGGCTCGTGTGAAAACAAACCCCTCGCCCTCCGCATCCGGGCAAAAAAAGCAGGCTAGAGTCAAAGTGCGTTCTATAGAAGATGTTGAGCGTGAGATTGATAAAGCGGAAATGCGTGTAAAAACGTTGGAGGATGAGCTTGCGCAGGCCGCGTTGAAGGGCGATGCCGCGCAACTCACACAGCATTACGCTGATTATGAACAGGCCAAAACGCGGGTTGACGAGCTTTTGATTGAATGGGAGCAGCTTGGGGCTGCTTCATAGTATGTGGGGGGAGCCAGGGCGGGGGGGCCGCAGGAGCGGCGAAGCCCGTACCCTGTACGAAAGTATGTTGTGCGGTATCGTTTTACCGTGCAGGGTAGGGGCGGGGCTTCGCCGCTCCTGCGGCCCCCCCGACCTGTTTCCTCCTCACACCAAGCACAATACCGCTTATAAATCCGCCTACTCCTAATAGTAGAGGCAAAATGGCGGCGGCTAGCAACCAGAAGACCATGAAAAGTACGGGTACAATCAGTGGAGGGAAATTGACCAGTTTATCTATGAGTGTGTGATAGCCAAATTTGTAGATGCCGCCCAGGATGCCTGCCGAAAGCAGGCAAAGCAGGATTGTAAAAAGCAATCGTCCAGCACCGTGCAGGAAGGCTCCGCGCGCGGCAAGTATGCAAAGAAGACTGAGTCCAAGACTCTCGAGAATGAAGCCGATGATGATAGGCAAATGAGGTTGTAGAACGAGTATGGCCGCGCCCGCGCTTCCAATAAAAAGCGCGAAAACTTGCAAAGCCGCGCTCAATAAAAACGATTTTGCTTTATTGCGTTGAGGTACGCTCTCTGATCGTGATGTGGATGGTTGCCCTGTGGTATCAGGGGGTCTCGCGAGGCTTACTTTAATGGATTCGCGGATGGCTTGCGCCTCTGGATTTTGCGGGTTCAGTGCAATGGAACGCTCGATAGCTGTTGATGCTTCCACTGGCCGGCCTGTGTTCATGAGCAGCGCGGCTTGCAAACTCCAGGCCAGGGCATTGTTTGGATCGATTTGAAGTAACTGCTCAATGGTTGCTAATGCTTCCGGGAAGCGACCCGTCGAGCCAAGAACCTGGCCTTTGAGCGTGAGAGCATCGACGTAGGTAGGGTTCATTTGAAGTACCTGTTCGACCAATCCCAGCGCTTCGGGAATATTCTGCATCGAAATGGCCTGACGGGCTTGCAAAATAAGCTTCATGCTTTGCTGCTGGCGATTCAGTTCCATAACTGAGAGGGAAAGCTGTCCAGACGTAGAAATTGATGGAGAAAGTTGATCTGTAGCGGTGCTACCAGCAAAGCGCGCGGGTTGTTCGACGAGCGGACCGCTCTCGCCAACGCCCTGGTAGGTGAATTGGCCGGTTGATGAAGCGGATGCTCTCATGGTGGCGAAAGAAGGAACGGCGGGAGAGAAGGCTGGCAATTCACCTACCAGCACGATTGGGCGCGGTTCCTTACCGTAAATCTGGGGCATATGTTGCGCGCCCGTTATACGTGTGTTGTAGGCATACAGGTGTTGCAGGGTAATTTGTCCTGTCACAGGGTCCTTCACCGGGCCGCTCAAGCCTATCACGGTATGGTACAGAGCAGCTCCCAGACCCTTTTCTCCTACTTCGGGTGCCATATCATTGCCCCGGCAGGTGCAGTACACGATACGTCCCTGGCTTTGTTGTAAGACCTGCCGGAGAGTTGGCCCGATCAACGGCTGGAAATCGAAGGGCGATGCGCGCCGTTGATTCCAGGCAAAACCTGTCTGAAAGCAATCCAGCATCAGGATGACCTGGGCAGCGCGGCTTAACCCCAGCGCCTGGCGGGCCAGGCTAGCAAGGGATATGGCGCTGTCCGGTTGCGAGAAGATGGTATTTGAACCAGCCAGGTAGGCCTCGCCGCTGGCTTCGTCAATGAAAGCGTGTCCGGCGAAATAGATGAAAATGAGGTCTCCTGGGTCTGCCGCGTAGACACACAGTTGCATGAGCTGCGCTTCCAGCCGTTCCTTCGTCGCTTCCTGGCCTACTATAACATTCACCTCAGCAGGATTCCACATGCCGCCACGCGGGTCCAGTAACCACTGCGCGAATGCCTTCGCGTCCGTTTCCGCGTATTGGAGCGGGCGGAAAGTCGGGTCTTGATAAGTATTGATGCCTACATATAATCCCAGGCGTCTGCCCACAGATGAACTCCTCAAAAGCTATTCTTCTGCTCATATTTTACAGTATTTAACACAACGCAAGCGTGAAATGGCGTGTTCAAAGTACTTTTGGTAACTATTCCTGATACAGTGAAGTTCCGCTGTCATCCCTTCGCTGCGCTCAGAGCTTGCCCTTGAGCGCAGCGAAGGGATGACAGCCATGGCGCTCAGGATGACAGTCGTGTGGGAATTCACATCTCTGGGGACAAGCCCCGCATTATTTAGCCAGGATATTGTATACTGCGGTGCGAAGATTGTGCTAATTGTTGAACAGGCATCTGAGGGGAAACGCGCTCATGCCTCGCACTCTTGGAATTACGGGAAATATCGCCAGCGGTAAAACTGCCGTGGGGAAAATGCTGCTCGAAATGGGCGCGGAGCGCTATATCGATGCTGATGCAGTGGTGCATGGCCTTTATTTGAGCGGTCAGCCGGTAGCGGTGCAGGTCGCGCAGGTGTTCGGCTCCATGGTACTCGCGCCCGATGGCAGCGTTGATCGCAAAGCGCTGGGCAACATCGTATTTCAGGATACCGAGGCGATGCGGCGTCTCGAGGCAATCGTACATCCAGCCGTTGGGCGGGCCATTGCGAACGAACTGGGGGCTGTCAGCCCTGTGGGAATTGCTATCATTGATGCAGTCAAGTTGCTCGAGGGCGGGTCCGGGGCGTTGTGCCTGAGCAAGTGGATGGTGATATGCGCGGAAGAGCAAGAAATGGCGCGTCTGATCGCTCGGAATGACCTGAGTCCCGGCGAGGCGAGGGCGCGACTACAGGCTCAGTCGCCAGTGAAGCCGAGGTTATCCCTGGTAGATGAAGTGATCGATAATAGTGGTTCGTTGGAAGAGACTCGCCGGCAGGTTGCGGCGGCCTTTGAACGCTTCCTCAAACGATTTCCAGTGTAACGCTCAAACCTATTGACATCGTTCAGGGGGGTGCGTATAATCTGCTCATCTATATGGAGGGCTAATCTAAGCATTGCCAGTCACACTGTCTGCATGATAAACCAGAGGGGAATGTAATTTCACTTACCTGAGCAATTTCAACTTGAAAGTGGTGAGATTTAAGGACTTTCTGACGTAATACCGTAAGAGGGGAAATTGCTTATTCATTCCAAAGGTGAGCGCCTGCACCCTCACAGAATGTGTTTTATCTAGTAGAACTGAAGGAGGCTGACTATTTTGAAGAAAAGATGGTCACGTATTTTTGCTCTGCCAATGGGCATCTCAGTATTGATGCTGCTTCTGGCTGCCTGCGGCGGTACAGGAACTACCGGCTCGACGCCCACCGCCACCGGTAATGTCGTTATCAAGATCGGGACCGAACTGCCCGTCAGCGGTGGTGACGCCTCGAGCGGTAAACCGGCCGAAAATGGCGCGCGTATGGCTGTCGACGAAGCCAACGCTGCGAATTTTATTCCTGGTTACAAGCTGGTATTTGATCCGAAAGACGATGTGGGCGCAGGTGGTGTCCATGATCCGACCGTCGGCGCTACTAACGTTACCTCGCTGATCAGCGACGCGCAGGTCGCGGGTATCGTTGGTCCGTTCAACAGTAACGTGGCGAAGGCGGAGATGCCTATCTCTAACCAGGCCCCAATCGTGCAAATCAGCCCGTCCAACACTAATCAGTGTCTGACGAAAAATAGTCCCCCCGAGATTGGCTGTACCGGTTCGAACAACTTGATTGCGACGTTGCGCCCAACTGGGAAAGTCACCTACTTCCGAATCGCCACCACCGACGATCTCCAGGGTTCAGTCGCCGCAGACTTTCTCTATAAGACACAGAACTACCGCACAGCCTATGTAATTGATGATACTGAGACCTACGGCGTTGGCATAGCGATCCAGTTTATCAAACGGTTCACGGCTGATGGTGGCAAGATCCTCGGTCACGATAGCATCAAGAGCACGACGGACTACAGTGGTGAGTTGACAAAAGTGGCTGCGACGAAGCCCGCTGTCCTCTTCTATGGCGGTGTTGACTCTACCGGTGGCACACAGATTCGCAAGCAGATGGTATCCACTCCTGGATTGCAGCAGACCCCGATGGGCGGTGGTGATGGTATCCAGACCGGCGCTTTCGCAACTGCCGTAGGGACAACGAGCGGCGGCCCGGTCTTCAGCACCGTTGCAGCCATCGACGCGACCAAAGTTCCATCTGCCGCAACTTTTATCCAGAACTACACGGCCAAGTATGGTGCGTTAGGCGCCTATAGCGCGGGTGGTTATGATAGCGCGAAGATCTTGATTAACGCGATCAAGGCTGCTATCGCGGCAGGCGCGAAGCCGCCCACCAGTTCGAGCGACAGCGCGGGGGCGCAGACATTCCGCCAGGCTGTGATTGACCAGGTGGCCAAAACGAATTACAATGGCGTCACCGGTCACCAGAGCTTTGATGCGAATGGCGATACCACCAACAAGACCATCTCGGTCTACCAGTTGGCCGCTGTCAGCGGCGCGCCTGGCTGGAAGTGGGCTTCCGCGATAACCTTGCCGTAATCACGAGCTAGTAAACTTATCCGGTCAGGCTCTCTTGCTTGACAAGTCGGTCAGTTATCGAGTTGGCTGGCGAATGTATACAAGGCAAGCAGGGTTTCGCGCCAAACAAGTGTATGGCGCAAACCTTGCCTGCTCTTGTTTTATCTGATATGATAAAATCCAATTGAAGAACTTACGCGCACTTTTGTAGCTAGTAAGGAGGGCCGCCGCTTACTATGACGCTTTTTATCCAATTAGTGCTGGTCGGAATCATCAGTGGCGCTGTTTACGCGCTGATTGCCCTGGGTTACACGATGGTCTACGGTATCATCGAGCTGATTAACTTCGCTCACGGTGACATCTTTATGATGGGTACCTTTATCACCATCACTATATTCGGCGCGTTTCATATCACCGATAATCCCCCCTTTGGCATGCCGATTGTACTGGCCATGATCGTAGCTTTTGTGGCTTCGACAGTTCTGTGCGCGCTTCTCGGCGTGGTGATTGAACGCATCGCCTATCGTCCATTGCGCAATGCGCCGCGCCTGGCTCCCCTGATCTCGGCCATTGGCGTCTCATTGGTGCTTGAGGATATCGGTAAACTCTGGAAGGGCCTCAGCCCTATCTCTCCACCACAGATATTTAACACTGTTCTCTACATTGATAAGATATCGATTAGCGTCACTGATATTATCGTGGTTGTCACCGCTGCTTTATTGATGGTAGCTCTACAGTGGATGGTGAACAGCACCCGCATCGGGCGCGCAATGCGCGCGGTGGCGCAGGACCGCGAAGCTGCTGCCTTGATGGGCGTCAACGTTGATCGCGTTATCTCTTTTACTTTTCTGGTGGGCGCGGGACTGGCGGGCGCAGCCGGCTTTATTTTCCTTCTGAAGTTCCCCACAACCACATTTACTATCGGATTCCAGCTTGGCCTCATAGCCTTTACGGCAGCTGTCCTGGGCGGCATTGGCAATCTCGTAGGGGCCATGCTTGGTGGCCTGTTGATCGGCCTGGTTGGATCGCTGGTCAATTTGATCCCCAATTCTGATGATGCGGCCGTGCGTGGCTTTGGCATCCCACACGGCGGCGGTGCATGGTCGCTAGCTATCATCTTTGCTATCCTGATCCTGATCCTGGTATTCCGTCCCTCCGGCTTACTTGGCCAACAGACTCCTGAGAAAGTATAAGGGGGGCATCTATGAGGGGCATAGTATTTGAAAGCGAGGCGTGGTGCTTATGGCTGTTCCTATAAATACAAGTAACAGGCTGTTCCTCCCGGCACGTGATACCCGCATGTTGTTGATTAAGTGGGTGGTCGCTCTACTTGTCCCTGTGGTCGTATTTAATTTTGTCTGGCAGGGCGACGCGCTTATCAATAATGTGATCCTGGGGTTCATCAATCCTGGTAGTTCGCAGGTGGCTAACGGGCAACTGGTAGAAGCTGTCGTATTTATCTTCATCTTTTACCTGACCTTGCTGGCGCTGTCTGGCTATCTCATGGCGGCAGATAGTGGTCGGCGTGGTATGATTGAGATCTGGGTTGATATTCTGATCTTCACTGTCCTACCTATCTTGCTTATCTCGGCTACCTCTAACCTGATTATTGGACTGGCGTTATGTGGCATACTCTGGCCGATTTACTTTATCCTGCGTAAGCGCATCCCGTTTCTTTCCTTTCTCAATCCACAATCTCTTCCCGCGCCTGAAAGCCTTCGTCTGGTTGATAGTGAACAAAGGGCAGTGATGTTGGGTCGCGCCAGAGCTGGCGGGTTCTGGTTTGGCAGCGCCCTGGCGATCGTCTGGTTAGTCGTCGACCTGATCTTCTATTTCTCCGGATCGTTGCCCGGCGAATTACTGCTCGTTACTGCCATCCGAACGGTCCTATTTCCCGTTGGCGGCTACTTTCTCGGCCTGTTGGGCGGCACGCTCGCTGTTCGACGTACCATCGCGGCCAACAATAACGGCAATAACGGTGGAGCTTCCAGTCGGAAGAAACAAAAAGAAGAACAAATCCTGGCTACCTCGCGCGCTCGTGAAGAAATTCGTGAAGAGGTGCCCAACGACCTTCCTTTGCGTAGTGCCGGCGCGAGGAATTTCTTCTTAATTCTTCTAATGGCGTTTGTCATCTTTTATCCGGTAATCGATCCATTCCTATTCGGCTATGGCACGGCTGGTCGTTTGAGCGGCTACAACGACGCAGGGTACTATGTCATTCTGGCGCTGGGTTTGAACATTGTAGTGGGCTTTGCAGGACTGCTTGATCTAGGCTATGTCGCGTTCTTTGCTATTGGCGCGTATGCCTGGGGTATCTTTGGCTCGACACAATTAGGTTTCATATCCCCAATTCACATTCCTCTCAACTTTCTTTCAGGGTTGTTCTGGCCCATGCTGCTCGTCACGGCCCTTATTGCGGCTGGCTTTGGAGTTCTGCTTGGCGCGCCCACTTTACGCCTGCGCGGTGATTACCTGGCGATTGTGACACTGGGTTTTGGTGAAATCGTGCCGGTAGTTTTCTTGAACCTGGACAACCTTACAAATGGAACGAATGGCATAGTCGGCGTGCATTCCCCTGCTTTCTTCGGTATCCAATGGTCACAGGTTACGCCCATACCATACTACTACCTCATTTTGGCTTTGATCGGGCTAACCATTTTTGCTAATATTCGCCTGCGTGACTCCCGGCTTGGGCGCGCGTGGATCGCTATTCGCGAAGATGAAATCGCAGCTGCCTCATCGGGTGTCAATCTTGTGAGAACCAAGTTGTTTGCGTTCGGAGCGGGCGCGTTCTTCTCAGGTCTGGCTGGCGCTTATTACTCCGCGAAGTTGGGTGGGGTATCTCCCAGTACCTTCGGCTTTGGCGACTCGGTGATTTACCTGGCGATGGTCGTAATCGGCGGTCTGGGGAGCATTCCGGGTGTGATTGTTGGCGCTATTACGGTCTACTCTATCAACCTGTTTATCCTGAACTCGCTGGACTCACTGGCTTCCGACCCGACGAATTTCCTGTATGGCTTTAACCAGATCATAGTTTCCTATATTCCTGGTTTTACCTTTGGGAACATTCGTAACCTGGTGTTCGGGATCATCCTCATCATAATTATGATCTTCCGTCCAGAAGGTCTCATTCCAAGCGCGCGCAGGCGGCGTGAGTTGCGTCGCTCGCCCGACCTGGAATTGCTGGAGTTGGGAGCAATGGATGTTACAACTACTGATCCCGGCTTTGAAGCTGAAGTTCGCATTGAATAACGTCGAGCGGGAGAAAGAACTATTATGAGTGTTGAACAGGTACGTGACCATGCTGGCTTGCCCCTGCTAGACTTGCAAAATGTTTCCAAGCACTTTGGCGGACTGGCAGCCGTGCAAGACGTTAACCTGCAAATCTGGCCTGGTGAGATTATTAGCATTATCGGGCCTAATGGAGCGGGAAAAACCACCGTCTTTAATCTGATAACTGGCATCTATCGCGCATCTACTGGCGATATCCGTCTGAGTGGGGCATCAATAGTCGGTCTCACGCCTGACCGTGTGCTCAGGCATGGTAT
>JADEYI010001243.1_pt1 | contig 20933 bp, 17 predicted proteins | sample 8542331 | NCBI WGS metagenome assembly JADEYI01 (sample SAMN16510988, study PRJNA670497) | mine drainage metagenome | isolation source: biofilm near Copperflume 1 | place: Germany: Marsberg coppermine Kilianstollen | collected 2018-02
TCACAGAGAAGAACCCCCAGGCCATCATAATGACGACCATGAGCGTCGTGATTTTCATTACATCCAATGCTCGCTTGCTGGAAGCTTCAATTCCTTTTACGTTCAGCCACCAGTAGTAGACGGTCACCACGAGTGCAAATGCTGCGGAAGTAGCATTGATCGGTAATTGGATGGCATGCCCATGAGCATTCAGCAGCCATCCTGAAAAAAGACGGTGCCGCTCACAAATGCGAAAGAGTTCATTCAGTAGACCCACGATGTACTGGCCTGCAGACACTCCCGATACCGGGCCGGTCAGTACATAGTCAAACATCAGCGCAGAGACGCTGACTTTGGCAAAGGTGCCCCCTAAGCCTTCCTTTACTATGCGATACACTCCGCCGCGGGTGAACATCGAACAGCTTTCGACGTACACGGCACGCACAGCAAAAGAGAAAAGCATAACAGCCAGTACAATCCAGGGCGCAGATTTTCCGAAGTCCTGCTCCGCGATGCCAACTGCATAGAAAGCGGAAGATGCCAGATCGTTCAACACGACTGCGGCGGCGCTCCAGAAAGAGATGAATGTGAGCATCACCGTCGATGCGACGACTATTCGAACTCGATGATTGGGTGGAATGGGAGGTGATTGCTCGGGCATATTCGTGGGGTGTTTACCCTATGTGTTTTGAGTTTGTGGAATATGCGGCCCGGTGCTATCTTGGACCGCTAATTTTCTTGAGCCATGTCCAACCGATATTCTGCTACTCTGCCGTCAATTCCTTAAACACAGCTTCTCACGATCTATTTGTCCTTCGTAAACAATTCGTGCATATCTTCCGCAAAGCTGATGATGATAACGAAAGACGAGCCAACGCCACCAATTAGAAACATCGCCACCAGGACGTGATCGAGTACCTTCAGAAGCATCTGCATTTCAAGAGTGTACTGCGGACCGCAGCCTGTGCGCGCATTTTGCACACATAAAATTATTTTCATTCAAATGGATGGTAGACTTTCACCCGATGCGCGCTGCGACAAAGCTGAGTTGGTTGCTGGCAACTGAGACTGGGGTTTTGCTCGTGCTGTCGTTCCCTGTGGCCGGTTCGCTACCGCATTGGCGCGCAGAGCTAGCGTGGGTCGCCTTGGTTCCACTGCTGCTCGCTTTATTGGTACCCCGGAACGGTTTCGGTTGGGCTCGTGTTGGCCGAAACCTTCTGGTGGGATATTTTTGCGGGATTCTCTGGTATGCCGGAACCTGTTACTGGATTGAGTCCACCATGCGGCTATATGGAAATATGTCTACCTTTGCAGCCGTTTTAATTCTCGTGCTATTTTGTTTGTTTTTAGGCCTCTATCTAGCATTCTTCGGTTTGCTGATTAGCCTTACGCAACGGGCCACGGGCAGTACTGTGTGGACGCTTTCGCTGACACCTTTATTGTGGGTTACGATGGAATTGGCCTGCGCGCGCATCACCAGTTTTCCATGGAATCAACTTGGCTATTCTCAGGTGGATAACCTGCTGCTCACGCGGCTTACGCTATTCACCGGCGTGTATGGTATCTCCTTTGTGATCGTTGCGGTCAATTGTTCTGTTGCAGCGTTGTTTCTTTTTCGTGGTTGGCGAGCGCGTCTGATTCCTGCTGTTGTGGCGCTCGTAGTTATATTCGTCACTCAAAAAGGATTCACCCGCTTCATTCCAGCGCAACCCGTCAGTGCTACTGCAGAGCTGTTTCAGCCCAACCTGAATGTGGGCAGCGAAAATAATTGGACATACGGCGTGTTCGACCTCAATATGCAGCACTTCGCAGCATTAAGTGAGAATGTCTGCAATCCGTACTTTGCAGGCCTTCCTACGCCTGCAAAGGTTCCGCTTGTAAAACCGGAATGCGATCCCAAAGAAGTAAAGAAAACACAAATCAACCTGATTGTCTGGCCGGAATCGCCTGCACCGTTTGAAGACAGGGATCCAAGACTGCGCCATTGGGTATCCGCATTGGCAGAAGACACGCACGCGTCCATGATTGTGGGCGATATTGCCGTGATAAAAGATTCCACGCAGCCCGGAAACTCGGTCTATAACTCGGCGTCTTTTGTTGCACCAGACGGCAATTTCGTTGGCCGCTACGACAAAATGCACCTGGTTCCATTCGGAGAGTATGTCCCTTTCAGTGACCTGTTTTCCTTTGCCGGATCGCTGACGGCAGAGGTTGGGCAGATGACTCACGGCAGGCGCCGTGTGGTTTTTGCTTCTGCTGGTCATCGCTACGGAGTCTTTGTTTGTTATGAGTCAATCTTTGCAGACGAAGTACGCCAGTTCGCCAGACTCGGCGCAGATGTGCTCGTTAACATTTCCGACGATGGCTGGTATGGAGACACCAGTGCCCCATGGCAGCATCTGAACATTGCCCGCATGCGTGCAATAGAAAATGATCGCTGGCTGCTACGGGGTACCAACAGCGGCATTACCGCTGTGATCGACCCCTATGGCAGGGTGACGGAAAGCGCGCCGCGTCATGTGCAGACTTCGCTGTTCGTGCGGTTTAACTATATTTCCAGACAAACCTTTTACACGCGACACGGCGACCTGTTTGCGTGGCTCTGTGCCATAATCGCAGTAGTTCTCGCTGTCGATGGAGCGTTCCAGAACCACTATCGGCGAGCGTGAAAATCCACTTTCAAGACTGATCCGAAAATGCTGAATGACTTAGAGTTTGCCTATAACCCCATAGAGCAAAAAGTCCGCGATCTGCAGGAGTATCTTTGACGCGGAACGGATGCGTAGGGAACTTGTATCTATTGAAGAAAAAGTAGCTGACCCGGCCATCTGGGCCAATCCTGCTTTTTCGCAGCCACTGATGCGAGAGCGAAAAAGGCTGGAGTCCCTGCTGGCTGACGATGCAGAGCTGCGCCGTCGCCGAGAAGATATCGCAGCATATTTTGAACTGGCTCGCGAAGGCGAGGCGGTTGAACCCGACCTGCTACGCGAAATCGATGGGCTACGTGCGTTTACTGAAGCGCTTGAATCGCGCACGATGCTTTCAGAGGAAACGGATCCGCTGAATGCGATTGTGACGGTGCATCCTGGCGCGGGTGGAACGGAGTCCCAGGACTGGGCGGAAATGCTGATGCGCATGTATCTGCGCTGGGCTGAGCAGCAGAAATTCAAAACGGAAGTGAATGATTATCAGGCTGGCGAGGAGGCGGGCATCAAATCCGCAACCTTTACCATCTCCGGTGATTACGCATATGGCCTGCTCTCGGGTGAAACCGGCGTGCATCGACTGGTGAGAATTTCTCCGTTTGATTCTGCCAAGCGTCGTCATACTTCCTTCGCCAGTGTGTTCGTTTCTCCGGAGATCGATGACTCCATAGAGATCGACATCAGGCCGGAAGACCTGCGCATCGATACATACCGTTCAGGTGGCAAGGGCGGACAACATGTCAACACAACCGATTCAGCTGTGCGCATGACGCATTTATCGACTGGCATTGTCGTCTCCTGTCAGAATGAGCGTTCGCAACACAAGAACCGGGAAAAGGCGATGAAGATGTTGCGCTCGCGTCTGTATGAGTATGAACTGGAAAAACAACGCGCCGTAACCAAGAAGATTGAAGACGCGAAGCTGGAAATTAACTTTGGCTCCCAGATTCGCTCTTATGTCATGCAGCCGTACCGCATGGTGAAAGACTTGCGAACGCGCGTCGAGACCGGAGATGTGGACCGCGTGTTGAACGGCGATCTTGATATCTTCATCCAGGCTTTTTTGCGTTTGCGGCGTGAAGGGAATTACCCTGCCGGTCCCATCAAGGATCTGGACTGATAAACAGGAGAAGAAGTGAACGAGCCGAAAGTTATTGAAGAAATTTTTCAAACTGCAAATACGATTGCAGTCGTAGGCATCTCAAACAAGCCGGAGCGGCCCAGCTATCACGTTGCCGCCGAGATGCAGAAGTACGGCTATCAAATTGTTCCGGTCAATCCCGTGCTGGAACAAGTGCTGGGTGAGAATTGCTACCCCTCGCTGCGGGAGATTCCATTTCTTGTGGACCTGGTGGATGTATTTCGCGCCTCTGAATTTATTCCGCAGATTGTCGAAGATACCATCGCCATTGGCGCGAAGTATCTGTGGCTACAGGAAGGCATCACGCATCCCGAGGCGGTTGCGAAGGCGGAAGCGAATGGAATTCAGGTTGTCGCCGATCGGTGCGTGTACAAGGAGTATGCGCGCTGGCGTGCAGGACGCGCCGAATGAATCGATCATCGTCCATTCGGTTGCATCGCTTCGAACGAGCGAGGACATCCCAATTTGCCGTGTTGGCATGCGTCCTATTTCTCTCCGCATCTGCATGGTCGGCGCCTATTCGCACGCAGCACCTGACAGTCGAACTGATTACGGAATCTAGCACCATCGCACCGAATCATGACTTTCTCGCGGGCCTGCATTTCACTCTGGATAAGGGCTGGCACATTTACTGGATCAATGCGGGAGACGCCGGCCTGCCACCCCGCATCGACTGGCAGCTTCCCACAGGAATTACCGCTGGCGATCTAGAATTTCCCGCGCCGCAACGCCTGCCTCTCGGGCCGCTAATGGATTTCGGTTATGAAAATGAAGTATTGCTGCCGGTGCCGATGCGCGCCGATGTCGGCCTCAAGCCAGGATCGACGCAAACTTTGCGCGGGAACGTGCATTTTCTTGTCTGCAGCAGCGTCTGCATTCCGGGACAGGCGGAGTTGGAGCATACAGTCTCGGTGGCTACACTGCCGGGCGCGCCTGATCCAAAGACAGAGCCGCTATTCCTCGCCACCGAGCATCACCTGCCGCGCAGTCTTTCAGCAGGCTCATCCATCATTGTCGATCAGACGAAGGCGGCATTTGTTGTCACCCTTCGCACTGGGCAGCGCATCACATCGGCGGAATTTTATCCCTTCGATCAGAACGTCATTGCGAATGCGGCGCCGCAAGAGGTCTCGCCGCTTGCGGACGGTATTCGGATAACGGTACCGAAGGCACGGGGCTTGCAGCAGATTCCTTCGCGCCTGCATGGTTTGATCAAACTGCCCGACGGCGACGCGTATCAGTTCACATCTCCGGTCTACACAGCACATCTTGTCGTTAGCGTCACGAATCCAAAACGCGGAACCGGATTGTTGCGCGTATTGGGTCTCGCCTTTCTTGGTGGCCTGATCTTGAACCTGATGCCCTGCGTTTTCCCGGTGCTGTTCATCAAAGGGTTATCGCTCGTCCAGTCGACGACGCACGAGCGCAAACGGCTGCGTACGCACGGCGCAGTCTATGCGCTGGGAATTCTGGTCTCCTTCTGGATCATCGTTGCGTTGCTGCTACTGTTGCGCGCTGGCGGCAGCCATCTCGGCTGGGGATTTCAATTTCAGTCGCCCTATTTTGTAGCGGTCATGGCGCTGTTGTTCTTTTTTCTTGGACTCAGCCTGGCAGGACAGTTTGAGATTGGCCTTTCCGCCACCAGCGTCGGGGGTGAACTGGCGCAACAAAGCGGTTACAGCGGCAGCTTCTTTACTGGAGTACTGGCGACGGTCGTTGCCACTCCATGCACCGCGCCGTTCATGGGTGCGGCCATCGGCTTTGCACTTTCGCAAAGCGCACTCGTTACGTTTGCGGTGTTCACGCTGCTCGCGCTGGGATTGGCCGCGCCGTATATGCTGCTCACGCTGCAACCGGCCTGGATTCGTCTGCTGCCGAAACCCGGCGCGTGGATGGAGTATCTCAAGCAGGCCGTCTCAATTCCAATTTTCGCCGCCGTCATCTGGATGGTATGGGTGTTCGCGCAAACTGTCGGCGGCAATGGCGTTGCCGCGCTGCTGGCTGGAATGCTGGTGGCCGCCATCGCCGGATGGGTGCTCGGCCACTGGCCGGCGAAGTGGGGCGCGACAGTCGTTGCAACTTTGCTGCTGATTGCTGCTGTAGCGTTGCCAAGCTTTGCGGCCCGGCAGTTCCGTGGATCAGCGAAGGCAGTGGGAGAGATTTCCAGCAGTGGGGGTGCATGGCAGCCCTTCAGCCCGCAACAACTGGCCGCGGATCGCGCCCAGGGCAAAGCCGTCTTCATCGATTTTTCTGCCGCGTGGTGTCTGAGCTGCCAGGTGAACGAACGACTCGTGCTCGACCGGCCCGATATCGAAGCGGCCTTCCGCAAGAGCGGCGTAGTGACCATGCGTGCCGACTGGACCAACCATGACGACACTATCACCGAGGCTTTGCGACAGCTGGGCCGCAGCGGTGTCCCGACCTACGCGCTGTATTCCGGCCCTCCGGATGCCGTGCCCATTCTGCTGCCAGAGGTACTGACAACCGGCATTGTTCTCGATGCGCTGAAACCTTTGCAGACAAAATGAGACGCTCATCATTCCTAGCGTCTCATGGTTCCTTGCTATTCTGCCTGCGCAGCTCGGCGATCTCTTCCATGCGCTGTTGCAACATTTTTTCCCGGCCTCGGTCGGTGGGTTGGTAATACTTGCGACCGATCAGTCCAGGTGGCAGGCACTCCATGTCAGAGACAGCTCCAGCCTCGTCGTGGGCATAGCGATATCCCTTGCCGTAATCGAGCGACTCCATCAGCCTTGTCGGCGCGTTGCGCAAATGCAGCGGAACCGGCTCGGCGCGGGTCTGTTCGACATCCCGATTGACTTCCCCGTATGCGGTATAGAGCGCATTTGACTTGGGCGCGAGCGCGAGATAGGCGGCGGCCTGCGCCAGTGCCAGGTCGCCCTCGGGTGAGCCAAGAAAATCCATCGCGTCCCGCGCGGAAAGAGTCAGGTTCAGCGCCTCTGGCGCGGCCAGTCCGATGTCCTCCGACGCCATGCGGACGAGACGGCGCGCCAGATACATCGGGTCCTCGCCAGATCGCAACATACGCGCCAGCCAGTAAAGAGCGGCGTCCGCGTCGCTGTTGCGGATCGACTTGTGCAGCGCAGAAATCAGGTTGTAGTGTTCTTCGCCGCTCTTGTCGTATAGAAGAGTTTTTTGTTGGACGGCATCGGCGATCAGCTTACCTTCGAGTCGAGACTGCCTCTGGCTGGCGGCCAGCCGTGTGGCCGCTTCGAGTACATTGTAGGCTCGTCGAACGTCTCCGTTCGCATAGTCTGCTATCACGTTCAGCGCATCTTCTTCCGCGGTAATGCCGAACGTGCCCAATCCGCGTTTCTCGTCTGAAAGTGCCTTTCGCAGCAGTTGCACAATCTGTTCATCGCTCAACGCTTGCAGTACGTAAACGCGACAGCGCGACAACAGCGCAGCATTCAGTTCGAAGGATGGATTTTCTGTAGTTGCCCCAATCAGCCGGATCGAGCCTCGTTCGACATACGGAAGGAATGCGTCCTGCTGGCTGCGGTTGAAGCGATGAATTTCGTCGATGAACAGAATGGTCCGCATTCCGGCAATGGCTGCCCGGTCGGCCTCACTCATCACTTGTTTGATTTCCTTAATGCCGCTGACCACTGCGGAAAATTCGATGAACGTGGCTTGTGTCGTGTGTGCGATGATCTTCGCCAGCGTTGTTTTGCCGACGCCAGGCGGCCCCCACAGGATCATCGAATTGGTCTCGTCGTTTTCTAACTGGACGCGCAGTGCTTTGCCAGGCGCTAACAGATGCTGTTGTCCTACGAACTCGTCCAGAGTGCGTGGACGCATCCGCTCCGCCAATGGCTGCTGCCGCTGATCTTTCCGCGATTGATCTGCGCGATGCTCTCCAGGGTGATCAGGATCGCCGGGAACGGGGTCAAAAAGGCTCATACGGTCGCCTCGACATGCGTTGTGCCACGCTGCCGCGCAGCCTCATACAGCAGAATGGACGCAGCGACGCCCGCGTTTAGAGATTCGACACGTCCTGGGCAGGGAATATGGAGACCGCTCGAACACACCTCGCGAATGTCATCGGCGATGCCAGCACCTTCGTTTCCAATAACGAACGCCCACGGGCCGTAAAGATCCTTATCCAGGATGGAATCACCTGCGTCGGCTGCGCAGGCATAAAGAGGGACTCCATGTTTTCGCAGCTTGCGGAGCGGTTCGATGGTATCAAGTAATATTACTGGCAGCCGAAAACTCGAACCTGCGGACGCGCGCAACACTTTCTGATTCCACGGGTGGACACTCTGCGGTGTCAACAAGACTCCCGAGGCACCAAAAGCCTCTGCCGTGCGGATTACGGTTCCGACATTGCCTGGATCCTGCAACCCGGCCAGGACTACCAGTCGAGGGGTATTGTCTTGCAGCAGCGCATCAAACGACCAGCGCGGCGCTTCGACAATGGCCGCGATCCCTTGCGGGGCTTCCGTCGCGCAGGCATAATTGAAAGCTTCCGCAGCAACGGCAAGAATCATGGTATTGCTGGTGCCTGCCCAGGCAAATGATGTGAGCCTATCTTCCCGTAGAAATAGAGACTCCACACGCAGTCCGCTATGCAGCGCTTCTCGTACCAGATGTTCTCCTTCAATGGCGATCAGGTCGTCTACGCAATTGCCACCCCGCAGCAGTCGCAGTCGCAGTTCTTTTAACCGCGTATTCTGGCGGCTGCGGATGATCTGGTCGGGTATTGTAGAGGGGCGAACCATACACCGCGATTTTACGCTGTGATCAGTTCAGTACTTTCTGGATGATCTATCTGATGACGCTGCGGGTGGAGGAAACCGGCGATGGAAAATGTCAGTCACGATTTAGAAGTTATAGAAACGTGCTGCTGTATTGCCGGCGGGGGACCGGCGGGCATGATGCTGGGTTTGTTGCTTGCACGCGCAGGACTGGATGTGGTCGTGCTCGAAAAACATGCGGACTTTCTACGTGATTTTCGTGGAGATACAATCCATCCCGCGACCCTGGAATTGATGTATGAGCTTGATCTATTGGCGGATTTTCTGAGGCGGCCGCATGAGGAATTGACGCATATCGGCGGCATGATAGATGGCCACCATGTAACAATTGCAGATTTCTCCCATCTTCCAACGCACTGTAAGTTCATTGCATTAATGCCCCAATGGGAGTTTCTGAACTTTGTCGCCGAGGAGGCGAAACACTATCCAAAGTTCCATCTTCGAATGGAGTCGGAGGTGGTAGGCATCCTCAGGCAAAACGGATGTGTGACTGGCGTGCATGTGAAGACGCCGCAGGGCAGTCTCGATGTACACGCTGTATTGACCATTGGCGCGGATGGCCGTCGCTCCCTGGTTCGTCAACATGCTGGACTTGAAATTATCGATCTGGGTGCCCCGATCGATGTGCTCTGGATGCGTTTGTCGCGGTCTGTGGCCGATCCGGATGAAACACTGGGACGCTTTCAAGCTGGAAGAATCCTCGTGACGCTCAATCGCAACGATTATTGGCAATGCGCTTTCGTAATTCCCAAAGGAACGTTCGATGCTGTTCAGAAGAAAGGTCTGTCATCCTTTCGCCGGCAAATTGCAGAAATCGCTCCATTTCTTGCTTCTCGGACTGAGGAAATCAAAGATTGGGGAGATGTCAAGCTGCTCACGGTGGCCGTCGATCGTTTGCGTCAATGGTCACGCCCGGGACTGTTGTGCATTGGAGACTCCGCGCATGCCATGTCGCCGATCGGAGGCGTCGGCATTAATCTCGCTATTCAGGATGCTGTTGCCGCCGCAAATATTTTAGCTCCGTCTCTATTGCAGGGTTCCGTCAGCATCCGGCGACTGCAGCAAGTGCAGCGGCGCCGCGAATTTCCAACGCGGATGACGCAAAGAATCCAGGTCTTCATGCACCGGCATTTTCTTGATCCGGCACTTAACAGCACCCATATTCGCCAGCTTCCGCTGCCACTCAAACTTCTGCAAAAAATTCCGTTTTTTCGTCGATTGCCAGCACGAATTGTAGGACTTGGCTTCCGTCAGGAACATGTGCGCTCCTCAATTTTGAAACCTGGTTCTACGGGAAAGATTTGAGAGCTGAGGCCATAAATTGACCTGCCAGGAAGGATCGCTGATCTTTATAGCTGGCCAAGCGGGTATCATGATTCAAGTTCGATTGTGCAGTTGCCTTCGAGCTAACTTTTAAGTCAGAGCTTGCTGCTGCCGTTGGAGAGATCAGTTTGTCAGCGGAATTACTGCGTGTGGACCCGGACGAGCCGGAACCGGAAAAAATCGAATACATCGTCCGTTGCCTGCGAAACGGCAGCGTTGTAGGGCTGCCTACGGACACTTTTTACGGTCTCGCCGTTGATCCGGTCAACCTGCATGCGGTCGATCAAATTTATGAGATCAAGACGCGCATGCGGCACAAGCCTCTTTCATTGCTGCTGGCGGACGCAGCCCAGGCTTATGAAATTGCACGCCATCTCGGCCCGCATTTTGACCGCCTCACAGAACGTTTCTGGCCCGGACCGCTGACGGTCATCGTCCGTGCTGGAACCAGGCTTCCTTTGCGTGTAACGGCCAACACAGGCAATGTCGCTTTACGCCTTCCGGACGCGGAAATTCCTCGCTCCGTGGTTCGGCTGCTGGGGCTGCCGGTGACAGCCACGTCCGCCAATGTGCTTGGCGCCCCGGAATGCACCCACGCCATCGGGGTACGCGATCAGCTCGGTGACCGTATCCCACTTATCGTTGATGGTGGCCCAACCGCACGCAGTCTACCGACAACGATTGTCGATCTTTCCGCCAGCAATGGCATATGGCAAATCTTGCGTGAAGGGGCGATTCCAACACACGAGATTGCTCTCGCGCTTCAATAGCTGCCGACTTCATAAGAAGATGAGCAAAGTAGAGACAGGCGAGCCTGACCGGCAAGATAGGATGGAGCCGTACGCCGGACACCACCGAAGACTCCGCCATACCGTGCGGATGCTGGCATTCGCGCTTTTTGTCGCATTTCTGATTGTGTCGACGGCATGGTTCTGGTGGCTCTTCTTTCAAATCCAGCGCGCTACCGCTGGAACTTCTGTAGTTCCAGCCAGTGCGATCGCTGTTTTTGGCGCTGCGGAATACAACGGACGGCCGTCGCCGGTGCTGAACGCACGCCTGGAGCACGCTTTGGATCTGTACCAAAGGGGTTTTGCGCCGGTCATCATCACACTGGGGGGTGGTAGTGATCCGCAATACAGTGAGGGTGGAATCGGTCGTGATTTTCTGCTGGCGCACGGAGTTCCGGATGACCGTATCATCGCCGAAACCAACAGCAGCAACACGGAAGAGTCCGTCGCCAGGCTGGCTGCCATCGCCCGGGAGAACCATTTGCAAACCATTATCGCCGTTAGCGACGGAACGCATTTATTCCGCATTCAGAAGCTGTGTCGGGCGCAGGGGTTGCACGTTCTGCTATCTCCGCGTGAGGCTGGCAAGTATGTCGGTAAGATGCAAATCTGGCAACGCTACGTGCATGAAATGGTCAGCTACACGTTATGGCAGCTGCATCTTCATTAAACATGGCTATTGCTACCCAATCTCATCCCGGCGAAATGATAGATCGTGTTTTTGAGGATCTGCAATACACACGAGCTGCGGCGCCAGTTTGATCGACGGACGGACAGCCAAAAGCGGCTTTACTCATTTACAATCAGCCATAGCTTTAGATACTGCTGGGAATTATGGGGTATTCACGAGTGCCGTCAGTTTTTGGGCGTAGAGGCCCATTGGTTTCGCTGGGATCGGTTCTGGTTTTGGCCGCCGTGTTGGGATGCGGAGATATTTATCGTCCAGTCGTAACGAGTATTCCGCCAGTGCAACCGGCGCCGCAGCCGACCAAATATGCTGTGGTAATCAGTTGCGGCGGCATTCCCGATATTACTGCGCCAACCATTGCTCAGTTATGTACCGACACCAGTACCGCCGATGCTGCCGGTGCAGTTCCAGGGCTGGCGAGTCTGGTCGACTTTTCCGGTGATACCATTTCAGCTCGCGTGAATGTTGGCAACGGACCTCGCTGGTTGTCTTTGGATAGCAATGGAAGTACTGCGTATCTCACCAATACCGACGGCACTGTAAATGTTTTTCCCGCCTCGACCAGCTCAAGTCGTCCCCTGGAATCGAACCTCGTTAATACGAGTACTTTGTTGGCCCAGGCTGCACCGAATACGCTGCTGGTCACCAGCAAATATTTGTATGTTTCGCAGCCTGGCCGCAGTTCGATCTCGGTTCTCAATGGACTTACAGGAGGCGCACCCAGCGCCTTTCTCGAAATTCCAGTCACCGATCCGGCGGCTCCCACAACGCCGCAGAACCCTGTTAACCTGGTCGGCAATTCCTCGACGCAACGCGTCTACGCAATCAGTCAGGGAGCCAATGCTGCAAATTGTCCAACCTCCGGCTCGACCGGGTCGGCGACCGGTATTGAAATATCGACAAACACCATCTCCTCGGTACTGCCGCTGGGAGTCTGTCCTGTCTATGGCGTGATGAGTGCGGATGATCGCCGGACGTTCATCATGAATCAGGGTAGCGGAACGGTTACTGTAATCGACAGCCAGCAAAACCGGATCGATCCCAATCCCAATTTGAACAACGGAACCATAGCAGTCGGACAGGGACCAGTATGGGCGGACATCTATAACAACGGGGCGATCCTGGCGGTTGCGAATTCACTGTCGAATACGCTTAGTCTTATCAACATCAGCACGGACTCCTTCGGCAATGACACGGGTAATTTTGGAAAGATCATCGCCAACATTCCAGTGGGGAAAGATCCCTACTCCGTGTCAATCCTGCAGGATGGCACGCGAGCCTATGTGGCCAACCGGGGAGATGGGACTGTGAGTGTTGTCAGCCTGATTACAAACACAGTGCTGCATACGATCTCGCTGCCGCAGGAGCCCTGCAATGCCAGCAATCCCAACGTCCTGTGCATTGTGCATCCCATGTCTATCGCGGCGACGACAGGCACACCTCTCGGCAAGGTATACGTCATCTCACCAGATACAGACGTTATGACGATTATCCGGACCGACAACGATACAATCTACGAAAACCTGCAACTAACAGGGAATGGAATCCAGGTTCGCGTCACCGCCCCGTAGAGACGTTTAGAAGGGGAGGCCTCCACCCTCCTTCATGCCACCCAATAAACACGGCAGGCACTCGTCTTATCTGGCCTCAATCGGGCCTCCCGAATGTTGCTGGATTTCATAGTTGTCATCCATAGGCGGTTGGCATGGTGCCTGGGCAGTAGGGCTGTCAGCGTGAAGATTCGTCTAGACAAAGCGCTTTTAGAGCGCGGACTGGCACCCACCCGCTCGCGGGCGCAGGAACGCATCTCAGCGGGTCAGGTTAGCGTCGATGGTGTCATAGTAACCAAGGCAGGCTTCCTCGTTGAACTTTTGCAAAGCGTTGAAACCCACGGGGAGGACCTACCCTACGTCAGCCGCGGGGGCCTCAAGCTGGCTGCAGCGCTCAACTCCTGGAAGATTGAAATCAGTGGACGCATTTGTCTCGACGTCGGTATCTCCACTGGCGGTTTCAGTGACTGCATGCTACAGCGCGGCGCGGCTGCTGTGATCGGCGTTGACAGCGGGCATGGCCAGCTGGCCACAGCACTTCAGGGGCATCCACGTCTACAGCTGCTTGAGCGCACAAATGCACGATATCTTGAGGCATCCATGTTGCCCGGCGGAATCAGTTTCGTTACTGTAGACGTGTCCTTCATCGCCGTGTCTCTGGTTCTACCGGCTGTACTTGCTTCCGCATGGATCCGCAATGGCGCATCGTCGGAGCTAGCCCGCGAGGCGGTCATCTTGGTCAAGCCCCAATATGAGGCGGGCCGGGAATTTGTCGGCAAGCATGGCCTGGTGCGAAGCGATGCCGCGCATGAGAAGGCCATCGAGCGGGTAAAAGAAACCGTATGCGCCCTGGGAGCAAAAACAACCTCCGTCATGGACTCCCCGATTGCGGGCGGGGAGGGGAACCGCGAGTTTTTGCTGTACGCTCATTTTTAAGGGAAAACCAATGCCACTAATTGCGATTATGTCCAAGCCACAGAAGCCGGAACTGGCAACGATTCTGCCGGAATTGACGGCATGGCTGAAACTGCGCGGTTATGAACCGATTCTTGATCCAATCAGCGCCAGCTATCTGGGGGCCGGAGATGCCATTCCCCGGCACGTAATGCACGAACGCAGCCCGGAGCTGGTCATCGTGCTTGGCGGCGACGGTACACTGCTGGCCGCCGCACGAGTTTTTGCCCGCAGCGGCACCCCCATTCTCAGCGTGAATCTCGGCTCTCTGGGTTTTCTGGCGGAGGTTCCGCTGGCTCATCTGTACACAACACTGGAGGCCTGGCGTGAGAACGGGTGCAGCATGGATGAGCGTGCAATGCTGCATGCGGAGGTACGACGGGACGGCCTGGTGCATCACCAGTTTGAAGCGCTCAACGATGTTGTCATCACCAAGGGAACTATCGCGCGCATGGCCAACATCCTGGTGAGGATGGGGAACAGCATTGTGGCCCAGTTCCGCGCAGATGGAGTCATAGTCGCCACCCCGACCGGTTCGACCGCATATAACCTGGCGGCAAACGGTCCCATTCTGGCGCCGGATATCGACGGCGTAATCATTACCGCCGTCTGCCCCCATCAACTGACCGTTCGTCCGCTGGTAGTACGCGGCGATGCGGAGATTTCGCTTAGCATCGAAGGCGTGCCGGAGCAGATTTATCTGACAGTGGATGGCCAGGAAGCAGTCGAGTTGCGGCTTGGAGACGTCGTCTATTGCTGCCGTTCCCGCTATACGATCCGGCTGGTACGGATGGCTGGAAATAATTTTTATGATGTCCTGCGCTCCAAGCTGAAGTGGAGTGAACGCTAGCGTCCCTGCCGCTCACTGAGGCATATTCATCAAGGCATTTATTTCGATAGCTCATCCAAGAGTATCTTTGCCTTATTCGCCAGCGTTTGTGCTCCGACACGGTCGTTCATCGTCCAGGCCTGCTTCGCCTGGGCAAGGAACGAGTTCGCTTGCGCAATGTCCTCTTTGTGTTTCGCCTGTTGTGATTTAGGCATCTTTTTTAGGCGGCTTTCAAGGGATTGGATGAGATGCTCAGTCTGCGCAGTCTGATCCGGACTGACGGCTGCATCGTCAGCGGAGAGTTGCCCTAACGCGGTCGCTCCACTGGCAGCCGCTGGCGCCGGATTCGGGGTTGATTCGGTGGCTGCCGTGCCGGTATCGGTCTTGTGCCGGGCACGATGATGCCGGACGTGCTTTGCGGGTGGCGGCACGGATTCAGGAGGAGCAGCCTGAACCACAGGGGTAGCCGACTCTGGTTTCGCCAGTTGAACATCTGGGAATGTCAATGGAGGCATGGGCGGCAGTGTGCTGACGATTGGCGCCTGCGCCTGCGGGGGCGGCAGCACCTGCTCCTGCTTGCGATGGCAGCCGGTGATCGTGAAAGCCAACAGAAATGAGACAGAGAACAGGCGAAGATACCGCATTCGGCCTCTCGCAACTTTCTTTATTGGCGTATATCCACGTTCTTCGCCACTTGCAACCGATCGATCAGCAGTTTACTCAGCACTACTCTTTAAGCTTGTTTTAGACTCCGTCACTGCGGAGACCGGAAGCCTGAGTGTAAATTGTGTCCCAACATCCACCTCAGATTCTACTTGAACTGAGCCATTATGCAGTTGGAGTATCCGATACGTCATCGCCAGGCCGATTCCGGTCCCGTCCCGTTTGGTCGTGAAATAAAGATTGAAGATGCGCCCCAGGATCTCCCGGGGGATGCCGCATCCCTGGTCCCGAATCCGCAGGCTGGCCTCATGCGCGTTCTGCCGCAACTCGACATGCAGTTCGCCGCCATCCGCCATGGACTGCGCGCCGTTCAGCAGGACGTTCAAAAGCGCCTGCTGAATCATGTCCGCGTCCACCCGGACATACACAGGGTGGGGCGGCATGGTGCTGAGAACATTTACGGATCGCAGCGCCAGATCCGGCTCGGCCAGTGTCAGTACAGATGCAACAACTGAGCGCAGGTCCTGGACTGCCAGATCCAGCTCTACCGGACGCGAAAAATCGATCAATGTCTGGACGACCCGATCCAGCCGGCGAATCTCATTTTGGATGACATCCACGTGACGTCCGGCACTGCTGTCGCCACGCGCCAGCTTTTCTCGCAGCAATTCCAGATGTACGACGATTGCATTGATCGGGTTTTTCACTTCATGACCGACGCCGGAGGTTAGACGTCCCAGGTCAGCCAGCCGGCGCGAGACTTCCAGCTCATTTTCGATCTGTTGCATGGATTCGCTATCGTGCAAGGTCAACAGTGCGCCCAGCGTGCCGGAAGGGCTTGTCGTGTCTTCACTGCGTATGAAGTCGAGCGACACCTGGATCCGGCGTCCGGTTTCTGTGATTACCTCTGTTTGCATCAGGGCCAACCGTGCGTTGAAAGCGCTGCGGACAACCCGGCCCAGTGTGGATTGACGATCGAAAATCTCGTGCAGCTCCATGCCCAGCATTTCCTCACGTGCCAGTCCCAGGAAGTGTTCCACCGAATCGCTGACCATCACTACCCGCGCGTCCTGGGTAAACAGCATTACGCCGTCCTGCAGGTTCTCGAGCACCTGATCGAGGTTTTCCTTGAGGGCGGTGAACACCTCTTCCACGCTGCGCATCCGTTGACCGATGCGCTCGATCTTGTTCGACACTCGTGAAATTTCGTCTCTAGGTGCGAGCAGCAACTCCGGCTCCGGGGCCGACGGCGGCTCGGCGAGCATGAACTGATCCAGCCGGTCGCTGATCATCTGCAACGGGTGGAGCGCCATGTTTGAGAGCAGCGCAGCCAGCAGAATTGTAATCAGCATGGAAAGCGCGAGGATCAACAGTTCCGCGTGCAGCCACGGAGCCAGCTGGCTGCGCAGAAATGTGGTACGCACTCCAACCCGGACTTTTAAGAACTGAGCGCCGTTCCGTGCCAGGTTTGCATCGACCGAGTAAACTGCCGGCGGACCGAAAACAATGCGGAACTTCCGCCATGCGGTCATTTTCTGCAACGAGATAAACGTCGGCTCCGGCGGCAGGGTGTGGCCTTGATAAAGAGGATCGGTGCTCAACAGGATCCTGCCTGCGCTGTCGGCAATGTTGATGTCGTATACAGTCGGCGCGTAGCGAATGAAGGAATTCAGCGTCAGCCGCAGGGAAGCATCGTTGCGTAGAGCTTCTGCAACAGCGATATCTAGCGCGCTCGGATCGTTCGGAGGAAGTGGAACGTTGGTGAGCCCACGCTCCAGCGCTGCACGAACTGTAAGCAATACCTGATGGGCAGCAATATCGTTATGCAGATAGCTCTGCTGAATCCGTTCCGAGAGCAACTGCGATAAATACAGCAACGACAATGACACCACGATGACCGACACCATTGCAGTGATCGCCAGAACGAGTTTTACGCGGACTCTCATTGACTATGCTTGGCTGGAACTTAATGGAACAGCGCGCAACCTCCTTAATCGCTGCCCGAAGCCGAATTGCCGTATTCCTTCAACTTATTGTGCAATGTTTTCAGGCTGATGCCGAGAATCTCCGCAGCGCGTGTCTTATTGTTCCCAGTGGCCTCCAGTGTGCGCAGAATCAGTCGCTTTTCCGCTTCATCCACGGTCGTGCCAACCGGCATTTGAACCTGGTTCGGGTCGGAAACGGCCGCGATCCGCACCGTGCCAAATCCAGGAGGCAAGTGCTGTCCTCCAAGAATTCCAGAGTTGCACAGTACCACGGCGCGCTCCAATACATTGCGCAGCTCGCGCACATTTCCCGGCCAGTCATATGTCGCAAACTCGCGGAGCAGGGCAGGCTCTATCCCGGTCACGCTGCATCCATGGCGTTCATTCATGGTGCGGACCATCGCCTCGGCAATCAGCGGTACGTCCTCCAGATGCTCGCGCAAGGGAGGCATTTCAATGTTGAAGACATTCAGCCGGTAGTAAAGGTCGCTGCGCAAGTGCCCATCGGCAATTGCGGCAGATGGGTCTTTATTGGTTGCTGCAAGCACGCGCACGTTGATCTGCGATTCCACTTTGCTGCCCAGCCTCCGAAACGTTCGGTCTTCCAGCACGCGCAGCAATTTGGCCTGGGTGGCAATCGGCATTTCGCCGATCTCGTCCAGCAGCAGCGTGCCTTCTTCCGCCAGCTCAAAGCAGCCGGCGCGGCGTTCGACGGCCCCCGTGAACGCACCTCGTTCATGGCCAAAAATCTCGCTCTCGATCAGCGTTTCCGGGATGGCCGCGCAGTTGACTGCAACGAAAGGCTTGCTGCTGCGACCACTGAGTTCATGCAGGGTTCGCGCCACCACCTCCTTGCCAGTCCCGCTTTCCCCGGTTATCAGTACAGACACGTTGTTCGGCGCAATGCGCTCGATCATTGTGAAGATCGCCTGCATCGGCGGCGATTTTCCAACGAGCGAGCCAAGAACTCCCGTCTCCCGCACCTTGTGGCGAACGCTTTCGATATCGCGCTCCGCCTGTTGTTGTGAACTTGCGCTGATCAATAGCCGTTTCAGCCGGACCGGATCAACAGGCTTCTGGATATAGTCGAATGCACCCAGTTTCATCGACTCGACCGCGCTCTCAATGCTGCCTTGTGCAGTCAGCATGATGACGGCGAGCTTTTCCTCCAGCTTTCCCAACTCGGCCAGCAGTGTCAGTCCATCCATGCGCGGCATTTTCAGGTCGGAAACCAGAATGGTTGGGTGCCAGTCCGCCACGCGCTCCAGTGCTTCCACGCCATCCTGAGCAACTTCCGTGATGTAGCCCCACCCTGAGATCAATTCCGCCAGCCCGGTGCGGGCATTCGGTTCGTCTTCGACAATCAACACTTTTTGATTCATAAAATTTAAGGTTCGATATTTCAGTCTTTGCCAGTGATGGCATAAGCCAAATGTTTTACAAACAGCAAATTTCAGTGAACGGGGAGTGCCAGACGTCCGCGAATTCGTCCAGTTTATTTGTTCTTTCTTCGATGCTGTCCTGTTTGTACCACGCCTCCCTGTATCGCCGCTTGTCCCGGGGACGAACGGTATTCAGTCCGATAAAGACATTTTCAAGCCGGGTGAGACGGTCCAGCAGCAGCTCCCATGAGAAGGTCTGCCCCCTGCATCCTGTTATATGTTCAAGGATGTATTCTGAATCGCGTATGGAACTGGAAATTTCTGTCGAGGACTTGCAGAAGATGCGAGAACTGCAAGCGTCCGTTTCCCGTGACGAGTTTTGTCTGCTGGATGTACGCCAGCCCTGGGAGTCCGAAGTGGCTGCGATTGGCGGCTCCCGGCTGATTCCCATGAATGAGATTCCGTCGCATGTGCAGGAACTCAATCGGGACGCACACATCGTTGCGTATTGCCACCACGGCCAACGTTCGCTGAATGTGGTGCTGTGGCTTCGTGAACAGGGTTTCCTCCGAGCGCAGTCGCTGGCAGGTGGCATCGATGCCTGGTCCCAAACGATCGATCCGGCGGTTCCGCGTTATTAATATTTGTACGATTCCTTTGAAGGAGTATGGAATGCTCAATCCCGCCATCCAGTTTGCGCGCGACAATCAGCCGCGCTTTCTCTCTGAGCTGAAAGATCTGCTCCGCATTCCATCCATCTCGACGCTGTCGGAAAATCGTGCGGACGTTCGCCGCGCCGCGCAGGTTTTAATGCAGGAATTGAAGCGGATCGGCCTTGAAAATGCTGAGTTGATCGAAACCGGCGGACATCCGCTGGTGTATGCCGACTGGTTGCACGCGATCGGCAAGCCGACCTGTCTTTGCTACGGTCATTATGATGTCCAACCGCCAGACCCGCTGGATGAATGGATCAGTCCGCCTTTTGAGCCGACCGAGCGCGACGGAAATGTATACGCACGTGGCGCAGTGGATGACAAAGGCCAGATGTATATGCACGTCAAAGCGCTCGAAAGCCTGTTCCAGGCAAACAGCGGAAAGTTGCCGGTCAACGTGCGCATCATTCTTGAAGGCGAGGAGGAGGTTGGCGGGGAGGGAATTGCAGACTTTCTGCGCGTGCATCCGGAGCGGCTTCATGCCGACTTCGCGCTCATCTCCGACACGGAAATGTTCGCGCCCGATCTACCGACGCTTTGCGTAGGTCTGCGCGGCATGATTTATACGGAGATCGAAGCGCGCGGCGCGGCTACGGATCTGCACTCCGGAATGTACGGCGGCGCGGCGCCAAACCCGTTTTTCGCGCTGTGTCAGATTCTCGCGCAATTGAAAGATTCGGATGGGCGCATCCTGATCCCCGGCTTTTATGACGGTGTCACCGCGCCTTCAGGGGAAGAATTGGCTACATGGAAATCCTTGCCTTTTAATGTAGAGGAGTTTCAGCGAAAGGAAGTTGGCTCTTCGGCACTGACGGGTGAGAAGGAGTATTCCGTGCTGGAGCGACTCTGGGCGCGACCTACGCTGGAAATTCACGGAATGCCAGGCGGTTTTACCGGGGAGGGAGCCAAGACAGTGATTCCTGCGAAGGCGCTGGCCAAAGTCTCCATGCGGCTTGTTCCCGGAATGCAGGCCAGTAGAATTTTTGCGCTTTATAAAAAGTACGTTGAATCGTTATGCCCGGACGGGATCTCCTTGAATGTGCGCTTGATCCACACTGGCGACCCCATTGTGATTGGTGTCGATAATCCTTACGTTCAAGCCGCGACAGCAGCCCTGCGACAGGTCTTTGGGAAGGGAACTGTCTTTGTTCGTTCCGGCGGATCTATCCCCATCGTCGGGGACTTTGAACGTAATCTGAAGATCCCTTCTGTGATGATGGGCTTTGGCTTGCCCGATGACAACCTGCACGCCCCGAATGAAAAATTTCACATCGCCAATTTCTATAGGGGCATCGAGTCGCTTATCTTATTTTTTGAACAGCTGGCGATGCCTCAGTCTGGAATAAAGTAGGTGATAACTCCTGAAACAAATCCGGAGGGATGTCCACGCGAGGATATTTCCGGGTTTGTGTTGGCAGGTGGCCGAAGTTCCCGACTGGGACAGGATAAGGT
>JADEYI010001244.1_pt1 | contig 20911 bp, 22 predicted proteins | sample 8542331 | NCBI WGS metagenome assembly JADEYI01 (sample SAMN16510988, study PRJNA670497) | mine drainage metagenome | isolation source: biofilm near Copperflume 1 | place: Germany: Marsberg coppermine Kilianstollen | collected 2018-02
GTGGCAGTGACAAGGAGAAGCTTCATCCGAACTGCGCAAGTTCAGAACGCTTGACCCGCTGTGTAGGTTGTGATTAGCTTATCAGAATCTATTCAGAAGGTCTGACAAAGGATGAATACGGCCACGACGCTGTTGCCGACTGGGTCTTCAAAGAAGAGGCACGGGTGCCATTGCAACGTTGCAATCATTGATGCATGATGCCGTGGACTCAGGGGTCAGATATTTCCATCAGAGCTGCCTTGGCCGAGATGAACCTTCAGCATTGCCCAGAGCTAATAGCTACCATTCTATTCGCGGGAAGATTGAGAGCGAAAAGTATCCAGAGCTCAGAAAGATTACCCACAAATGCTGTGAGGACTGCGTCATTGCAGCCCAACCAGGGGCAAGGATCTCATTGAGGATAAGTTGAATTTCATCATGCATCAAGGACTGATTGGTAGGTCTCAATAAGCACTCCATCTTTGAAGGTTGGGAACACCTGTGTTTTGAATTTCCCCATGACCTTGACCTTGACCTTGACCTTGATACAGAGAATCTCTGACTTTCGCGTTGCGTTCAGAGGCGGAGACCGTCGACTTGGAGAGGAAGAGAGCCGATAGGCGATCAAGCAAGATTCGAGGCATCATTGGTGGTCAGCAGGCTCGCCTCGAAGACAATGGGACGACTTCGACCGCCATCTTTGCAACGAGACACCTCAATCAGAAAGTCAGCTTCAGCAAGAGCGCCAGCAGATTGCTGGCAGCAGTGCCCAACCTGAACAGGACAGTGATGGCAGCCTCGTATCTCCAGGCCAGTGGACTTCAGGCAGGCCAGACAGCCCAAGGACAGGCGCAGAGGGGCGCCACAGCTGCAGCAGGCGGCATGCAGGGTCCCGCAGCCCCAGAGGCAGAAGCTGCAGGACCTTCGCAAGCGCCACAGCCGGGGATCAGCCGCAGGCAGCTCGGCGCTCAGGGAGCTGAGCAGGACATCGTCCAACGGTGGCTTGCGTTCAGCCTCGAGGCCTCATCCACCGTTGCAGAGCTGAAGCGGTTCCTGCTTGACAGAGGCCAGCGGCCAATGATCTTCACCAGAGGCGCGCTGCTCGCCAGGGTGGAAGGGCTGCTTAGAATTGAGCATCCAGAAGGTAGCTATTCATGATGGTTGTAACAACACGCGCCTACACATCTTCTGCCTCTGCCTAAAACATGTCCTCACCATTTTTCTGGACATCTAATGCGCTGGCAGCTAATGGATGCCGTCATGCAGGTGGACTGGAGCCGAGTGCTGCGGCGGTTGAAGAGATCACAGCCGCTGTTGAGGCCGCAGCCCAACCAGCACGGCAAAGACCAGCAAGGCAGAAGGTGGGCATCTTGCTGAGGATCCTTATGTTTGCATGTGCTTTGTGCACGCCTCAAGCTGCTGGTGCATTGTAAGCGAGTTTGGGGCTGTGCACAATGATTTTAAGTTATTGTTGTCACAGGCACCGAAGAAGTCACAGCTTCAGATGGAAGCGGCCAGGTCCATTGTCAACAAGGGTGAGTGCGCGCTCTCAGCTGGAAGCTCTGATCACCTGTTGACTGTTGCACACCCGAGAGTATTCTCAAGCGATGTAGGGGCTTCATACAGAGTACTTTGCAGGAGATCTCCTCTAGAGGCTAATTGGCACTCACACTCAGCAAATCCGAGAGGGGCTCATCTACCAACCAGTCAATATGACGATCGCTCATCTCAGGGGGCAGCACCTAGCCTTACACAAGAAGGGTGTGCACCCGCGTTCCAGTGCTGGCCCTAGGCCTAATGATGGACGCATTTCTGCATCACTTCCGCACAAGCAAGATGGCATTCATGACGTGCCTTCCTTAAAGCCCCGCACTCTGTTGAGCTCTCGCCCGTTGGTAGAGGCTTCTAGTAGGTCCAGTGAGAGTGGTTTGTGGGGACGGGATTTGTGCCGATACCATGCCATGTTGTGCTGTGCCTCAACACCTGCTTTGTGACCTGCATCTCTCCCCAGCTCAGCAACGGGAGAGATATCTTGCATTTGGGACACCTTTCGGGTGCATGTGACTTGATGTTTTGCAAATTTGTTTATGTCTCACTGATCTTGGCCTGGCAGGGCTTGGTGCTGGTGTGCTGCTCAGGAAGAAGACCATGGTGCACTTGTTGCTACCGCGCGACATTTCGGCCATACTGGCTGTGCATGGCGTGATGCTGGTCTCCCAGGCTTTGAGGAAGGCATATGGTTGGCGTTGCGTTTTGCACCGGAGAGTGGAGTTTGTGCCGCCACGGGACCCCAGACTTGTCCGCCAGCCACCACAGCAACAGCGTAATACCCTTGCGCCCTCCTCCCTCCTCTGCAGCCCGCCCTCACTTGTCCATAGGTACATGGAATGCTGAGGGCTTAAACCGTGCGTGTAAACAGCAGGAGATAGGGTGCATGTTGGTCACGAGGGGCTTGCACATAGTCGCAATGCAAGAGTCTCATGAGCATGTCTCTTCTCATATAGATGTGCCAGGTTTTCATTGGTTTGGCCGACCTTGTGTAGGTCGGTCAAAGGGGGGTGCAAGCTTTCTTGTCGCACTAGCATCTGTTTCTGAGGTTGAGGTTTTGGGCTCTGTCTTAAACCCTGAGAGTGTTTGGCTTTGTGTGCAGGGGCGTAGAGGCCAAAGGGAATTGTTGTTAGGTGCCACCTTCTGCTGCCCAGGTGGAAGAGAAACATTATGATATTCTGTTGGACGATGTCGCAGGGTTTCAAAGGAGAGGCCAGGTGGTGGTGCTCGGGGACTTCAACGCTCGCATTTGGTCCTTTAACACCCCATTGGACGATTGGACAGTACGGGGAGGACCACTGCAACGCGAATGGTAGGCGTTTCATTCGAAAGCTGCATGCCTGTGACATTTATGCTTTGAATGGGAGTGTTGGGGCCCCTCAGCCTGCATGGACCCATTGTCGATTGTCACGCTCAGAGCAGTCTATTATAGACCATGTTTTGGCTGACAGTGACACCTTGTCCAGTGACCCTGGTCTACATGTGTCACCCTGTGATGTCTCTGATCATTATCTAGTGCATGTGTCTCTCACTCACCGCGCCACACTACACCGGCTTTTGCTATAGGAGCTCACGTGTGCGTTTTAGAGTTGCACGCTTGCGCGATGGTGATGTTCGGTTGCAGTATATGTCTGCCATTCAGTCTCACACTGCCCCTTTGCTGATACCCTTGCAGAGTTGCAGAGCTTGCATGCACATGACCCCACGCTTCTCACACGTCTTGTCATCACGGAGTTTGAGTCTATTTTGTCACGCACGGCTGACCTTGTATTTAGAAGAAAGCAATGTTTTAGGGAGGCACTGTCCCATGGTGGACGCCAGAGTTGCGAACCCTGATCGACATCCGCCGTGTTGTGTATTGCGCAGCGCGCGCGGCCCAGATACCGAGTTCGCCTCTGTGGCGTTCCCTCTGTGACAGGTGGAGGGAGGCTCGCTCGCTGGCGAAGCTGCGAGGGTGACATTATAAGCGAGAGTAGCGTCGGGAGCATATCCGGACAAGCTTGCCTGCCTTAGACTCTGCGTTCACTGTGGAGGAGATCGAGGGTGCACTTAAGAAGCTCGCTTGTCATAAGGCCGGCACGGGTGAAGGCCTTTTGAACGAGCTTCTTAAGTATGGCGGGAAGGCCCTTGTTGACATGTTCCACCGGCTCGCCAGTGTCTTGTGGGCCACTGAGAGTGTCCTACAACAATGGCGATCCGGTAACATTGTCAACATCTTCAAAAAGGGCGACAATGCAAATCCTGGTAACTACCGCGGCATCACTTTGTTGAGTGTTGCCGGTAAGTTATACATGTACACCAAACTCCTTGACACACGCTTGGTGTCTTGGTTGGAGACTCGCCAGATCGCACACATGTCATGCTGGTTTTAGCCGGAAGCGCAGTTGCCGCAACACGGCGTTGACCATATATGTATATAATATATATTTATAGCTTGTCCCAGATTGTCCAAAGCCGGATCCGCCAGGGTTTGGCGACGTTCATCTTCTTCACAGATGCAGCTAAGGCCTTTGACACAGTTTGGAGGGATGGCTAATAATCATTTGTCAAGTTGTAGGACACCGGAGTGAGAGGCAAGTTTTGGCGTCTGCTTAGGAACCTTTATGCCAACACACAGAGCCGCGTCCTTGTGAATGGCAACCACTCGGACTTTTTCTACATCTAGCAGGGTGCTGCACAGGGGGACTTTCTGTCACCGACTTTGTATGCCATTCTTGAGAATGAGCTCCTAGAGACGCTTCATTTGGGACAGGACGCTTTAGAGTCTTTCATGGCAGGGATTCTTGCTCTCATGTATGCGCACGACCTGGTAGTGTGTGCTACTAGTGCTGCTGACCTGCAGGAGAAGGGCATTTTGCCATGTCACTTTCCATGCAGTCATTCCAAAATTAGAGAAGGTGCCCATTACTGGCCACTAGGGGTGTGTATCTTTTCTTGAAATGTGACTCTCATTGGCCACTAGTGTGTGAGGCCGTGTTTTCATGCCGAACACACCCTCAACATCCGCTCCTATGACATTTTGATTAGGATGCGCCCCACATTTGCAAAGTGCCTTCAGGTATCGCTCCTGACCCATTTGCGGCAGCCCGACACGTGCAGATCTTTTGGAACACAACCATTTTCTGTGATCGATATCGCCTTGGTGTGATTTTTGCGCTTGTACAGCAGACATTCATAGAGGAGTGCAAAGGCAGTACAGCAGAAAAGTATGGAATAGTGCAAAGGCCACGTACCCGCCAACTTATGAGGATCATATTTTCCGATGCCTGCAGCCCAAGCGCGCAACTCCGTGCAAAACGTTTTGGCGCTCGATGTCGCAACGGAAAGAGCTCCCTTAGAAAACTCAGAGCAACTGAGTTCCAATTTGGTGGCGTTTTCGCAAAGATATGGGTTTTGGAGTTGTTTGTGTTTCACTTTTGAGATTTGTTTAAGTCAAGACCCTGCAAATACGCTAGGCGACCATTTTTCCTAGCAAATTGTCCGGAATTCTATGGCTAAGGGATTTTAGGGTCAACCTCACCCCTGACCTTTGGAACGGCGTAGTGTTCTGTTTTGTATTCATATTTTACGAAGTAAAATAGGAATACTTCGGGATTGAAACGAGCTTCGCCCTAATATCCCCGATTTCTCTATTCTCGGACAATTTGCTAGGAAAATTGACCGTCTAGCGTATCTGCAATCCTTCCAGTGCAACCCCTCGTGTACCGGGGGTGGCCATCGAACCCCCTCGGGGGGGCCAGGAACTGTTCGCATCAGCTCCATCCTTTGCTGGATTGATTTAGGTCATCTCCTTGACCAAACTTTCTTTTTCTTCGGCCGCACTTTCCGGTAAGTTTAGGGTCGCGACACTTGGCGACAGGGCCTAGGGTTTCCCTGTCGCCCCTCTGCGCGCGACACCCCAGGGCGCGGTACGCCGGCCCGATACTGCATTGTCCCGGGCTCGGTCCCCTCGGTCCTGAAATACAGTGGAAGTTCTGCTTCGAGCGCTAGCCGCTCAAAACGTAAAGCCTGATATGCTTTCGACCTTCACATGCCGCAAGGCTACGGTAGCTATTAGCGGTCAGATCGGCCGAAGTTATCGGCACTGGCGTGCTTGAATTCCTCCTTTTTTAAGAGTAACGTGCTGACGCGCTCACATCAGCTACGTGTGTGATTGCCCTGGTCGGTTCCAATCTGGCAAGAACAGAAAGCAGTTCAAATGCTTCCTGCTCTTGGAACTTCGGCACCCGACGGTTGTCAGGTGGAACCAACCCTGAGTACAGTCCGGACGGGACAACGCAGAAAGAGTGGATTTATGCTTTCAACACTCAAGCAAGTTGAACGTGACAGGAATGCTCGTGTACGAGGAGTCCTCCTCCGCCCTCCAGGTCGGACCAATGGACCACCTGCTCACGGCACAGCTCAGCATAGCTCACGGCCCTTTGAAGGTCACACCATCTGTCGAACATCATTCAGCACTGACACAAAAGCACTGCAGAAATTAATATTCATGGTGAAGTGAGCTCATGCAGTCGTGAGCTCATGCAGTCTAATTTGAAGAAATTAGTTCTGTCTATTGCAGCGTTGCCTTGCAGCAACGTGACATACCTCATTACTTCATGCATGTTAAAAGCAAGTGAGCCGCCACTGGCTTCTCAGATTGGTGCGTGCTCAGTTCCCATTCAGACTGCATGAGCTCATGAAACGTTCAAAAGCCTGCAGAATTTCCATTACTAGGACCAAACGAGAAGTGTGCATCGGCTGGTACGCTGGCACTAATTCCTTTAACGGCAACGGTTCAGGCGGACGACCCTGACGAACCTGTGCCTCAACAACCTTCAAGTAACTCCAAAACCATAAGTGATGGCCAGAGCTCAGGCAGTGCTAGAGTAGTAGTACTTGCTAGCCAAGCCATCATCCAAGGATCTGCGTACTAGGATCTTATTTGCCCGACTTAGTCAAGGGACCGTCTCAGTGTCCCTGCCACGAAGTGGCTTAGATCTCTTCTCTCGGTATACCACCTCCCAGATCGCTTTGCAGCAGGTGTACTAGTCACTCGGTGGGGTGTTCACGAGTGCCTAGCTGCAATTCGACCAACTGGGTTGTATAGAAGTGAGCAGGACCGTGTGAAGCGAGTCTGATGGCCTGCTTGCATGCATAGAGCCCAGGATTGTTGGCTTGGCAGTGAGTTAGCTACAGGTGTACAGCTAGCTCTGGCCTGATCTGTGTGTTGCGGAAGAATCAGACGACTTGAGGCACAGGTCGACGAAGTCGGTCGAGGTCGACGTCCTGCAGCCGCCAGCCAGTGGAAACGGGTTTGGTGCCAGTGGAAAGCCTTGTCTTCTGCTGGAAACTGTTGGTAGTCCCATCTGTAGCTAATTCCCCACATTAGGAAAATTTAGGACAGACCTTGCGCCCCGGGAGTTCTGGTGGAGAATGGGGGCAGTAATTTGATCTTTTTGCAAGTGCGCTGTGCAGATTTTCAAGCTTTAGGAGATCGACGAGCAAGCTTCAGAACTTCAAGCAATGGCAAGCTTCTTTGAACTCCCACCTCAGGCTGAGCTGCCAAGTGTTTTCCAGTCCTGTGCATCTCTGCTCCAGTCATTGATACATATATATGAGATTCCCGCCGGTGACCCGCAGCTCACTAATGCAGTCATTGATTCAACGCTCCTTGACCATGAGCGTGTGAACAGTGTTTTGCAGCGCATAAACAATGGTGCATTCCAAAAGTTCTTAGAGAGCAAGCAGCTCACACAGCGGCTGACAGCGGTGCAACAGCAGCTCTTGGATGTTTCCATGAGCAGGCTGGCTGTCAAGGTGGAGTCTACAACGCCTCCGCCGGCACCCGCACCGGCAGCCACTCCAGCGCACATGCCTTCCATGGAGCCGCACCACCAGGTGGATGTGCCCTCGGCTCCCCCTGCGTCGCCGACCATCCATGGCGCGCCTTCTCGACGCCTCCTGCCGTCCGCGCGCCAACTGGGGTTACCCTTCCTTCTCCTGCAATTGCCCATGAATCTGCCACTGATGCCATCATCAAGCATAGCAAGATGACATCCGAGTTGAATGGCATGCTGAGTGAGTACGAGAAAGGCATGCATTTCCCATCCTGGCGCTCATATGTTGAGTTTTGTGTCAACATGTTCAAGGGCCGCATTCCCCAAGCTCAGCTTGTGCATTATGTGCGCAAAAAGCTGGGACCCAGGGCCAGAACTTACACGCAGACAAACCCCTCTGTGACTGAGGCTGAGACGCTCCCTGAATTGTTGCACGCGCTTGAGCAAGAATTCCGCCCCAGGAAGATGGAGCGCGCCGAGGCTACCGCCAATCTGCGCCAAAACGAGAGCCAGAAGGCCAAGGAGATTGTCGACAGGCTAAAGACCAGCTTCACACAGTACAATTGTGCATTCCCCCAGACAGAGCATGACCTACACACTCTGATTCTGCAGCATTTTAATGCACATGCGTGCAGATTTATGTCTGACCGGCTGAGGTTCATGGCTGTCCAGCAGCACACGCTTTCCATGTCAGATCTTGAGGAAGTTGCCCGCGAGTTTGATGTTGACCAGGAGGCCATGAAGGCCTCCCCTTCGCAGCCTTCCGCAGGTGCACACCGCCACGACCGATACACGCGCTCCCGTGCGTGCCAGGAGAGGTCCCCCGCTGCCGTGAAGTGGCAGGACAATCTGCGCCGCAATGACCCAGAGTCCTACGACGTCCTCAACACGAGCCTCGACGACGCCAACCATCGCCAGCGCGGTGAGAGACCACTGAGCCATTATGCTGATCACTCATTCATGCCACAGCACCCAATGCACCCTGACAGGTCTCGAGGCGCCGGCCGCGGTGGCGGTGGCCGTCAGACAAGCGGCGGCCGCGGCCAGCGGCCGTCCTTCCAGGAGGGACGCCCCACAGGACGAGGACCCCCAAGATCTTATCCTCAGGCCACTGCAGTTTCTCTGTCTGGCAATGTCAGGTCCAATTCACCTCAGCTGCCCAGGTCTGCTAACGATGTGCACATAGCAAAGTTGCGAGGGCGGCCGCGCAAGGCTGAGCCAGAATTGCGCACCTCCCCGCCTGCAGACAAGTCACAGGAGCCTGCTCAGAATTCCAACCCCTTAATACTGGACAGGTACAAAGCGCGCACAGGGCTGATGCACTTGAAGACTGGCAGGGACGCAGTCGCCTCATCCCTTGTCAATCTCTCCATGAAGTCCCTTGCTCAGATGGTCACTGACAAGCGCTGCCAGAAAGCTCTGCAGGAGGTGGCTAGTTGGCTGGAGGAATCGGACCCTGACTCTCCTGCGCAGGTGTCTGCCAGCGCGCCCACCTACAGCGAGGTTGTGCAGAATTCATCACAGAGCCCTATCTTTGCCTCACCGCAAGCACCCAGTGTTGTTGTGCCGCAGCGTGCCCAGGTGAACTCTGCCCAGATGGGGCAGGCGGTGATGGCTGTCTACAATGTGTGCATGCCCCATGTGCACGCCAACATTGTTGCTGACAAGTCCGACGATTCTGTCTTGTTGCATCTAGATTCATGGGCCTCAATGGGATGCATCTCGCAGAAGGCCTGGGAGAGGGATCAAGCCAAGCTCAAAGCTTCTGGCGCCACGCGCGTCAAGCTGCAGCCTCTCAAACTGTGCATGTACAACAATGACAGCTCAACTGGGACTGAGTACGTGGTCGGCGCAAATGTGCAGGTCGGGCGCGCAACATATAATATTGATCTCCTGGTTGTGCCAGACGCCACGTATGACTATCTGCTTGGATCTGACTTCCTGGCCAGGTATGACGTGTCGCTGCACTTCCACGAGGACTATGTGCGGCTTGGCTGCTCCAGGGAGGATGCGTCCGGCAGGAAGAAGGGCGCTGGCTACCAGCGGGTGCCACTCTTGTACACCGGCAGCAACCTGTACCTGAGGGTCCAAGGGCCGCGCAACTACCACAATAACAAGAGAAGGTGCCCATTAATGGCCACTAGGAGTGTGTTTTTTTTGGTTGAAATGTGACTATCATTTGCCACCTCCTGGCCCATCTGCGGCAGCCCGACACGTGCAGATCCTTTGGAACACCACCATTCTCAGTGATCGATGTCGCGATGGAAATTTTTCAACTAGACGATTCTAACGGACCCGGGTTCGTGCAAAACGGTCTCGTACTCGCGAGGTTATGAAGGTTCGATTCCCGATGCCTGCAGCCCAACCACGCAACTCCGTGCGAACGTCGCCGTTTTCGGCGCTCGATGTCGCAACGGAAAGAGCTCGCTTAGAGGATTCCAGAGCAAGTCAGTTCACTCAATTTGGTGGCGTATTCGAAGAGATATGAGTTTTGGAGTTATTTGTGTAACACATTTGGAAGATGTTTAATTCAGGTCCCTGCAGATATACGCTAGGCGACCATTCTTCCTAGCAAACTGTCCGAGATTCTAGGGTTAAGGGATTTTAGGGTCAACCTCACCCCCAACCTATCGAAGGGCGTACTGTTCTTTTTTTACTAATAAAAAAGTACACAATGATGGGTGAGTCTGCCTCTCCACGGATGCCACTTTCTCTCCAAGAGCCTGTGGCAGCCTTGGAGAATAGGGAGGCTTTCCTGTCCAACCACTTTACTGATCAGCAAATGCAGATCACACATAAAACCGCAATTAACTCACGCTGGTCACACTCTTGTGGCACAGCTGGGGAAACGCTGCAACACCCTATTGATGACTTCATCTCACACATCCATGCGGTCAGTGCAATCCATCCCAGCATCCTGCACTGTTCATTGATGATGCGGTTCAATTGAATGCCTTCTGCCGCTTCCCTCTTTGGGAATATGTCTGTTTTGATTCTGCAGAGCCTCTACCTCTCTGGGTCAGTGATCCTGTTATGCGTGCTGAGCTAACTTCCACTGCTATGATATATGCCGAAGACATCAAAGGCACAGAGCATCTGGGTTCTAGGCAGCTAAGGGACATAGAGGATTTAGTTTAGGTATTTAGTGATGTTTTTAGTGAGTCCATCGCCAATCGTGGCCTTGTCTCTCCTGCATTTGGTGTGCAACATTGCATTAATACTGGAGATGCACCGCCAGTCACACAGGCGCCTTATAGACTAAGTCATTTCGAGTTAGAATTCTTGAGAAAGCAGGTACAGGAGTTAGAGGCGCAGGGCTGCATCAGACCTTCCTCCAGCCCGTGGATGTCACCTGTGGTACTGGTGAAGAAGAAGGACGGCAGTCTGCGGCTCTGCATCGACTACAGCAAACTCAACAAGGTGACGGTGCGAGATCCTTACCCACTGCCCTTGATCAAGGATTGCATAGATAAGATGGCAGGCTGTTCTTACTTCACCTCCATGGATGTTGTCTCAGCCTTCTGGCAAGTACCTGTTGCAGAGTGTGACATTGCAAAGACAGGCTTCTGCACCCCTTTTGGCAATTATGAATGGACTAGGATGCCCTGTGGGTTGGTGAATGCTTCTTCCACCTTTGAGCGCCTCATGGATGAAGTGTTGACTGGGGCCCCTGCCTGTTATCCCTATATAGATGACGTGTTTGTTAGCTCTGCCGACTAGGAGCAGCACATGTCAGACTTGCGTGTTGTCTTGTCTCGAGTCCGGGCTGCGCACACCAAGCTCAAACTTCCAAAATGTGTCTGGGCTGCTCCTTCTGTTAGGTGCCTTGGCAACATTGTATCTGCTGAGGGTGTGGCTGTAGATGCAGACAAGGTGCGCGCAGTGACTGAACTGCCGTCAATCAGAAATGTGAAAGCGCTCAGGTCTTTTCTGGGCATGTGCAATTACTATGGCACTTTTGTTAGGGACTGTGCTACTCTGGCCAGCCCGTTTTTTCTACTAACTCAAAAGGGCAGCCACTTCCGTTGGCACAAAGAGTGTGCGCAGGCATTCGCTGGATTGAAGCGAGCATTGGCCTCTGCACCTGTCTTCCGCCTGCCGGACTTCACCACCGTCCCTGGACAGCATGGGCCTGTGCTGCGGTTCCCCTTTCATCTTGCCACCGACTGGTCCAAGGCGGCCATGGGCGCTGTTCTCAGCCAACCGGCCGAATCAGGTGCTGATCGCATCCCATTGCTTATGCCAGCAAGGTTTTGATTCCAGCAGAGAGAAATTATTCCCCTGTAGAGGGTGAGTGCTGTGCATCAGTCTGGGCCATAGACAAGTTTCGTCATTATCTAGATGGTTATCCCTTCGTCGTCAGACACAGACAGTCAGGCTCTTACATGGCTGCATAGTGCCAGATATCAGAACACCAAGCTTGAGCGCTGGGCACTCAAGGTGCAGGAGCTAAGTTTTGAGGTAGTTCACAGGAGAGGGGAAGATAATATTGTTGCAGACTGCCTTTCACGCATGCATGAGCCTTCTGATGAGAGTGCAGGTGTTTGTGTGGGAGCTGTGTGGACAGGGCAGAGTAAAAAGCAATCAGATCTGTACAAGGTGCCCTGTGAAATCTGTGGCGATCCAGATGGCTGGGATAATATTGTCATATGTGATGGCTGTGGCAGATGCATGCACCTGCGCTGTCTTGTGCCACCGCAGACCACAGCGCCCTCTGGACCCTTATTCTGCCCAGCTTGCGACATCCACTTTGAGAATGGTGTGGAAGAGCTTAGTGCAGGCCATTGGAGTATGCGCTGCGCGACCCTCACTTGGATTCCGATCTCCTCCTCTTCCTCGCCAACAACCACGACCCGGCCTTCCTACCCACTGCACCTGCACAGCGGCGGCAGATCCTCCACCAGAGCGCCAGACTACGCCGTCATCCCAGATACGCTGATTGGCTCCTTGTCTACAAGAAAATTCAGTATCATGGTCCTAGGTGGTTGTGCTGCCCTGCCTTGCAGTATAGGTGGGACATTATTAGGATGCTTCATGAGGCTCTTGGCCACGCTGGCATTTAGCAGACTCTGAAGGTGCTGCACATGCATTTTCACTGGAACGGTATCAAGAATGATGTGGCCAAGTACGTGAAGTGCTGTGACGCATGTCAAAGATCTAAGCTGGTGCATCTTGCCTTGCCTGACCTGCATCCACCTGCAGTGTATGGACCACTTTGGCATGTACATATTGATCTGGCAGGGCCTTTCCCTACATCACCCCTGGGGCTCAATGGCTTGGCTGACTCCTCCCAGCCGACGCAGAAGGCTTGGGTATGCATTATGATAGATTCTTTTACTAAGGTGGCTGAATTTGCAGCAGTCTATTCCAAAGAGCCTGTCCAGATTGCGCAGGTGTTCTACAACTTGTGGATATGCAGATATGGGTGCCCTGGGCACGTTACATCTAACAACGGGCAAGAGTTTGCCACTGACTTTGGGCACATGCTGGCACGCCTGGGAATTGAGCATATTACTACGAGCGTCCACCACCCCGCAGCCAACGGCGCCGTAGAGAGGTTGGTTGGTTCCATTCTCACAAAGCATGTCAATGATCATGTGCATTCCTGGCTGCAGTCCCTTCCTTTTGTCCGGATGTGCTACATGCAGAGGGTGCACAGGGCCATAGGAGTCTCACCTAATGAAATGCTGATTTCGCCCAAAGCTTGCGCTGCCAGTGGGAGATGTCCTTGCTTATGCTGTCTCTGTGCAATCTGATGCTGCTGTACACGTTGAGCATCTGTAGCAGCTGTTTGAGGAATTGGACCCACTGGCACTTGCACACATAGAGGATCAGTACTGCGCTAATGCCGCTGACTGGATTGAGCGCAGAGCTTGCCTGTCACGCAGAATGTGTGATGAACTGCAGGTTGGAGATCTGGTTCTAGAGTTGGATCCTCTGGCTGCCCCTCTCAGGGCTCGGGCCAGGGGGCCCTTTACTGTGTTGCAGGTGAAGAACAACGGAATGGTGCGGCTGAGCACCGGCAAGACGGGCAACCGCGCAAGACAATCATTCGACCGGCACATCAGTCTTCTAGTGAGATACTTTGATCAGCAGAGCATAAGGGAAGGCCGCGTGTGACAGTCACAGAAGCTGTCAGCTGAAGAAGACTGCCTGGAACATTGGCTTGGATATTGCACCATAAGCAAAGCATTTTGTGATCTTGAGTGACAGGCCAGGCACAAGGGCCACAGGCGGTAATATTTTGGGCTTACTACAATATGTAGTGAGCTCATGCAGTCTAAGGAGGTGAAATGAGTTTGGTCTATTACAGCGTAGCCTTGCAGCAACGTGACACACCTCATTACTTCCTGCATGTTAAAAGCAAGTGAGCCGCCACTGGCATGGCTTCTCAGGTTTGGTGCGGTGCTTGTCTCCATGATTAGAGAGACTTGTGGTAGTTAGAGACATTTGAAGAAGCAGCTACTGTATGGCTGGCTGTGAACATGTGCATGCTTTCTAGGATTGAACCCTATTGCCATCTGTGTGCCACCTGTTCTGCAGCTAAATCTTGTGACCTGAACCTTGTCTTGCATGTGAGCATGAAGAGTTTATCTGTGATTTGTGCCCTTTAGAACTCAAGTTTCATGCAGTCTGGATTGAGCATTTCTGTTTGAAAAAGGGATTTTCCATGTTATTTACAAGTTGGGTGTAAAATATTGGGCTTACTACAATGGAATCTACAGGATTGTGGCCAATCTTCAAGGAATGTTAAATGTGTAACGCCCTTCACTTTCCTTTTCAGTCTCCATCTCCGCGGCAAAATGGAGATCAAATTTCCATCCTTTTGCTCAGCTAAGGAGTATCCTGCACAAGCGCAAGTTGATATAGGTCACATCTTCAGCAATCTCCGACTGACAGTACAATCAGATCAGCGCTTTCCTCAAGAGACCACAGACCTCAGGTTAATCGCGACAGGGATTGTAACATTGAATGCGCCTGCATTATTCCTATTGCGCTGATCATACAGGGATCATGCTGTTTTCATGCTGCTTGGGCCCCTTGGGTTTGCCTGCCAGTCCTAACGGCAAGAAAAGTAAGTCACACAGGTTGTGCTGTCGCTCACCGCACATTGCGCCCCCCTTGTCATGTACGCCCTTCAGTGTTTGTAATAAACGAAGGATTCTTCACCAGCAGCAAGCTGAAGAGGCAGGTTCGGAGGCGCGCCTAATGCCACAAAGTGGCAGAAGGAGCGCGGCCCATTCTTCCTCCCCTCAATATCATGCAGCTGCTACCAATAGTACAATCTCTGTCGCTCTATTTTAAAGTGCAGGATATGGTTACCAACTCTCAAATTCTTAGAAGACCGTCGTGGTCATGCCTGCAAAAGGACCCTGAAGGCGTCCAATCACGTGTCATCCAACCACCCGCGCCTGGCTGTAATGAGGCGCATCTTTGAAGGCACTGACCTTGCCTCCTGTGACAACATCAGGTGCCTTTCAGCGCAGAAGTCCTTGTGCTCACCTGGCATGCATCCGTCAGTCAATTCCACAGCGCTGCAGATCATGATTATTCAGACATCCATGCAGGCTCACAAGGATTGTAACCAAACGTCAGTATGAAAAAAGACAATGACAGGCTGCCCCCCTTGAGGGAGACGCGGTGCTTCTGCTTCTGAGCGCGCTTGGGCTTTGCAGCCGCCATCAGGAGATGAGCCTATAACGTGCCACAACATCAACAAACTGAACGTAGGCTGCCTAGGCTAGCTGCTTGTCATCTGAATTCACAGCCAAATCACCGTGCTATATCATCGTTGCAAAATACAGGAGAAGCTCCAGGTTTGCTTACCAGGCTTGCTGGAAGTGGGTTCCCGAGCAGCAAAGGCTTTCCCCGTGCCCATCTGAGCAGGCAACGGCAGCACTTGTGCGACTGCACTCTCAGCAGGTGCTTGGCGTGCACCGAGTGGCAGATGCTGTGACATCTCCCGTGCAGCCTCCAGTCCATCTCCAATCCACTGCAACGAGCTGGATGGGACCACCATGAAGCAGGATGAAGCGCGGAAATCTTGCAGTCATGCTTAAATGAGCAGGAGGTACTGCGCTCTGGGCCTCCGAAAGCTTCTTACTTAATATGCCTCACAACTGCTACACATCCCCTGACATCTCTCTCACAGGTCCCAATGCTATATATCTGTTGATAGGAAAGAGCTATTGCCTGACCTTGCTCGAGGGCAGCGGCACAGTCCCCAATCTCTTCTGTGTCCGCTCTTGAGGGCGCTGCCGCTGAGCAGGCTGGCGACTGTCGGCGACAAGAGCTGCGCCTGCGTAAAGAGCAAGTATGTAACAGCACTTGCAGACTACCGGAGGAATCAAGCGGTTGTCCATTTTGAGTGGGCCCCATGGATTCCTGACACACTGACATTCTGAATCTCTTTCCCTGCGGGTGTGAGCATCTACAGATGAACTGCAGAAATTGGAGGTAATTAATCAAGATTCCTTATGGGGCTGGGCGATGTCTGAGGGGTCTTGAGGGCATACACAGCTGCAGGGCACCAGTTGCTTGCGCGGAGAACCCATGTAGGAATTTGGAGATATCTATATTTTCGATTACCTGAAATTTTATGTTTTCCATGAAAACAAGAAACAACAATCACGACTCGCTTGAACTGTGAGGCCTGAAATTTCCCTTCATAACCAACTAGGTGTGTTCTCTATTCACAGGCTTCAAGGTGCAGTCTTGCCGCTCACCTGCTGCAGGGAACCCAAAATATATTAATCATCATTGTGACTGGCGTTCAGATGGTGCTGCCAGTGCTTGTGACAGGTAGTGCTGCCAGTATCCTTAACAGAGCAACATCAGCAAGGAAGAACAAGCCGTGATCTGGGGCCACCAGTTACAATAAGCAGTGTACAAATCTGTCCGACAGATGTGAGTCAGCATTTTGATGTGCCTTTGGTCCCACTGACAGCTCTGGTGAGGCAAGCCCACTTGAAGTTGTCGGCAGCTTCTTGTTGTAGCAGGGACTCTTGCAACTGATTGAGAGAGCTTTTAGAGTCCCTGACCTTCACAGCGTCAAGCTGGTGAACAGCTTTCCACACTAAAATCCCTGGCAGCGTGGCAATGCGCTCCACCTCGTCGTAGACGGCGCGGCGCTCGCTGATGAATTTGCGGTCACCAGTGCGCCCGTTTGTAGCCGAAGTCTTACTAGAAATGATTTTTAGGGACCTTCTAGCGGAGCGGGGATCACTCAGCCTGACTGGCCACCGGCATTTATGCGCAGATACCACAGACTTTTACAGGCATAGACGGTCTGAGTAGCTACACACGGTGCAGATGAGCTGACAGTCTCAATGTACCACTTTAAGTTCAAGTGATTTAGTTTTGAGTATGAAAAATGTTTAGCTGCGCACGTAGGGTACTACCTAGCCTCAAGGTCGATTGCATTCAATTGTTCATTCTGTGTCCAACGAAGTGTGTCATCCCCCGGGGGTGATATGAGCAATCATTGTTTCTCATTAAGAACTTTATGGATTAAATCCTTCCATAGTCAACTTATAGCGCATAGCCTGACATAAGGCTACTTGCAAGCGTATGAGGCCTTGTCACACAACCTTGAAGGCACGCAAGGATTGCCCACCTGACCTCATGAGTCAGCAGTTTCTGTGATTTTGGTTTGGTGTATCATTGGCAGCCCTCAATTTAGGTTGAGTCAACACTCTTAGCGTGAGCTACTACGACGCCTGAAAGTTTGCTTTGTTCTCCATTTAAATCCTATTGAATTGGTCAAAATTCACTTGAACTTCATTTGAAATCGGAACACCAATATCTTTTGCATTTCAGCAGCATTCAGATGTTTGGATTCCATGCAAGACAATGGCTGTAATATGGCATGCCCAGCCTGGCTAAGCATGGGCTGCGGCTGGCGCGGGGGCCGTCAACTTCGGCGGAACGCCAGTGGCCGCTAGCGCTCCCATTCGGGCTCTTATTGATCTTCTGTGAAGCAGTAGTATTCTTATTATTATCATTACACGTTTTCCAGTCAACAAGGACTAGGTACGTCAAGCAACACCTGGTTCAATCGAGAAGATTGGAGAAGTTCTTGCACTTCCTCCACCAGTCATATGGATGCCCAATAGCATCAAGGTCATCTCTCACATAGTCATTCCAACTCTTCAATGGTCTGCCTCTAGCCCCAGTGCCTGACATTGTACTGAACACAGTATTTATGGCCAGTAATGGATAATTAGACCCATGTGGCGGAGTTTGCTCAGGCTTTGTTGTGCAATTGCCAATGTAGCATGATTGCGAGTACCAAAGTGCTCCGCCATCTCTGCAGGTTACAAAAAATTGACATTCAACTTGATTGATTTGATGAGAAATGTAGGACTTGAAAAGTCTCATCAAAACATGACGTGCCAATATATGAAGTTCGTTATAATGTGTTAATTTCAAATGAAAAGTTCTAATAAATTATAGTACGACATACATGAGTTCAATTCAAGCAACTCCGGAAGTACTTCAATAGAAGCGTCACAAATGCCCAATTCACCCAGCGAATATTTTTTGCAAGAATTCACCTTTATGATCATAGTGTTGTTCATAGAACATCTCTCCTATGTAGTGGACAAGGTTCGAATCTTTTTCAATAGCTTCAATAAAGGCTGTCTCCAAGAGATGGTCGTCGATGTCGAGCTTCAATGCAACAAAATCTCCTGGGCGATAGATGGTACGGATGACACCCAATGGGTGATTCGGAGCTGCAGTGTCAGATGTAATTGGCGTATTGTAATAATGGAGCCTTGATTTGTATATTTCAGGAACGCTTTCCCAGTAGGTCCTGAACAACAGCTCGCTATCAATGCAAAGCATGGCTTTGAAAGTGGTGTCATCGACATTGGTGGCGACTATTTGATCGTTGTCCCATTGATGGTCACCTTGGTGGTTGGTCCTTAGCCTCCCAAGCCCAAATCCTGTCGAATTCGATGCCGGACTGCATTGCAAAACGCATTCACCGTGTGGACCTTCTCACTGAAAGTGGCAGCCTCCTTTTCGCGGGGATTGTTTTCCATAAATTTGTACATGTTTTTAAACTCTTATTTCTTGATGTAAGTTATGGGAAGCGCCACTTATATATAATTTGTCCAGCATGGTGCATATATATGTGATGGTGCTAAGAGTAGGACTCCATCTTGGATGCGCAAAGACATGTACATATATACCCATCACTCGTACGTACTACAGACAAGCTCCATTAACCGACAATCACTCATCGGCCCAATCCTCACCAAGGAGTGAGTATGTAAACTTTTATCACCAATGGCGAGCGGGAGATGTTAAGGGGTGTTTACTGACCTGACGATAACGGGTAGTCAAGAACATTAGACTGGTATCAAATGTTGATGTGCCGCAATCCAAAAGGTACCTACACCACAAGTAGGCGACATTACGCACGAGGCACTACCATTAACTCTTCTTGCAAGTCGTTCAAAAAGTTTCGCAAGCGGCAGTCCGTCTGGATTGCGAAATGTCAGGTAGAAGAATTAAACCCACAAGAGCCAAATTGCGAACATTCAATGAGATCATGTGAGTTACATGTTTGTCCAAGAACGATGAAGATACGGCGTGAACCGAAATCGAGGAACTTATCTATCAGCTGGCTTTTGTAAAGGTTTGTAAAACATTATTGAATCCCAAATACCATTCTGAAATACTTCTGTGATGAGGCCAACACCCAATATGGCATTTACCGAAGGCATGTGCCTATGGAATTTGAGCAACCCCCTTCCCTCAGCAAGTCAAAGTGATATGACATGAGCATGTCAGATTCATTCAGTTTATATGGTATATTACCTTTTACCCGGGTATAGTAGTTGGAAGTCGGATGCCGGCCATGGATTCACAAGAAGATATGACACGTCCATAATCTTTTTTATTGCACAAATTACGTTAGACAACGCTTCATTCTTTACCTTTTGAATTCATGGCTTCGTGTTGACAAACTCAATGAGTCCCACTTTAATTCCGACTTGTCTCATAACTGGCAGAAAGACTTACATGCACCGACGAACGAGGAGATGTGCATTCTTCCAGTGCATGGGGATGGCGCATGTGGGCAACAAGAGGCTCGATGAAAATGCTCTTTTGCATCCCATGTAATTCACCTTGACAACAAGAAACGATGCTTCTGAACTTTTTTGGTACACCATACTTACTACATGCCACTGTATTGGCTCAAGCTCAAAAGGGTGTATAGAGCTTCATCCTTGGAGGAGCAAATTTCAGATATGTCAGACAATCATATCTGGAAGTTAACTGTTTGAGACATCCCATTGTCATGTGATCACATGATCGAGATCATCAATAATGCATTCTAACACAACAAGAATGCATATGAGAAGGTGGTTGTCAAAGAGTGCATCACCAGGACAAACATTTTCGAAGTGAAACACGGAGAAAACATCCGTTGACATCGCAATCATTGCCGTTTCTTTCCGCGCTGGAACATCAGTAGTAAATACCGAACCAAGATTCACTGCCAAGTTGTTGATCTCCTACAACAATTGAACTCGCATAGTTCAACCCCACTTCCGCAAAGCTCTCTTCTGAGACATAAAGTAATGAACATATCGCACATGCCATATTTGATATTTTGAAAGTAATAAACAAATGGTCTTGCGGTTTTTTTCCAGTGCATCAATTTCCCAAAACCGTAAATTCTTTGGGAATGATGGCCAGACCCATGTGATGTGGATTCCATATTTTAGGGAGAGGTCAAGAGACACCTGCACTGTACGAAGCCAAAGCGACACTCTTTCGCTGCTTTCTCGGATTTCTCTGCAAGCCGCTTCATTTCCGTTCGCTAACTGGTCAGACCACGTTTGTTCCCAAGTGCTTGGTTGATATTCCCTCTTCCTGCAGGAATCCATCAGAAACTCAGTCACTGACAGTGATGTTTGATATTCTTATTATGTTTGTAAGTTGCTACAATAAGGCACCTGAACCGTAATCCATGCTCGCAACCCGAGACCGCAGCAGCAGCCGTGCGGCGAGACACATGACCTCTTGGAATTGTGTCGAGGCCTTTAGTAAGCACTATTGTCAGAAGCACGTGTATCAGCGTGAAAGACTGAAATAATCGGAACATTTTAAATAAATCCGCGATTGGGGCATGCACCGAACCGCGCAAAATGGGGATCTCGTCGTCAGAAATGTGCTAGGTGGCTGGAGAACATCGCATCTTGAATAATTAAATTTTTTAAAGACAGTAGATCAAGAGAGATCCTTGGCTCGACTTGGCTCAAAGTGTTGAGACTTGTTGGGATTGCTCTCCGGAAGTCTGGCGGAAGTTGTGCCCGGCACTTAGAACCTACTCGCAAATGCATAAATGCTAGTCAGGGTTCTAAGAATTCAGGGTTTTGAAAAACCCAGAAATTGCATTTTGTGCCTGGCGCAGGTTAGATTACTTATATGTTACTGGTCGCCAAACCTACAGCTAGAGGCCATCATGGCATAGGCCGGCCACTATTATTTATTGTTATTATTACAGGTCGGCAAACCCAAAGCCAGAGGCCATAGGGCATACACGC
>JADEYI010001245.1_pt1 | contig 20911 bp, 15 predicted proteins | sample 8542331 | NCBI WGS metagenome assembly JADEYI01 (sample SAMN16510988, study PRJNA670497) | mine drainage metagenome | isolation source: biofilm near Copperflume 1 | place: Germany: Marsberg coppermine Kilianstollen | collected 2018-02
GCGGGCGCGTCGGGGTGGGGGCTGGCACTTCGGGCAGAAGACGCTGCCGCGGCCGCCGACCTTGATGCGGCGCATCGGCGTGCCGCAGCGGTAGCAGGGCTCCCCCTCCCGGCCGTACGCCTGCACCCGCTCCTGGTTCCGGCCAGGCGCGCCGTCGACGTTGATATGGTCGCGCAGCGTGGTGCCGAGGCTGCTGCCGCGCGCGTCGATGCCCATCCGCAGCGCCCGCACGATGCCCGCGTGCAGCCGTGCGAAGTCGGCGCGCTTGAGCCGGACGGCGGGGCGCAGCGGGTGGATGCCGGCGATGTGCAGCGCCTCGTCGGTGTAGAGGTTGCCCAGGCCGGCGAGCACCGTCTGGTCGAGCAGTACCGACTTGATGGGCGCGGACCGCCCGCCGGCGCGCGCGCGGAGCACGTCCGGCGTGAAGGCGGCGTCGAGCGGCTCCGGGCCGAGGGTCTCCACCACGATCGTGGCGTCCTCGACGAGCCACATCGTCCCGAACTTGCGCAGGTCGGTCCAGCGCAGCTCGTGTCCGTCGTCGAGGCCGAACACGGCGCGCGTGTAGTCGTCGGGCGGGTCGGCGGGCCGGCGGTACAGCACATTCCCCGACATGCGCCGGTGCATCACCCACGCGCGGCCGTCGTCGAGGTCGACGATCAGGTACTTGCCGCGCCGGCGCAGGCCGTCGATGCGGCGGCCGGTCAGCTCGCGGCAGAACTCTTCGGGTGCGACGATCTGCACCAGGCGCGGCGCATCGGGCGATACGTGGCACGACGTGACCGTGCGACCGATGACGCGCGCTTCGAGGTCGCGGCGCACGGTCTCGACTTCCGGTAGTTCGGGCATGGGTGCAGGATACGGCGCCCGCATGGTGTGTGCTGCATCGTGCCGATGCCTGATGCGTCGCGCGGGATCGGCTATCGTCTGGCACGCTGAGCCGATACCGTGCGGAGCGCGACAGGCGGACGTGCGCCAGCGGGGGCTCGTGCCCTCCAGCCCGTCTGGCGCGTGCCCGGAGGCAGGCCCCGTTCATGGCGTCCACGGCCCGATCGTCGACGGCTACCCCGCCGGGCGCGCACCCGCTCCTGCACGGGTCCGCGTTCCTGGCGTTCGTCTGCGTGGGGCTGTACGGCTCCACGTTCGGGCCGGCGATCCCCTTCCTCTCGCGCGACCTGGGCGTGCCGCTCGATACGGCGGGGCTCGTCCTGACGGCGTTCTTCCTGGGGTCCATCTCGGCGTCCTCTGTCGTGGCGGTGGCGCTGCACGCGCGGAGCAGCCGCTTGCTGGGGGCGTGCGGTCTCGCGCTGATCATCGCGGGCGCGCTGCTGCTCGGGCTGGCGCCGACGTGGCCGGTCGCGCTCGCCGGAGCCGTCGTGCTCGGCGCTGGCGACGGCCTGGTGGTGGCGGGGCTGCACATCCTCATGGCGCGCAGCTCGCGCGACGTGCCGAGCGCGGTCAACAACCTCAACCTGTTCTTCGCCCTCGGGGCCATCATCGGGCCGCTGTGGGCGGGCGCGCTGCTCGCGGCGAACGGCGACCGGTCGCTCGTGTACGCCGGCATCGCCGCGGTGGCGGCGGTGGCGTTCGTGGGCCTGCTGCGGGCGCCGGAGGCCATGGCGCCACCGGCCGCCGTCGAGGACGAGGAACGCTTCCGCGTCCCAAAGAGCCCCGTGACCCTGGTGCTGGGCGTCGTGCTGTTCCTGTACGTCGGCGCGGAGTTCGGGCTGGGGTCGTGGGTGTCGTCGTACGCGCGCCAGTCGGCGCACGCGGGCGTCTTCACGGCGGCGGTATTGACGTCGGGGTTCTGGCTCGCGCTCGGGCTCGGGCGGGTGATCACCGGCGTCTACTTCGCACGCCGGCACGACGCGACGCTGCTGCTCGCGGCCTCGGTCGCGGGCGCGGGGCTCTCGAGCCTGGCGTTGTCGCTCGCGCCGGGCAATCTCGTCCTGAGTGGCGTGTTCGCCTTTGGCGCCGGGCTGTGCCTGGGCCCGGTGTGGCCGGCGACCGTCGCGATCGTGTCGGAGGCGGGCCTCGCGCACGACACGGCGGCGGTCGTTACGCTCGGCAACGCCGGCGGGCTCGTCATCCCGTGGGCGCAGGGGAGAGTGCTGGTCGGCGCCGGGCCCGCCCAGGGCGTGGCGGTGACGGCGGTGCTGTGCGGGCTGATGTTCGTCGTCGTGTCAGGCTTCCGGCTGGCGCGGCATCCCGCCCCGGCGGGGCGCGCCGCCTGACGCGGGCGGCTCCTCCCAGAACGTCGCCAGCACCTCCAGGTTCGAGGGCTGTGTGCGGTGCGAAAGGCGGAAGCTCAGCCGTACGAGGCCGAACGCCAGCACGAGCAGCAGCACCGGCGACGCGATGAGCACCTTCTGCACGCCGAACATCGACGCCGCCGCGCCGAGCGCCAGCAGCGGCACGATCGCCGAGCCGTTCTTCAACATGCTCTGCAGCGCGAAGGCGCGGCCCTGGAACGACAGCGGCACCCGGCGGTTGATGTACGTCTGCACCGACAGCGTCGAGAGCGCGAGGCCGAAGCCCAGCGGCAGCGCCAGCAGGCCCGCCGTGCGCAGCCGCTGGCTGAGGTCGATGCCGAGCCCGGAGACCAGCCGCAGCGGGTTGACCGGGTCGAGCGCGGCCCCAAGGTTGGGGCCGACGAAGCCGAGCAGGCCCAGCATCGCGGCGGTGATGATGAAGCCGGCGAGGCGGATCAGCGCCGGGCCGGCCACGAGCGCGAGCCCGAGGCCGACGGCGGACGGCGCGAAGACGTAGACGGAGTCGGCGGGGTTGACGTGCAGCGCCGCCTGCACGTAGCGGGGCGCGAGCGTCTGAATGACGATGTTCGCCGTGCCCGCGAGCGCCGCGAGGACGATCATCGTGCCCACCGCCGGCTCGTTCAGCAGCCAGCGCACCGTCGCCCGCGCATCCGCGTTCGGCGAGCGCCAGTTGAGCTTGCGGCGCTGCTGCCGCGTCGTCAGGTCGAAGACGCGGCTGGCGGCGAGCAGCAGCAAGACGCCTGAGATGTAGAAGACCGGCCGCACGCCGAAGATGCGCACCAGCACCGGCGCGAGCAGCGCCGTCCCGAACGCGGTGCCGAGGTTCGACGCCAGCGAGACGAGCGAGGCCGCGCTCGCGAGCTGCCGGTCCGACGCGACCAGCGGGAGCACGGCGGACTCGCTCGGCCCGGAGACCTGACCGAGCAGGTTGACGGCGAAGACGAGCAGCACGACCGACCTCAGGTCGGTGCCGAAGGCGATCGGCACGGCGAAGCAGAGCAGCGCCTGCAGGTTGTAGGCGGCGGCGAGCGCGACGCGCTTCGGCAGCGCATCGGCGACGGCGCCGCCGTAGAGGCTGAAGAGCGCCGGCGGCAGGATCGCGGCGACGCCGACGACCGCGGCATCGAGCGCGGAGCCGCCGCGGCGCACGACCGCGATGAGCGCGCCGAACATCACGGCCTGCTGACCGGCATCAGAAAAGAAGCGCGAGGCCATGATCTGCTGGAAGCGCGGGTTGCGCGCGATCGACGTCTCGGGCAGGAAGAACCAGAGCAGGCGGAAGGCGTGGCGCTGGCCGCGGTCGAGGATGTTGTCGGCGCCGCGGTACGTGGCGTCGATCGCGCGGCGAGGCCTGCCGCCGCGCCGGCGCCGCACCCGGCGGCCGGGGCCGATCTCGCTCATTGGCCGAGTGTAACAATCGGCGTTTGTTGTTCGTCGCCTGCCGTCCGTCGCCTGCCGTCTGTTGTCGGCGGTCCGCGCCGCGGCCGCCTGTCCCCCCGCTCGCCTCGTACCTCGCCTTGAGCTACCCCCTGCCCATGACCGATAGTGCCCCTTGGCCGGACGGCCGCGGAGGCGGGAGGCGCATGGCGACGCAGACGGGCGAGATTACCCACCGCACGATCGAGACCAACGGCATCGCGATGCACATCGCCGAGGCGGGCGCGGGGCCGCTGGTGCTGCTGCTGCACGGCTGGCCGGAGTCCTGGTACTCGTGGCGGCACCAGTTGCCGGCGCTGGCCGCGGCGGGATACCACGCTGTCGCGCCGGACGTGCGCGGATACGGCCGCAGCGATGCGCCGCGCGCGGTCGAGGCGTACAGCATGAAGGAGTTGACGGCGGACTACGTCGGGCTGCTCGACGCGCTCGGCGAGCGCACCGCCGTCGTGGCGGGCCACGACTGGGGCGCCCCGATGGCGTGGAGCAGCGCGCTGCTGTACCCGGAGCGCTATCGCGCCGTGGTGGGCATGAGCGTGCCGTACACCGGGCGCCCGCCGGCGCCGCCGCTGCAGTTGCTGGGGCAGGCGTTCAAGGGCGCGTTCTTCTACATCGTCTATTTCCAGGACGTCGGCGTGGCGGAAGCGGAGCTCGAGGCGGACCCGCGGCGGTCGCTGCGGCTGATTCTGTACGCGGCCTCGGGCGACGCGCCGCCGGCGCCGGGCTTTGCGGGTAAGCCGAAGGATTCGGGCCTGCTCGACGGCATGACCGACCCGGCGGAGCTGCCGTCCTGGCTCAGCGAAGAGGACCTCGACTACTTCGCGGGCGAGTTCAAGCGGGCGGGGTTCCGCGGCGGCATCAACCGGTACCGCAACATGGACCGCGACTGGCACGAACTGCCGCAGCTCGAGGGCGCCCGCATCAGGCAACCCGCGCTCTTCATCGCCGGCGAGAAGGACGGCGTGATCGCGCTGAACCCCGGCGGCGTCGAGACCATGCGGCGGCAGTGCGACGACCTGCGGAAGGTCGTGCTGCTTCCCGGCTGCGGGCACTGGACGCAGCAGGAGCGCCCCGCCGAGGTGAACGCGGAGCTGATCGCGTTCCTGAAGGGACTGTAGGCCATGCGTATCGGACTGACCATCAGCGATGCGGGCGGGCCGGGCGCGAGCCTCGACGCGCAGGTGCGGGAGATCGTCCAGTGCGAGCTGGACGGCTTCGACAGCGCCTGGCTGAACCACGTCTTCGGCGCCGACGCGCTGACGGTCATCGCGCTCGCCGGCGCGCGCACGTCGCGCATCGAGATGGGCACGGCGGTGGTGCCGGTGTTCACGCAGCATCCGTTCGCGCTGGCGCAGCAGGCGGCGACAACGCAATCGGCGGCGGGCGGACGGCTGACCCTGGGCATCGGCCTGTCGCACAGCCCGGTCGTCGAGAACATGTGGGGGCTCTCGTACGCGCACCCCGCGAGGTACATGCGTGAGTATTTGTCGGTGCTGGCGCCGCTCCTGCGCGAGGGCCGCGTGGCGTACGCGGGCGAGGTGTTCAAGGTCGCGGCGGGGCTGCAGGTGCCGGGTACGTCGCCCGTCCCGGTGCTGATCGCGGCGCTGGCGCCGATGATGCTGCGCATCGCGGCGGAGATGGCGGACGGCACCGTCACGTGGATGGCGGGCATCAAGACGATCGAGACGCACGTGACGCCGCGCATCAACGCCGCCGCCCAGGCGGCGGGCCGCCCGCGGCCGCGCGTCTGCGTCGGCCTGCCGGTGGCGGTGACCGACGACCCTGCGGCGGCGCGCGAGAAGGCCGCGAAGATGTTCCAGATTTACGGCCAGTTGCCGAACTACCGGCGCATGCTGGACATCGAAGGCGCCGCCTCGCCCGGCGGCGTCGCGCTGGTTGGTAGCGAAGCGGAAGTTGAGCGCCAGGTGCGCGCGCTGGCCTCGGCCGGCGCCACCGATTTCGCCGCTGTGATCTTTCCCTCGGGCGGCGACGCGCGCGCTTCGGTCGCGCGCACCCATGCGCTGCTCAAGAGCCTGATCGGACGCGTCTAGCGACGATGAGCGAGACGACAGACGTGACAGACGACGCGCGCACGGCGCCGATGGACGCATCGCCCGCCGGCAGCTACGCGGGCCCGTCGCCGGCCGCCGCGTCAGCGGCGTTGCGCGGACCGGCGCCGGCTTCGGGCGGCGTCGCGGCGCGGCTCGCGCGCTGGCTGAGCGGCGACCTCTCGCGGCCGCTGGCGTTCACGCTCCTCGCCATCGCCTACATCCTCAGCCGGGCGCCGTGGATCGACAACGGCTACGGGACGAAGCCGGATGCTTGGCGCATCGCGCTCTCCGGCTACTGGCTGTGGGACCACCACGCGTTCTATCCGTCGCGGCTGCCGGGCTACCCGGTGCCGGAGCTGTCATACGCGACGATCATCAAGGGCGGCTGGCTGGCGACAAACTCGCTCACCGTCCTCGTCTCGCTGCTCGGCGTGTGGTTCTTCGCGCGGATCGTGCGCGAGGTGGAGGTGCCGAACGCGGGGCTGATCGTCACGGCGTACGCCTTCACGCCGCTGCTGTGGATCAACACCATGAACACCATGGACTACACCTGGGCGCTGACGTTCACGCTCGGCTGTTACTACTTCCTGCTCCTCGACAACGACCTCGCGGCGGGCATCATGCTCGGCCTGGCCGTGGGCTCGCGCCTGCCGTCGGCGGCGATGCTGCTGCCGTTCGGCCTGTACATGTGGCGGTCCGGCAAGCGCGACGAGATCCGCACGTTCGTGGTGGCGGTGGTGGGGGTGGCGCTGCTGGCATTCTCACCGATCATCTGGCGCTACGGGCCGAGGTTCCTCAACTTCTACGACGCGAAGGTGGGGTACCGCGAGGTGATCCGGCTGCTGGCGAAGGACTCGCTGGGGCTGGCCGGGGCGCTGGCGCTCGCGATCGCGACGATCGTGTCGCTGCCGCGGCTGGCGAAGCTCCCGGTGGACTTCGTGCGCGACAAGAACGTGATGGTGTGGGTGATCGCGATCGTGCTCACGGCGATCACCTTCAGCCGGCTGCCGCACGAGGCGGCGTACCTGATCCCGCTGTTCCCCTTCGCGTACCTGGTCCTCGGCAAGTACTACCAGCGTTGGGCGCTGCTGGGCGCGGCCGCGGTGATCGTGCTCGCGGGGTTCGTCGATCTCACCACGACGAACCACAAGGTGGCGCTCAGGTCGTTCCGGGACCTGCGGGTGGGCCAGGGGATGCTGCTCTCGAACCGCGACACGCAGCACGCGCAGCTCCGCTTCACGCGCGCCATCGAGAACCTGCAGGTGCCGGATAACTCCGTGGTGATCATCGGATTCGTCTACCCGCAGTTCGCGGTGTCGAACCGGGACCGGCTGCAGCTCGGCATCATGGAGAAGGACAAGGCGGCGATCAGCCAGCTCTCGGACAAGGGCATCGCCTTCGACCCGGTGCACCACGTCTCCTACGTGTGGCTGCTGACCTGGGACGACTTCGAAAAGTATCGCCGGCAGGGCGTGAAGTTCTTCTACACCGTCGATGCCGACCGCAGCACGCAGGCGCTCTACGGCTACCGCCCGGGCCTCTTCGGCGCGAAGCTGATCGACCTCGGCCGCGCACCCTCCGGCGAGCCCGACACCAACCGCACGCAGCGGTAGGGATCTCCCCTATCAGCCAGAGCTTTATGGCACCCGATAAAGAGAGTGAAGTGACCATCACTCGCCGCGCCGCGTTCGGTCTTGGTCTCGTCGCCTTCGTGGCACCGCTCGGATTCCTGGCGCTCGCGCAGGCGGCACCTGCCGCCGACCCGCTCATTATGGCTCCGGGGTTCCACTTCTGGGTGGTGAGCGGCACCGCTCTTGCGGCGGCGGTCGCCTGCGCCGTTATCATCGCGTCGGCGCGATCCCTTCGCGCAACACGTCTGCTCTTCCTGGCACTAGCATTCGCGTCAATCGCAGGTGTCTTCGCCGTGCACGGCCTGATGACGCCGGGGTACATCGCCGACGAGCTCTACGCCTCTGTCCCCATCTCGGGTTGGATCAGCATTCTTGCGGGCGCGATCTTCGTGGCGCTGAGCGCCGCCGAGCTACCGGGGCCACTCGAGCGTTTCGTGAGTCGCGCCGGGGGCGCGATCTTCGCATGGACCTCCGTCGTCCTGGTCTCCTACGTGATCGTCAGTATCAAGGTCGAGCACTGGCTCGACTGGGTGCCAACGGACGACCGCCGCGTCCAATACGTGCTCGCGTTCATCGCGACCGCGCTGCTGACGTTCGGGGCGTATCGCTATGCCCAGGCCTACCTCTTCGCCCGGTTACCGTCGCAGGCGGCGATCGTCGTCGCGCTGGCGCTGCTGTGTGAAGTGCCGGCGATCTTGCTGTGGGGTGCCGCCTGGCATGTGTCATGGTGGAGCTACCACGCCCTCTACGCACTCGCGTTCGCCGTGCTCTTCACCGGATGGGTCATCGAGGTGCGCCGGGCGGGCTCGCTGCAAGCGATCGCGGATGCGCTCTCGATGCGCGATGCGTTGGCGCAGCTCAACCGGGGACGAGACCGTCACGTCCTCGAGCTGGTGGACGCCATCGAAGCGAAAGATCGCGCTACGCTGGGACATGTCAGCCGCGTCAGCGCCTATGCTCTCGACATCGGTCGGCGCATCCAGTTGTCTCCCGTGGAACTGCGCAGCCTCGTGCTGGCAGCGCAGCTCCACGACGTTGGAAAGATCGGCGTGCCGGATGCGATCCTACGCAAGGCAGGAGCGCTGACCGACGAAGAGTTTGATGTCGTGAAACGGCATGCGGCGCGGGGTGACGAGATTGCGCAGCGCGTCGGTGTCTTGCGAGATCTGGCACCCGTGATCCGGGCGCACCACGAGCGGCTCCGGGGGCAGGGGTACCCGGACGGACTCGCGGGCACTGAGATCCCTCTGCTGTCGCGGATCATCGCCGTGGCAGACACCTATGACGCGATGACGTCGGCGCGGCCCTATCGCGCTGCCCTCAGCCACCAGGACGCGGTCGCCGAGCTGCGTCGCGTTGCTGGCCCGGAGCTCGACGCGCGATGCGTTGCGGCGCTCCTTGCGTCGTTCGAAGAATCGGAGCGTGGCGCTGCGTAGGTCAACGCTCGTCTCCTGCGTCCGCGCCCGATGAGCGGATCGTGACGCTTCCGGAGCCGTTACAGGCGCCGGCGCAGCGTCGTGTAGGCGCCGAAGCCGGCGAGGGCCACGAGCGCCCCGAGCGCGGCGATGACGGCGATCACCAGCCCGTTCGCGCCGCCTGAGCCCCTGCTGCCCGATGGCGCCGCGACCCCGGCGCCCGGGATCGGCGTCGCCTGCCCGACCGCGCGGCTCGTGCTCGACGGCGCGGGCGTGGCGGCCGCCGTGCGCGCCGGCAGGCCGACGGACTGGCGCCACTCGTTCTCCAGTCCGAGCTGGTCGAAACCGTACACCTTGCGGAAGGCATCGTCGGGCGTCGAGCCGTCCTTGAAGGTGCGCAAGAGCTCGGCGAACTTCGCGGCGCCATGCACGTCGATGAGATGCTTGACGATCGCGCCGGACTCTCCGTAGAACAGGCTCACCGTATCGGCGCTGCTGCCTGCCAGCGACGAGCTGAGTTGTGTGATGGACAGCACGCGGTCCGCGCGGATCGCGGCGTCGAGCGCGTCCTTCTGGCTCCCGAGCACCTGCTGCTGCGACGCCACCGAAATGCCTTCGTTGAGCCAGGCGGGGAGCCCGTACGGCCCCTTCGTCGCCTGCCCGGTGACGATGTGCGCCACCTCATGGCGCGTGATATCGAGCGTGTCGATGTCCGCGGAGACCATCGCCGTATCGGAGTACACGACCTCGCCGAGGATGGTGACGCCGGGGTTGATGCTGCCGGGCGCGATCGCCGGCTGCATCTCCTGCGCCGTCCGGTAGAGAAACACCTTCACGGGAAACGTCACCTGCGTCTGCTCCAGCGCGCCGACGGCGCGGATCGTCTGCACAGCGGCATCGAGCACGGCCTGCGCCGCGGACTGCGTGCCGGCGTAGTAGTACAGGGTCACGTTGGCCTGCTTCAGCGTCTTGAACGTGAATCGCGTGTCCTGGTGCACGTACAGCTTGTCCGGGGTCACGAGACGGTCGCCGCCGGTGTCGGTGATCTCCCAGTGGTAGGTGATGTGGGCGCCGGGGATGATGACGATGCCGTTGCCGCTCGCCAGCGCGTAGCTGCAGCTCACGGTCGTGGTGCCGCTGCACTGCGCGATCGCCGTCGCCGCCGTGCCGTCGGGCGCCAGCGTGTAGTTGACGCGCACCTCCTTCGGCGGCGATGGTGCGCTGAAGGTCAGCCGGAAGGTGACGCCGGCGGGAAAGTCGTTCTCGGCCTGGTCACTCTGGACGACGATCGCCGACTGCTGCGCGCGCGCCGGGACGCGCGGCGATGCCAGCAGCGCGAACAGCGCGACAACGGCAACGGCGAGCGGCGCAGCCGCGCGGACGAGAGCCGAGAGGCCCGGCCCCCGCGGGCTCAAGCGCCCGCGGCCTCTGACCTCCAACGTCGGGCCTCCCCTCTCACCGCTACGCGGCATCCTGCCCCACCTGCGACTTGAGGTACGCCTGGATGACCCCGTCGAGGTCGCCCTCGAGGACGCCCGCGGCGTCGCTGGTCTCGTAGCCCGAGCGGTGGTCCTTCACCATCTTGTACGGGTGCAACACGTAGCTCCGGATCTGGTTGCTCCAGCCCGCGCTCACGTGCTCGCCCTTGATACGCGCCTGCTCCGCGGCGTGGCGCTCCAGCTCGCGCTCGATCAGCCGCGCTTCTAGCACGCGCATCGCCGACTCGCGGTTGCGGTGCTGCGAGCGCTCGTTCTGGCAGGTGACGACGATCCCCGTCGGCAGGTGGGTGATGCGGATGGCCGTCGAGTTCTTCTGCACGTTCTGGCCGCCGTGCCCGCTCGCGCGGAAGACGTCGACGCGCAGGTCATCCGGGTTGACCTTGACCTCGGCGGCATCACCCGCTTCGGGCAGCACCTCGACCAGCGCGAACGACGTGTGGCGCGCGTGCGCCGAGTCGAACGGCGAGAGCCGCACCAGCCGGTGCACGCCGCGCTCGCTCTTCAGGTTGCCGTAGGCGTGCGCGCCCGTGACCTCGACCGTCACGCTCTTGATGCCGGCCTCCTCGCCGGGCATCAGGTCGATGACCTCGGCGGGGAAGCCGCGCCGCTCGCACCAGCGCAGATACATGCGCAGCAGCATCTCCGCCCAGTCCTGCGATTCCGTGCCGCCGGCGCCGGCGTGGATGGCGATGATCGCGTTGCGGTCGTCGTAGGGCCCGGAGAACGCCAGCTCGAACTCGAGCGCGTCGAGCCGGCGCTCGACGTCGCCGGCGTCGCGCGTGATATCCCCGGCGATCGCCGCGTCGTCCTCGGCCTGCGCGAGCTCGACGAGATCGAGCAGGTCTCGCACCTGCGCCTCGAGGCCGCGCCACGTGTCGATGCGCTGACGCAGTCCCGACAGGCGCTTCATCACATCCTGCGCGGACTGCGGTTCGTCCCAGAAGCCAGGCGCGCTGGTCTGCGCCTCGAGCGAGGCGGCCTGCGCCGCTAGTCCGGCGATGTCAAAGACGCACCATGACGTGCGCGATGCGCTCGCGAAGTGCGGTGAGTCTGTCGCGTAGCTCGTGCATGTGCTGGTGCGCTCCTGGCCTGCTGTCCCGTATGCCGACGCCATGCATGGTAGCGCATGGGGGCACGCCGGGCAGCAGCGGCGGTCACGAGGGCCTGTGCGCGCGAATGATGTAGCGCATTTCGGTGAGGACGATGCCGTCCGGCGTGCCGCAGGCGTCTTCGAGGGCCAGCAGCGCGTCGAGGTCGCCTTCGGGGTCGAAGTCCGCGACGAACCACGGCGTTAGGGCCAGCATGTACGCGACATGGGCGATGCCACCGAACGCGACACGCTCCTCGTGCCAGCGCGCGTCGTCGATGATCAGCCCGGCCGCGCCGAAGCCGTTCTGATATGCGCTGAAATGGTCGCCGAAGTCCGTCTTGCGCGGGAAGAAGCGCCCCAGCTCCGGCCAGTTGTCCGGGCCCACCTGCTGGGTGATCACCGCGCCGCCGGGCGCCAGCACGCGCGCGGCCTCGGCCGGGTCGAGCGCTTCGTGGCGGTCCAGCACGAGGTCGAACGATGCGCTGGCGAACGGCAGCCGCAGGCTCGAGCATCGCACGACGTCCACGCCGAGCGGCGCGAGCCGGCGCGCGGCGACAGGCGCGTTGACGTGCCACTCCTCCGTCGCGACCGTCCGGCACGGCAACCCCTTGATGATCTCCGACAGGCGCTCGCCGCCGCCCGTGCCGAGGTCCAGCACGCGGGCGGCGCGCGACGCCTGCTCGCGCGCGATCGCCTCGTAGTCCCACGGCTGGCGGGGTTCGAGGTGCTTCGCATCGACGTCGAACACCCAGCCGGAGAAGTTGGCCGCACGTGCGACGCCACTGCGCGCCTCCGCGAGCACGCGCGCACGCTGCCCGGGCCGGCTCATCCTTGCCGCCGCTCGGTGTAGGTGCGGCATTCGTCGATGAATGCCAGCGCGCGGGCCTCGCCCGCCCACTCCGTCACGGGCTTGCGCTGCGCGACGTACCAGGCACGGATGCGCGCGCGCACGCCGTCGAGCCGCTCCTCCGGGCGGTCGGCGGGCACGGCGAGGAGCTTGTGGTCGCCGTCGGCCTTCTCGAGGACATCGACCACGCGCACGGGCAGGCGCTCCTCGCGCTCGTGGCCGCGCGCATCGACGAGCATGATGTCGAGCAGCTCATCGTCACCGGGGCACACGATGTCCGGCGAACAGCCGTAGTGCGCTGGCATGGGTTCGAGGTCATGCCGGAAGACGGCGCGCTGCTCCCCCGAGACCCACTCCCAGCGCCCGCGCTCGCCGGCGCGCTGCTCGACGACCATCTCGATCGTCGCCGCCAGCATCCGGCGCTTGGCCTCGGCCGCGAGGCGGTCGGCGAGGCGCGTCGGCTCCGGCAGGCGGTGCGTCGTCGCACAGCGCAGCACCCAGCGCTCGGCGTCGGCGAGGCCGATGCGGTGGCCGACGGACACGAAGATCGAGCGCACTCCGGCGCGCGTGCGGAGCAGCGAGCCGATCAGCTCGCCGGCGTCGACGAGGTCCGCCCGCGAACCGCAGGGGCCGGCGACGGTGCCCGGCACGCCGACGAGCCGCGACTTCGCGACGCCGACCGTCGGGAGATCGAGCAGCAGCCCGAGGTGACAGGCGAAGCCGAATCGGCGCGGGTGCGCGTAGCCGTGGCCATCGACCATCAGCAGGTCGGGGCGGGTGCGCAGGCGCTGGAACGCCGGGAGCAGCACCGGCGTCTCGCGAAACGAGAGGAGGCCGGGCACGTACGAGAACGTGACGGCGCACTCGGCTGTGACCTGCTCGACGACCTCCATCGATGGGTACGCGAGCACGATGGCGGCGGCGGCGGCGCGGCGGTTCGGCCTGTCGAACGCGACGTCGGAGCCGGCGACGAAGCGCACATCGCGCTCGGCCACGGCGCCCTCGCGCACGACGCGCGCGGCCAGTCGCCGCTGCACGGCGATCGCGCCGGCGGGGCTGAGGTCCCATGGATGCAGTGCCGGGACGTCCACGCCGGGCATTGTACGCCGGGAACTGGAGGTGGGGGATCGCTGACGCCGGCGCTTGTCCGGGGATCGACGGGCGACTACGATGCAGCGTCGTGAGAGTCCCCTCGACGTTGCTCGCGCTCGCCGCCTTCGCGCTGCTCGCCGCCGCCTGCGGCGTCCAGTTCAGCACGCCGGCGCGCACCAACCAGTTCTTCCAGTCGCTCACCGTCACCGGCGAACTGCGCACGGGCGCGCCCCTCACGGCGTCGCTCGCGTACCAGCAGAACCTGCCGGTTAACGTCGATGTGCAGTGCGAGATCCGCCAGGGGACGCGGCTCATCAAGCCCCTCGGACACGACACGATCCCCCAGTACCCGCAGGGCAGCCCGAAGCTGACGCCAATCCCTGGCAACGCGTCGTTCGCCTTCACGATCGACGCGCCGGGTGACTACAAAGCAGAGTGCTACACGCCGGTCGACCAGGACGTCTACATCATCAAGACGTTCACGGTGCGCGGAGCGGCGTTGACGCCGGCGGCGTCCCCCTGAGCCCGCGCGATGCACGCTAGACTGCTGCCTTCAACAAAGGTTCGCGCAGAGGCCGGACGCTGGAGGGTGGGGGGTGGAGGATGGAATGGCGACACGGGATATGTGCGGCTGGCGCGCAAGCCGCGCGCCGGGTTCATCTCTTGAAGGTGCCGCCCCGCGGCATGGGAATCTGACATGAAGGCGTATGGACACGACCCCGGCTGCGACGGCCAGCACATGGCGCGGCAGCGGTGCAACGCGCGCGCCCTGAACGGCGCGTCGCCCGCTCTGGCCGTGGATCTGGACGCGCCGCCCGAGCAGGTGTTCGAGCCAGCGAGCGAAGCCGACGTGGTCGCCGAAGAGCAGCACCAGGGCGCGCCGCAGGCACCGGCGCTCGCAGTGCCCGCCGCCGGCGCGGAGGCGCGAGGGCCCGCCTTCGTCCCGCAAGCGCGCGATGCGCCCGCGCCCGATGCGCCGGATACGGCATCGCAGCATGCCGTCGCCGATGGGCCGGTGGAGACCATCGACACCAGGCAGCTCCCCATCATGCCGGTCGTCGCTCTCGTCGCGCTCGCCGCCACGTGCGCGATCGTCGCCTGGCGCGTACTGCTCCGTCGCCGGCGATAGCCTCCGGCCCGCGCACGCTAGGCGACGGCGGCCGTGCTGCCCGCGGGAGACTTCGAGACCTCGATGCGCGACTCGATGCGCCGGGCGAGCTCCGGCACGTGTGTGATGATGCCCACCATGCGCTCCTCCGAGCGCAGGCCTTCCAGCGCGGAGATGACGACCTCCAGGACCTCCGGGTCGAGCGTGCCGAAGCCCTCATCGAGGAAGAGGCTTTCCAGCACCGCGGCGGTCTTGCTGCGCAGCTCGGGCAGGCGCTCGGATAGCGCCAGGGCGAGCGCGAGCGAGGCGACGAACGTCTCGCCGCCGCTGAGGGTGCGCGCCGGGCGCACCTGGTCCGCCTGCCAGTGGTCGACGACCTGGAACTCGCCGCGATCGGCGGTGATCGCGAAGCGGTCGTAGAGCGTCGCCAGGTGGCGCGAGGCGCTGTCGGCGAGCGCCTGCATCGCCTCCTCGATGACGAACGCCTGGAACTGGTCGGCGCGGAGGAGCCGCCCCAGCTCGCCGTAGAGCGCGGAGCGCTCGCGCTTCTCCCGCAGCTCGGCGCGGAGGGCCGCGGCCTTCACGATCGCCTGCTGGATGCGCTTTTCCTCCGCTTCGACTGACCCGAGGCGTTTCGTGAGCTCGTCGGCTTCCTTCTGGCACGTGTTCCGCATCTCAACGAGGCGGGAGCGCGGGTCGCGCTTCGCTTCGATCATGCCGAGCACGTCGGCCCAGCTCCACGCGGCCGCGAGCGCCACCAGTTGCTCCTTGCCGGCGTCGGCCGCCCTGCCGGCGGCCGCTGCCTGCCCTTCCAGTTGGTCCGACTTCGCCGCCAGAGCGGCGATGGCCCGCCCGCTCTCGGCAACGAGCGGCTCCAGTTCGGCGATCTTGACGCGCAGGGCGTTCATCTGTGTTGTCAGCCTGTCTGTCTCGCGCCCCGCGGCATCCTGTGCGGCCAGGGCCGCCGCGATAGCGGGCCGTTCGGGTGCGATGGTCTTTGGCAGGAGCGCCTTCAGTGCCTCGCGCGCGGCGGTGAGCACGGGCTCGATGCGTGCGGCGTCCTCCGCCGCGGCGTCGAGGCGGTGCTGCTCGCGGTCCACCGCCTGCATCGCCTTGCTCAGCGCGTCGGCCGCCCGGCGCGCGCGCTGCTCCGCGTCGGCGAGCGCCTTCTTCGCCGCGCCGAGCCCGTCGCCCGCCGCCGCCTTCGGCAGCTTGCCGACAACGCCGCCGCACACCGGGCAGAGGTCGCCCGGCCTGAGGCCGCCGCGGACGTGCGCCGCGGCATCGGCGCGCTGCGCCGCCTCGAGACGCTCGCGTGCGGCAGCGACGGCGGCTTCGGCGCTCGCGCGCTCCTTCTCGGCGACCTCGAGTGATTCCTTCGTGGCGTTCAACTGCGTCATCTCGGCCGCGGCGGCTTTCGCGTCCGCGAGTTGCTTCGTCTGCTGCTCGACGGTGTCGGCGTGCGTGAGCGCGCGACCCACGTCCTGGTGCAGCTTGCGGTCGTACGCGACGGCATTCAGTGCCTTCTCGGCGGCGGCGTGCTCTGCGCGCAGCTTCTCGAGCTGCGCCTCGCCGTCCTTCGATAGCTTCACGGAATCTGCCAGCGTCTTCAGCACAGCCTCGCGGTCCTCCGTCAACTTCCGCTGACGTGCGCGCTCGGTGGCGACGGTACCCGCCAGCTCGACGGCGACGTTGAGCGTGTCCCGGCGCCGGGTCGCTGTCTCGAGCGCGGGGCCGGCCGCTTCCCGCTGCCGCCGCATCGCTTCCAGCGCCTCCGGCGTGGCGTCGGCGTAGTCTTCAGACAGGCGGCGGTCGATGGCGCTCGCCTCCTTCGCCAGGTCCGACGCGCGCGCGTTGGCGGCCGTCATGATCCGCCCGTACACGGCGATGTCGAGCAGCTCTTTCAGCAAGTCGCGCCGCTTCTCGCCGTCGCCGGCGAGGAACTCCTGGAACTGCCCCTGTGGCAGCATGATGCAGCGCGTAAAGCCGTTGAAGTCGAGCCCGAGGATCTCCTCGATGCGGCCGTCGATCTCGCGCACGCGTCCGCCGATCGGATCCCACTCGCCGTCCTGCCAGTGCTCCAGCACGACCGTCGACGGCAGGCGTGTCGTCTTCTCGGTGCCGTCCTTCGCCGTCTTGCGGCGCCTGTTCAGCGTCCGGATCACGCGGTACCGCTCGCCGCCCGCCCCGAACTCGAGGTGCACGTACATCTCGTCGCGGTCGTGCGAGATGAGGCCCGACGTGCCGTCGAAGCGTGGCACGCGGCCGTACAGCGCGTAGCAGATCGCGTCGATGATCGTCGACTTGCCTGCGCCCGTGGGGCCGCTGACGACGAATAGCTCCATGTCCGCGAAGTCGATCTCGACCAGGTCGCTGTAGCAGGTGAAACCGGCGAGCCTGAGGTTACGGGGCCGCACGCTGGACCTCCGCCTGGTGCAGCTCGTTGAAGGCGGCGAGCAGCTCCGCGCTGATCTCGGCGCCGCGCGCCTCGCGGTAGTAGCGCGAGAGCAGCTCGTGGGGCGCGAGGCCGCGTCGCGCCTCCCGAGGCGGCTCAACGCCCGCGGCGGCACCGGTCAGCTCGAACGAGACATCGAGCGCGTTCGGCAGCACCTCGCGCACCCGCTCGTACAGCGAGAGCACCGGCGCATCCAGCTCGACGACGACGCGCAGGTAGTCATCTCCGTGCTTGTCCGCGTGCCGCGGCAGGTCTGCGAGCCGCAGGCGGATGTTGCGCAGCGCGCGGCCGCCGCTGATCTCGACGGCGCGCACGTCGGCGGGCAGGCCGGGATGCACCTCGACGACGTGCACGTACTTCTGCTGCTCCGCCTCGCCGAAGTCGAGCTGCAACAGCGAGCCGCAGTAGTACGCCGGGCTCGCGCCGATGCGCTGGCGCTTGTGCACGTGGCCCAGCGCGACGTACTGGGCGTCGGACGGCAGGCTCCGCGGCTGCACGGCGAACGCCTGCCCGATCTGCAGCTTCCGCTCGCCGCCGCCCTCGCCGACCACAGCCTTGTCGATGAGCATGTGGCCGACGAAGACGTTGGCCGTGTCCGCGCGGAACGCCTCGCAGACGCGGCCGATCGCCGCTTCGAGGCGGCCGGCGTAGCGCTGCATCGCCTCGGCCGGCCCCTCGAACAGCTTCTCGTATTCGACCGCCAGGCGCTCGGGCACCCACGGCAGCACGACCACGGTCGCCGCCTCCGACCCGTCGCGCGAAGGCAGCGTGAGCGCGGCGTCGGACGCCTGCTTCGGCACGGAGCCGATGCAGTGCGCGCCGGCGATCCGCAGCACGCCGGCAAGCGCGTCCATGCGCGCCGCCGAATCATGGTTGCCCGCGATCGAGATGACGCCGATGCCCGCGCGGAGGAGCTGGGACAGCGCGTCGTACAGCAGGCGCTCGGCGTCCGGCGGCGGCGCGAAGGTGTCGAAGGTGTCGCCGGCGATCAGCACGGCGTCGACGCGCTCGCTGATGGCGACATCGACGGCCTGCTGCACGACGCGCTCGCACTCATCCTGCCGCGATAGGCCGCGGATCGTCCGGCCCAGGTGCCAGTCGCTCGTGTGCAGGAGACGCATCGTTATTGCAGCCGGCCGCCGCGGAGCGCGGCCCCGGCCTGTTCGTCGCCGCGGTCGACCTCATCCTTGCGCGTGGCCCAGGCGGGGAAGGGGAACTGCACCAGCAGCGGCACGGGGATCTCCGGCTGGTGCAGGAACATCGTCCCGGGCTTGAGGATCGACGCGCGCGCCTTCGCGGCGTCGGTGAGGAAGCCGTACTCCGCGCGCGCCGCCTCGGCGGTGTCGAGGCGGCCGGCGACGCGGAACGCGGCGTTTGCCGTGACGCGCCGCTCGATCTCGCTCGCCGTCTGCTGTGCGCCGACCAGGATGACGCCTAGGCTGCGGCCGCGCTCGGCGATATCGAGGATCACTTCCTTGATCGGGCTCCAGCCCTCGCGCGGAGCGTACTTGTTCAGCTCGTCGAGCACGAGGAAGACGAGCGGACGCTGCCCCATCGCCTCCTTCTGCTCGACCAGGCGGCGCACGACGACGCCCACCACGAAGCGCTTCGCGCGGTCGGGCAGGCCGTGGATGTCAATAACGCTCACCTGCTTGCCGGCGTCGCCGTCGAGCACGCGGATGCTGTGCTCCTTCGCCTGCTTCGGCGGGATCGCGCGCACCAGGTGGCCGGCGGTCGCGGCGGCGTCGAACAGCCGGCGGATGAACGCGGTGCGCGTCACCTCCGCGGCGTGCTGGGCGATCGTGCCGATGTTCGACTGGATGGCGTCGGCCAGATCGGAGAAGCTGCGCGCGGTGACGATCTCAACGCCGGTCACGGTCACGAAGCCGCGCTCATCGGGGTCGAGCACGATGGTCGGCCTCGCGAGCCACTCTTCGACCAGACGGATGACGAACGAGAGCTGGCTCGTCTCGCTGTCGGCCTCGGCGAAGAGGAAGCGGAGCATGCGCTCGCGGCAGAAGTCGGAGAGCGACCAGGCGAACGCGGTTAGCCCCTCGGTCCGCGACTCCGCCGCCGGCATCAGCAGGTCGCCGCCCTTCTGCACCGGCGACCAGATGCCGACGCTCTGGAACGGCCCGGCCGGCAGGCCCATCGCCTCGTAGCGGGCGCGCGCGGCGGCGTCGAGCTTGTTGTTCGGCTTGTCGAGAAAGAGCAGGTCCTCGCCCTTGACGTTGAAGATCAGCGCTTTCGTATTCGCGCCGTGCTTGCCGAGCACGCCCGAGTGCAGCAGCGAGTACAGCAGGAACAGCGCGTAGCTCGTCTTCGTCGCGACGCCGCTGATGCCGCTGATGTTCATGTGCGCGCCCCGCGTGCCGTCGAGGAACTCCAGGTTGCCGTAGACCGGCTGCCCGTCGCGCGCGAGGCCGGCGATGAAGGCCGTGCGGTCGGCGAGCATCTGGTCGAAGTAGAGCGCCTCGTTGCGCTGCTCATTCTCGCTCTTGTAGACCGCGGCGCCCGGCGGCGGCGCGACGAAGATCTCCGGCTCCACCCGCGTCACCGTGACGTGCGCGGCGTGCGCGATGCCCACCGGCAGCCGCTGCTCCGCCGCCGCGTGCGCGTCCGAGTCGAAGCGCGCGCCCTCATAGCGTGAGCGCACGCTGTCGACGATGCCGTGCAGGCGCACCTCCTGGCCGTCGGGCAGCGTCACCGGCACCGTCACGACGTCGTCGAGCTGCAGGTAGCGATGCTCGTGCACGTACACCCAGAACGAGAGCGCGAACGCGTCCTCGGTGCCGATGACGAGGCCGACGGGCTCGGTTATGGGTTCCACGACGGCTCCTCCTTCGAAAACGACGCGAGCATCATCCTCCGCAGCAGGTCGAGGTCGCCCAGGCGGCGCCGCAGCTCGCGCTCGAGCTGGCCGACCGGCATCAGGTTCTGCGGCGCGCGCGGGTCGCGGTAGGCCGCGGGCGCGTACGGTGGCAGGACAGACGCCGTGAGGTCGGCGACCTCGAGGGCGTACGCGCGCGGCGCCTCGTCGTCCATTTCGATCAGCGCGAGGTTCGAGAGCGCGAGGTCGAACGGACCGGCGCCGGACAGGGCGACGAACCACGAATAGTACGCGCGGTCGGAGCGGCGCCGCACGAACACCGGCGAGCGCTGGCCGGCGCGGAGCGCGGCGAGCGCCTCCATCTGGTCCGGGCGCGTGAGCGGCAGGCGGTGCGGCGTCTTGATCAGGCCGACCGCCGAACGGTCGCGGATCGGCGGCAGCCGGCCGTCGCAGACGATCAGCCCGGCGCCGTCGACGATCAGCGAGCGCACGACCTCGGCCTCGAGGTCGGCGCGCAGGCCCTTCAGCGTGCGGTCGATGCTGTCGGCGTCGGGCTCGGCGTTGTGCGCGGGCAGGTAGTCGACCGTCGTATTGTGCGCCGCGAGCGCGATCGTGGACGCCGTGGCGCCGTTCGTGAGGACGATCCGGCGCTGCACGGAGACGTGACGGAGCGGCGGCGACTTCGCGGGGCAGATGGCGCCGGCGGCGTATGAGACTAGCATGCCGGCAAACGGCATCCCCTCGCCCTCGGCCGAGACGCGCGCCTCACGCCGCTCGACGCCGTCGACGAACGCGATGTCGGGCGCGGCGGCGGGCGGCGCCGGCGTCACCGGCCGCCAGACGTCGTGCTCGATGTCCTCGGTGATCTGGCCCTCGTCCTCGGACGCGAAGACCGCCTCGGCGACGGAGTCGTACGTCGTGGGGCGCGGGTCGATCTTGAGCAGTCGCATGTGGCCCACAGTGTACATTCGACGGTGCGCAGTGGGGCGCGGTGTGGCCGCCGCGGGCGCGGCCGGCGCCCGGCCGAGGATCGGCGAACTCAGCACCCCGTCGTCCACGGAAAAGCCGTGGCGGATCTTCTTCGCCAGGCGATCCGCGACCTCGTTGCGCTCCGGGGATCGTCTCGGGCTGGCCCGCCTCCGGGTTTCATCCGATCGAGCGAGAGCGGCCGGTGGCCTGCTCATATCCC
>JADEYI010001246.1_pt1 | contig 20903 bp, 16 predicted proteins | sample 8542331 | NCBI WGS metagenome assembly JADEYI01 (sample SAMN16510988, study PRJNA670497) | mine drainage metagenome | isolation source: biofilm near Copperflume 1 | place: Germany: Marsberg coppermine Kilianstollen | collected 2018-02
GCTTGCCGGGGTTGTTAGGTCCTATCGTCATCACTACAGGTGTGCACGTCGCTGTCGCCTGTGGTGATCCTGTAGCTGAGGCTGTAGGTACAACTGTAACCGTGCCCGTAGGGCAGCCACCGCCGCCTGTGTAGATTTCCATGTTCGGGTCAGGTACGCTGTTGACGTATCCGCCCACCATGTAGATGCGAGTACCGTCAGTAGCTGCGCCTTCGTTGCGGCGTGGATTGGTGAACGGTGTGCCTACAGTCCAGGCGTTGGTAGCCGGATCATAGATGTCAACCTCATTGCTGGGGTTGGGAGCTACACGTCCGCCGCCCAGTACCCACAACTGCGGTCCGCTGGGGCCAGGATAGGAGATCGCTTGCGTCTCGCCTGTGGCCCGTGGGATGCTGGGGGTTACTGTGGTGATGGTATTGGTGGCCGGGTCGTACTTAAAGGTGTTGGTGCTATCGTTGAGGGTTGGACCCGGATCGATGGTGGTACCACCGGCGGTATAGATGAAGTTGCCAACAGCCGCTGTCGGTATGTAGGCCAAAGCCACCGGCAGGACAGCCGTCTCAAGGGTCCAGCGCGAGCCTGATGGCAGAGCGGGATCGTACATCCAGATCTGGTTCGAGGCTGCCTCTGAACCTGCAGTGGCTATATAACCGCCGAAGACATATATCTTGTTGTTGTAGACAGCCGCGCCGCCGGGGATTGTGTTGCCGGTAGCGCCGGAAGGCCACGGGTCGGCGGTGTCAATGGTGAATGTATCTGTCGCTGGGTCGTACATGCGTACATCACCGACGATGTAAGGCGTTGTGCCGCCAGCCGCGTACTGCGAGCCACCAACGGTCACGATGTACTGTGTGCCGCCGACGGTCAGCAGACCACCCACCATGTTGTTGGTCGCCATGTTGTTGTATGCGGCGCTCTTCTGTGTCCAGGTGTTGGACGCAGGATCGTACTCATATGGGTTAGGTATCTCTGAGTCGGAGTCTGCGGTGCGACCACCCATCGAGTAGAACTTGCCGTTAGCGGGATAGTAGACGCCAACGTTGCGTGCTACAGGTAGCGGGAAGTCAGCGCCCGGCACCCATGCGCCTGTTGAAGGCTGGCATGTGGCCGTAGCCTGTACTGTCCCTGTTGCTGTGGCCGAACCGGCTGTACTGGTGGGTACAGGTGATCCGCAACCAGGCAGAGTAAAGGTAAGCTGCAAGCCTGGGGTGAGGCCACCTGTGTTGCACTCGAACTGTGTGAACTGGTTGCTGCCCCCTATCCCCTGCACACCTACTGTGGCACTCGTCCCCGGGTCAGAGAGTGCTCCGTAGATTACGTCAAAGCGCTGTGTGCTCTGGTCTTCGTACAATCGCACTTCGTAGTTGAGTGGTGTGCCTGTGCTGTACAACTCTGTGCGGAACTCTATGTTGAAGATGCGGTTTGGTGCGGTCCCACTCACTGAGGTGAAGATGCCCTCACCTGTGCCAGTGAAGTTATCTGTCCTCTGGTCGTCCCAGTAGGGGAAGATCGTGTAGTCGAAGCCGCTTGCCGGCAGGCATACGTTGGAGAATGCAGGCTCGTAGACTGAAGGGAAGTCCAACCTGCCGTTAGAGCTGGCATTCACTGTGGTGTATGTCTGCCCGTAAAGCTTGTAGCCGAATGGCAGTGTTATTGATGTGTCGCAGTCATCACAGCTACTCCCTGTGTTTGTGGTGCCTGGCACTATCGTCGCTGTGGACGTGGCTATCGCGTAGTTACCTGAAGCGCCACAAGTTGTGGGCGTTGCGGTGGGGGTGTTAGTAGCAGTGTTGGTTGATGTTGCAGTAGGAGGTGTGCCGGTGACTGTGGGGGTAGGCGTGCCTACAGCGACGTTCAGTTTGTCGAAGAAGACATCCTGCTGCGAATTTCCGCTAATGAGAACACGCCCGTCCACCCATGTGACGTAGGCCGTGTTGCCGTCAGCGCTAGCATAATCATAGTCGCCTACGTATGCTCCCTGAACGCCGGAGTCCGGCTGGTTAGGCAGTGGGCTGATAGCATCGCTGATAGTCGCATCCTGCTGCCAGGTCGCGCCGTTGTCCAGCGAGACGCGGGCGAAGCGCTCGTAGCAGGGGGTGGGCGAGCCAGGAGAGCCGCAGCTGCCGCCGTTGTTGCGCTCGTCATACCATGTTGCTGTCACTGCGCCGTCTGTTGTGACCGACAACGATGGCATCCACTGTGCCTTTGTCGTTGTGTCGGTGTTTAGCTGCACAGGTGTTGAGAACGTTGTCCCGTTATCCGTTGAGCGGATATACATGACGTTTCCAGGGTCGGTGCCCGAAATGCCCATCGCGTAGACGTAGTGGATCACGTTCTGGCCGCCGAGTTGCGGGCCACCTGCCGCAGGCTGGCCCCAGCCCATGTGCCGCCAGTAGCCGCCGTTGGCCGTGTACATGGTCGCGAAGTAGCCGTTGACTGCGCGGCCTGGGCCGTAGAAGGCAGGACCTGTGTAGGCAAGGGTGAAGGTGGCGCCACCATTGGTGGAGCGATAAAAGATGTTGTTGCGGTTGCCGAGGCCTCCGCCGTTTTCGTTCATCGCAGCTTCAATGACCGTTCCGTCCAGGGCGCCGGTCATCTGCACGTCACGAACGAAGGAGGTGCTGAGTTGGGTCGCGGCCCATGTAACGCCAGCGTCTGTAGAACGTGACACAAAAAGCGCGCCGCCGCCCACATTGAAGTCGTTATACGAGGAGTAGACTGTGCCGTAATATGGGCTGGATGGCGAGTTGTCCACCCAGCTGGAGTTGCGGTCACCCTGGGAGCTGGACATCGCGCAGCCGCGTGCTGTCCAGGTGATGCCGTCCGGTGAGCTCCAGGCGCCAACGCCTTGACCGCCGCAACCGGTTGCCAGGTCTGTTGCCACCCACAGGCTGTGAGCGACATCGTAGACTACTGTGGGGTCTCCATAGTTGGTGCCATGGCCGCTGCAGAGGGGCTGGCCGGCTACCCAGGTGACGCCACCGTCAAGCGAGTAAGAAACGCCTGAGTAGCAGCCCGGCGAGCTGCGGGAGTCGTTATAGTTGGCGACTACCGTGTTGCCGCGGCCCCAGACAAAGGTCTCAGACTGGGTAATCTTGGGGTATGTTCCGTCAGGTAAAATAATGTCCTGATCTACGCCGCCGAGTGCGGGCAAGTTGAGATTAGCAGGAACATCTCCACCCACTACAGGCCCCGTCGCCGCGTTAACCTTGGGGGTGCGCCCGCATTGCGCCATGATCTGAGCGGCGCGTATGTTCATCTGCTTGTCTATGCCCAGCGCCTCTATGCGCGAACAATCGAAGGGGGCTGCTTTGCTATCACCTTTGGCTGCGGCGTTCACCGCAGAGGTGGTGCTAGCGGGGCTGGACAGTGGGAAGTATGCGCTGGCCGCGCTTCCCAGTCCCCCCAGGGCTGCTATGGAGAAAACCACAGCAGCAATTAAAAGCCATCTACGTCTCGACATTATGTCTCCTTCCTTTCTGGTACTGTTGCCTTGCTCAACATCGTTCGGTTGCCCCGCATAGTCTAATGACCCCCTTAAATCGCTTTATCTCGGTCACGCAAAGCGGTCTGGCCTAATTACAAGCCCTGCGCCACGTTGAGATTATGAAGTCAGTCAGTGACATGGGAACCAGATATTGGCCGCTTATGGCCACTTGCGGGGAGTATCGCCCGTAACTCCGTACCACCTCCTCTCAGAGCCTTTTCAGGTTGTTATTAGGAATCAGGTAAGTCATGGAAGTGCGATATATTGGCGTGCACTCTGCGTGCGCCGAGGCAGTTAGAGCATGCAAAAGTATGCGTCTCGGGTGCAGGAGCCAAGTGCGCTTATTATAGACCTCTATCAGGCGTTTGTCAACGCATCCAGCCAAATGCAAGGATTATGCATGCTAACAAAATCTCAGCCCGTAAAGGTAGGAGCAGGCACGCAGACTGTGCAGGCGGAATCAGAGGCCCAAATCTCGCATGGGTGGACACCTTGCTCTTATACAGGGCCTGGTTTAGCTGCACTGAGGCAGGTGTTGGTGGAAGCGGCTCATGGAGCATCGAATACCACGAACAGTTATCTGTCAGCACACTACCACCTACTGGCTGCCAGGCGTGGGGGCAAGCAGCAAGCAAGCCCTGATTGCCCCTGCGCCCGGTAGCACATATAGAAGTGCCCCTCGCTCCACCCACACTAAAGAAGCTGCATTCCAGCGTTCACCTGCGCCTACCACCGCCTGGAAGGTCTATTCAGCGTCAATATAAAAGCGGCAATGATACCCGGCACATAGAAGAAAATGGATAAAAAGAGAACGAAGAGCATTGTGCCGCAGCCCCGCTCACGCACACCTGACGCCAGAAAAGGCAAGAATATACAGAGTAGAAAATCACCGATGCCCATGAAAGTCCTCCTTAGACGTGGACGCGTAAAACATGAGGGATTATGGCTGATCTATCCTTGTCCCCTACTCCTTACGCAGTACGCAGTACGCAGTACATCTCACGTTTCACGCTCAAGCGTAGTAGTATCCCGCTTGAGCAGCTTCTTATACATGTCGCGCATCTGGTCGCGGGTGAGAGATTTGCCACTCTCGAAATAATCTATCGCTATGTGCCCTATAGACCATGTGCCTACGGCGGCTATGCCGGCAGCCACAGCCCAACCCCCCACAGGCACAAGCTTTGCCCCCTGCTGGGCCAGGTAGCGGAAGGCTAGCCCGCCTGCTATCGTCGAAATTAGCTCTTTGGCGTGCCTATCAGTCAGAGGTTCGCCGTAGATAGCCGCAATGCGCAACACCATACGCGCCTGCGTGGTCAACAGCACAGGTATGTCTATGAAAGGTATGGGTTCGGCACCCACCGCCGTATTGAGCATTGCCGCTTGCCTCACCACGCGCTTCGCGGCGCTATGTCGCAGCGGTGGTAGCTCGCGCCCCAGCGCCACCGCCAGGCCAGGCAGGGCGTCTACAAGCGCGGGCATCAACTTCTCGGCCACGTTGGTGCCTTTTTTGGCGGAGATAGGCACCACAGGCACGCCCAGGCGAGAGGATGCGTCGGAAGCAGCCCGTTCCCAGTCCTTTCCTAGCAAATCCACCTTATTGAGAGCAACCACTACTGGCCGACGTAGCGACTGCAAGTAGCGCAGCAAGTCGGCGTCCCCCTGGCGCAGGCCTGCACCCGCATCGAGGAGCAATAGAATAGCGTCCGCTCCCGTTGCCACCTGCGCGGCTATGCCAGCACGGTCAGAGCCGCCCACCTCGCCGAAGCCAGGGGTGTCTACAAGCAGAAAAGGTCCAAGCTGGCGCTGCACAGGCGCTTTGGTCGTGCCCGGCACAGGCCCCACCTCCGACACATCTTTGCCTTCCAAAAGGTTAAAGAGTGTAGACTTGCCTGAATTAACAGGCCCGATTATAGCAAGCCTAACCGATGCTTCCTGGCGCACGCCTTCGCGCAGTTGTTCCCAGTCCAGTTGGCGCAACATCATTCGCAAATCATCTATAAGCAGAGGCAGCCCACTACTACTGACTGTGCCCCCTTGTGCCGGGTAGCGCATATTTCCCTCCATACATGGTACAATCTATAAAGCAAAGTATATGCCGTCACGTTTCACGTCTCACGCGTCCTCTTCTAAGCCAATAGAACTGAATAGATAACCCAATGTGGGGTTGTGTAAGGCCGATGCCTTCGGTTATAGTCGCTTACTCTATGTTACGTCGTAATCCAACGCCCAACAAATCGTCTCGAGATGCAGTAGCCTTACTCGTGCTCACTGCTCTTTTGATCACGGGTTTATATCTGGCCGGCAGCAAAAGCAACCTTCCTCAGCCGCAAGCTACGCCTACTGCTGTTCTCGCTACGCAGACACAAGGTGCAATTTTGCCTACCGAGGGCATGTCCCTCTCAGGTAACACCCTCGTTAGCCCCCTTGCTACGCCTTCCTGGACGATTCCTCCGCAAATTACTCCGAGTAGGTTTCCTTCACCCACTGCCACCGACACTCACCGCCCTACATTGGCTGCGACCTTCACGCCTAAGCCACTTCTTACTTCTACTCCCACAGCTACGGTTTCCCCGCCGCCCACAGCTACCCTTAGCCCGCTGCCCGCCGCTACAGCTACAGCGCCGCCGTTACCCACATCTGCTCCGGCTACCGCCACTTTGACCCAGACACCATCACGCATACCTTTGTTATCCCAGCCACCACCTACCCCGCGAGGCACACCTGGCGTGCGGCGCTATGGCGATCCCTATCCCAACCTGCCGGACAGAGTCGTACGTATAGCCTCGCCCGATGCCAAGATAGACGCGCCTGTCTACGAAGTGTACATCGTAAACAACAAGTGGCAGGTCGCCGAGTACGCAGTCGGGCACAATTACAACTCGAAGAACCCCGGCCAGGGCGGCAACGTCGTGCTGTCGGGCTACAGCAACTACAAAGGCGAAGCTTTCCGCTACCTGGAGGACCTCAAAGCAGGTGATGAAGTAGACGTATGGACCCAGGAAGGCAAGGAATACAAATATAAGGTGCAGCACATAGAGAAGTTGCCTGAAGCCGGAGTGAGCTATGCCCAACGCCTGCGCAACGCCGAGGTAATGAACCCCACTCCATCTGAGCAACTAACCTTGATAACCTCCTGGCCTTACACCACAGGAGCTTACAGGCTGGTGGTAATCGCCGCACCGGAGTAGCGGTTCGTGCGGCAGGGGTAGGGGTAGGGGTACAAACCCCCGCTGGTCTCATTCTCCCTTTGATTTACATACAATCGTCCCGGCAAAAGGCGAAGCGGTAAACGTTCAGATTGGGGTTGCAGGGGCTATGCCCCTGACGGGGTATTAGGGGTGTCCCCTAATCTCTCCTGATAAGAGTTCCCCATCCCACGTGTGGGAGGGGGTTAGGGGGTGGGCCTTGCCCTTGTACGATGCTCGCCTATTGTTCTACCCCAACTCTGAACACTTACCCAAAGAGACTTGTTTGACGGGCAACTGTGTATGGCGTATAATAACAGGCAGGCTTTGCGCCGCATGGGTTTGTGATAGAGGCTAGTAGCTATAGCCGTAACCACATTTATTTACAGGGTATAATTTAGAGGAGTAAGATAAAGAGAGATGCTGAAGATTCGACTGCGCCGGATGGGGGCAATCAGGCAGCCCCATTATCGTATTGTGGTGGCTGATGCTCGCGCACCTCGCGACGGGGCCTTTATTGAGAGCCTGGGGCATTATAACCCACGCACCGACCCGGCTACTATCCAGATAGATATAGTCAAGTATGAGGAGTGGAAGAAGAAGGGCGCTCAGCCTACCGATGCGGTAGCCAGCCTCGCCAGGCATTTTAACCGGGCGGCAAGGAAGGACGCGGAGAGCGCGGAGGCTCCTCAGCCCGCTAGCCGCCGCACGCGCACGGCATCGGGTAAGGGTATCACCCCGCCGCCAGCGCCTGTGGCTGAAGCCGAGGCTGCCCCGGAAGCGGCTGCCGAGAGTGCGCCGGAAGCTGCCGTTGAAGCGGCTCCCACACCTGTGACTGAGGCCGAGGCTGCCCCGGAAGCGGCTCCCGAAGCTGAGGCTATGGCAAGCGAGCCGCAGAGTGAGGGGATGGCTGAGGCAACACGCGATAATGGCGCAGGCTCGGAGGCATTGACGGGCGCGCCGGTTGAGGCAGCCGCGCCTGACAACACGGATGTTCCTGTGCTGGAAGCGAGTGACGAGGGGTCAGGCGCTAGCGATTAGTGGTCAGTTGTTTTTGGCTAAGCGTCGCCTGATCCCCAATCCATATTAGAGGCTTGCATGAAAGAGCTTGTAGAATATATCGCCAGGAACCTCGTAGATAACCCTGATGACGTGCATGTGCGCGAGACGCGGGGTGATTACGTGGTGCGTATCGAGCTAACTGTAAACCCGGAGGAGAAGGGTAAGGTGATTGGCCGCGAGGGTAAAATAGCGCGGGCCATAAGGGCCCTTGTGAACGCCGCTGCAGCCCGGGAAGGCAGGCGTGGTGTGCTTGAGATAGAGTGATGACTCCGCACGGGCTATGTGTAACGGCTCAATGAGCAGCCTGGATGGAAAAAGACCAAAGACGAGTGGCGCCCTGCGCTTCGCCTTTGGTCTTTTTGACGTCTTTGGTCGTGCCTGGATTGCCTGGAGCAGCAATGACAGATGAGGTTGGTTCCGAGGGTGTAGAGAAGGCCCCCGAACGGCTGATTGTCGGGCAGGTGGTGGCTCCATTCGGGGTGAAGGGCGAGTTAAAGGTCAATATCCTGACGGAGTTTCCTGAACGGTTTCGCAAGATGGAGCAGATATTGCTCGCCCCGTACGATTCTATAGCGGCGGACCTTGCGCCGGGCGGATCGCTCGATCCGAAGACGGTGCGTTCTTTCCGCCCGCGTGATGGTCGAAAGGAGCGCACCACGATGGCTTTCCACCCACCCGCAACGGCGACGCCCTTTGAGATAGAGTCTACGCAGCTGCATAAGGGGCAACTGTTATTGAAGTTGAAAGGGGTGGACGACGCGGATGCTGCTGCTGCTCTGAGGGGCTACTGGGCGCTGGTGCTGTTGGAGCAGGCGCGTAAACTGCCACGCGGCTCGTATTATCTTTACCAGATAGTGGGTCTGGAAGTATACACAAGCGAGGGGAAGCATCTGGGCAAGGTAGCAGATGTAATCACAACATCGGCGAACGACGTTTACGTGGTGCAGGGGGCGGGGGTTAGCGACCCTACGGGCGAGTTGCTGGTGCCGGGGATTAAGGCGATAGTCAAGCGGATAGAGCTAAAGAGGGGGCGGATAGTGATCGCGCCGCCGGAGGAATGGGCGTAGGGAGGTGGGCAAGGCTGAAGTCGCAGATTGTGGGCTGGCTGCCATTTGTAGGTCAATTACTAAAGGACATTGCATAATGCTTTTTATAGTGTCGGTTATACTTTTCGTGGTGGTGATGGGGTATCTCGATTCTCGGCTACGCTGGCCGAAGCCGGGGGATAAGGGGCAGCGATATGTCAGCATCGCGGAGCGCAGCAGCGCGATACGCAGGCGTTAGGCAGAAGAGGCAGAAGCAACAGGAGATTTACACCCGATGTTAGCCGGACATTTTGGCCTGGCGGCCATTGTAAAGTCACGCCAACCGCAGATGCCTTTGTGGGCCTTGATGTTGAGCACGCAGCTTCTTGATGTCATATTCGTGATACTGTACGCCTTCAACGTCGAAGGTTTTACGCCTGTGCCGGGCACTAACGGCGGCTACGGCAACCTGATCATCCATGCCGATTACGGCCATTCGCTGGTAGGCGCGCTTGCGATAAGCCTGGTAGCGGTGATAGTGGCAATGGTAGCGTGGGGGAGGAGCAACGGGGTTATCGTAGGGGCGATGGTCTTCTCCCACTGGCTGCTGGACCTGCTGGTACACAGGATGGATATGCCCGTGCTGCCTGACAACGCGGGCGATTTGCCGCTGCTGGGCTTTGGGATATGGGCTATCCCCTGGCTGAGCATCGCGCTGGAGCTTATTTTGATATTGGCTGGGGCCTTTTTATATTATCACGCCGCAATGCGGAGTGCGGTGCGCGCCGAGAGGCAGGATACGAAGGCCGGGGTGGCAGTTGCGCCCAAAGGCTATCGTAACCGGTCGCTGCTGGCATCTGTGGTGCTGCTTGTGCTGATGGTGGGAACCCTGGTCTCTGATGTGGTTGGTTTCCTGGGCTGACCACCTTTTTGTTGGCACGTCTTCTGCAATTAATCGTGGGAGCTGGCAGCATTTTGCTCGCCATTAGTAGAAAAGAGAGGAATGAATGAAAGTCCAAGATATTATGACCAAGAACCCGGAGGCGGTGACCCCTGGTACTCCGATAGCTGATGTTGCGCGCCAGATGCGCGATCTGGATGTGGGCATTATGCCTGTGGTGAGCGACGGCGAATTGCTAGGTGTGATAACCGACCGCGACATAACCATAAGGGTTACAGCGGCGGGCCTCAGCCCCTTTGAGGTGACTGTGCAAGATTTTGTATCTCCTAATGCTGTCACTGTTTCACCTGGTGATGATATAGAGAAAGCACGCAGCCTTATGTCCGAGCGGCAGATACGCCGCCTGCTGGTGACAGAAGGCAAGAAGCTGGTGGGTGTGCTATCGCTGGGCGACCTGGCGACCAAAGATAAGTCGGAAGAGGCCGAGACGGGAGAGGTGCTGGAGGAGATTTCCGAGCCAACCAACCTGAACAAGATGCCATAGGCAGGAGGCTTTTCTGGAACTGTTTTTCCTTTGAGAGGGTTTAATTCACCTCAATATCAGGGTAAGCAAACACCCAGCCCCCTAACCCCTTCCCACAGGGAAGGGGTGGGGTCTTGCTTTAGCAGGATGCCGGGCATCGTAGTCTCGCATACACGGAAGATGTACCTGCAAGAGTGCCAGCCGGAAGCTTACTCTGCTATTTGCCCCAGCTGAGGCCCGATTGGGCATCTACGTTGGCGTTGTCGGTGAGCTTTTGGGTTGCCGAGAGGTTAGGCTCTCCTCCACTGAGTGGGGCCTGGAAATCGGCGGCATAGAGATCGAAAGAGGCATTTTTGAGAGCTATGTAGGCCAGCTTGCCGCCGTCAGGCGACCAGGCGGGCGCTCTGGAAGCGCCGTCTGTGGTGAGTTGTATGGGCGCAGGGTAGGCGCCGGTCCACTTCTGGGCGTCAGTGGGCACAGCATAGATATTGGTTTTACCATCGCGCTGCATTGCGAAGGCTATCCATTGTCCATCGGGCGACCATGAGGGGTCGTAAGCGCTATCCCTGGCGTCGGTTAGCTCCAACTTCTTGCCTGTTTCAAGGTTCAGCACCAGGATTTGGCCGTTGCCACTGTCGGTCACGTAGTTGGCGACTGCTATCTTTGTGCCATCGGGCGACCATGAGGGGTGTTCAACAGCTTGCTTGCTATGATCCAGGTTGTCTACTATCTTGCGTACGTTATCGCCCAGTGTGGTCATGGTGAAGAGGCCAGGATACTCTGTGCCCACGTCGGAGGTATAGGCGATGGTCTGCCCATCGGGAGACCAGGCGGGCTGCATAGCCCAGAGCGCCTCAGTGTTGTAGCCTTTAGCGCCTGTATCTACAGTTGGCCTATGGTTAGTCAGGGCTATTGTTGCCGAGGGGTCGGACACCGTCAACTTGTACAGGTCGGAAAAGCCTTCATCAAAGCGGGTGTAGATGATCTGAGAGCCATCAGGTGAGAAGGTGGGTTGACCGTCGCGTTTGTCCTGTTTGTCTTTTGGGCCTTTGGTCAACTGCTGCTGGTTGCCGCCGGTATAAAGCCACAGGCTGCCGCTGCGGGCATAGGCTAGCTTGCCGCCTATATCGGTGGCTTTCAATACTCCGGCAGGGCGTGCCGTACTGCGCCCAAAGTAGCTCATGCTTACCAGGGCGAGCGCCCCCAGAGCTAAAACGAAGAATAATTTTCTAACCACGCGCCCCTCTTTTGGGTGGTCGGTGGTCAGTATCTAATCACTGACCACTGGCTACTGACTATTTGCTTTTCAGCCCAGGTTAGGCCCGCGCCAGCGCATCCACAACTTGTAGAGCAAAGGGTTGTAAACGTAGTCATACGCGCCGGGATACTCTACTTCTCTGCCGCCAAAGCCTTTCTTAAACCAGTATACACCACGCAAACCGGAACGCGCATTTACTGGGGAAATCTCGCCTTCGCTACCTTCTTCGGGCGCATCGGGTATGCCCCAGAAGTCGTAGAGAGTGCAGCCCTGCTGACGTGCCCACTTTATCGCCTCCCATTGGAGTAAATAGTTAGGCATGTGTTCGCGCCCTCTGTCGCTTGATGCGCCGTACATATAAATCACTTCATCTCCGAAGCGAAGGGCAAGGAGGCCGCCTATAGGCCCTGATTTGCGCTCCATCGGCTCGGGGTGCTCGGCCAGGAGCACGACAATGTCGCTTATGTTGGAGGCCGCGCCGAAAGTTTGCCAGAGCTTCTCATAATAGGGGAAGGTATGGATGCCAAAGTCGTCGCGCTCGCCTGTTACTATCAACAATCTATAAAACGCCTGAAGATCATCTAAAGTTGCGGCTCGGCGAACTTCAACGCCGCGGCGGCCTGCAAGCCGGAGGTTATAGCGGGTCTTGGGCTTCATATCTTTGAGAAGATCTTCCTCGCTCTTGTCGATGTCGAGGACCATAGTGCGTGCGGGCTGCAAGCGCCCGGAAGGGCGGAAGCCAAGGGCGGACATCTCGCGGTCTACGTCAGCTTTGGTGACATTCTCGCTCAGCTTTATATCAGGTTCTACTTTGAGGAAGACAGCTCCGCGCCAGCGTGCCCACCTATGTACACGCCGCCAGAATGCGGAGGTGGCCGCGGCGTTCTCTTGCGCTTGTGGAGAATAAACAGGGCCACGCGGTATGTAGCCTATGGAGAGAGGCACCGCGAGCCGAGAGAGTTTGGGGATGCCGGGAAGCCCACGTAAGAGCACCTGGGCGCAGATGAGCGGGTTGGATGAGGATTGACGGTCGGCTGTGGCCGCCGGGCTGCTCCCTATCGCCACCCGCCACACCGACCAGCCGGAGTTCGCTTTGAACTCGCCCCAGCGCCATGATTGCAAGAGGCTGGCGTTGCTGTGGCGAAGCGCGGCGTCCCAATCGCTTTCTCTGAGGGGCGTCTGAAAAGGGTGAGTTGTATCGCCGGCGTTGGCTGGATTGGCTGAGGTGTGATGAGAGGCAGCGCCTGCCTCGCCTCTACTCATGTCCGTCGGTTAGCTCCGGCCTCACGGGCCGCACCAGTGGAATCGAATGGGTGTCTTCGCATGGCTCGGTGTCAGGGAGCCTGAACTCATTATTGGTAGCGTGGTCATATGGCATAGTTTGGCTACCGGAGTCGTTCCCCTCAGTGAGGGTTTGCTGGGTGCGATCTCGGCTTTCCCAGTAGTTACCCTGCTGGGGACGCTCGCTGTTGCGCAGGCGTTCGCGCTCCTTTTCGCCCGATATACGCTCGCCAGGCAAACCGTAGGTGGCGCTGTAGCTGTAGGCGCTGTAGGTGTAGACGGTGCGCGCATCACCGTTCTGAGCGGCTCTCAAGTGGACACCGGGCCCCGAAGGAGCGTTGCGGAAGATGTCTGATAGAGTGCAGATTTCGGTGAACTGGTCGGCGGCTTCTATAAGCTCGTTGGAGGTGCTGATGCCGAAGGAAATCACCTCGCAGCGCACGCCCTTCATCTGGATAGCTTCGACGAGGCGCACGAAATCACCGTCGCCGCTGACAATAACTACTACATCCAGGTTCTCCGACAGGAGCATGATGTCAACGGCCATCTCAATGTCGAGGTTGGCCTTGATGCGCCCACCCTCATACTTGTGTATGTCTTTGCAGATTACCTTGTAGCCGTTGGCCCGGAGGAAGTCTATGAACTTGCGCTGGTTAGGGTTCTCAGGGTCAACGCCGGTATAGGCGCAAGCGCGGATAATATCTCGTCCCGCGAGCGCATGCTCCAGCAAACGGCAGTAGTTAACTTCCACGCCAGCCGACTTTGCGGAATAAAAGAGGTTAGAAACATCTACAAAGACGCCCACATTGTGTGCCATTATATTATCTCCATGTCAGCTACTATGAATTCGCTTTATATAGGGATTATACCTTAAAAGTAGGGATTAGTGGCTGTCTCTAGTCTCTAAATAGGGTTCAAAGGATTAGAGGAGAAGGATATTTCGCCCATGGCTTCCTGTGCGGCTTCTTTTATGGCAGGCTCATCGCTCTGGAGAGCTTGCGAAAGAGCTTCTGTCGCGGGTTTGCCCCCGATTTGGCCCAAGGCCCAGATAGCAGAGAGCCTTACTTCCAGGTCTCTGTCGCCTATCATTCGCACAAGCTGAGGCAAGGCATCGCTCAGTATCATTTCTCCGGCTGCGTGTGCTGCTTCGTAGCGCATGGCGGGGTGATCGCTCTCAAGCTCGTCGAGGATGACCTGTTCCCAGCGTGGATCCATGCTGCGACCCATAGCGAATATCGCGCTTTCCGCGTTGCGCCCGCCGTGCTCGTATACATCGGTTATAAGCTCGTTCACCTCGCTATCGTTATGTAGATAGCCCAGGGACTCAATTGCCCTGCGGCGCACGTCCATGTCGTCATTGCGATTGCGCGCCACACCCAGCAGAGCCTGCCGTAGTTCAGCCGCTCGCGCTCCTAGCTTATCTTCGCATTCGGCTATATATGTGAAACGCCCTAAAGCCCTAGCTACTGCCTCGCGCACTGTGGTATCGGGGTCGGCGCGCAGCATTGACAACAGCCTGCCGAGAAGCAGCTTGCTGTTATCCTCGTAAAGCCCTTCGATTGCGGATTGGCGCACCTGCGGATCGCTGTCTTCGAGGGCAACTAAAAGAGCATAGCGAAAGTCGAGGTCTATATTATCTTCGGACATGAGAACAAGGTTGCTTACTATACGCTTGCGTCGCTCCAGCGGCAGCTCAGGCCATATCTCGCGGAAGGTGGCACGGTTCTCGCTGCTCATGTCTGATAAGAATGTGAGGGATGCAGCAGTTGGCTTCGCGTCGTGGGCTACGCCTCTTAGTGTCTCTGAAAAGTCTGCCATTCGATGTGTTGTTTCCTATTCTATCTTTATGTTAGTGTACTCATATTATGTAAGCGTTAAGAGCAAGGGTGCGACACCTTCAGCCCCGTAGGGGCAACACTCTTATTATAGCAAAGTACCTCACTTACGCTACGCTCCCCTTGCTTGTTCTCCGACTTGTCTGTAAGTATCGCCCCTACGGGGCTTTAGTCATTTGTTTGCGCTAACCACACGGCTCACGCGGTGGGCTACTATATGCCGCCCCTACGGGGCTGAGTGAGGCTGCTGTCACCTCTTCACCCTATTCTCCATACCTGATCAGAACATTTGCAATCTCACGTTAGGCAGGGGTGAAGAAAGGCATAACTTCGAGTAGGCGTACCCTGTTGGCTTTGTCATCCTGAGCGCAGCGAAGAATCTAAAGAACCATCCTTTATACAAGGACGGCATCTTAGATTCTTCACTGCGCTCAGGATGACAAGGGAGAGAGGCTTTTCTTTCCACAAGCTTTAGCATTTCTCGCCTCTTGCGTAAAGTGAGTTACAATCTTTGCGTCCTTTGTGCTCTTTACGCCTTTGCGTTTCACGGTCTCTCGTCAGTAGTCGGTCGTCTGTCGTTCATTGCTTCTTTGCTGTAGTCTGAGACCGCAAGATGGACGTTGGGCGGATATAAAACCTGTCGTCCAACGTCCATATTCTACGCTTACACAAAGAGGTATTCGCGCCCGCCGCCCGCTAAGAGGGTTTGCGGGTGCTGTCGTAGAAGTAAGCGCCCGTGGCGTTCTCGTCGGGGTAGAAGTAGGGGTAAGCGCCTGAGAGCATCGTCTTCAGCCAACTGCGTGATATAGGCCGCTCGATATTCGCTACGGGATAAATATCATCGAAGATAGCCCACAGCTTGCCGTCGTTGTCTTCGCCTACGGCCTCGAAAGCGTTGGCAATTATTGTCTCTGGGCGCTTGCGCTCGGAGTCGTCCAGCTTCTTCTGATTTTGCAGCTTACCAAACCTCTCCTGACTCAAGAGCATAGAAGGGTCAGTCTCCACCGAGTAGGAGACGGGGCGGAAGACGTAGCGGCCTTTGCGTTCGTCTAGCTGGAGGAGGTTATCTTCGCGCTCGGCGGGGCGGTTGAAGTGTATCTCGAAAACGTCTTCACCTCGGTCGGTGGGCACGATTCTGAACCTGGCACCTGGCACCATGTACTCGGCAAAGAGGTCTCCCAGGCCCATGATGAAGCCGCCACGGCTGCCGGTAGGATAGCGCAGTTCGGCGAGCAGAGAGACGTATAGCTGGGGCATCTCGAAGCGTAGCATCGAGGCACGCTGGTCTTCGAAGACCAGCCCCTGGAAGATGCTCTTGGCGCGACGATCATAAGGGAGCACGCCGTTTTCATACTCATAATAGGTAAGGGAGTAATCGAGCGGGCCGGGCGTGTTATCAGGCTCGTCCTCTTCCTCTACCGATACGATTGCGGTGTCTTCGAGATAGCGGTAGTCCTGGCCTATCTCGGCGGGCTTGCGAATGGGTGGGGCGACAGGCGAGGAGTTGGCGATAATCCAGAGGCGGTCGCTGTTGATGCCGACAAACTCGAAGTCCTTCTTCTCCTTCAACATCCTGTAGCTGAGGGAGAAGCGCAAGCGCTCGTAGTCAGGGCTTTCTGGGCGGCGATTCAGGACGTCAGTCATGATGTCGCGGTCCGAAGCCACACCTCCGGTCTCCGGCTCCTCCAGGTACTCTCTGATACGCCGAAAGTCACCTTTGCTGAAGCGATCAAGAGCGTCTTCGGGGAAGATCTCCGAGCCGAAATGAATCAGCCTGCTGTCGTGCTCCACCGCTATTCCGATCATGGTGTTGAGGGCATCAGCGACTGCCGGATTGGAGATAATATCGTCCACCGGTTCGCTGAGATTGATGGTAATAGCGCCATCTACAGACGGGATACGCACCTCAACAGGTCCGATAACGGCAGGCTCAGGGGGCGCTTGCACAGGGGTGGGTTTGGAGGGCGCGGCTTTAGGCGTGGGTGTTGTGGTTACAGGCGCGGGGGCCTGTACCTGAGGGGGTGGAGTTGTGGGTAGGGGAGTGGGCGCAGATGATACGCTGGCGGCTGGCGTGGGCACTTGTACAGGGGCCTGCGCTACGGGGGTGGGCTGCGTAAGCTGGGTTTGCGGGGCTGACGGGTTGATGCGTGCAGGCTGTGTTGCGGCAGGCTCAGGTTGCCTGGCTGTTTGTGTGGGGGTGAGGGCGAGGGTAGGAGGAGCAACTTGTACGGGCGTTGTAGGAGCGGGTACTGTAGGCGCTGCTCCTGCGTGAGTAGCAGGGGCGATTTCCTGAAGACGTTGAGGGGTGGGTGTTTCTGCTTCTTGCAGCTCTTCTTTTTCTTCGATGGGTGGCTGCGGGATAAGATGCTGTGGGATCAGTGTTGGTATTTCGGTTGTGCTGCGCAGTGCAGGTGGGGTGAAAAGGGGACGCTGAGGAGCGGGAGCGGGCGTCAGATCAATGATGGAGTCCATGAGAGCGCTGCGTTCAGCGCGGGTAGCTACGCGGTTTATGAGGGAGGATGCGTACTCTTTAGCAGCATCTGTATCAAGAGTTGTGACCTCTGAGTTCAGACGCTGGCGGAAGGTGTGGGTGTTCTTGCTCTCCTGGGGATGGTAAGCGTGGCCCGCCTTTGTGGTTACAAAGTCACCGTTATCATCGCGAGAAAATACCGCCTCGTTTTTGCCAAGGGCCAACTCCACCTTGCGCGCCAGCGCAGCGGGCTCTTGCCCAGTCATCGGGCCGCCTTCCTTGGTCAGCCCCTTCAAGATAGCGTCAAGGCTCATCTTGATAGGCGCATTAGCGCCGAAGAGCATTCCTTTGCGCTTCATCAGCTCAAAAGTGCGTGCGGCAATCTCCTGCTCCTGTTTTGTTCCCTCAAACGCAAGCTGCGTTTCTGTATCCATACTCTCCCGGCTCCCTTACTACAGTTGTGCGGCAAACAGCCGTAAAGTTTCCCTTACTTGTTCTTTATTCCGCGCTCCTCGCGCAGCATTTCCACGTAACGGCGTACTAACGTCTGCACAGTTTGTGGCCGCCCTGAGCGGCGCATCCAGTCAATCAGGCGCTCCATGTCGCGCATGGTCAAAGTAATATCGCTTCCTGCCAACGCTTTCCCCCTCATAAAAATAGTATTCGACAGTACCTATTTTACAGGATTGTGTGTAGATTTACAAACGCGGGGGCGAGGGGCTTTGGCTTAGTAGCTAACTCCCACCCTCTAATCAGCGAAGGCTCTCCAGCGCAAGGGCTACTGCACCCATCATGGTGGAGTCTTCTCGGAGGGCGGCGGGTAGTATCTCTACGTCTTGCGCTGAGATGGGTAGGGCATAAGCGCGGGCTAACTTTGCTATCAGCGGGATCAAGCTGCTCCCTTCGCGGGCCACGCGCCCACCTATCACTACCAGGGAGGGGTTGAGGAAAGTAATAAGGTTGCCTACAGTCACCGCCATCATCTCTACTGCTTCATCCACAAGTTGCTGTAGGTGGGGAGAGCGCTCGGCGTTAGAGAGCAGGTCGGCTACGTCCTTGAGGTCACTATGGTGTAAAGCTCGCGCACGAGTGAGCAAGGCAGGAGCACGCAAGTAGGCTTCAAGGTGCCCTTTGCCCCCACAGCGGCATGGGAGCAGATCGCCGCCTGTACGCACGGTTGTGTGCCCAATTTCACCTGCTGTGGTGGTAACGCCTCGCAGGAGGCGGCCACCTGACACAATGCCGCCGCCGATGCCGGTACTCCAATGCAGATAAACAAGGTCGCACTCAGGGTCTGCGTTGCCCGCGCCGAACCACATCTCGCCGAGGGCAGCCAGGCGCGCGTCGTTATCGAGCATGGAGGGCACATCAAATCGGGCTTCCAATTGAGCGGCGATAGGATAGTCTTCCCAACCGGCGCAATCATGCGCCAGCCGCGCCGTGCCCAGTCCGGCATCTACAGGGCCGCCGAAGCCTGCTCCTATGCGTAACACCTCGCGCGGCTTCACGTCGTTGGTGTCGAGCAGGCGCTGTATTGTTGAGATTAGCCGGGCCATGACCTGTTCAGGGGGCTGGGGCGTGCCTGCGTTATCGCTGTGGACTTCGCGGCCTATTACTTTGCCGTGCAGGTCGCAGAGCACCACGCGCTCGCCGTCGCCACTGATGTCTACACCCAGGACATAACCTTGCTGGGCAAGCACGCCTGACCAATCAAGAGATTGCGCCGTGCTGTGTCTGTGCGCACCTTCACGTGCATGGGTCAATGCCTGGGCTGTTTCTCTGCTTTCATCCATGATGCACCCCCTGGGCTATGTAGCCGGTCAAGCTTTGCCAAACTAGCTTCCTCGGATTGCTGTGCCCCTCAGAATAACAGAAGAGCCAGGTGATGTGAAGGGGAGGACGCGTGAAAGGTGAATACTGTGGGGCGAGGATTCCACACCCACAGTCCCTTACGCGTCACACATCACACAACCCCTATTGACAGAGGGGGGTATACTTTAGAGGCAGATTTGAGGAGCCGTAGCCGTCATAGGCAGAAAGCCGGTGTGCTAATGGAAGTCGTAAGGAGTTTGCCTCTTGATCAAGTTACTTTCGCCGTGGTTGATGTAGAGACCACCGGCTTGTCGGCGCGCACGGGCGACCGGATTTGCGAGCTGGCGGTGGTGGTGGGTAGAGGTGGAGAGATAACGAACCACTTGCAAACGCTTATTAACCCGGGGCGCCCGATCTCATTTGGGGCGCGGGCGGTGAATGGCATCTCCGATAAGATGGTAAGCAAAGCCCCGACCTTCCGTATTGTGGCCCCCGCGCTGTTGCAGGTATTAGATGGCGCTGTGTTGGTGGGGCATAATGCTTCGTTCGACATGTCATTTTTATCGGGAGAGCTGCGGTCGGCGGGCTACGAGTCGCCTGATAATCCGGTAGTTGACACGCTGGCTCTGGCCCGCCGCTGCTATACCTTCTCGTCGAACAGACTGGGAGACGTGGCGCGCTCCCTGGGGATCAAGGCGCAGGGCTTGCACCGCGCTCTGGCCGACGCTACCCTCACCTGGCATGTGCTCAGGCGTTTCATGCAAGATATGGAGTCGCAAGGCGTGCTGACCCTGACCGACTTGATCAGGGTGCAAGGGTCGCTCACCCCGATGAGCGGCTGGCGTACGTCGCCACTCATGGAGTGGGACGGCACGCAGCCTCTGTGCCCTATTGAGGGCCTGCCGCCTATCATCGAGCAGGCAATGCGCGCTCGCACCGCCCTTCGCATAAGATACCAGGGGGGCGATGGGCAGGATAGTGAGCGGGTGGTAGAGCCTCTTAGAATCACGCTGCGCGAGCAGGCTACTTATCTGGTAGCCTATTGCCACCTCAAGCATGAAGAGCGCACCTTCCGAGTGGATAGGATTGTTGAGTTACGTATCGAGGGAGCGCTGAGTTAGGGTTTGATAATGAAGTATCAGGTAGCCGGTGAGAGCCGCTTCCTCGCCTTGACAACGAAGGCACAATACCTTAAGATTCATTATCGTGCTAGACGGGGAGCTGGCGGTGCCCTGTAACCCGCAATCCGCCACAGCGGGGTTGAATTCCCGATTGAGGTCCGGCACTGTGGGACTGTGCTTGTTAAGAGGTGTTGAAGATCTGGTCTTACGCGGCAGAAGCCTATGAACCCCGTCAGGTCCGGAAGGAAGCAGCGGTAAATAGATACTTCTGGGTGCCGTAGGGTAGCCTGGTTGGAGCTATCTGGCAGGCGAAAGCCGGAGTACTGTGATCAATAAAGGGTGCACGTAGCAATCATACTCCTCGTGTGGGGAGAGAAAGAGCCATCATTGCGCTGGCTCTTTTTGTTTGGGCTGGATCAGGGGTTAGTAGCTATCAAGCGTAGCTTTTCAATAGGTAGCAACAGGTGGCAATCACGGGAGTGATTAAAAGAGCAGAGAGAGAGAGAGAGTACCTTTGAGACGAGGATTAGCCCATTTAGAGCGTGTTTAGCAAGGTTTTACAGGAGCAAGGGGTCGAAGCATCAGGTGAACCATAGCAGCGTAGATGAGCACTTCACTGGTAAGGAGGAGACCTTCATAATCACGGCTCAACCGCCTGTAGCGACCAGGCCAGCCAAAGGTGCGCTCGCTCACCCATCTTCTGGGCAGCACCACAGCACCACCCACCCTTTACTCTCTTTGGGCCGCTTGACCCCATCCTGGTCCACCGTATGCTTTCTCTACCCACTCCACTAGTACAGCTTCGCTCAAATAAGCCTACAGTTTGGAGCCTGTCATGAGCCGCAACGCTGCCCACGAAACTGTGGGTCTATTTAGCCCTAGCTGTACTAGTATATAAGTACGCCTTATAGGGGTTGGCATAATCAAGGGGGCAGTTCATTTA
>JADEYI010001247.1_pt1 | contig 20853 bp, 16 predicted proteins | sample 8542331 | NCBI WGS metagenome assembly JADEYI01 (sample SAMN16510988, study PRJNA670497) | mine drainage metagenome | isolation source: biofilm near Copperflume 1 | place: Germany: Marsberg coppermine Kilianstollen | collected 2018-02
AAATTATACAAAGACAACCTAAGATGTTAGAGATGGTGTCAAGCACAGTTTTCTAGATACTTCACTGCGTATCGGCGTGTAGGCTTCCCTCTGAAGCAGACGCTCTCTTGCCCGATCAGCTATAATATATGTTAGCATCAAAGACAACGGAGGAGCAGCCAGGGATGACGAACGATCCGGCAAGCACGATTAACAGCGACTATCGGATTGAAAAAGACTCGTTGGGCGACGTACAGGTACCTTCGAGCGCGCTATATGGGGCGCAAACTGCCCGCGCAATCCGCAACTTCCCGATAACCGGCTTGTTGCCTCACCCTGCGCTGGTTCGCGCAACGGTCATTGTGAAGCGCGCCGCAGCAGAAGTGAACCGCGACCTCGATCAGCTTGACGCTGAGCGTGCTAACGCGATCATTGCTGCTGCCGAGAGAGTGCTGCACGGCGAGTTCATTGACCAGTGGCGAGTTGATCCGATACAAGCGGGCGCGGGCACCTCTCACAACATGAACACCAACGAAGTGCTTGCCAACCTCGCCAACGAAAGTCTCGGCGGCAAGCGCGGCGAATACAGGCCCATTCACCCTAACGATCACGTCAACATGGCGCAATCCACGAATGACGTTTTTCCTACAGCCATGCGCCTGGCGACCCTCGTGGAACTTAAAGGGCTCTATCCGTCGCTCGACCGCTTGCAGAAGGCTTTTGCTGCCAAAGGCAAGGAGTTCGACAAAGTTATCAAGTCGGGGCGCACACACCTGCAAGATGCTGTGCCGATCCGCCTGGGCCAGGAGTTCACAGCCTACTCGGTTACGCTATCGAAGCTGCTGGGCAAAATAGAGTACGCTTCCAAGTCGCTTCTTGAATTGAATATAGGAGCTACAGCAGCAGGCACAGGGTTGAACAGCGACCCACGCTACCAGAAGGCTGTGGTAGCCAAGCTGAGTGAGCTAACAGGCTTACCTCTTGAACCTGCGGGTAATCTGGTCGAAATGACAGAGAGCCAGATGGCGATGGCCGAGACACATGCCTCTCTGAAGCTCCTCGCTGTTGAGCTTACGCGGATAGCCAACGACTTACGCTTGATGTCATCGGGGCCGCAGACGGGCCTGGCTGAGATAGTTCTACCGTCTGTGCAGCCCGGCTCGTCCATCATGCCTGGCAAAGTGAACCCTGTGATGGCCGAGATGTTGAACATGGCCTGTTTCCAGGTCATCGGCAACGATACTACTATCACAATGGCAGTGCAGGCGGGCCAGCTGGAGCTAAACGTCATGATGCCCGTCATGGCCTTTGACATGCTGATGTCGGTAGACATCCTCAAGAACGCTATGAATGTCTTTGCCGAGTTCTGTGTAGAAGGTATCACCGCCAATGTTGATCGCTGCCGCCGCTTCGTTGAGGAGAGCAATGGCCTCGCTACTGCCCTCAACCCTTATATCGGGTATAGCGCCGCCGCCAAAGTGGCTCAGGAGAATGTCCGCACCGGCAAGCCAATGCGCCAGATAGTTTTAGAGCTGGGTCTCCTTTCCCCCGACCAGCTTGACAAAATACTTGATCCAGTTGCCATGACAGAGCCAGGCATACCAGGAAAACGATGAAGGATTCATTTTATTTTGCGCGTTATGTAAGGATTGAGGACAAAGATATATCATCCATAATCTTTCACCTTTCACGTTTCACCTACTAACTCCTATGCCTTCTAAAGCAGCTTCACCTACCGACCAGAAGATAGTTTCTCCTCAGCTTGCGGACCTGCTGGAAGGCTACCGTGAAGAGATTGTCGCCTCCTGGGTGCGACTTCTTTACGGCATGGAAGCTTCGCACTATCGCGAACAGCCTGTGACTGAACTTCAGGCGACCACCCGTTTTTGCATTGCTGCTCTTATCACCCTTTTCCGCACAGGCTCCTACGCGGAATTGCTTGGCTTTACGCATGATCTCTGCCAGCAGCGCGCTGCTCAGGGGTTCGATATTTCGGAGATGTTAGAAGGCAATTTATTACTGGACGAAGCCGTGCTGCCCGTTATCAGGCGCGAATGCCAGTACGATTCTTATGACGATGCCGCTTTGCAAATGGCCGCCGTGCTCGATGGGGCGCTCAGGTGGTTGGTAATCCGCTTCAGCAAGCTGTACTCGCTGGCGCTGAATGCGCGCCTACAGGAGCAAGTTGTTCTGCTTGAGGAGCAGCGCCTGCAACTGGAAAGGCGGGTGCGCGAGGTTACTGCTCTTGTGCGCTCCAGCGCATTGATTACCTCGACGCTTGACCTGGACAAGCTTCTTTCTCTCATTCTTGAGCAACTGGCTGAGGTGGTAGACTACGACCGTGCTTCGATCCAACTACTCTTTGACGGCAGGCTGCGTATCATAGCGGGCCGAGGTTTCCTGCGCCCGGATGGTGTGGTGGGCATCACCTTTGACCCGGGTCAGAACGCGCTCACAAAGCGGCTGTTGGACGACAAGATGCCTGTTGTGCTGGAAGATGTGCGGAAAGAGCCTGGCTTTGTGGCAGACCCGGATGATCCCACGCGCTCGTGGATAGGTGTGCCGCTGATGTTTCGTGACGAGGCGATAGGCGCGCTAGCTCTCGACAAAAAGCAGCCTGCCTTCTACGATGAGGAGGACGGGCAGACGGTGCTCGCTTTTGCCAACCAGGCAGCTATTGCCATCGAGAATGCGCGCCTCTATGATCGCTCTCGTGAGCAGGATATACTTCAAGAGCGCAACCGTCTTGCCCGCGAGTTACACGACTCTCTTTCCCAATCCTTATTTAGCATGGTGCTAAATGCCGAGGCCGCGAATCTCTTTTTCGACAGCGACCCACCAAAGGCCCGCGCTCAGATAGAGGTGCTCTATGAGACAGCGAACGCCGCGCTCAAAGATATGCGGACCATTATCTTTGAGCTACGCCCAGCGAACCTGGAGCAGGAGGGGCTTGCCTCAGTGCTTACCAAGCATGCTAAGCTGGTGAGCGACCGCTTCGGAATCAAAGTGCGCGCTGAGGTCAAGGGGCAGCGCCGTTTGCCCCTCCATATCGAAAAGGCCCTTTTCAGAGTGGCGCAGGAGGCGCTCAACAACGTGGTGAAGCATGCCAACGCTACCGAGGCGCTGGTTACTCTCAGTACGCAGGATGACTGGATCAGCATGTCAATAGAGGATAATGGGGTAGGCATCGAGCAGGGTGTTTACAAGCCCGCGACGCTTGGTCTTACCTCTATGCGTGAGCGTGTAGAGCAGTTAGGCGGCTACTTTGAGATCGGGCCGGCTTCCTCCGGCTCGGGGACCATCGTGCGGGCCAAAGTGCCTTGCGAGCGATAGGGGTGAGGGATCAGGGGTCAGGGGTCAGAGGTTAGTAGTCTGTGTAACCCTCAGCTAAAAGGAGAAGCTTATGCCAGATGTAGATGTTGAGAACCATGCAGATAAAATCACAATCTTGATTGTGGACGACCACGCTATAGTCCGGCAGGGTTTACGCACATATCTCGACCTTCAACCCGACATGGCTGTGGTGGGCGAAGCGTCCAACGGCAACGAAGCAGTTGCAATGGTCAAGGAACTGCTGCCCGACATCGTGCTAATGGACCTGGTGATGCCTAACGGCAATGGCGTAGATGCCACGCGTGCTGTAGCTGCCCTGTCCCCCAGCACCCGCGTGATTGTCCTTACCTCATTCAGCGAAGATGAGCAAGTATTCGCCTCTATAAAGGCTGGAGCGCAGGGTTATCTGATGAAAGATGTGCTGCCGCAAGAGTTGGTGCGCGCTATACGCACAGTCTCGAAAGGCGAAGCACAACTTGATCCTGAGATAGCCCGCAAATTGATGCAGGAGTTTACCAACCCTCAGCCGAGCACACCAAAGCATGACCTCACAGAGCGGGAGCTAGAGGTGCTGCGTCTAATAGCGCAAGGTAAGAGCAATAAGGAGATATCTGAGGACCTGGTTTTGAGCGAAAAGACCGTAAAGACCCACGTGAGCAATATACTGCAGAAGCTACATCTCTCCGACCGTACGCAGGCAGCTGTCTACGCTCTGCGCCAGAAAATAGTGGACTGACCGCCGGCTGGCCGCGCCTTATCTCAGCTACATCTAAAGACTGAGAAAAGATTAAGACTCATACCCCGTGACAAGCGGCTTTTTTTGTGATATATTAATATTGATTACTGGAACTTCCGGTTTCGAGTCGACTATGAGTTTTCTAGGTATATCTATTCAGGCGTTTAGAACTGCTAGCGAGGAGTCCTCCTAGATGTTGTATCATGGGGGATGCTGCTCTACTATATTGAATGCGCGCTTTATGCCGGCGCACATTGATTACGCCACCGCCCAGCGCCTGGCCCGCCTTGTTCCTCACAGTGGCTATGTACCCTCACCCGTTACCGCCCCTATTCGTGTTCTCATAGCAGGCGACCACGCTGCTCTCCGCTCTTGCCTGAAAACAATGCTTGAGCTTGACCCTCATATTCGTGTCGTGGGCGAAGCCGCCGATGACTGCGAGATGATAAAAACCGCCCGCCGGATGCGGCCCGATGTTGTCCTGGTTGATCTCGATATGCGCTGCTGCGACAACTTTGACGCGGTTGCGGAAATCACAGAAAAGGGGCTGGCATCGTCGGTGGTGGGCCTTACCCTTTATGATGACGAAGGCGAACGATCAGTAGCGAAGGCGGCAGGTGTGGATTTATTTCTGGAGAAGGGTGTTCCTTACAAGCAGCTTATAAGCGCAGTCAGATTAGCCTCAGCAAACAGTTTCAACCGTTGAACGTTCTATAAACAATCTCACAAGCAAGCTCTTCCTGCAAGGATGTTGCAGGTTTTTTTGTGCCTTGCTATTCTGTAGTCAATCCTCTCCTGTATAGCTTTTCGCAAAGGATTCAACCCTCCTTTTACATCGAGTTAATCAAAGGCCCCTCCGATAACCCTCTTCCCACAGAAAGAGAGGATAACCAGGATGAAAACAAATCAATAACTCCGCTGCAAGTGGAGAGAAGCCGCCACTTCACGCTCTGATATCCTCAGCGCGACGCACCGGGCTGAGTACGACTTTAGCAGGACAAGATGCTGTCATAAGGCCGAGCTTTAGCGGAGAAAGTTCGGCCTTGCACTTACCTTTAACTACCCCTCTGCTCCGATGTCTCAGGCGTGAGAAGCCCGTACAATGTAAGTGTAGATGTAACGATCTAACAAGGAAAGAAAAGCTGGGAGGAGGACAAAAGGATGAACTACAACTACTATGCGCTTGAGCTGATGGCTCGTGAGCTTCATCGAGAGAGGATTTCCGCGTCGGCAAATCGCCTTCAGTGGCTTAAGGCTCGCAAAGCGGCCCGCAAGCTCAAGCTGGGCAAGTAGACGTGGGAGGCTTATCTAAAGGGGCTAATAAGCTTCCAGACAACAACAAATAACCCGGCTACCTGAGAAAGGCAGCCGGGTTATTTGCTTGCGCGTAACGTTATTTCCTCACTCGATCTTGAGGCGGCCCTCTTTCAGTGTCATGCTGCTGATCACCAGACGCTGGATTTCAGATGTGCCTTCGTAGATTTCGGTAATGCGGGCGTCACGAAAGAGTCGCTCTACCTGGAAGTCTCGCAAGTAGCCATAGCCGCCGTGGATTTGCACGGCCATAGTTGCGGCCATGTTCGCAGCCTCGGAAGCGTGGAGTTTCGCTATCGCAGCCTGCTTCGAGAAGCGCACCCCCTGGTCTTTCATCCATGCCGCATGGTAAGTTAGCAGCCTCGATGCCTGCACTTCCGTAGCCATATCAGCTATCTTGATCTGTATCGCTTCGATCTCCGCGAGGGGCTTGCCGAATGCCTGGCGCTGATGAGAATACTTAACTGCGGAATCAATGCAGGCCTGACCAATGCCTACAGCCTGCGCCGCGATGCCTATGCGCCCGCCATCAAGGGTTTGCATGGCGATCCTGAAGCCCTCCCCTGCCTGGCCGAGAATGTTGGTTTTAGGGACGTGGCAGTTCTCAAAGTGAAGCTCCACCGTATTAGAGCCTCGTATTCCCAGCTTCTTTTCCTCAGCGCCCACCGTAAAGCCGGGGGTATCTGTGTCAACAATGAAGCAAGTTATCCCTTTGTGCTTCAGATCACGGTCAGTTTGCGTCCAGACTATCGCCACCTGAGCCACGCCGCCATTAGAAATAAAAATCTTTGAGCCGTTGAGCACATACTCATCGCCCTCCTCAGCTGCGGTAGTAGCCATGGACGCCGGGTCGGAACCTGCGGCAGGCTCAGAGAGCGCGTAGCAGCCGATTAGCCTGCCACTTGCCAGACCAGGCAGGTATCTCTGCTTCTGTTCCTCATTCCCGAAATGCTCAATAGGCCAGCAAACGAGCGAGTTTTGCACTGTCATCGTAACTGATGTGGAGGCGCACGCCCGGCTCACCTCCTCCATAGCCATTACATAAGAGACTGTATCGAGGCCCGACCCGCCGTATTCTTCCGGCACCATCATCCCCAGGAAGCCCATCTCACCAAGCATCTTTACCTGGGGTGCGGTCCACTCTTCGGACCTGTCATACTCAGCCGCAAGAGGCGCAAGCTGCTCGTCTGCGAAATCCCTGGCCGTCTGCTGGATTATTCTCTGCTCTTCTGTCAGTCCAAACTCCATTCTTTCCCTCTTCTAGTACTTGTAGAACCCTTCGCCGCTCTTTCTACCTAGCCTGCCCGCTTGCACCATCTTCACCAGGAGCGGAGCGGGGCGGTACTTGGGGTCCTTGAAGCCATCATAAAGCACGTTGAGTATATCCAGGCATACATCAAGGCCGATAAAGTCGGCCAGAGTGAGCGGCCCCATTGGGTGGTTCATCCCCAGCTTCATCACAGTGTCTATATCTTCCTTCGATGCTACGCCCTCGTAGAGCGCGAAGACTGCCTCGTTGATCATCGGCATCAGCACTCTGTTTGAGACGAAGCCGGGATAGTCTTTTACCTCAACGGGTGTTTTGCCCAGCCGCACCGCCAGGTCTCGCACCTGAGAGTAGGTTTCATCGCCGGTAGCCAGGCCGCGTATAATCTCCACCAGCGACATGAGCGGCACAGGATTGAAAAAGTGCATACCTATAAAGCGCTCAGCTCTGCCTGTGACTGCAGCAAGGCGTGTAATAGCAATCGAGGAGGTGTTGGAGGCCAGTATAGCTTCGGGCTTAAGCAGCGCATCAAGCTCGCGGAATGCGGCGGCTTTGGCGTCGAAGTTCTCGAAGATTGCTTCTACGACGAGATCGCAATCGGCTAGGTCGGCAAGCTCGGTGGTGGTGGCGATACGCTGTAGAGCAGCTTCGCTGTCACCAGATGACAACTTGCCTTTCTCCACGAACTTACCGATGCTTTTCTGGATGGCGGCGAGACCCCTATCTAGCTGCGTCTGTCCCACATCGCGCATCTTGACCTCTATACCCGAAGTCGCGAATACCTGTGCGATCCCGTTGCCCATAGTCCCAGCGCCAACAACACCAACCTTCTTTATATCCATACTTCTATAGCCTCCGAGTAGTTAAGCAGTGCGTGAGTAGTTACGCAACACGCAACAGGCAGTACGTTTCACGTCTGCAACTCGACGTATTGAGGGAGCGGGCCTCCGATCAGCGGCAGCGCGTAGTCGAGGAAGGCTTGTGTGACAAAGTTCGCTTCCTTATCTATCATATCTGAGGGCATACGTTTTTCTACGTTCGCAATCTTTTCCAACTGCTCCATGCCGATTGTACATCGGTATGTTGGCGACTGTGCACGCTCCAGGATCACCATCTGGTCGGTTGTGCCGGAGAGTGCGCCGCGTACTGCGGCGCGACCGCATTCTTCCGCCTCGATCAGGTCTACCTCGCTCTGATGAGCCTGCGACATCCTCTGTAACGTGCCAGGCTGGTCTACACGCGCCCGCAAATCCAGCGTCTTGGTGATTAGCTGGCTCAACACCGCGCCTGTTCCCACGCCTCGATAATATGAATGGCCGAATGAGTCAACAAAGCTCGGCTCTATGATAGGGCCGCCCGCGCCCTGGCCGCTATTTAGCGCTTCCATCGCAGCCACCGTTATCGGCCTTCCGTCCTTGCACCTGACATTCTCCGACATAACAATTACCACGTGCCCCTTTTCGCGATAAACAGCATGGACTTCATTCATTATCTCATCCAGGTCCTTTGGGCACTCCGGGATGTAGATGAGGTGCGGAGTATCCCAGCCTGTTGTGCGGGCAAGGGCAGCGGCGGCAGTGAGCCATCCGGCATGTCTCCCCATCGTTTCCAGTATCTTCACCGGGTATATGTCAGGCATCGCTTTTGTGTCAAGGGTGGTTTCAAGAGCAGCGATAGCTATATAGCGTGCTGCCGAGCCGTAGCCAGGGCAGTGATCAGTGACCGGCAGGTCGTTGTCAATTGTCTTGGGAACGGCGATCACCCTGAGGTCCATATTTGCTTCTGCTGCTGCCTGAGCGATGCGGTGTGATGTGTCGGCGGAGTCATTACCGCCAATGTACACCATATATTGGACGCCATGCTCCTGAAGGGTTGCCAGGCAGAGGGGGATGTCGGCGTCGGTAAGATGGTGCCTGCACGCTCCCAGGGCTGCTGATGGAGTCTGCTGGAGAGTAGGCAACACCTCGGCTGCCAGACCGCTCAGGTCAACGAGGTCGCCTGTAAGCAGACCTTTGATCCCATACCGCATGCCGTAGACACGCCTGATGCCCTGCGCCCGTGCCTCACGCAACACCCCTACCAGCGAGGAGTTGATTACCGCAGTGGGGCCGCCCGACTGCCCCACTATGAGCGTCGCCGGTTTACCGCTGCCTTGCTGACCTTGTTCGCCTACCCCGCTATGCTCCATGGAATAGCCTCTCTCATGACGTACAGAAAGTTTGGCCTTTCACGAGTGCAAATCATCTCGTGGTGAGGCAGGGTATGATACCACAGGCGAGCGATACCGGGCAAGCCTGCGGCAACTTGTAAGGTTGAGAGTTGGGGCGGAGCAATCTCCACGATAAGATGTGGAGGATGACGATAGAGTCTTTGGAAGCGGAAGTAATGCGACTGAGGCAGGAGTTGGCCGAACCACATGCTGTGATAGTTGAGCTACAAGTAGAGCTAGCTGGAGAGGCTGCGCGCCTATCCACCCACCCCTTCATCGAGTGCTTTTCCTCCTATCTCAACCCCTTACACCCTGAATCTGAGCACTTACGATAACAGCAGCCGGAGGCTGCTGTTATCTTTGTTTTGCTAATACTTATCCCCTTCACTCATGGGCAAGGGAAGGGGCTTTGATTACCACCGTGCAGATGAATCAACCTGCGTGCTGGGCTATATAATTGATGATCCAGATCGCCTCAACCCCTATGAAGAAGGCCAGGCCAACAACCATTACCCATATCATACAGCTCGGAGCAAGCTTGGCATCATATGAAAGTTGTTCTGGGCGGCGCTTCCGTACGGAGACCTCCTCCTGGGGCGTATCTCCCGCAGGCTGAATATCTGTTGCCATACTTTCTCCTCCAATAAAAGAAGCTCTAAGCCAGTATATCATATACCCAACAGAGCGCACGCATAGCAAAGTATTAAGAAAGCACATATAAAGCGCAGGCTGCGCAATCTGCCCCTCAGCAATTCTTAGCCGCGCTGTACCAACGTAGCATTTATGCTCTGGATATTCGGGCGACCCGAGAGCGCCATTGCCAACGAGACTTCGGCCCTCAACATCTCCAGTACACGAAGCACACCCGCCTCGCCATCCAATGCAAGGCCGTACATATACGGCCTACCAATAAGCACGGCTCGCGCACCCAGAGCTAACGCCTTAAGCACATCTGTACCGCGCCGCACACCACCATCTACCAACACTTCTACCCGCCCACCAACGGCATCTACTACCTCAGGCAGGGCAGCGATCCCCGAAGAAACCGAGTCTAGCTGGCGGCCACCATGGTTGCTGACAATTATAGCCGCAGCCCCATGCTCCGCAGCAAGAGTAGCGTCCTCGGCGGTGAGTATACCTTTGAGAACTACAGGCAAGGCGGTAACAGAACGCAGCCAATCTATATCAGCCCACGAGAGGGCGGGGTCCCACTTGGAGGAGATATATGCCCCCAGCCCTGAGCCTACAACCCCGGTGGGCATGTTTTGCAGCTGCATATCTACGAAGTTAGCGAGAGGCATATCAGCAGGGAAGCTGAAGTTGTTGCGCATGTCGCGCTCGCGATTGCCTATGATCGGCACATCAACTGTCACACACAAAGCTCGGAAGCCTGCGGCCTCGGCTCGCGTCACGAGGTTGCGCGTCACTTCGCGGTCCTTATAGACGTAAAGTTGGAACCATCTCGGCGCGTCAACTACCGCCGCAACGTCTTCCAGCGACACTGTAGAAACAGTGGATAGCGCCATAATAGTGCCCGCGGCGGCAGCGGCGCGTGCGGTGGCAACTTCACCTTCCGAGCAGCAGAGCTTGTGGCCGGAAGCGGGAGCCAGCATAACGGGCATGCTGATGGGCGTGCCCAGGACAATGGTGGCGGTATCTACCCTGCTCACGTCCATGAGCACGCGAGGCCGCAAAGTGATGCGGTCCCAATCCTCTCGATTACGCCTCAGACTCACTTCGTCATCAGCGCCGCCCGCTATATAGTCAAAGCTTGAAGGCTCCAAAACCTCGCGTGCCAGAGCTTCCAGTTGGAGCAAGTTGGTGAATTGCATACGGCGATAACCCCTTTCAGCAATGAGGACTGAGGACTGAGGACTGAGAGTGTTGATCGTCTCTCGGCTGCCGAGCCATACATCTTCAGACCTATTGACAGCATTATTCTCGAAACGTATAATACCGCCATAACTGAATAGAAACAAGGCAGTGAAGGAGAGGAGTAGGACGCTCCGAGGCCGCAGCAGAGAATAGGGGTCACCGGCTGAAAGCCCCTTGTGGTATGAAGTCCGAACGTCGCTCTGGAGCCTGCGGGTGAACAGGTTTTGCATTCAGCCCCTCAACCCGCACGGTCGCGCCCGTTACAGTGCATAGCGAGAGCGTTCCCGCCTTCGCCGGAATCATAAATTGCGAATTATGAATTGATAATTCAAGATTTGTGCTTTATAGCTTGTGGTGGGGATGCTGAAACAAGGTGGTACCACGAAAGGTTAATCTCCCTTTCGTCCTTGGTGGACGAGAGGGTTTTGGTTTTAAAGATGCCTGAATCCGAATACAACCAGAGACAATACCGCCAGATGCTCGGCACCATACATCGTTATGAGCAAGGGCAGATAAAGCTAGATACTCTCTTGAACAACCTGGAGGCACTGAGTCAATGCGTCGAAGATGCCCCCGAGGACTGGTTAGCTGCGCTTCAGGCCGAGATGGGCACACTGAACCAAACTTATGCGGCCGCATGCATACACGATGAGGGCAGCAGAAAAGCTGGAGGTAAACAGATGCTAGAACTAACCTCTGAAGAGTACGAAAATGTTTGCGAGGCGCTTACGAAGATCAAGGACCTAATTTCTGCACAAACCGATAGAGCGGATTAGTTCAGGAGGAAAAGACAATGCCAGATACAACGATCAAGCCAGAGAGTATCGCCAACTCTCCAGAAGCATCTATGGCGAAGGCTTACAACCACGAAGCCGCAGAGCAGCGTTGGTATGATTGGTGGGAGAAGCAGGGATATTTCACACCCGAAATAGACCCACGAAAAGAGCCTTATACGATCATCATGCCGCCACCGAACGTAACGGGAGAGCTGCACATGGGCCATGCTCTCACCAACGCGGTAGAAGATATTCTGATTCGCTGGAAGAGGATGAGCGGCTATGCGGCCCTTTACCTGCCGGGGGAGGACCACGCGGGCATCGCGGGGCAGTTCGTGGTGGAGCGCGAGCTTGCCAAAGAGGAAATCTCCCGCCACGATCTTGGGCGCGAGAAGTTCCTGTTGAAAGCGTGGGAGTGGATGGACCTTTACCGTCCAAAGATACGCTACCAGCTAAGGCGGCTCGGCGCATCGTGCGACTGGACCCGCGAGCGTTTCACGATGAACGAAGGCCCCGCCCGCGCCGTGCGCACCGTCTTCAAGCATCTCTACGATAAAGGGCTTATCTACAAAGGCGAGCGCATCGTAAACTGGTGCCCGCGCTGCATGACCACCCTCTCCGACCTGGAAGTGGAAAACGAGGAAGTACAGGGCAACCTGTGGACCCTCTTCTACCCCCTGGCGGGAAGCGAAGAGGGCAGTCCAAGCTCAAGCAACGGCATAGTGGTGGCAACCACGCGTCCAGAGACAATGCTCGGAGATACCGCTGTGGCTGTAAACCCAAAGGACCCACGATGGCAGGGGCTTATCGGCAAGACGGTAATTCTGCCCATCATGCATCGCCCAATACCTATTGTGGCCGACGATGCTGTGGATATCGAGTTCGGCACAGGCGCGGTGAAAATCACACCAGGGCATGACCCTCTCGACTTCGAGATAGGACAGCGCCACTCGCTGCCGGTTATCAACTTGCTGAATCTGAACGGCACTCTTAACGAAAACGCCGGGCCTTATTCAGGGCAAACGGTAGAGCGAGCGCGCAAAGGAGTAATAGCCCAACTTGAAGCGGAAGGCTATCTCGTGAATATCGAGCCACACAGCCACAGCGTGCCGCACTGCGAGCGCTGCGGCACGGTGCTTGAGCCTATTGTGTCGGACCAGTGGTTCGTAAGGATGCAACCACTCGCCGCTCCTGCTATCAAAGCGGTGCGTGACGGGCGCGTGCGTATAGTGCCTGAGCGCTTCGCAAAGGTATACTACCACTGGATGGAGAACATCCGCGACTGGCCTATCTCCAGGCAGCTATGGTGGGGACACAGGCTGCCCGTCTGGTACTGCGACAACGGGCATCGCTTCGCCTCGGCAGCCGAGCCTGATGCAGTGACGGAGTGCGAAATCTGTGGCAGCAAAAATATTCACCAGGACCCCGATGTGCTCGACACCTGGTTCTCCTCCGGCCTGTGGCCTTTCAGCACGCTGGGGTGGCCCGATAAAACGCCCGACTACGAATACTTCTATCCAACCGACGTGATGGAGACAGGCTACGATATACTCTTCTTCTGGGTGGCGCGGATGATCTTCCAGGGGCTTGAGAACACGGGTGAGGTGCCCTTCCACACCGTATACCTGCATGGCCTTATAAGGGACGACAAAGGTCGTAAGATGAGCAAGACCACAGGCAACGTAATTGATCCATTGAGTATGGTGGACCAATACGGCTCCGATGCCTTGCGTACCGCCCTTGTGACTAACTCATCGCCCGGCAATGACCAGAAGTTGAGTGAGCAGAAGATCGAGCAGGCAGCCCACTTCGCCAATAAGCTGTGGAATGCCACCCGCTTCGTAGTGAGCCAGGGCCAGGCTTCGTCGGCTCAAGCTCTTGAGCCGCGCACCTTGCCCGACCGCTGGATTGTAAGCCTCTACAGCCGCATCGTGGGGCAGGTGACACAGCTTCTGGAGGACTATCAGCTTGGCGAAGCAGGGAAGGTGTTGCAGGACTTCGTCTGGAGCGACTACTGCGACTGGTACATTGAAGCTGCCAAGACCGCGCTCAGAGGAGACGAGGAAGCACAGAAAGCCACACTTGCAGTAGCTCGCACGGTGCTGGACGGCACACTGCGCCTGCTCCACCCCTTCATGCCCTTCCTCACAGAGGAGCTATGGCAGCATCTGAACGGCTGGCCGAGCGAGAGGGCGCTGCCCAACGACGAGCAGAGCATTATGGTGGCGGCGTGGCCCGAGGTTATCAGGATAGATGAAGAAGCCGAGCGCGACTTCAACCTGGAGATAGACATAGTGCGTGAGATACGCAATGCACGCGCCGAGGCGGTACGCGACGCGCCCGAAAAGGTCAAGAAAGAGATGACAGGCCGGCGCATAGAAGCGCATATCGCGGGCGGCAAGCGCACAGCCATGCTCAAAGCGGAGGCCGAAACAATCTCTCGCCTGGCGCGGCTCGAGCAGGAGAAGCTGCTGATAGTGGAAAGCCTGTCGCCTGAACAGAGGCCTGAAAGGGGCACCACGCTGGTGATAGGTGAGGTGGAGGTGGTGCTGCCTCTCGCCGGGCTGGTGGACCTCGACGCCGAACGCAAGCGTCTGCAATCCGAAGCCGAGAACGCAAGCGCAGAGATAGAGCGCACTGAAAAGCTGCTGGCTAACGAGCAATTCGTAGCGAGAGCCGTACCCCAGGTGGTACAGCGCGAGCGAGACAAGCTAACCTCAGCACAAGAGAGGTTGGCAAAGCTGAAAGAAAGGTTAGAGGCGTTGTAAGAGCTTGCTGTAACAGCAGGAAGAGCTCAATATCTCGCTTTGCACCGGCGCCGGTGTGTATAGCTCATTTTCTGTTTGTAGCCGAAGCGGCACACCGCGTGGTAAAATAGCTCGGCAGAGGCTTTCTATTCGTCAATCTGCCGGAGTCTGGATGGTTACGCGCGCGGTTGAAGATTATCTCAAAGTAATATACAAGCTGCAACAGGATGGCTCGCCCGCTACCACTAACGCCATAGCAGAGAGCATGGGGTTGCGCGCAGCCTCCGTCACGGCCATGCTACAGCAGCTATCTGAGCAAGGGCTGGCGGAATATACTCGCTATAGAGGAGTATATCTCACCGGGCCTGGGGTGTCGGCTGCCTTGCGTGTTATCAGACGGCACAGGCTCATAGAGCTTTATTTGCACCAACACCTCGGTGTGCCCTGGGACCGCATACACGACGAAGCAGAACGCCTTGAGCACGCTATTTCCCCTTACCTCGAAGAGCGTATAGACGCTACGCTGGGCTATCCGGGCTTTGATCCGCATGGCGCGCCGATTCCAACCACCAGCGGCACGCTCCCTGAGCGCAACCTGATGGCGCTCGACCATCTGCCCACCAATACGCCCTCCACAGTACGCCTCATACCCGACGACGATCCCAACCTCCTCCGTTACGTGGCGTCACTTGGCATTTTGCCCGATGCCACTGTTACCGTGCTAAAGCGCGACCCGTCGAGCGGTGACATTACCCTTTATATCTCCCCGGCGCAAAACCAGGCTACCACCACTCATAATGTAACAGAGGATGTGGCAAGTCATATCTTTGTCAACAGCCCTTCTTAGTGGCTGTTTAACGCTAAGGTCTACAGACGAACGATAGCCGATGCCCTTCCTGGGTTACAGGAGAATAAAGACCCTCTACAATGGTTTCGGTTGGTAGCCATCTTTTTCACTGTTAAACCAAACACCCGCTGGGCAGAGCGGGTGTTTGGTTGCAAGGAAGGAGCGAAGAGCCATGTGGCGCAAGGACATGTCAACTCCGTTCACTTATTACGACGAAACAGCTATTTGCTTTATTACAGAGATTTCGTGAAATCGCAAAATGCGTTTGAAACCAGGGTCTGGGAATCAGAGCTTCAGGGTCGGTGGTCACTAACCCCTAACCCGTCCCCTATCAAGATCGCTCTTGATCCATAAACCCGAAAGAATAGGCACCGCCAACCCTGCAAAGAGCATGAGGCAGCCTATCAGCAGAATCGTAAGCACCGCCGAAACCCCAACGTAAACCCACCAACCCACCAGCAAGGCTATGCCTCTGGCTGTGCGCCCTGCATAAATATGGCCTATGCCGAGAAAACCTATATACCCTAGCAATTCGAGTAGCAGCGCTATGGTGGGGTCTCGCGGCGAGGTGCCTGCTAGGCCCACCTGTGCCACCTGTGGTTGGTACTGGTAGTTGAGCGGAGCCTGTGAGTATTCAGGCAAGCGCTGTGCGGGCGGTTGCATTTGCATGCCCTGTTGCTGAAAGCTCTGCGTCTGAGGGTACTGGGGAGGCGGCGCATACTGCGGCTGAACTTGTGGTGCGAAGTTCTGGGCAGGTGGGGTGTAGACGCTGCCGCTGTTGTACTCCTCCGGCTGCCATGCTCCGGGCGCAGGCCCCGCCGTGCCCGCAGGTGCAGGAGGAGTATACGATAGGCCCCGTCCGTTGCTTATGTCAATCGTGGGGCCGCCGGTGTCTAATACTGGAGGCTGAACCATAGCAGACCCCTCAGATGAGGTGAGGGCAGCGTCGTCGCTGGCATCAGCGTTGGCGTTGGCATAGCCGCAATTCGGGCAAAAGCGAGCGGTAGCGGGCATAGAGCTTCCACAAGCAAGGCAGGTTACATTTTCTGTGCTCATATAACTTCACATCTCTCCTACATGTTGCGTATTGTGCAGGGAGTTACGGATAAAGAGGTATTACCCTGATCCAACACACACCATGCAATACGCAACACGATTCAGTGCTAACCATCATCGCGCAGTCCGCGCTGCAAGTTGAGGGCACGACGCACAAGGTCCTCATACTCAGGCGTGCCGGGCTTTGGCCTGGGCGCGCCCGGAGGGAGAAGCGACGAAAAGTAGTCGGCAGGCTGTCCACCCGTCGGTGTGTACCCACCAGGGGGCGTAGATCCCTGGGGCGATGAGCTGTTGCCGTTACGCGCCTGCTCTAATGCTGCACGAGCCATAGCCTCATATTCGGGTGTGCCGGGCTTTGGCCTCGGCATGCCTGACGTCCAAACCGGTGATTGTGCGGGCTCAGGGGGCGGTGCGGGGGCGAGCGAGACATCTCGCTGGCCCAGCGCTGCACGAGCCATAGCCTCATATTCGGGTGTGCCGGGCTTTGGCCTCGGCATACCCGGTATCCACGATGGAGCCTGTGGTGGGGGCGGTTGATTTTCCGCAGGTTGTGGAGCAAGAGCAGACTGAGAAGAAGACGGCTGGGGTGGGGGCGAACCGGCGTTACCACTTCGAGCCTGCTCTAGCACCGCACGAGCCATAGCCTCATATTCGGGTGTGCCGGGTTTTGGCCTCGGCATGCCTGGCTCCCAGACAGGGCTCTGGTAAACAGGTGTGCGCTCACTCTGCACAGGCACCGTAAAAATCCGCTGGGCGGCCTGCTGCTGAGGCTCCAGCTGTTGCGGTTCCGGCGCGATTTCTTCTACAGCAGGCTCCGGCTCCTCAACATACACTTCATTATAGAAGGTAGGTTGTGGCATCACACTACCGCACACCTGACAGAATTGTACGCCCACAGGCATCTGGTTGTCACATACGCGGCACCTCACTACCTGCATAGCCTGGGTGGGGGCTATTTGCTCCTCAGCAGCAGGCGCAACCGTGTCAACAACGGCTTGGCCGGGTGTAGCCTCAAACAAGTGGGAGAGATCAAGCTCCGAAGCTACAGCAGACTCCGGCTCCACATCATCAACGCGGCTATGGGCCGGTGGCTGCTCAGATAGAGGCTCCCCAGGCTGCGCGGGCGGCAGAGGGAAGGCAGCATACTCAGTCGCCTCAGGCCTGAACACCGGCGCGTCATCAGCAAGCGCTGTCGCTTCCTCCGGTTGCTCAAGGTCAGGGAAGAGAGCCTCCGTATGGGTGGGAGGCTCCTTCTCAACTGAGGTAGAAGGAAGTTCTACAGCAGGAGCTTGCAGATCCGCATAAGGTCCTGAGAGGCCTGGATCAGGGGTATTCCCTATCAGTGGCGGCCACTCATTCCTGTAGGCAGGCTCGGTCTGCGGAGCAACAGCGCCGATTGTGCTACTCGGTGCGACCTCGGTCTGCGGAGCAATGACGTAAGGGGTTGCATCCCGTTCTGTTGCAGAAGGCGCTTCTGTAACGGCTGCCTCCTGTAGCAGTTGCTCCCCCAGCTGCTCACTCGCCGTCGCCTCAGCCACAAAGGATGGTATGTCAGGCATAGCAGGCACAACGTCAGGGCCTTCGTACCCTGCATCAGCAGACTCCTGTGTAGGCAAATCAACCCTGTTTTCGTCTGGAGCCTCTACTACCTGCTCTGTTGGGGCAGTAGACAACTCCTCTACAGAGGCAGGCGCACTACTCGCGCCGTCAACGTCGGCAAAGAGCGCAAGCAGATCGAAAGAAGCCATTGTAAGTTGGGGTTGCTGAGATGTGCCGCCCTCAACTTGAGATGCTTCCGAGACAGCCTCGCGCAGCGCGGTCTGCTCCTCTGCTGCTTGAGAGGATATCTGAGGCTCAGAAGCAAGCTCGGTCAGTTCGCCAGCTAGAGGAGTTTCCACCGCCTGCGCCTCGCCCGCTAGTTCTTCTCGCCCTGACGGTTCAATTCCCAGCGCAGCAGCATCCAGTTGTGCAGACACTTCGCCTGTGGGCGAGGAGATCACAAGGGCAGGTTGCGTTTCCTCTGAGTAAGCTAAACCGCCGGGTTGAGCTTCTTCCAGATCAGGAACTCGAGGATCTTCAACCATTTGAGGAGAACGGCTGTTATCCTCCCCAGAGGTGAGGTCCGATGCTAGCGGCGCTCCATCGCTCACCTCTGCGGGCCCTCTGCTGATCAGATGGACGCTTCCATCTTCTACGGGTAGTACATCTACGAAAGAGTGGGAGGCTTCTTCCGGTGTGGGAGGTGTCTCTACTATCTCAAGTTGCGCTCTTTGCGGCTCGATTGGCTGGGGTTGCGCATACAGCGGCTCCGCCACGACCTCGGTCTTAGTCTTAGCAGCTAATTCTCCCGCCTCTTCTATCACGGCGGGGGATGGTGGCTCGGCTACATCTTCTGTTTGGCCCTGAGCCTCTGCCTCACTCTCAGTGGCAATGTCAGCCCCCGCAATATGCTCTTCTCCGGCAGCTTCACCGCCGTGAGCGTTGGCAGGCTCCTCAACGAAAGCCTCGGCAGGTTCGAGTTGCGATGTCCTAGAGTACTCTGCGTCCGCCATATCAGGGTTATACTCGCTGTCGAATACAGCGCTTAAGAGAGATTCGTCAGCTTCAGTAGTCTCCCCTGTCACCCTGATAGTCTCAACCGGAATAGCTGCATTCTCTGATTGTAAATCAGCTTCCGGCAAATCACCAACGCCCTGCTCAGGAGCCGCATCGGACACAGATACGGCGGCATCTTTCTGTTCTACTTGCTCATCGAACAGAGGCAGACCGCCTTCCTCCGCACCGAATACGGGTATGGGCGGGTTTTCACCGATAGCGGGCGTGGCGGGCGGCTCTTCCGCTACAGAAATCTCAACTGGAGAAGGTGGTGAGGAGGGTACACCCTGCGGCATGGCTTCTCGCACAGAAAGCACAGGCGACTGCTCAGAGGAGATGCCAGCCTCAGTCAATTCTCGATGAAGGCCGGCTTTCTCAATCTCGTCCTCGGCGATATTCTTTTCGGGCAAAACAGGCTCTACGGAAGCGGCCAGTGGAGGCGATGCCTTGCCCTCAACTTCCACTCCTTTCGGCTCTTCGCTAACCACAGACGCCTCTACGCCATCAAACTTTTCGGAAGGCGGTGTCTCTGTGAGAGATATATTTGTATTCGGGTCTGGGAGCATATCAGCAGAGAGCGACGCGGCGCTGATGGCCAATGGCGCCGTGACGGCTTCGAGGGGAGCGGTAAGTAAGCATGCGTCTTCCGCCACCTCTGCGTTGCTAGTAGGAAGGACCGGTGGCGGAGCAGCTTCGGCTTCGGCCATCAACGTTACAGGTTGCGCGGGCTTTTCGCTCTCGATGACTTCCTGCTCCAACGCCATATCAGATTCCTGCAACTGATCAAAGAGAGGCGGAAAAGCGTATTTAGGAGAGGCAGGTCCAGGACCCTGTAAGCCCTCTTCGTCTGCGAGCTGGGTAGAGTAGTGTGGCGCCTCTTGAAGAGGAGTATCACTGTCACCGTAAGCGACGCCGGGAGCTACAACAGGATCGCTAATCTCGCCGGCAGAATCGTTGCTATCGAAGTCGGCGAAGAGCGCGGATAGATCAAGCTCAGGCTCAAGGGTTGGGTTTTGATCTGAGCTACTTTGCGGGTTATCCGGCTCTTGCGCAGGAGCAAAGAAGGCCGACAGGTCAAACTCCGGGGAGATAAACGGCGCGTCATCGCTGCTCGGAGTACCTTCCGCCTGGGCGGAAGATTCTACGGTTGCGGGCACGACGTCTCCGGCAACTTCAATAGGAGAGAAACCCTCTGGCTCCTGGGTATCAGCATCGGGTGTAGCTTCCACCGGGGATCGCCAATGTGGATTGGGAGTGCCACATACCGTACAGGAGGGCACATCAATAAACATCTGGTTGTCACAAAGAGGACAATGTACTACTTCAGTACTCACAGAGCCTGATCCTTTTCCTCGCTATTCTTGATGAGTACTCGTTCACGACGGTATAACTCTGATTATAGACACGAAGGCTGAAGGTGTCAATACAGCGCAGCAGGGTAAGGTGTTAGGTTCGGAACGCTCAATCGAATGGGTGCCACGCATATATCAAATGCGGAATGGCCGTGCCTTTGGAAAGAGAATGAGCATTCACCTACAGGTGAATGCTCATTCTCTTTCCTCACTATTTACCCTTGTCACAAAGAGCGCTTACAAGGGCCATGCCTTTACACCGGGCAAGCCAACCCCCAAATGGCGGAGAGGGTGGGATTCGAACCCACGACGAGTTTCCCCGTACCCGCTTTCCAGGCGAGCGCCCTAGGCCACTAGGCGACCTCTCCAGGCGTTTCGGACCCCTAATTCACTCTCCGGGTCTTCTCACTAAATGGAGCGTGATCCAGGAATCCCTTTATTGTGAAGATTGGCGGAGAGGGTGGGATTCGAACCCACGAAGAGCTTTTCAAACCCTTACTCGTTTTCGAGACGAGCTCCTTCAACCGCTCGGACACCTCTCCAAAAAGAAAGCCGACCGTTGGGTCGGCTGTTGCGTGGCTGGAGGGGCTCGAACCCCCGACCTTTGAGTCCGCAACCCAACGCTCTATCCACTGAGCTACAGCCACACGGTTCTCTATAAGCTTTACGATTATAGCATATCCTTTTTCAAATTGCAAAGCGGCTTGCGCTGGTGGGTGCATGTCAGGAATTAGGCGACTTTGCTGATACGAGTTTTAGGCCAACTT